>Ga0209464_10000737_pt1 | contig 10423 bp, 2 predicted proteins | sample DOMMetBare1Fresh_2_FD_187473 | JGI IMG/M metagenome (GOLD analysis project Ga0209464, IMG submission 187473) | Wetland sediment microbial communities from St. Louis River estuary, USA, under dissolved organic matter induced mercury methylation -... | ecosystem: Environmental > Aquatic >... | reverse complement strand
TTCATTAAATGCCAGTTACCGATTTCTGCCCAAACATTCAGTAGCACTAAATCTGAATTTCATCAGTAATTCATTTACTGAATCTTCAGTAATACCATCATACAACGAAATAAGAGGAGATATAGGATATGTATTCACTTTCTGAAAATAAGAATTTAAGGCGAATATTGTTCGCCTTACTCTGTCTATCGATATCTGCAATTGTCAAACCACAATTTGCGCAGACAGTTACTGTGATGCCGCCATATTCAATTAAGCTTTCTGATTACATAGCCTCTCCCGGCAGGATTCACAGTGTGATCATACCAACAAGTACCGGATTCGACAGGTTAGAGTATCAGATTTACATTCAGGGAGAAATAGCGAGTACGGATGAATCAGTCATTATTCGTACGAAATCTGATTACAGGCCGGCTACACCTATTATTATTAAAGGAACTCAGGGACCGAGCGGCGCCCCGATATTTTTGCCATATACGCTTACTTACAATGATATACTTCAAATATTTGATGAGCATAACCTGGAGTATATCGGTATTACACGTGACCAGGTTATGCAGCGAGGGCTGCCTGAAAACAGCTACAGGATTTGTTTCTCCATGTTCGAATATGCATCGTCACGACCAATGTCAGCTGTTCCTGCCTGCAGCAATATGTTTAATGTTTCGTGGGTGGAGGCACCAATAATTATCACACCGTCAAATCAGGCCTTATTAAGTGAACTTGAAACCCAAAACGTATCTTTTATCTGGACACGTCCTCCCAGTGCGCCGGTCAATACTCAGTATAAACTTAAAATCATCGAGTTGACAGGCCCGAACGATAACTATCAGGATAAAATATATTCGGCAGGTTATCCTACGTTTTTTGAAACCGTACTTGTCAGTAACACATATCTCTATTCGGTTGCAAATCCGCAGTTTACACCCGGTAAATCCTACGCTTTTATGGTTACCGCCACTGACCCGTCAAACATGACAGCCTTCAGGAATAAAGGTAACAGCGAACCGTCCGTATTTTCATGTGCAGCCGGGGAAACTCCGGCAGACCAGGATTCAAAATTCACCTTCATAATACCGCGTAAGCTGGCTCAAAACAAGCCCGATACGATCGAAGTGAACAATTCTCAGGATTTGCTTATTAATTGGGGATGGCTTAAGTCTGTTACAACTGATTCAATGACTTTAACAGATGCGGAATCGATTCAAAATCTTGGAATTGAAAAATATGTACTGGATATTACAAGGAAAACGACCATTAACACAATAAATACGGCATTCCATTTCACTCAAACATTTAATAAAGACACAAAAGGCGATATCCCGAATAAGCTTCAGATAAACGATGAAGCATCAAAAAATGCCGGATTTAAAGACGGAGATGTATACACTGCCTCCATTAAACAATATGGCAAAACAAACAATCTGATAGAGACCTATACCAGTCCTGACTTTGTGTTCAAAAAAACCGGAGACGGAGTTCCGATGCAGGAAATTTCAATTCAGGCTGTATTGAAATATAGTTACAAAGGTTTCCCGGAGATATATCCTGTAATAAACACGGACGTCATTGCAGAAGCGTTGGTACCGGGTTTAAATCCGGGGACTGGAGATTCTTCACCTGTAATTACAATCAAGGGCAAGACTTACAAAAAAATAGCTTCCATTGCACTTACTACAGACAACCTCGGGAAAATCAGCTCTCAATTGCCGGTTCCTGTTGACTATATAAAAAGTAATACAATCTATTGCCGGTTATTAATTGGGAATCAATATTATGTAGATGATGATTTTGAACTGAGAATTGTTACATATCAGAATGATACCATTGCAGGTGACCAGGTTTCTCAAAATCCGAACACGGGTTCAGGTGATTATCCTCAATGGGCTGAGGGCAGAAGTTCCTTCGTTGATTTTGGAGAGTTGATGGCTAAAACATATGCATACCGGTTGAATGTAAATGTTCAAAAACGATTTACTTCCTATTTCATAACTCAGGATGGAACGAAGGTAAGTGTTCAACACAAAGAAAAAACTGATACGCAGAAGGCATTTGAAAAAATGAAGTCGCAGGGTGTTGAGAATACTTTGAATGATGCACAACAGGCGGGTTATTATGAAACTGATATGACCTCGGTTGCAGCAGGTATTCCGGTCATCCTTTACAGGGAAAACAAAAAGCCTTATATCCCGATATATGAAGGGGATATTGATATGAAAACCCCGGCTTCGAGTGGGAAAATCACCGTTGTAGCTAAAGGACTTACTGCGGTTCAGGGAGGAAAATCGTATGCTGTTTTCGATCGTCTGCTGGCTTCCAATTCTGAAAAATATAAGATTCTGGCTGTAAAGAATATTGACCAATGGGTAAGTAAGCAAAACATCAGCCTTGGCTCACTAACCGTTAACAAGACTGCGGAAAAGTCCACCAATTACCAGCTTAAACCAAATACTCCGGTTAACACTACGGAAAAGTCCAACAATTACCAGTTTAACCCAAATACTCCGATTAACACTACGGAAAAGTATGCGAATTACCAGTTTAACCCAAATACTCCGATTACCACCGCGGAAAAGATGATGCTGGAATCTGTTATTGAAGAGATTACAACAAGCGGAACCAGTTCTACAAATTTTCTTGACGCTGACGACTATATTGCCGAACCGATGGAATTTGGTCTGTCGCTGCCTGAAACGACTGACCCTAATGCATATTACAGGACAGTCACTGCCGATTACGACGTTGTTTCATGCAGACCGCCCACTTCCGTTATCCGGGGACGGTTGCTCTATACCTGGAAATCAGATTTGGGACATCTGAAACGCCCGCTGGCAAATACGCGGTTTCGTGTAATAGTAAACTATGTGGACGAAAATAACGTATCCATCGGGGCTACAAAAAGTCAGTACAATAATATCCCGGGATTACCGGGTGGAAGTGAATCATACACCTTCATTCCGGATAATCCGGGAGAAAACACTGAAGAATACGTTTCATTGTCAGATCAGTACGCTACAATGGCTGCCGGAATCACTGACGCGAATGGCAATTTCGTGATTGAAACCGTAAACATGGACAGAAAGGGCGAAATGGGTCCGGGCAAAGTCGGACATTCTAAAACCAGTCATTCCGTGCCGGTTACGACTCCCGGTGGAGGTCTGAAGGGCCAATTGGAAAAAGAAATGGAAAATGGTCTGAAAGGGCTGGATCAAGGTGTAGTAAACCCCTGGGATGATGGTAGTAGCTATGGATTCCCGTCAGGCCCTGCAATCCCGGGACTAAATTCGGGAGGAGACAGTTTTGGAGATCAAAAGGAAATATTGGGCAATCAGTCATCAATTAATCCTGGTTTTAGTGTCAGTTTTGATGCCGGATTAAACTCTTTTGAACTTAAAGGTGCCGGTTTTAAAGGCAACAAAGGTAAAGTCACCGGCGGCGGAATAGTTTTGGCACCGGAGGAAGATCAGGGTCACGGACCAAATCCTTCAGTTTATTCCCTAACCTCAGGCGATATTTATGCCAGGGCTGAAAGCGCTCCTGAAGATGAATATGAAACTACCCATTACAGCGGATTCAAACGGGTATTTCGAATTATCATTGATGGCGATGCAGCCTCATACTATTATCCCTCGGCAGAAATAATAACAGTCCAGCCCCTCGAAGAGATTCAAACGCCGATTGATATTACCCATTATGTGAGGGAATTTGAATTGAAAGTCAATACTAAAGAAGCTAATGACGACAATGAGAAAGTAGCACTCTCGGATATGCAGGTTACTTTATTCCGGAATTTAGCAGATAAAAAGAAAAATATGCCGCAGGGCGAAGGTGATGGAAAATACACCTATGCTGAATTGATGAACCCGCAGTACAACACGCAGGATGCAGCTTCCAACACCGCGAAAGTCAGTGCGGGAAATATATTCAGTAATAAATTTGAACATTTATGGTCAGCTAAGCCAACAGAGTACAACTCCGGCAATAAAACAGTTTATGCTCTTTTGCCGGGTCTGATTCAATCTCAATATCCGTGGTACTTTATTGAAGCTTCGAGTTTTGTAAGACAATCCGATAAAACATATCAGGCTACCATTCAGGAAACTCCTCAAGTTCCGCAAGTTTCAGAAGCTGATTGGGCAAATCCGGCTATTCCGCTTGTGGAAGCAGATGTGATTCTCACGCCATTGGTGAGTCGGGCTTTAATTACAGTACGTGATGTGAAATCCGGTTCACTGGTTACTAAAAATCAAAATGCACGGGTACTGTTGTCAAAAGAGCAGAATCTGTATTCGACCAGTAATTTCAAATCAGTCCCGGCAGATGACTACGGGAAGGCCGAAATTCTGGCAGCCGGGAACTCACCTTTGGACCAATATGTGGCTGATGGTCAAAATCCCACCGACGTATATTTCTTTGCCGGCGCAAACGGATTCAAGTATTCTTTTAACGGTGTATTAAAATCTTTCCATAAAAAAGGCGATCAGCTGGTAAAAGATATCGGCTTAACTCCGGCGCATACTGTGACGGGTACAGTGAAATGCCCCGATGAGAAATCAGTTAACAATAGTATGGGGATCGTGTCTGCGTATGTTCAGATCGGCAGCGGCAAGTATTTTGAGACCGATGATCTCGGATACTTTGAAATCCCAGCTCCCTTTGTCGCAAATGATACATTGAAAATCATACCAAAAGATGTAGCCTATTTTAATACAACCTATGTGTTCACAAATGCAGATGCAGCGAAGGAATTATTGAAACTGAATGATGTTCTCGTTTATCGCCGCCGCCACCGCATACAGTTTTCAATAACCGAAAAATTTGATCAGGTCGGCCCGCCGAAAAGCATTTCAGGCGCAACTGTTCAATTAGGCGATACAATTAAAACTACAAACCCAAACGGAATTGCTCAGTTTAACTTTGAAAATGTTTCAGTAAATAACTACACGTTTGTGATAAGAGGTGCTGCCGGAAGCGGATATATACCGAAAACAATCAATGTAGTCAGTAAGGAAACGAAAGACTTTGTTGTCAAAAAGGTGGAACTGGAGAAAGGCAGCGAAATCAGCGGTATTGTAAGATTGGACGGAGCCCCCGTTAAACATGCCAAAGTTTATATTGACGTTTCTAACACTTCCGATAAGATATATACGAGTCAAAATATCAGTTATCAACCCGGAGCTGCAAAAAGTGCCATTCCGGGGATGGCACTGAATACTTCAGGTGCCAATAATCCCACAGGGCATATTAATTCAGATGCCAATCTTGTAGTTGCCTTTACTGACAGCCAGGGGAAATATACATTACGCGGGGTCCCGGTAGACAATCAGGAAATAAATATCCGTGGCACACTGGATACTACCTTTACGGTTGTGGGCGATAAGCAACTAGCCTCTATAAAATCAGGAAAAGCAGTTGCTGACCTGAATCTAAAATCTTACGGCCAAGCTGTTATCAATAAGATATACGGATTCCCGCTTACGATAGAAAGCTTAACTCCGGTCAATGCAAAACAGGTTAAAGTAACCGGATTAATAAGCTGGACGAAAGCTATCAGCGATTTCTCGCTCGAAGAAGTAAACAAAGTGCTCAGGATAGAAGATGTAATTTTTGACCTGACGAAAATAAACGGCTCCACAGTCGGAATTGCACATGATAACGAGGTGATCATCAGTGGCGTTACATCATTGAAATTATCATATTTAAACAGGTATAATATAGCTCTGCAATCCGCAAAAACACAAAATATTTTTAACATTCAGCCTCTTTCACTTACGAGGATTAATGATTTCGGAAAAATAAGCGGGAAAATGAAAATCGTCGACAATTCATTCAATTATCCGAGTAGCTACCTTGATTTTGACAAGAGCGAATTCTATCTTGCTAAGAATCTGAATAATACGATAAACAACATTGTCGACCTGGTTACAAGCGCAGTATCGGAAACCGAAGCATCGAAACCGGACAATAACAATACTTCTACTTATCTGATTGCGATCGAAACTCAAATTATTGGTTACCTGAATAAACCAAAGGCTGTCTATTACCTTTGTGATAAAGTTGCAAATCCGATTGCATTCAGGCTGATTAACTTCCCCGCCACAGCAAATCCGCTGAAAAGTTACATCGACGAAACCGGTAAAATACATTTGAATGTTGATTTAACCTGCAAGATTGCAAATGCACAACCTGAAAGCTTCAAACTGAATATTCCAAACATTGTGCTGGATCAGAATAAAGTGGATCCGGCCTCAGGAACTGAACCCATTAAGCTGGCACTGGAACAATGGACATTAGAGGTGAAAGATTGGAAGTTCAGTACTTCCGAAGGCGGAATCATCAGTGAAAATGCGCTTATACGAACCAATATTGTTGATATTCCGTTCACTCGTTTTGTGCTGCGGAACGATATGTTTCTGATAGACAAATTTTCATTTGATAAAATTGCACTTGCAGGCGGCATATTCCCCTTGAAAAATGTTGACCCGACAAAGGCACATCTGAATTTCGAGCAGAAAGTCGGGTCAAATATGAAACCGCATTGGAATTTCAACCTGATAAGTAACGGTACTGACAAAGTAGCATCATTGCCTGCTTTGACCGGGTTAACTTATCCGGATTTAAAAACTCCCTATCCGATCGATTTTGACTATCTGCAGATATTGAGCAACAACGAGATGATTGTTCAGTTGAAACAAAGTAATGAAAAAGCCCGGTTGAATGGCAATAACCTGGCAAACTTCGTACCCCAGACAATCTATAACGGACCTAACTACATGAAGCTTAGTGGCACACTGAATGTAGGCGCTCCGCGCGTAAGTGATATCTCATTGAGTGCCATCTGGTCGGGCCCGGCTAAAAATCCGGATTTTGAAAACGTTGATACTGATTTTGAAACCAAAGGTTTTGTCCATTTCTATTCAAGTAAAAAAGCAATTACAATAGACAAAAACGAAATCAGGATATCAGGAAAAGTAATTGAAAAACCTTCGAAAACATTCAATCCCATCCCGTCCACATTTTTTGCCCGCGTTTCCGGTACTCCGAGGTACGAAGTGAAAATGCAAAAAGACTGGATAACGCAGTTGACAAGTGAAGAGGATGAAGCCATAACATCACCCGTAACTGCATCGACGGGATATAGCCTGAAAATTGTGGAAGGCGGCATGTCAGTAGTCGGCAATGACTGGACGATCTGCAGGTTCTCAGGCGATATGGCCAATAACGACAAGTCAAAAGGCGACGACATCGCCCCTACCAGAACCAGCTTTGAGGTTTTGGGCGATATTTCAGCCAGTTCCGATAAGCTCTCTGTCAGCAGTATAGATACCCCGTTTGGTTCTATGTCTCAGACATTCGACTTCAAAACCAAAGAACTTATCGGCACCTTAAGCTTTAACTACGAATTAACTTTAGGTTCAGTTGTAATACATAAAGGAACCATATCATCGTGCTTCGGAGCGGAAGGATTTTACATCATAGGGGCATGCAATGCCTTTCTTCCGATTGGCATTCTGGCCGGGAACTACAATACGGGGCTTATGCTTGGCTCACATAAACTTACCGATGAAATGTGGTATTTAACCAATATCTATATAGATGATAAGGTGGTTAACTGGTGCTATAAGAAGAATACAGAACGTCTCTCGGGATTTTATTTTGCTTTCAACCGGGAATTGTTTAAGGCACGGGAGGATTTCAATTTTGTGTTAGCTAATGGATACGTGGATGCACTTGGATTGATAGGAGGTAATACTTATGTCAATGTTACCGGAGGCGGCTGGCAGGTTGGGCTGGGCGGATACGTTTATCTGCATGCCGGGGCAGGACTTTCAGCTATTACCGGCACAAGTATAAGCGGTGGTGCTGACGGAAATGGAAAAATTGAATTCCAGCTTGGCAATCCGACTTACATGGATGCAACGGTTAATCTTGGCTTTGGAGCAAGCATATCTCAGGATCTGGGAATAGAAACAATCTCAAAAAGCATACAGGTTGATGCGTCAGCAAAAGGGGGAACAAGTGGATTTAAATTCAGCCTGGAAAGTGGTGGTTCTAAATTAAACAGCTGTAAATAATTAAGGAGATTCAATGAAAACGAACAGGATTATATTCTTCATTTTCGGTTTATTTGTTTTTTTACAAATAACGGAAGCACAATCCCATGAAAGTAAGGCGTACGCGACGGGTAATTTTATATTCTGCGGAAAAGAATTACCGAAAAATTTCTCCTGGCTTATCGAGAGGCAAGACAATAAAGGCACATGGACTTCAATAGCCGAACTCCGGGCACCAAAAAATGCCGCAGAATGCCGGACAAGGTTGATGTCGCTTCCGAAAGCAGTTGCTGCCGTGACCGAAATAAGCCAGGGAATGACCGACTACCTTTGGGAAAAGATAAAAGATCCGTCTGCCACTCTGGATTCCCTTTATGCACATTCCCGCGATCCCAGGTACCAGTATATTGCCGGAGCAGGTTGGTTTGACGACGATATTAAAACTCCCGGCACGTACAAATACCGTATTAGCCGCCTGAGCCGGTCAAACGGTAAAACCACGGAAAGTGAAACAAGTGTGACTTTTCCGCCGGAACCATGCCTTGCTGAGGCTGTTCCGCTGCGTTACAAAGTCAATATGGGTTACATTGAAATAAGTTATGAACTCTCCGATATGAAGAATACAGTCGGATTGAAAGTGCAGCGAAGCCCCTTTATGAAGAATTTGTTCAGGGAAATATCAGCCGAAACAATGTTTGTCTCAGAAAATGGAAAGATGGTGGCTTTGATAAGAGATAAGGATGTGACAAACGGATTGACTTACAGTTATGTCGCTGTTCCGTACGATGGCCTGGGCAATCCAGGAAACCCCTCCGATACTGTCAATGTGTATTTTGTAATCAAACCGGCTGACATTGGACTGATTACCGTGTTTACAGTTACACCGCAACCTGATAAAGGCGGTAATTTGCTGAAATGGGATTACGATCACACTGCTTTTGTCAATGCCGTTGAAATTTATCGTTCCACAACCTACAATGACAATTATAAAAGAGTGGTTTCCCTTCCGGCCGGACAAAAGGAGTATTTCGATGACTCAAACCTGGCGCCTTCAATAACCTATTTTTACTACATCGTTCTGAACAACGGGTTTGGCAACAGTCTGCCAAGTGCCCGTGCCCCGGCAATATTGCAGGGAAACAAGGGAAATTTCATCCCTCCGCAAGACCTTACACTGACACGAAATGGCAATGTGGTGACTCTCAAATTCCGCAGGGTAGGATACGATGTGCGCGGATATTATGTGTATCGTGCCAACGGATATGAATCTCAACTGTACCAGTTGCCAGTGATGCTGTATTCAACCGATAGTCTGCTGACTTATACCGATACACTTGCAGTTTCCAGTCGTTCATCTGTTTACAGCTACGCGGTAGCCTCGGTCAATACTTCTTACAATATCAGTCCGATGAGCAATCGGATCAGCACCACTTTCAGCGGCGGTCAGATGCCTGTACCCGACAACCTGAATGTTCTCCTGGAAAATAACGCTGTTACACTGGTATGGAATGATGTAGCTGATTTAAACTCTTCCATCACGGCTTATGAGATATATCGCAAAACCGTAAACAGAGCGCAGGATTCAGGAACAGAACGATTGTTGGGGACAGTTGATTTTATGACGAATAGTTATACGGATAAATTGATTACCCCGGGTGAAAATTATATTTACAGAGTCAGATGTGTCGCTTCAGACACAACTGATGTAAGCAGTTTCAGCTTGCCTTACAGTGTGTATATCCCTGCCGGCAGAGCTTTGCCTCCGGGTGAGGTTTCCGCCATTGCATCTTCTAAAATTGTCACTTTGAAATGGACTTTGCCGGTCGGGGATGATATTGAGTCGGTTTTGGTCTACCGTGCTGCCGAAAATGGAAAAGAAAGCTTGCTGAAAACGCTGGATGCCAGGTCGGAAAGCTTCGAAGATAACACGGCTAAAAAAGGAACGATGTATTATTACTTCATTGTCATAAAATATAAAAACGGTCTGGAAAGTAAGCCTACAGATGCAGTAAGTGCCAGGATATAGATAAAACAGTAATCAGTTAGGACTATTGCGCCTTCTTATTAGGGAAACAAGGTAGTGTGACCTGAACTGTTGACTTGCTAGAGCCTGCTTTATAGGCGGAAGCTTTAGGATGGCTCCCAGGATTGCCGCCAGCGCCCTGTGACTGAAGAAAGCCTGGTTATCGAATATAAGGTTCTGAAGCTTGCCTCTTTCAATTGCCATCAGAACCACCCTGTGAACCGAATCAACCGGAGTAATTGTCCGAGTTTCACGTGACTCAAGTATAAGGGCTTTTGTCTGGCATCCGGTGAGACATACACCGCAACCAAGGCATGATTTAATGTTTAGCCTGGCTTTTTTTCTT
>Ga0209464_10000736_pt1 | contig 10435 bp, 10 predicted proteins | sample DOMMetBare1Fresh_2_FD_187473 | JGI IMG/M metagenome (GOLD analysis project Ga0209464, IMG submission 187473) | Wetland sediment microbial communities from St. Louis River estuary, USA, under dissolved organic matter induced mercury methylation -... | ecosystem: Environmental > Aquatic >... | reverse complement strand
GTAGGGGGGTCGGCCTCGACTCCGCCCTCCCCGGCCTCGGCTCGGGCGACGGCGATGGCGACGGAGCGTGAACGGCGGCGTCGGAACGAACAGCGCACGCGCCTGCTCCGAGAGGTGGCGGGCCTGAGCGATCCCCTTGGCTCGTGCAGCCAAGTCCCTGAATCTGGAGGGGGAGGGGGGAGACGTTCAACCGGCCGTTCACGTCTGGTGACGTACCTTGGGCTCGGCGCTGAAGCCGACTGGCTCGAGGCGGCCGGCGGGCCCTGCCGAGAGGCGGTGGAGCGCGAAGCAGCCGAAGGCCACCAGCCGCTCGAAACCGCAACCGGCACAGCGCACTCGGGCAGAGCCGCGCGCCAGGATGTCGCAGCCCAGGTAGGCACGCAGCTCGCGCTCGACGTGGGCCGGTAGCCCGCGGCCGCTCGGGCTCCGGTCGCGCGCCGCGGCGAGGAAGGGCTCCAGGCGGTCGCGGACGGCGGCGTGGAGGTGGGTCTTCTCCGGTTCCCGCCGGCGGTACCGCGACAGCGGGGTGCAGGCCGCTCCTTGGCGCCGCTCCCGGGCCTCGACCGGCGTGACGGCATGGTCCGCGCAGGCCCGCATCGCAAGAGGCGGGCCGGTGGCCGGGCGGCCGGGCCGAGCAGGAGGCCTGGAACGCCGATGACGACCTCCGACGCGCCGGGGGGCAGAGCCGGGTCCTGGTCCGGAAGCGGCCGCGCCATCGGGGTCAGGCATCGTCACCCCGCCATCGCGCGGGCCCCGTCCCGCCGCCGGGCGACCCGTTGACCACCAAGGAGCCGAAGGGCCCTGCCCCCGCCCCCGCGGCCGCCCACACCAGCCCACCCGCCGTCCCCTGACCCCGCGACGCCCCGCGCCCGCCGCCGCGCGCCATTCTCCATTGACGATCTCCACTCAATGGCCTACTGTCGAAATCAAGTTTTCGAACTTCGATGTTCAAGCGATGGATCGAATGGATTTACTGAGCGACGCCGAGATTGGCCGGATCGAGCGTGACCGCGCCGCGGGCATCACCAGCGGCGAAGTCGTCCGCCTCTTCGAGTCCAAGGGCGCGCGCCTCTCCGCCTCGACGTTCCGCAAGTACGTGCAGCTGGGCCTGCTGCCGCGGAGCCGGCGGGTGGGGCGCAAGGGCAAGCACACCGGCTCGACCGGGCTCTACCCGGTGGCGGTGGTGCGCCGCATCGCGCTGCTGAAGCGGATGATGGCCGAGGGCTACACCGTCGAGGACATCCGCGGCAGCTTCGTCGGGGTCCGCAACCGCATCGAGGACGTGGAGCAGGGGCTGTCCGAGCTGGTGGCCGCCATCGCCGTCAAGGCGCAGGCGCACCCGCGCCGGCGCCGCTATGCAGAGGAGCTGGGCAGGGCGGAGCGCGACGCGCGAGCGGCGCTCCGGAGGCTGGAGCGGGTGGGTGGTGCGGTCACTTCCATCGGGACGGCGCGGGCCGTCGGGTGGAGTGGCCCGGACGCGGGTGCCGCGTCCGCTGGACGGTGACAGGGGGCGCCGCGCGCGGCGCCACGGTGGGTGGGAAGGGGTCGGGGATGAGCGAGGCCAAGCGAAACGAAGGGCCGGTACCGGGCGCCGACGCGAACCAGGAGGCGATGCCGGAGCGGCGGCGCTCCAAGACCATGTCGCGCAAGGAGATCGCGCGCGACCTGCGGCGCCAGCGCCAGTCCGGGGTGGTCGACCCCGACCTGGAGGCGGTCATGCAGGAGATCGAGGCCGAGCGCCCCCGCGAGCGGGCGGAGTGCGCCACCGGCCCGCGTCCCTGCATGTTCATCTCCTGCAAGCACCACCTCTACCTGGACGTGAACCCGTCCACGGGCTCCATCAAGCTCAACTTCCCGGACAAGGAAGTCTGGGAGATGAACGAGACCTGCGCCCTCGACGTCGCCGACCGGGGCGGCATCACGCTCGAGGAGGTGGGGGCCATCATGAACCTCACCCGCGAGCGCATCCGCCAGGTCGAGACGCGCGGCCTCCTCAAGCTGCGCGCCATCGCCGAGGACGAGCCCCGCACCGGCCAGCCCCGGCTCGACCACCCCGACGACGACCGGTAGCCCGCCCGGGCCCGCACCGCGACCGGCGCGCCCCGCGGCGCGCCGGCCTTGAATCCGCTCGCCGCGGCTGCTAAACGGGGCACCCTTCCGGAGGTTGCCCCATGGTCCGCCGCGCGCTCGTCTCGGTCTCCGACAAGACCGGGCTCGTCCCATTCGCCCAGCGCCTCGCCGCGCTGGGAATCGAGATCCTCTCCACCGGCGGCACGCAGAAGGCGCTCGCCGAGGCCGGCGTGCCCGTGACCTCGGTCGGCGACTTCACCCAGGCCCCCGAGATCCTCGGCGGCCGCGTCAAGACGCTCCACCCGCGCGTCCACGGCGGCATCCTCTACCGGCGCGGCCTCGCCTCCGACGAGGCCGACGTGAAGGCCCGCGACATCCCGCCCATCGACCTCGTGGTGGTCAACCTCTACCCGTTCCGCGAGGCCGTGGCGGCCGGCAAGGCCTTCGCCGAGTGCGTCGAGGAGATCGACATCGGCGGCCCGACCATGGTCCGCAGCGCCGCCAAGAACGCCGCCCACGTGGGCATCGTGGTGGACCCGGCCGACTACCAGAAGGTGGCGGCCGAGCTGGAGGCGTCGAAGGCGCTCTCCGACGCCACCCGCTTCGAGCTGATGAAGAAGGCCTTCGCGCACACCGCGGCCTACGACGCCGCCATCGGCGAGTACCTCACCGCCCGCGCCACCCCCGACGCCGCGCCGGCCCGCTTCCCGACCACGCTGGGGGCCGTCTACTCCAAGGTCTCGGACCTGCGCTACGGCGAGAACCCGCACCAGGCGGGCGCCTTCTACCGGGCCGGGCGCGAGCCCGAGGAGCCCACCGTGGCCTACGCCCAGGTCCTGCAGGGCAAGGAGCTCAGCTACAACAACCTGCTCGACCTCGAGGCGGCCATCGCCGGCGTGAAGGAGTTCGACGAGACGGCGGTGGTGGTCATCAAGCACAACACCCCCTGCGGCGTGGCGGTGGGCGCCACCCCCGGCGAGGCCTTCGCCCGCGCCCGTGCCTGCGACCCGGTCAGCGCCTTCGGCGGCATCGTCGCGCTCAACCGGCCCGTCGACGCCGCCGCCGCCAAGGAGCTGACCGACCTCTTCCTCGAGTGCGTCATCGCCCCGGCCTACGACGAGGCGGCGCGCCAGCTCCTCGCCGCCAAGAAGAACCTGCGCCTGCTCGTCTCGCCGCGCCTGGGCCAGCCGCGCGCGAGCTGGCGCCGCCGCCCCGAGGAGGCCCGCGAGCTCCGCTCCATCACCGGCGGCCTGCTGGTGATGGACCGCGATCTCGGCAGCGTGCGCCGCGAGGACTGCAAGGTCATGACGAAGCGCGCCCCCACCGAGGCGGAGTGGAAGAACCTGCTCTTCGCCTGGAAGGTCGTGAAGCACGTCAAGTCGAACGCCATCGTCTTCGCGGCCGACGACCGGACCGTGGCCATCGGCGGCGGCCAGACCAGCCGCGTCGAGTCGGTCAAGACGGCCGTCATGAAGGCCCAGCTCCCGGTGCGCGGCTCCTGCGTCGGCTCCGACGCCTTCTTCCCCTTCGCCGACGGCGTGGAGGAGATCATCAAGGCCGGCGCCACCGCCATCATCCAGCCGGGTGGCTCGATGCGCGACGCCGAGGTGGTGGCCGCCGCCGACGCCGCCGGCATCGCCATGGTGGCCACCGGGATGCGCCACTTCCGCCACTAGCTCCCGGCCCGGCCGGGTCGCTCCCGCGTCCCCTCCGGCAGGGACCGCCATGCACTCCAGGTCACGGTAAGGTTGCTCCATGCCCTCCGGGTCCGGCCGCACCGCCGCCCTCGCCGCCGCCGGCGCCCTGCTCGCCGCCGCGGGTGGCGCGGCCTGGTTCTGGCTGTCCCGCCCGCCGCCGCCGCCGCCACCACCCTCTCCGGTGGAGGAGGCGGTGCAGGCGTGGCGCGCCGCCGGCGGCCTGCCGGTCGGCGGCGCCGACGACCTGGTGGCGCGCGGCGCGACGCTGCTGGCCGCCGACCTGCCGGCGCGCACCGCCGAGGCCCGGGCCGCCTTCCGCGGCGCCCTGGCGGTCGACCCCAGGCGGCTCGACGCCGTGGCCGGGTATGCCACCGCGTTCGCGGACGGCGCCCTCGGGGAGCTCGAGCCCGACGGTGACGGTCTCAAGGAGGCCCACGCCCTCCTCGCCTGGGCGCTCGCCCAGACGCCCGGCCGCGCCGACCTGCTGGCCGCCCTGGCGCGCCTGCTCCTGCTCGTCCCCTCCGAGCACAACCTGGCCGAGGCCCTCACCGCGGCGCGCCAGGCGCGCTCGGCCAGTCCGCGCGACGCCGGCGCGGTGCTGGCGCTCGGCCTGGCCCTGCTGGCCACCGAGCCCGCCGCCGCCACCGCCGCGCTCGAGGCCCCGGCGGCGGGGGCCGATGACCGGCGGCTCCTCTCGGCGGCGGCCCGCGCTCGCTGGGCGGCCGGCGACGCGGTGGGAGCCCTGCGGCTCGCCGAGACGCGGCTGGAGCAGGACCCGCTCCAGCCGGCCATGCTGGAGCTGGCCAGCGAGATCGAGACCGCCTCGGCTCGCGGCGAGTGGGCCGCGGCCCGGCTGCGCCACTGGCGCGCCCTCGACCCCGCGGCACCCCTCCCGGTGCTGCTGCTGGCCCGGCTGGCGGCCCAGGTCGACGGCGACCTGCCGGCGGCGCGGAAGCTCCTCGCCGAGGCGCTGCCGCTCACCCACGGCGACCTCCTGCCGTCGCTCGTGCTGGCCCACCAGGCGGCGGTGGCCCTGGCCCTGGGCGACGCGCCGGCGGCCGAGGCGGCCGTGACCGCGGCGCTGGCCAAGGTCCCGGCGAGCGCCCCGGCCCAGTACCAGGCGGCGGTGCTGGCCTACCGGCGCGGCGACCGCAAGGCGCTCCACTTCGCGGCCGGGGTGGTGGGGGCGCGCTGCGGCCCGGGGCCTGCCGCGCTCCTGGCGGCGCGGGAGGCCGAGATCTCCTCCCCCACGCTCGACGAGGCGGGGCTGGCCTGGAAGGGCTGGGCCGCCGCGGTGCCCCAGGATCCCGCCGTCGCGCTGCGCGCGGCCGGGGCCCTGGTCCGGGCCGGCCTGGTCGGCGACGCCCTCGGGCTGGCGCGTGCCGCCACCTCGCGCGATCCGCTGGAGGCGCGGCTCTACCGCGTCGTGACCGACTGCTGGGAGGGGCCGGGCGACCTCGCCGAGGCGTCACGCCGCTTCCAGGCCATCGCCGACGCGGAGCCCTCGGCGGCGGTGGCGGCGCTGGAGGCGGCGGCGGCCTGCGAGCTCCTGCTCGGCCGCACCGTGGCGGCCGAGCGGGCCGCCGCCCGGGCCGAGGCCCAGGACGCCGGGGCCTGGCGGGCGCAGCTCCTCCTCGCCCAGGTGGCGCTCGATCGCGGCCGGCCCGCCCTGGCGGCGCGCCGGGCGGCCGCCGTGCTGGATCGGTCGCGCGGCGCCGCCACGGCGGTGCTGGCGCGGGCCCTGGCCGCCGAGGGGCGCCCCGAGGCGGAGCCGCTGGCCGCCCGCGCCGTGGCGGAGGGCGGGTCGCCGGCGGCGCGCCTGCTCCACGCGCGGCTCCTGGCCCGCGGCGGGCGCGGCGAGGCGGCGGCGCGCGAGGTGCGGGCCCTCCTGGCCGAGGTCCCGACCCTGCCGGAGGCGCGCGGGCTGCTGCTCGACCTGGAAGGCCCGCCCCGCGCCCGCCGCTGAGTGGAAATGGTATAAGCGCTGCCTCCCATGCGCGTCCTCGTCGTCGGTTCGGGCGGTCGCGAACACGCCCTCGCCTGGAAGCTCTCCCGCTCCCCCCTCCTCTCGGCGCTCTTCGCCGCGCCCGGCAACCCCGGCATCGCCAGGGTGGCCACGCTGGTGCCGCTCCGCGCGGACGACCTCGAGGGCATCGCCGCCCTGGCGCGCCGCGAGCGGATCGACCTCGTGGTGGTGGGCCCCGAGGCGCCGCTGGTGGCCGGGCTGGTCGACCGGCTGGCGCGCGACGGCATCGCCGCCTTCGGCCCCAGCGCCGCCGCCGCCCGCGTCGAAGGCTCCAAGGCCTTCGCCAAGGAGATCATGGCCGCGGCCGGCATCCCCACCGCCGACTACGCCACCTTCACGGAGGTCGCGCCGGCCGTGGCGTGGGCCAGGGAGCGCGGCGGGCAGGTGGTGGTGAAGGCCGACGGCCTGGCGGCGGGCAAGGGCGTGGTGGTCTGCGGCGCCGTCGAGGAGGCGGAGCGGGCCCTGCGCGAGATCCTGGTGGACCGCGTGCACGGCGCGGCCGGCGCCACCGTGCTCCTGGAGGAGCGGCTCACCGGCCCCGAGGCCTCCTGCATCGGCATCACCGACGGGACCCGCGTGCGCATGCTGCCGCCGGCCCAGGACCACAAGCGCATCTTCGACGGGGACCGCGGCCCCAACACCGGCGGCATGGGGGCCTTCTGCCCCACCCCCACCGTCCCGGCGGCGCTGCTGGCCGACATCGAGCGGACCGTGCTGCTCCCGGCCGTGCGCGAGCTGGCACGGCGCGGCGCCCCCTTCCGCGGCGCGCTCTACGCCGGCCTCATGCTCACGCCCAAGGGGCCCAAGGTCCTCGAGTTCAACGCGCGGCTGGGCGACCCGGAGACGCAGCCCATCCTCATGCGCGTCAGGAGCGACCTGCTGCCGCTGCTCCTCGCCTCGGCCCGCGGTGACCTCTCCGACGCGCCGCTCGAGATCGACGACCGGGCCGCGGTGGGGGTGGTGCTGGCAGCCGAGGGCTACCCCGGCAAGGTGACCACGGGCGACGTCATCACCGGCCACGACGCCCTGCTGCCGGAGGGGTCGCAGCTCTTCCACGCCGGCACGACCCTCGACGCGGGGGGGCGGGTGGTCACCGCCGGCGGGCGCGTCATGACCGCCTGCGCCCTGGGGGCCGGCCTCGCCGAGGCCGCGCAGCGGGCCTACGAGGCCGCCATGCAGGTCTGCTTCCGCGGCATGCAGTACCGAAAGGACATCGGGAGGAACACATGACCCCACGCGTGCTCATCCTCATGGGCTCGGACTCCGACTGGGAGGTGATGTCGGAGGCCAGGAAGGCGCTCGACGAGCTGGGCATCGCCGCCGAGGTCCACGTCTCCAGCGCCCACCGCACCCCGGAGCGGACGGGGACGATGGCGCGCGAGGCGGCCGGGCGCGGCATCCAGGTGGTCATCTGCGGCGCCGGCGCGGCGGCCCACCTGGCGGGCGTGGTGGCGGCCGAGACGGAGCTGCCGGTGCTGGGCGTGCCGCTGGCCGGCAGCGACCTGAAGGGGCTCGACGCCCTGCTCGCCACGGTGCAGATGCCGGCCGGCGTGCCGGTGGGGACGCTGGCCATCGGCAAGGCCGGGGCCCGCAACGCCGGGCTGCTGGCGGCGCGCATCATCGCCCGCGGCGACGCCCAGGTGGCCGAGGCGGTGCGGCAGCAGCGCGCCCGCATGACCCGCGAGGTCGAGGCCAAGGACGCCGCGCTGCAGGCCAAGCTGGCCGGCTCCTAGGCCGGCCGCGGCGCTGCCGTGGGTCGACTCGATCGCTACCTCGCCAAGGAGATCCTGCTGCCCTTCGGGGCGGCGCTCCTCTTCCTCACCCAGCTCCTCCTGGCCACCCAGATCCTGGCGCGCGCCGAGATCCTCTTCGGCGCCGGCGTCTCGCTGGGCGACCTGGCGGCGGTGATCCTGGCGCTGACGCCCCACCTGCTGGGCTACGTCATGCCGGTCTCCTTCCTGCTCGGGGCCATCCTGGGCGTGGGGCGCCTCGCCGACGACCGCGAGCTCGTGGCCATCGGCGCGGCCGGCATCTCGCCGGTCCGGCTGGTGCGCGTGCCCCTGGCCCTCGGGGCGGCGGTGGCGGCGCTCGGGCTGTGGCTCTCGCTGTCGGTGGAGCCGGCCGGGCTGCGCGAGGCGCAGGTGCGGTTCAACGAGATCATCAAGCGCAACGTCACCGCCAACGTGCGGGCCGGCACCTTCTTCGACGAGATCCCGCAGTACACGCTCTACGCCGGCGAGGTGGGCCGGGAGGGCTGGCGCGACGTGCTCATCTCGGATCGCTCCGATCCGTCGGCGCCGGTGCTGGCCCTGGCGGCGCGGGGACGCCTCGAGCCGGTGGGCAGCGGCGAGGAGATGCGCCTCGTGCTCGAGCAGGGCGAGGTCCACCGGGAGGAGGCGCGCGCCGAGGAGTACGTCACCGCCGCCTTCCGCCGCGCCGAGATCGCGCTCGGCCTGGGGACCACCATCAGCGACAAGAACGTGCTGGCCGGGTCCACCAAGGCCATGTCGATGGCGGAGCTGGCGGAGCGGGCCGCCCCGGGCCCCGGCAAGAACGAGCCCCAGCGCATCGGCTACGAGGTGGCGCTCCACCGGCGGCTGGCCGCGCCGCTGGCGGTGCTGGCCTTCGCCCTCATGGCGGTGCCCATCGCCGCCATGCGCCGGGGTGGGCGCGCCGCCGGCATCGGCGCCGCCGTGGGCGGCGTGCTGGCCCACTACCTGCTGCTGCGCGCCGGCGAGGTGCTGGCCGAGCGGCGCGTCCTGCCGGCCGCCCTCTCGCTGCAGCTCTCCACGGTGGTGCTGCTCGCGGTGGGCGGGTGGCTGGTCTGGCTGCTCCACCGGCGTGGCCCGGGGGCGGTGCGGTGATCCTCTTCCGCTACGTGGCGCTGAAGGCCTGGCTGGCCTTCCTGGCGGCCCTGGCCGGGGTCATGGCCATCTTCCTGGTGGTCGACTTCGTCGACAACGCCCATGTCATCCAGGGGCACGGCTGGCTGTCGGCGGCGCTGGAGCTCTACGCCAACAAGGCGGCGGTGGTGGCGGCGCAGACGGCGCCGGCCGCCATGCTGCTGGGGGCGGCGGTGGCGGTGAGCGGCCTGCGGCAGACCCGCGAGTGGACGGCGCTCCGCTCGGTGGGGCTGGGGCCGTGGCGCGTGGCCCTGCCGGTGGTGGCGGCGGCGCTCCTGGCCGGCCTCGCCATGGTGGCGCTGCAGGACCTGGTGGGGGTGCACGCCGCCCAGCGCGCCGAGGAGATCTCGGCCACCCGCTTCCGGCGAGGCGGCAGCTACCGCCGCTGGCTCGCCTGGCAGGAGCCGAAGCGCTGGTTCCGCGGCGCCGACGGCCGGCGCATCTACCACCTGCGCGGCACGCTGCCGGGCGGCGGCTTCGAGCGCGTCACGGTGCTCGAGGTGACGCCCGAGTTCCGGCTGGCGCGCCGCATCGACGCCGTGCGCATGACCCCCGCCGAGGGGGGCGCCTGGCGGCTGGAGGACGTGGAGGACCGCACCTTCGCGCCCGACGGCACCAGCCGCCTCGAGCGCAGCGCGGTGCGCCAGGATCGCTTCGACGAGCCGCCCGGCTCCTTCGACCTGGTGCCGGGCCGCCCCTCCCAGCTCCCCTACGCCGTCCTGTCGCGCCAGATCGAGCTGCGCCGGCGGCTCGGCCAGCCCAGCGCCGACTTCGAGCTGGAGCGGGCCAACCGCCTGGCCTACCCGCTGGCGGCGGTGGGAGGCGTCCTGGTGGCGGTGGCGCTGGCGCTGCGGCGGAACCGGCGCGGCCACGTCTCCTCGGCCCTGCTCGAGGCGGTGGGCATCTCCATCGCCCTGTGGGCCGCGCAAGGGATCTGCCTGGCCCTCGGGCAGTCCGGGCGGCTGCCCCCGCTGGCCGCGGCCTGGACGCCCGACCTCCTGGTCCTGGCCGCCGGCGCCCTGGCCGTGCGCCGGGCCGCCTGAAGGACGCCGCCCGGTGACGCCCTCGCTCGCCGCCCGCGTCGCCGAGGCCGCCGCCGCGCTGCGCCGCGGGGGGCTGGTGGCCTATCCCACCGAGACCTTCTACGGCCTGGGCGCCCTGGCCGGCGACGCCGTCGCGGTGGCGCGGCTGGCGCGGGCCAAGGGGCGGCCGGAGGGGAAGCCGCTGCCGCTCCTCGCCGCCGACCTGGCCCAGGTGGAGGAGGTGGCGGCGCTCCCGCCGCTGGCGCGCCGGCTGGCGGCCGCCTTCTGGCCCGGGCCGCTCACCCTGGTGGTGCCGCTCCGGCCCGGCGTCGACCTCGACCCGGCCATCACCGGGGGCGGCTCCACCCTGGGGGTGCGCGTCACGAGCGGCGAGCTGGCGGCCGCGCTGGCCCGGCTGGCCGGCGGGCCGCTGGTGGCCACCAGCGCCAACCTCTCGGGCCAGCCCCCCGTGGCCCGCGCCGGCGACCTCGATCCCACCCTGGTGGCCCGGCTCGACCTGGTGCTCGACGGCGGGCCGGCGCCCGGTGGGCTGGCGAGCACGGTGGTGGCGGTGGAGGGGGAGCGGCTCACGCTGGTGCGGGCCGGCGCGGTGGACTTCCGGGCGGTCGAGGCGGTCGCGGCGGCGGGGCGGCGGCCCGGCTGAGCGGACGGGCAGGCCCGCCGAGTCCGGGCTTGCGCCGGCGGTCAGGGGTGGGT
>Ga0209464_10000734_pt1 | contig 10452 bp, 5 predicted proteins | sample DOMMetBare1Fresh_2_FD_187473 | JGI IMG/M metagenome (GOLD analysis project Ga0209464, IMG submission 187473) | Wetland sediment microbial communities from St. Louis River estuary, USA, under dissolved organic matter induced mercury methylation -... | ecosystem: Environmental > Aquatic >... | reverse complement strand
GCGGGCCACCGGCCCGGCCGCCGGGAGGGCGTCGAGCTCGAGCGGCGGGGCGAGGCCGATGCCGTGGGCCGCCGGCAGCGCCAGGTCGAGCGAGGCGGCGCCGTCCGGGCCGAGCTCCACCACGGCGGTCGTCCCCAGCCCCTCCAGCTTGGCCGCCACGGCGCCGTAGGCGCCCCGGCCCGGTGCGAGCGCCCGCCCCTCCAGCCGGGTCAGGTGGAACCGCCCGGCCTCGTCGGCCACCACGCGCCGGCCGTCGGCGAGCCGAACCCTCGCCCCGGCGATCCCCGGATCGCCCGGGCCGCAGCGGCCGTCGGCGTCGAGGTCGAGGCAGGCTCGCCCCACCAGGAGCGCGACCGGCTCGGCGCGGACCGCCACGCGCCCGACCTGGGCGGCGGCGAGCGCCGGGGCCAGCCCGGCGGCGGCCACCAGCGCCACCATGGGCGCCCGCCGGCGGCGCGCGCGCGGGTCCCTCCTCACTCGACCTCCACCAGCGCGGCCGCGCCGCTCTGGACGTCGACCACGGCCACCAGGCCGCTGCCGCCGAGCACCTCGGCCCGGCCGCCCTGCCCCACCGCCTCCGGCGTCCCGAGCGTCACGCTCCGCGACCGGAGCTGCACCGGGCGCGACGGGTCGGGCCCTCCGGTCGGGCCGCGCACGGTCCAGGTGACCCAGCGCCCCTCGACGGTGGCCGTCACGTCGCCCTGCCCCGGTGGACGCAGCGCCACCGCCGCCCGGCGCTTCACCGCGATGGGCTGCGCCGGCGGCGAGGCCCAGGCCCAGCCGGCGGCGCGCAGCCCGCCCGGCGCCGTGACCCACTCGGACGGGCCGGTGACCGGGACGCGGGCGTCACCGAGCGCGTCGGTCTGCCCCCGGACACCACCGCCGAAGGTCAGCTCCACCCACTTGGCAGGCCGCCCGTCGACGCTGCGCGCCTCCGCCACCCACGCCTCCCCGTCGCGCCGCAGCGCCAGCGTGGCCGCCTCGTCCGGCGCCACCGGCTGGAGGGCGAAGGCCAGGTCCACCGGATCGAGGCCGTGGCCCAGCTCGGCGCGGGCCACGAAGCGGCCGACCGCCACCTCGGAGGCGTGGGGCCCGTCCCCCTGCGCCGGCCCGAGCCGGTCGCCGCGGGCGTCGACCGCCACCGCCTCGGCCAGAGCCGACTCGCCCGGCAGGAGCGGCTCGCCCGCCACCTTCCAGTCGATGTGGGCCGGGGCGCCCGGCGCCAGCTCCACCAGCACGGCCGCCGTGCCGCCCGAGGCCACCTCGCGCCGCCGCGCCACCACCTCCACCAGCCCCTGGCCGCCCCGCGGCGCCTGGTACTCGGCGCGCCACAGGCCGCGTTCCCAGCGCTGGCGGACCAGGCGGCCGCGCGGCACCGAGAGCTCGATGGCCCCGCCCTCCTCCGGCGCGCCGGTGGCCTGGTGCGCCAGGCAGAAGATGCCGGCGCGGGCCTGGCCATCGGCCGGCAGGCGCGACGGATGGGCGGCGCAGGCGATGCGGGGTGCCGGCGGCAGACCCAGGTCGATGAGCGTGCGCCGCTCGTTGCCGAGGCCGCTCACCGAGCGGGACACGCCGTGCGCCGCGCCAGGCGGCACCACCACCGGGATCCTGAAGCGCCCGGCGGCGTCGGCCCTGACCGGGCCATGGAGCGCGCCGCCCACCTCGAGGGTAGTGGAGACACCCGGCTCGGTCTCGCCGGGCAACTCGATGGCGGAGGCGAGCGGCAGGCGCAGCGAGCCGAGGGCCGCCGGCGTGGCGCAGCTCGGGCAGCGCGGCACCACGGCGAAGAGGGCCACCACCTCGGGCCAGCGGGCCTCCGGCAGGAGGTAGGTGGTGCGGAAGCGGCCCGGGCCGATCGGCTCCACCACCCCCACGCGGCCCGAGGAGGCCACCAGCCGCGGCGCGGCGGCCGAAGGATCCGGCTGGCCGGCGGCGGAGCGGACCTGGAGCTCGACGGCCACCCGGACGTCGCGCCCCTTCACCGGAGCGGCCGGCCGGACGGAGAGCTCGACGCTGCCAGTGGGCGGCTCCACCTGCGCCACCGCCTCCCGCCCCGCGGCGCGCACCGTGACCGACCTCGCGCCGGGCTCGGGGCGGATGCGCCACAGGCCGGGAACCACCGGCTCCACCTGCGCCTGGTCGGCCGTGAGGAGCGCGCCCGGCGGCGCCGCCACCAGCTCGCCATCGGGCCAGAGCGGCCAGGGGGGGAGCGACAGGGTCGGCTCGGCCGGCCCGGCGGCCAGGGCGAAGGACGCTGCCAGGGCCAGGCTCACCACCGACGCCCCCACGCCCCGATCATGGGTTCACGGGCGCCTCGCCCGACCGCAGCGGCGCAGGCCGAGCGCCGCGGCGAGCAGGGCCAGCAGACCGGCGCCACCCCCGGTGGCGCAGCCCTGCGAGCCGGGAGCGCCCGGCCCCACCGCGGCCGAGCCGATGGGACAGTCGACCCCGGGCAGGCACCCCGAGCGCACCGGCGTCGTCCAGCCGTCGGCCAGGACCCGCACGCGCACGGTGGCGCCGGCATCGCCCTCGACGAGGGCCGTGGCGGTGAGGTCGCCGGCGGGGACGGCGAGACGCGCCTCGACGTGCCGGGCCGCCGGGCCCTCGTCGCCCCCCTCCGCCTCGCCGTCCTCCTCGCCATCCTCGTCGCAGTCCGGTCCGCGGTGGTCGTGGTGGTGCCGGCGCCCGCCGCCGTCGCCGTCGTGGCCGCAGCCGCGCGCGTCGTCGCGGTGGCGGCCGCCGTGATGCCGGTGGTGGCCGTCATGGTGCTGGTGGTGGCCGTCGTGCGGCCGGCCGTGGTGGTGGTCGTCGTCCTGGCAGCCGACATCCGAGCCCCCGCCCGTCCCGTCATCGGGCAGCGGGGGCAGGAGGATGGTCGCGTCGTCCACCTCCACCTGGCCCGCATCCACGCCCAGGCCATCCACGCAGACCAGCACCGGCGAGGCCTGGGCCAGCGGCACCACCACGCCGCCGGACGCCGGCCCCGGAGTCACGACCGTCACGGCGAAGTCGAGCAGCACCTGGGCCAGCGGATCGTCGCAGCGGGCCTCGCCGACCGGCACGTCGGGCAGGGGCAGCGTGGCCTCGAAGAGGAAGACGTCGAGGGTGCCGCTCCGGCCGTCGGCCCAGGCCACCCGGAGCGTGGCAGGGTCCGCCGCCACGTCGTTGAGCCGCTGCTCGCTGGACGACGGGGACGGGTAGACCACCCGCCCCGCCGACCACTGCCACAGCCCCACCTGCGCGACGCCGGTGGCGAGGTCCTCGAAGCCCACCCACTCGCCGGAGAGGGTCGGGTTGCGCTGCAGGCCCGGGAGCGTGAGCCGCGCCCGCTCGGTGCCGTCGGCCCCGAGCACCACGAGGTCCTGCCCTCCGGACGCGACCGTCACCGCGGCGGCCAGGAGCGGCGGGTCGAGCCGGCTGGCAGCCCAGATCGCCACCTTCTCGGCCCGCCCGGCGTAGACGGTGCTGACGACGCCGGAGGGGGCGCGCAGCTCGATGGAGCCGGCCCCCGCCTCGTCGATCCAGGCGAGCCAGCCGTAGGCCAGGGCCGGCCCATGCTCGTCGCCGGAGGCCGGCACGAGCTGCGGCGAGGCGGCGCCGAGCGGCAGGAAGGCCACGTCGTGCCCGGCGGTCCCCGGCTGGTCCCAGGCGACCATCAGCGCCGAGAGCGTCGCGTGGGCGGCGCCGGACGCGGGGATGGTGGCGGTGCCCCCCGCCCCGAGCGCCACGAGGTCGAGGCCGCCCGGCGTGGTGAAGGCCACCCGGTTCCCGTCGAGGTCGGGGTCGCCGTGGTCCACCGCGCCGGCGCTCACCTGCACCCCTTCGCCGGTCGAGAGGTCCCGCACCCAGACCTGGCGGACCCCCGAGGCGTCGTCGACGTAGGCCAGGCGCGTGCTGGACAGCGAGGGAGCGGTCTGGTCGCCTGGACCGGTGACGACGGCGACCGGCTCGGCGGCGCTGGCCGGCCCCGACACCACGAGCGCCAGGACGGCGCCCGCCAACCGACGGCACGACATCTCACTCCCCCCCGCGACCCGCCCCAGCGATACCCCTCGCCCGTCCGGCCAGGACGAAGCGGACTCGCGATCACTGTGGGCATGGTGGCGCTGCACGTCCGCAGGGTCAAGGACCCACTGAGACCTCACTTCGAGTCCGGAGTGGCCCCATGCCAGATGGCCTCGGTGTCGAACCGGACCTCCGGCGCCCGGGTGTCGAGCACCACCACCGGGCTGCGGCTCCGCTCCACCCGACCGACCACGTCCCGCGCCACCATGTCCAGGGCCTGCGCCCCCTCGCGCAGCCAGACCACCTGCCGGAACCGGCCGTCGGCGCCCACCACGACCCGCTGGCCGCCGAGCGCCAGGACCGCGCCGGGCGAGGCCTTCCCCTCGACCACCAGCTTGCGCCGGTTGGTGGCCTGGGCGGCCGGCCAATCCACTTTGAGCAGCAGGGACTTGGGCAGGGCCATGGGCGGCGAGGGAGGCGTGCCCGGCTCGGCGATGGACCCCTGCCCCTGCCGGAGCGTCACGATCCGGCCGCCGGCCGCGAAGTCGGCCTGGCCGGCGCTGACGCCGACCGCCACCCGGCCGGCCACGCTCGCCACGGCGAAGCGGCCGCCCCTGGAGCGCGCCTCGCCGGCCCCGGCCTCGACCACCACGGCCCTCCCGGGGTCGTCTCGAACCGTGGCGGTCACGATGCCGTCCTCGACGCGAAAGCGGGAGAGCTCGGCGGCGATCTCCTTCACGGCGAAGCGCGAGGTGCCCTCCAGCAGCACCTGGTAGCGCTCGCCGTCGGCGAGGACCACGCTCGCTCCCTCCAGGGTCTCGAGGACATCGTCGGGCCGCAGCTCGAGGCCGGCCGTGAGCGGCACCCTGCCCGCGCCGGCCCGCACCAGGGCGGCCGGACCCTCGCTCCGAGCCACCGTGACGATGGTGGGCGCCGGCGGGGTCGGCGGCAGCGCCACCGGGGCGGGCGCCGAGGCCACGCCGGCCGGCCCGCGGGCCAGCAGCAGCCAGTAGGCCAGCCCCGCCACGCCGGCCATGGCCGCGACGAGCAGCAGGGTGAGCAGGCGCTCGCGCCGGTCCGGCATGGACCGCGACTATATCGCCCGGCCTGACGCGGCCGGCAATCGGACCGTGAAGGTGCTGCCCTGGCCGGGCACGCTCTGCACCTGGATGGTTCCGCCGTGCTCGTTGACGATGCGCCAGGCCTCGGAGAGCCCGAGGCCGACGTTGCTCCAGAGCTCCTTGGTGGTGAAGAAGGGCTCGAAGAGGCGCGGCAGGTGCTCGGCCGGGATCCCCTTCCCCTCGTCCTCCACCACCAGCTCCACGTCCCGGCCGGCCTGCCGGGTGGTGAGCCGGATGCGCGCCCCGGGCTTCCCCAGGCAGGCGGCGCGGGCGTTCTGCATCAGGTTGAAGATCACCTGCGTGAGCTGGGGGGCGTCGGCCCGGACCACAGGCGATGGGCTGGCCAGGGTGGTCTCGAGCGCCAGGCCCGCCTGCTTGATCTGCCCCTCCACCAGCGTGAGCCCGTCCTCCACCACCCGGTTGAGCTCGAGGTCCCGCAGGTCGGGCGCGGCCCGCTGCTCGCTGAAGCGCAGGAGCTTGCGGGTGATCTCGCGGCAGCGGTGGGCCATGCGCTCGATGGCCTGGAGGCCTTCGCGCTGGGCCTGGGGTAGGTCCGGCTGCTCCAGCAGGAGCTGGGCGTTGCCGAGGATGCCGGTGAGCGGGTTGTTGATCTCGTGGGCCACCCCGGCGCCGAGCTGCCCCACGGCCGCCAGCTTCTGGGCCTCCACCAACCGGGCCTGGGCCTCGCGCAGCTCGCGGGTGCGCACCTCCACCTCGCGCTGCAGGTCCACGTTCCAGCGCTCCAGCCGGGCGCGGGAGATCTGGAGCTCGTCGGCCATGGCGTTGAATGCCCCACCCACCCGCGTCAGCTCGTCGTGCCCGCCGGGGGGAACCCGCGCGCCGAGGTCGCCGGCGCCGAAGTCCCGCGCCGCCCCCTCCACGGCCGAGAGGCGGCGGGTGACGCCACGCGCCAGGAGCAGGGCCGCCGCCAGCGTCACCGCCAGCACCGCCAGGCTGGTGCCGATGACGGTGCGGCGCAGCGCCAGGAGATCCCGGAAGGCCTCGGCGGCCGGCAGGCGCACCAGCACCGTCCAGTCCCCCACCTCGGGCAGGCGGGCCAGCCCGGCCACCACCGGTCCGGCCGGTCCCTCCAGCGTGCCGCTCAGGCGACCCGAGCGGCGCAAGCCACCCACCGCCTCGCGGTCTCCCGGCGCCAGCGCCGGCGCTCCCGCCGAGGCGGCCAGCGTCAGGCCGCCGCCGTCGAGGAGCCAGGCAGCGCGCCCGTCGCGCGCCACCTCCTGCAGCCGCCGCGAGGCCAGGGCCGGCTCGAGCCGCACCGCCACCACCCAGCGCCCGCCGCGCGGCGTCCGCACCTCGCGCAGCGCCGCCAGCGCCACGCCCGGCGGTCCGCCCCCGAAGACCCCCAGCGCCGCGCCGTCCCAGCGCGCGGCCCGCTGCGCCTTGACGGCGTTCTCCACGAAGGGGCCGAGCAGCGGGTCGGCGTCGCCGCGCGACCCGAACACCTGCACCCGGCCGGCGGCGTCCACGGTGGCAGCGGCGCTGCAGGACGCCACCTGGCGGGTGAGCAGGTAGAGGAAGGCGCGCAGCTCCGCCTCGTCGAGCCGGCTCGGGTCCCAGGCCTCGACGGCGCGGGACAGCTCGTCCCGGGCGGCGTCGAGATCGCGGCCGATGCCCTCGGCGGTGGCGCGCGCCGCCTGGGCCTGGGCCTCGGCGGCCCGCGACGCCAGGGCCTGCTCGGAGCGGGCCAGCACGGCGAAGGCCACCCCGACGAGGGGCAGCACCGCGGCCGCCAGGGCGAAGAGCACCAGGCGGCGCGCCAGGCTCAAGGACCCGCCTCGACCGGCGCGCCCGCGTCCACCAGGTGGACGCTGCCGGGGATGCGCTTGGCCTCGTGCTTCAGCTCGGCGGCGGCGCGCGCCAGGTCGGCGTGGGCGGCGAAGCGGCCCGGCGTGGCCACCACCGTGGCGGCCGAGAGCGCCAGGAAGCCGAAGCGGCGGCGCGTGCCGAAACGGTCGTTGGCCTCGATGTAGCCGCGCTCCCGGTCGACCCGGTCGTAGTAGAGCTGGATGACCTTGTCGAAGGCGGCCAGCGCCTCGCCGCACACCTGGCGGGCCCGCTCCGGCGCGGTCAGGAGCACGAAGTCGTCGCCACCCACGTGGCCCAGGAAGGCGTCCTCGCCGCCGTGCGCCGCCACCACCTCGCGCAGGATGCCGGCCGTCTGCAGCAGCACCCCGTCCGCCTTGGCGTAGCCGTAGGTGTCGTTGTAGGCCTTGAGGTTGTCGAGGTCGAGGTAGGAGAGCGCGAAGGGCACCTGCGCCGCCAGCCGCTTCTCCACCTCCTGGTCGATGGCCTGGCCGCCCGGCAGCCGCGTCATGGGCGAGGCCTGCAGGGCGCTCTCGCGGCGCCGGATGACGGCGTCGACGCGCGCCACCAGCTCCTGGGCGTCGAAGGGCTTGGTGAGGTAGTCGTCGGCGCCGAGCCGCAGGCCGCGCACCTTGTCGGCGGTCTCGCCGCGCGCCGAGAGGAAGACCACGCCGAAGGGCTCGCGGGCCCGCTCCGAGGCCAGCTCCTCCAGCAGGCCGAAGCCGTCGCCGTCGGGCAGGGCCACGTCGAGCAGCAGGAGCTGCGGCTTGTGCTCGCGCAGCAGCCGGCGCGCCGTGGCCCGATCGCCCGCCTCCTCCACCGTGAAGCCGTGGCTCTTCAGCACCTCGGCGCAGATGGCCCGGATGGCCGGCTCGTCGTCCACCACCAGCACGCGCGCCCCACCGCTGCGCCCCGTGCCGAGCAGCTCCGCCGCCGCCGATGCCAGCTCGGCCAGGCTGGCCGGGCGCGCCACGAAGCGATCGGCGCCGGCGCGGAAGGCCGCCTCGCGCTGCGCCTCGTCGCTGAAGGCCAGCAGCCCGGCGTGGCGCGTCTCGGCGTCGTGGCGGATGACCTCGCCGAAGGCCACCCCGCTCAGGCCGGCCAGCGCCGGGTCGTAGACGACGACCTTCGGCCGCACCTGGCGGGCCACCGCCAGGGCATCCTCCGGCGCCGTCACCACGTGGACGCGGAAGCCCTGGCGCGCCAGGGCGCCCTTCACCAGCACCGCCTCGTCGGCCTCGCCCACCACCATGGCCACCGGTCGGTCGCTCTCGCCCCGCATCGGCGGCGCGGCGGCCGGTGCGGGCGGCTCGAGCGGCAGCACGGTGGAGAAGCAGACGCCCGGCCCGGGCCCGTTCTCGGCCCAGATGGCGCCGCCGTGGGCCTCGACGATCCCGCGGCAGATGGAGAGCCCCAGGCCGGTGCCGCTCACGTGGCGCGTCCGCTCGGTGCGGGCCTGCTCGAACTTCTCGAAGATCCGCTCCAGGTCGGCCTCGGCGATGGCCTCGCCCGGGTTCCAGACCGTCAGCGCCACCGCCCCGGGCACCCCCGGCACGGCGAAGAGCCGGACCTGGATGACGCCCCCCTCGGGCGTGAACTTGATGGCGTTGGTGATCAGGTTGGAGAGCACCTGCCCGAGCCGACCCGCGTCGCCGATGGCCTTGACCGGCTCGGCCGGCAGCTCGAGCTGCAGCCCCTGCCCCTTGGAGGTGGCCGCCGCCTGGTAGCGCTCGGTGGTCTCCGACACCAGCTCGTCGAGGTGGACCACGTCGGCCGCCAGCCGCTCCTTGCCCTTGGCCAGGCGCGACAGGTCGAGCAGGTCGTCCACCAGGTGGTTGATCTTCTCCGAGGACTCGCGGGCCAGCTTGAGGTAGCGCTGCTGCTTGGGCGTCAGCTCGCCGGCCAGGCCGGAGAGGACCAGGTCGAGCGCGCCGGCGATGGAGGTGAGCGGCGTGCGCAGCTCGTGGCTCATCACCTGGACGAACTCCTCCTTGCGCTCCTCCAGCCGCTTCTGCTCGGAGACGTCGCGCAGCAGCACCGTCACGCCGGTGAGCCCGCCGTCGCGGTCCACCACCGGGGTCACCACCGAGGAGAGGGTCCGCCCCTGGAGCCGGAGCTCCTCGGTGACGTAGGCCCGCCCGCCGCCGCCGGGCGCCAGGCCGCGCACCAGGTCGAAGGGGTAGAAGCCCAGGATCTCCTTGAGCCAGCGGACCGTGACCGGCCCCGTCTCCGGCCCGCCGAGCATGCGGCGCGCCGCTGGGTTGGCCACCGCCTCGTCGGCGCCGGAGTGGACCACCAGCAGGCCGTCGGCCATCGACTCCAGCACCCGCTCCAGCCGGTGGCGCTCCCCCACCGCCTTCTCGGCGAAGGCCGAGAGCGCCGACCCCACCTCGTTGACCAGCAGGTCGAGGACGCGAGCCTCCCCCTCGTTGAAGGGCTCGGCGCTGGCGCGCTCCAGCACCACCACGCCGGCCGGCCGGCCGGCGAGCTGGACTGGCACGGTGAGCCGCGTCGAGAAGGCGGTGGCGGCCCCCGTCCCGCCGGTGCCGAGGACGCGCAGCTGCAGGTCGGGCTCGGGCACGGGCGCCCCGCCCAGCGTGCCCCAGGCGGCCAGGGCGTCCTCGCGGGCGGCCAGCAGGGCGGTGTCGGCCAGCGCCGCCACCGGGCGGATGAGCAGCACCGGCGCCGAGCGCTCCGGCACCAGGAGCACCACCACCGCGTCGCAGGGGACCACCCGCGGCAGCCGCTCCACCAGCCGCTCCAGCAGCGCCTGGTGGCTGTCGGCCACCCCGACGTCGCGGGCGATGTCGCTGGCGGCCTGCAGGGCCGCCTGGCGCCGCTCCATCTCGGAGTCGAGGCGGACCCGCTCGCGCTTCAGCTGCACCCGCTCCAGCGCCTGGCGCACCGCGTGGCGCAGGTCGGCCGAGTCCCACGGCTTCACCAGGTAGCGGTAGACCTCCCCCTTGTTGATGGCGTCGAGGAGGTCGCGCGGATCGGCGTGGGCGGTGAGGAGGATGACCGCGAGGTCGGGGCGCAGCGCCCGGGCCCGCGCCGCCAGCTCGATGCCGGACATGCCGGGCATGCGCTGGTCGGTCACCAGCAGGTCGACGGGGCGCGCCTCCAGGATGGCGAGCGCCTCCTCGCCCCCCGACGCGGTCAGGGGGGCGTAATCGTCGGCCTCCGTGAACATGCGCCGGAGCACCGACAGCACCTCCGGCTCGTCGTCCACGAAGAGGATGTGGTGCGCCATCCCGCCCCCCGGCGGCTCCCTCTGCCGCGCCCGGCTGCGGGAAGATAGCACGCCCAGTCCCGGCCCGCCCCGGGCCCGCCCAGGCGGCGGGGCGGCACGGCGCTTGCGGTGGCGGGTCATGGGCGGCTATACATCGCCGCCCTTTCAGCCCCGGCAGGCCCATGATCCCGCGCGAAAAGATCCGCAACGTCGCCATCGTCGCCCACGTCGACCACGGCAAGACCACCCTCGTCGACTTCATGCTGCGGCAGG
>Ga0209464_10000732_pt1 | contig 10458 bp, 4 predicted proteins | sample DOMMetBare1Fresh_2_FD_187473 | JGI IMG/M metagenome (GOLD analysis project Ga0209464, IMG submission 187473) | Wetland sediment microbial communities from St. Louis River estuary, USA, under dissolved organic matter induced mercury methylation -... | ecosystem: Environmental > Aquatic >... | reverse complement strand
CGGGCCTCGATGTCGGCCTCCGGCTCGCCGGCCACGTCGCGGACGTAGAGCTCCCGCTCCACGGTGTGGCCGCGGTACCGCTCGACGGTCCTGGCGAGCGGCCGGCCGAAGCCGGCCACGACCTCGGCGTTCTCCCTGGCGCACAGGCCGGCGTCGCCGGTGACGATGCGGAAGAGGCCGCCCAGCGCCTCACAGACCCGCGGGAGCAGCTCCCGGAAGGCCGGCGCCTCGACCGGGCGAGTAGACGGCGCGCGCGCTACCCCTTCTCCATCACCCCGAACACCACCGCGTCGAACCTCCGCCCGGCCTGCTTCGATTCGAAGCGCGCCGTCACCTAATCGCCTTGGATGTCGTGCTGGCCTCTGTAACCAGCTCCTCGAATGTCATGGCAGTCAGCGCCTCCGCCGGCTTTCCCACTGCCGCCAGAAAGAGGCGCAGATTCCCCGCCAACTCGTCTCTGTGGTTCGGGCTCTCCTCCGCGAGCGCGACCGAGACGCGCTCGCGAGAGATCGACAGAACCCCGAGAAGCCTCTCCCGGCGAATGGTCGTGCTGAGCGCCAACAGCCGACCGTCGCCATCGAATCCCCTGTAGATGCCGTTCTTGACATCAGGCGGCTCTAGCGAGGACTCGGCCTCGGCTACGCTCTGGAACGCATACAGGTCACCCGACTCCCACACCAACAAAGGCGGGTGGGGCAGCCGTTCAGAGGTTGAAGTCACGTTAGAATCCTCCCTCCCACGGGCGGTGGTTCCCCATCCCTTGCCCTGGGAGCGAGTTCCCCGGGTTCTGCGGGTCTGGAACGGCCCTGTGGAAATGGGGGTACTCGCCCCACTCGTTCCCTGTGCGGTTTCCCCAGGGTGCAATGCGGCCAGGTTTCCCAGTCGGTCCCCGCCACCACGGCGCCAGGAACTCGCGGCCCTTGGCGTAGCCGTAGCCGCCAACACATGACCCGACCACCTGCCCTGCGCTTCGAGCGGCGAGGTCGATACGTTGCTCCGTATCCAGAGCCTGTCCTGTGTACGGGTCCGCACCCATGATGGCGGTCATGATGTTCGTCGTGATGGCGTAACTGCCATAGCCCACTACGGCCAGGGCAATCACCACCCCAACCGGCCCGGTGGCAACAAGCCCCGCGACTACGATAGTGCCCACGACGCCCTCCAGGACCCCCAGGCCGAAGTTCCCCAGCGCCGAACCCCAACTCAATCCGGTTGGGTCAACGAAGTTGATGGGGTCGCCGCCGCAGTACTCGTAGAAGTTCAGCCCACCCTCGAAGCCCGCAGGGTCTTTGGTGGTGAACCTTCCAGTAGAAGGGTCGTAATCCCGAGCTCCGAAGCGGACGAGTCCCGTGTCCCGGTCGTACAGACCACCCGCAAACCCGAACGGCTGGAACCCCGGGCTCCTGTCGGTGAGCACCTGCCCGTACGAGTCGTAGTCCATCCGCTGGACCACCGAGCCCGAGGTGGTGTCAACCACCAGCCTCGGGCTGCCCAGGTGATCGGTCACGATCCGGAACGTCCCCGCCGCCGTCACCATGTACTCCGGCACGTTGGGCCGCGTCCCGTACACGAACGTCGCATAGACTTGCCCCGCCCCGTTCAGCCACGCCACCGGCCGGAGCTGCCCGTCGTACAGGAACGCCTCCACCAGCGCCCCGTCCACCTTCTTCCCCACCCGCCGGTGCAGCGCGTCCGTCAGGTACTCCACGCTCCGCCCGTCCGGCAGCCACGCCGCCAGGAGGTTCCCCGCCTGGTCGTACGAGTACGTCGTAGTCCCGCTCCCCGTCGTCCGCGTCCGGAGATCCCCCGCCGGGCCGTAGGTGTACGAGGTGCTCCCGGTGGCCAGCAGCCGGTCCTGCTCGTCGTAGCTGGACGTCTCCGTCCCGCCCGAGCTGGTCCGCGTCAGCCGGTTCCCGTTCTCGTCGTACCAGTAGGTCTCCTGCACCACCCCGTCCCGCCGGACCGTCTCCAGCCGCCCCGCGGCGTCGTAGCCGTACGTGAAGTCGTGCGTCTCCCCCTGCACCGTCTCCGTCTTCCCCTCGATGCGGCCCGAGAGGTCCCGGTGCAGCGTGTAGCCGTACAGCGCCGCGCCAGCCGTGGCCGACACCGTCTCCAGCTCCCCGTAGGTCGAGTATCCCAGCGTCGTCCCGACCGCTCCCAGGGTGGTGTTCGCGATACGGCCCGTCGCCGGCGCCCGCGTCAGCGTCAGCGCTCCCGCCTGCGTCAGCAGCCCGTCCGCGTCGTAGCCGTAGCTCACGGCGGCGCCGTTCACCGAAGTCGTCGCCACCCGGAAGTCATTGTCGAAGGTGCGCGACACCGTGCCGGCCACCAGGCCCGACGAGCTCTCCGAGAGCGGCAGGAAGCCGTCGTACCCCAGGCTGAGCCACTGGCCCTCCGGCGTGGAGAGCGTGGCCACCCGCCCCGCGGCGTCGTAGCCGATGGTGGAGACCCCGCGCGCCGTGGTCACCGTCTCGACCCGCCCCGCGAAGTCGTACCCGGGCACCACCGAGGTGGAGTCGGGCAGGAGGGCCCCCGTGACCCCGCCGTCCAGGTCGTAGCCGTAGGTCGTCGAGAGCGTCCCCGTCCCGCCGGCCAGCGGAGGCGTGTAGCTCGTCATGCGGTCGGCCGCGTCGTACCCGAACCCGTGCGCCGGGCGCCCGGGAGGCGAGAGCGACGTGAGGTTCCCCGCCGCGTCGTAGCCGAAGGTGACCGAGCGGCCACCCGGGAGCGTCTGCCGCCAGGGGCGTCCCGCCAGGTCGTAGTCGATGGTCACCTGGCGCGAGAGCGGGTCGGTGAGACGCCAGGGGTAGCCGGCGGCGTCGTAGTCGATGGTGTAGACGCGCGAGCCCTGCGTCACCTGGTGGAGCCGGCCGCGCGGGTCGTAGGCGAGCGAGACGGCCGGGACGCCGGGCGGGTTGACTGTGGCGACGCGCCCCTGGGTGTCGAGCACGGCGGTGCTCGACCGGCCGGCCGGGGTTCTCGAAGTCATGGTCCGGGTCGGCGCGTCCCAGGTCGACTCGTAGTTGCGGCCATTCACCGCGAGCACCTCCCGGATCGCCGTGGCGCTGAAGACATTGGTGGGGTCGACGAGTGCCGCAGACCGGCTCGAAGCGAGGGTCCGTGTCAGCCCTGCAGGCGTTCGCGTCGTCACCGACGCGACCGGTGCCGTCATGCCGAAGCGCGGGTCCGGGAGCGAGGTGGTGGTGATCCGCGTCCCGTCCGGCTGCAGGACCTCGTCCGTCCCGCTGGTCGCCACGGTGCGGACCGTGGCCTTGCCGGCGGGATCGGTGCGCGTGCGCACCTGATCTCCGGTTCCGAGGTTCCTCACGTCGCGCAGGGTTGTCCGGCCGAGTGCCGTCGTCACCGAGACCGCGAAGCCGTCGGCCCGCACCGTTCGCGCGAGTTGCTTCGCTCCACCGGTCGGGTCTTCATCGCGGAGGAGACGGCCACCCTCGCCCCATCGGAACGTGTGCACGTTCTGGCGTGGGTCCGTGAAGGTCTGCATGAGACCATTGCCATCGTATGAGTAGCGGAGCGACTCGCTGGCTGGATTGGTGATGTTCGCGAGGTACCCGTTGGTATCCGGGACCAGGTCGGTTCGCAGCCCTTGCGGCGAGACTATGGCCGTCGGCCTGCCGCCTGACCGGTAGATGGTCGTGGCGTTTCCGCCCGCGTCGGTGATCGACGAGAGGAGGCCGCTCTGGTCGTAGCCGAAGGCGTAACGGACCGTGCCCGTCGTGGCGTCGAACGTCTTGAGGTGGCGGCCCTGGCCATCGAACAGGAAGACCTCGCCGCCGTCCTCGGACGCGATGGCGACGTCTCGCGCGCCCCAGCCCGAGTATGGAGGCTTGATCAAGCGAACACGATTGTTGTAGCCATCGCCTATCACCACGCCACCGTCGGGTGTGAGCGCGACCCCCGCCGCCGCGGACATCTTGGCTGCAGTGGCCGGCCCTCCATCGCCCCCATAGGCCGTCGCGAGACTGAGTGTGCCGGCGATCATCCTGATGATGCCGTCCGGCCCGACGCGGCGGAGTCGAGCCGTGTCGTCCCTGATGAACAGGGAGCCGTCGGGCCCCACCGCGATGCTCCTCGGTTGGTACACCTGCGCGGCCTTCGCAAGCCCTCCGTCGCCGCTGCCGATGTAGCCCTGCCAGACCCCAGTCCCGACCACCGTCGTGATGATGCCGTCCGGGCCGATGCGCCGGATCCGGTGACCGAACGTGTCGGCGACATAGACTGCACCGTCCGGCCCAACCTCGACATCCTGGGGTCCGTTGAGCACGGCGTCCGCGGCTGGCCCGCCATCGCCGCCGTATCCGAGCCTTCCCGTTCCGGCCAGGGTGGAGATGATCCCGTCCGGCCCGACGCGCCGAATCCGCGAGCTACTGTACTCGGCGATGTAGACCGTGCCGTCCTTGGCCACTGCGATGCCGTAGGGCCTTGAGAGCTGGGCCGCCGCCGCCGGTCCCCCATCCCCGCTGAAGCCGCTGACCCCCGTTCCAGCCACCGTCGTGATGACGCCATCCGGCGCCACCCGGCGGATCCGGTACCCTTCGACCACGTACACAGAACCGTCCGGCCCAACCGTGAGGTCGTTCGCGCGGCCGAGACCAGCTACCGACGTGATGATGCCGTCGGGCGAAACCTTGCGCACCCGAGCGTTGTTCGCGTCGGAGACGAAGATCGTCCCGTCTGGCGCGACCGCGACCCGGTCCGCATACTGGAGAGTGGCCGCGGTCGCCGGCCCGCTGTCGCCGCTGAAGCCGGCCACTCCTGTCCCCGCGATGGTGGTGATCGAACCGGCGACCAGGAGCTCACCACCGCGCGTGCCCCCGGTGCCGAGCAGGAGCACTCGTCCGCTCACGTCGTAGGCATGGTGGACATCGAGGCTCCAGCCTCCGAGGCCGAAGGCCGCGGCGGCGTCCCAGGTGGAGACCTTCAGCGTCCACGTCCTCGTCCGCCAGAACGGCATGCCGTCGACACGGCTCATCACCGGCACGAAGATCCCACCGGCCGAGGGCCCGGCCGACATCACTCCGAAGCTCCGGCCACCGGCCCTCTCGGAGGGGGCGAGGTAGACGGCTCGATACACCCAGCCGACGGTGACGACCGCGTCCACGCTGCCTTGGATGGGCCGGCCGTAGACATCCTTGCCGTCCCACCGCAGCACGTACTTCTGGTTCGAGGCGGGGGGGAACGACTGACTGAAGGTACGTCCCGCGATCTCGACACGCACCTCGATGCCCTGGAGGTTGGAGGGGATGGAGGCCCCGGAGATCGGGATGGTGAGGGTCCTCGCGGCGGAGTTGCCTGCGGTGCGCGAGCTCGCATAGTGCAGGGTGAACGGAGTCCCGGCGATGGGCGCGGACTCCCCGAGGGCCTGGTTCTGGCAGTCGATGATGGAGCCGGCCTCGCAATCCGGGTCCGGATCGGGCTGCGGCGATGGCGGAGCATCCGGGTCGGGTGCCGGGCAGTCGGCGCCGTCGCACCCCATGGGCCAGTTGCAATCCCACGGCGTGAGGTGCGTCATCGGCACCCGCCACAGGGTCGCGCCCGGCTGGTAGGTCGTCGCGAGGCGCTCCCGCTCCTCGGTGGTCACCCCCAGCATGGCCAGCGTTCCAGCGTCGTCGGCAAGGCCATCGCCGTTGGTGTCGAGTTCGGCGAGGCCAGCGTTCACGTCGAGGACGGCCACGACGCGACCGTCATTCGAGGCGATCCAGGCCGCCTTGGCCCGGTCGTAGTAGCCGGCCGGCACGATCGTGCCGACCGCGAAGCCGAGGAAATTCTCGACGTAGAAGGCGACGGGCCGATCGAACTGCACCGCGGTCGCCCCAGCCACTACCGCCTCGTCCACGCTCAAGTCGACGGCATAGGTGTAACCGCTCGTGGGCGGCAGGGGCGCAGGCATCGACCTCGGCCCCTCGGGGCCAACGGTGTACTCGGTCGCGCGGACGTGGAAGGTGCCGAGCGGCGTGGTCGATCCGTCCGGGAGCTGCATGACGGCCTGGGTTCCGCTCGGAAAGAGCACGGTGGCCTGCCGGGTCCCGTCGGCATCGGTTACCGGGCTGCCGCGCGCCTCCTGCATGGTCGCGGCGCCGGCCACCACAGCGGTGACCTGCGTGTCGAAGGGCACCAGCACCACATCATCCACTCGGGCCACATCGCGCCAGGTGGTCTGCACCTGCCGATGGGCTGGAAGGTAACCGTCCTTCTGGTAGCTCACGGTCACGAGCCCGCCCCCATTGACGGCCAGGTCGAACATCCCATCTGCGCGCGTCAGCGTGCTTCCAAACTCCGGGTGTCCGCTCACGGTGATGGTTGCGCCGAAGACCGGCGCGCCGTCGCGACCCCGGACCTGGCCGCGGACGACCGCCACACGGCGGGAGTCGATGGTGTCGGATGCCACTCCAGTCTGGATCGGGTCCGCGCCGGAATAGAGAAAGGCCGTCGCGACCGCCAGGTCCGTCGCCGCGGTCGGATCGTTCGGAGGTGCCACGGCGGCAGGATCTGGCGGGAGGAGTCCGCACTCGGGAATGGGCGAGTGCACGACCCCGACGCCGGCGTAGCAGGCGTCCGCGGTGCACGAATCGCCGTCGTCCACGGATGGTGGCGTACCCTGGGCGCACACGCCGGCGCCGTTGCACGCCTCGGCGCCGTTGCAGACGTTTGCGTCCGCGCACGACGTGCCGGCCGGCGCAGGCGCGTGGGCGGCGCCCAGGGTCGGATCGCACGAGTCGATGGTGCAGGGATTGCCATCGTCGACGCCCAGCGGTGCACCTGAGGCGCAGGCGCCGGCGGCGCTGCAGACCTCGAGCCCGTTGCAGGCGTTCCCGTCCGAGCAGGAGGTCCCCGGCGGCACAGTTGAGTGCGTCACCCCTGCAACCGGATCGCACGCGTCGGCAGTGCAAGGGATGCCGTCGTCGATGGGGAGCGGGATCCCGGCGCCGCACGCCCCATCGGCGGTGCAGGCCTCCGCGCCGTTGCAGATGTTGCCATCCGAGCAAGAGGTACCAGCGGCGAGCGGAACGTGAAGGACACCGTCGACCGGGTTGCAGGAGTCTGCCGTGCAGGGATTCCGGTCGTCGACCGGCGATGGCGGGAGCTGGCAGGAGTACGCGCCCAAGACGACCGCCCCGGCGACGAGGACATTGTTCACCTCGCTCACCTCGGCGATCACGCCATTGGAGTCTGCCACGGCGGCGAAGTAGTAGGTCCCAGGAGGTACCGTGCTCGGGATGGTGAGGAACGTGGTGGAAGTGTCCGCCTGCCCGGGGACCAACCCCACGACGAAGCGCGATCCCACCGGGAAGGCGGTGGCGGTCACGGTACTCGTCGTCGAGAGGACGTAGGCGATAGTGAACGCGCCGACCGGCCTACCGGCGACGTCCGCCACGACCGTATCGGTCACCTCGAAGCTCTCGCCGACCCCGACGACCGCGGGCGGCGCGGTGAGCGCGGACATCGTGAGATCCGGTGCGACCACGGTGACTTGCGTTGCGAGGTAGGCGTTGTTCCCCTCATTCGACTCCGCCACCTGCCCGGAAGAATCGGCGAAGGCGCCGAGCCAGTACATGCCCGGGGCAAGGCCGGGCGGAATGGTCACCGTGGTGGAGCTGGTGTTCGATGCGCCGGCGGCCAGGCCCGGGACGGAGCGCGAGCCCACCAGAGTGTCGGCCGTGGAGATCGCCGCATCCTGAGAGAGGTAGAAGGCCACGGTGAAGCCACTGGCCGCGACGGGTCCGGTCGCGGTGACCGTGCTGGAGACCGCGAAGGTGCTGCCGGGCCAAGTGGTGGCTGGCGCGCCGGTCAGGGCCGTCATCGCGAGATCGACCGAGCCGGAGGCGCCCACTTGGATGGTGCTGCCTGCGACAGCGTTGTTGCCCTCGTTGGACTCAGGGACCACACTGGCCGGGTCCACGATAGCGCCCACGCGGTAGGTTCCAGCCGCCAGGCCCGACGGCACGGCGACCGTTGTCGTTGCTGTGCTCGAGCCGTTCCGAGGAAGCCCCTGGATCGTGCGCGATCCGATGACCGTGTCTGCCGTCGTGATGACGGCGTCCTTCGAGAGGTAGAAGGAGACCGCGAAGTTCCGAGAGACCGCCCCCGTCGTCTTCACCGTGCTCGAGATGGTGAAGGTATTTCCTGCGGCGATGATGGCTGGCGCGCCCGAGAGAGCGGTGACGGTGAGATCTGCGCTCGGGCCGTCCGCCCTGGCGATAGCCGCGGCGAGGAGGAGCGCGGCCGTGGCCGCGCAACGGGTGGTCGCAAACATGAATGCCTCCAGAGTCGCCGGCGCTCCCCCTTTCGGAGGCGCGGCCCGGCCGGGTCGAATCGGCTGTCTATTTCACAAGAAGTGCGACCTTACTATCAGTAAAGTAGCGTGCCCTTGACCGGTGTCACTTCCCCCAGCGAACACGCATCGACATCGACTCCTAAGCGGGGTGCCTCCATTCGGGGTCAGCGAGCCAATCGATCAGGCCGGTCTGCCGCGGATACCTGAGCACCGACGCCGATGGGCGTACGGGCAGGGCCAAGCGGGACCGGCAGACCCGATCCGCGCTGTCGTGAGCGGGGCCGAGGCGTGCGCGTGAGGTGGCTCCGGTCGGCGGCGAACGCACCTGGGCCGTCGGCGGCGCCGGGCGAGGGTCCAGGTTGCTGCGCGCAATGAGGAGGGGGCGGCTATCAGGCCTGTGGGTCAGGTGACGTGGGCGGCGGCGTGGAGTTCGACCGGGGGCCCGTGGACGAGGGCGTCGCGGAGGGTCTCCATGGCCCGGGCCCAAGCGACGGGCTTGCCGTCCTTCTTCGGCGCCAGCCTGCGCCATGCGGCGAGGGCGTTGTAGCCGAGGAGCCGCAGCCAGCTCACCGTCTCGATGGAGGTGCGGCTCGTCTGGCAGGGATGGCCGTCGTCCTCGCCCAGCATCAGGTCCATCGTCCAGTGGCAGCCGGTCTCGTCGGACGGTCGACAGTACGCCAGCCGAGGCCGGTCGCTGCTCGTGACGTTCGCCGCCAGGCGAACGGCACCGGCGCGATGCCGCGAGGCTCCGCGCGCTTCGAATCCGCCCCGACCGATCCCGTCCGGTAGGCGCATCCGAAGCCGAGCACGAGGCGATGGTCAGCCCCGCCCTCGGCGCGCCGTCCGCTGCCTGTCAACGGTCGCACGATGTGAACAACCCTGAGCCTCGACCTCAGCAACCCGTCACGGCCCTTCGTACGCCCGCTTCAGCGCCGCCACGTCGAGCTTCACCATCTGCAACATGGCCGCCCTCGACCAGCTTGTTCCACAGGTCGTCCACCTCGGCCTGCGACTCGCAGGAGACGAGGAGCGAGAAGGCCTCGTTGAACCTGACCGACGGCCCGCCGTTCAGCGCGATGTAGTCCTGGCCCTCGAGCTGGAAGGAGACGGTCATGACCGAGCCGGCCGGCGCCGGCCCGCCCTCGGCGTAGCGCGAGATCTCGGTGATGCGGGAGTTCTCGAAGAGGGAGGTGTAGAGCCTGGCCGCCTCCTCGGCCTTGCCGTCGAACCAGAGGAACGGAGTGATCTTCTGCATGGCGCTCCCTTCGGCCGGGGTGTCAGGCGCGGTGTGTGACGGGGGCGCGCCCGCGCGCCAAGGCTCTCATGGGGCACCGGCGGAGCGACGGCGCGCCGGGGAGGCGGGCCGGGTTGCGCGCGCCCTCGTCTCCGGCTCCACCGCCTGGGGCTACGCCGCGCTCGAGGCCGGTGGCCTGCCCGCCGTGACCGCTCACGCCGGCGTGCGGTCGAGCAGTCGCTCGCCGTAGCGCCGCGCCCCCGCGGCGAGCTCGCGCCGCAGCATCAGGCCGGCCCCCAGCACCAGCAGGAAGGCCACCGCCGTCAGGACCGACACGGCCCGCTCGGCCACCAGCAGCACGAAGATCGGCCGGGGGGCGTCGGTGGAGAGCAGCTCCCGCCGGAAGGTGGTCTGGCGGGCGCCGCCGGGGATCTGGATGCGCGCCGGCAGCCCCTGGTAGGCCGGGGCGTCACCGGCGCTCCGGCCCGACCCGGCCCACTGGTCGGGGGCGGCCGGGGGGGCGGCGGCGGGGTGCCGCCTCAGCTCCACCCCGGGGGCGGCGAGGACGCCACCGACGACCCCCTCCTCCTCCTCCGCCATCTTGGAGGCGTAGTTGAGCGGCGCCGAGCCGAAGCCGGCCTCGCCGGACCGCAGGTTCGCCGCCGTGGCGAGGAACCCCGCGGCGATGGCCAGGCCGGCGCCGGCCGCGCCGAGCAGGGCGAGCGCGCGGGCCACGCCGGTGAGCCGGCGCGCCAGCAGCGCGACGCCGAGCGCGAAGAAGAGGCCGGCCACCAGGGCCAGCCCACCGACCAGCGCGGCCGAGGAGAGCGCGGCGAGCGCCGTGACCGCGGCCGCCAGCAGCCAGCGCTCGCGCCGCCCCAGGCCGCCCAGGGCGAGCAGCCGCTCGCCGCCGACGAGGAGCAAGGCC
>Ga0209464_10000730_pt1 | contig 10474 bp, 8 predicted proteins | sample DOMMetBare1Fresh_2_FD_187473 | JGI IMG/M metagenome (GOLD analysis project Ga0209464, IMG submission 187473) | Wetland sediment microbial communities from St. Louis River estuary, USA, under dissolved organic matter induced mercury methylation -... | ecosystem: Environmental > Aquatic >... | reverse complement strand
AGTGCTTCCCGACCGAAATAACTCCGACACTTTCCAAACCACGAGCATATGCCAATGCTGCGTTAGTTACTTTTGTGCGGTTCTCACCAAAGGAACGGGTGTTGATCACCGGATTATTAGAATTGTTATTGATATCCATTACCGGTGCAAAATTGATATGAATACCCATAGCCTTGCACTGTTGGCCAACCAAACGACCATATTCGTAGATGGAATAAAGATCGCCTCCTGCCCCCAGGGCTATATTTTTCGGAAAACGGGTAGTTCCTTCTATACGCATAGACAATCCCCATTCTCCATCCAGAGAAATAAACAGCGGTATCCGAGCCTGCTCCTGTAAGACGTTTGTCAGTTTTGCCTGCGCCTCGATAGTCGCTTTTGAAAATAGAATGCCACCGATCTTCTGGCTTTTGACATAATTCACCAACCGTTCCTGATTAGCTTTGGTCTGGTTGACATCTGCCATTATCATAAAAAGCTGCCCGATTCTCTCTTCAAACGTCATCGTAGAAAAGACTGAATCTACCCATTGTTGTAGTTTTCCGGTTTTCATTGCATTTGTCAGCAAAGTCGGAGTTACAGCATGAGTATTCAGGCTGATAAGGACGAGAGCTATTAATGAGATGGCAATTTTCTTTATCATTATCTATTGAAAATATTTTGTTTGAAGGCTTATCCTTTTTGACCTAGTTCTATTACCTCGAGATCTTTGAATTCACCATTATCAATGGTGAACCGGATAAGTGTTCGCTGTACATGAAAACCGTATTTTCCGGCAGCCCCGGGATTGATGTGTAAAAGATTGAGTTTAGGATCGAACTTCACCTTTAATATATGCGAATGACCGCAAATGAAAAGCTTCGGTGGATTCTTAAAAATCTCCGGCTTGACCTCCGGTGCATATTTACCCGGATAACCGCCTATGTGCGTCAGCCAAACATCAGCTCCGTCAATGGTGAAACGCAGGTCTTTGGGAAACATCCTGCGAATTTGCTGCCCGTCAATATTCCCATACACCGCACGCAACGGCTTAATGGCAGCCAACCGATCAGCCACCTCCACGGAACCAATGTCTCCGGCGTGCCAGATTTCATCACAATCTTTGAAGTATTGTTCGTATTTATCATCCCACCACATGTGGGTATCTGAAAGAAGTCCAATACGTACCATCAGAATGCGTTAATGGTTTGACGAATGGCAGACAGACGAGTGAGTAAGCCTTCAAGCAGATCAAGTTGAAGCATGTTTGCGCCATCAGACTTAGCGTTCTTCGGATCGGGATGGGTTTCTATAAACAAGCCATCTACTCCTATTACGACACCTGCACGGGCAATGGTTTCAATCATTTGAGGTTTGCCACCGGTCACACCGCTGGTTTGGTTGGGTTGTTGTAACGAATGTGTCACGTCAAGCACTACCGGATAACCAAAGGTTTGCATTTCGGGAATGCCCCGGTAATCTACAATCAGATCCTGATAACCAAAGGTCGTTCCGCGGTCAGTAACCATTACGTTCGGATTGCCGGCATCCACTACTTTCTGAGCGGCGAACTCCATGGCTGCCGGAGAAAGAAACTGACCTTTTTTGATATTCACCACACGTCCTGTTTCAGCGGCAGCAATCAGCAAATCGGTCTGACGACAAAGGAAAGCCGGTATCTGAAGTATATCAACATATTCAGCTACCATCTTAGCTTCATCTGCTGAATGAATATCAGAAACGACAGGAATTCCAAACGTTTCGCTCACTTTGCGCAAAACCTTCAGTGCTTTTTCATCACCGATTCCGGTAAATGAATCATTACGTGAACGGTTGGCTTTACGATATGATCCTTTGAATACGTAAGGGATATTCAGCTTATTTGTAATTTCAACGATACGTTCTGCTATCTCCAAAGCCATAGTTTCACCTTCAATGACGCAGGGTCCTGCCAGCAGAAAAAAATTATTGGCCTCTTTAATTCTTAAGTTTAATGATGGATACATGGTGTTGTTTATTAGTAATTTGTTTGTTATTTATCAAGCTAAGCTTGTTCAACCCTTTCAGACTTTTGGTCTCTGCATATTTAGTATTCCAGGGGGTTACACCCGTGATTATTCAGACTCAACTACTTCGTGGTTATTTCTTAAGATAGTTTGAAGCCGTTATTCCTTTAATCCCTTTTGAGCAATTCTTTTACCCGTGCAATCTTTTCGTCCATTGACATAAACGCGTCCAGCCAGTGAATATTGAAACCGCGACGTTCCATGCCCCGAAACCAAGTCATTTGACGCTTCGCAAACTGATGAATAGCGATTTCGAGTTGAGAAAACATCTCGTCAAAAGAAATTTGCCCGGTAATATAGAGGGTCTGGTATTTGTACTCCAGACCGTAATAGATAAGATCTTCTGCTGAAATACCCGAATCAAGTAACGCTTTTACCTCATCTACCATACCGGCTTCAAGGCGGGTCTTGAGACGTCGGGAGATTTTTTCCCGACGTGCTTCCCGGTCGATTTCAACGCCAATGATCAGGCTGTTGATCGGCGCGAATTCGTTCACATCGGGGGCCTGAGTAAGGTAATACTCCTCAATCTCGATGGCTCGAATGGCTCGCTTCACTGTGTCGACATCTGTTGTGTTGTGCAGATCTTTATATTGCTTCAGCTTTTCAGTCAACTCTTCGAGAGAAAACCCGATCAGGCTTTCACGTAACTCCGGATTCTCGGGAACAGCCAGCAATTTGTAGCCTTTCAGCACCGCTTCAATGTACATGCCTGTACCACCGCAAAGGATTGGGAGCTTACCTCTGACTTTGATATTGGAAAATGCATTAGCGAAGTCATGCTGAAACTCAAACACGTTGTACTTCTCCCCTGCATCGCAGATATCGATCAGATGATGCGTAATCGGCTTTCCATTTACTTCATAATCCTCCAGATCTTTCCCCGTACCCAAATCCATGCCACGATAAACCTGGCGGGAGTCGGCACTTATAATCTCCGTATCGAGTTCGTAAGCCAATGCAGCAGCAAAAGGCGTTTTCCCCGATGCAGTCGGGCCTAATATGGTGATAAGTTCGTATTCTTCCATAAAAAATCCTGAGCTTCCGCTTATTTCGGAAGCTCAGGACAAAAGTACGAATATCAGTCTGTTTAGAAACCGAAATCCTCTATCTTTTTCTCAAACTTTTGAGAGTCTTTGGGCTTTTTAGCCTTCACCTGCACGGCATTTCCCTCCACATAGATCGCCTGATATGGGCGAACAGGGCAAATGGATTCGCAACCGCCGCAACCGATACAAAGATCTGCTGTTACTTCGGGGATAGTCAATCCGTTTTTATACGGAATCATGTGAACAGCTTGCGTAGGGCAATGTTCGGCACAGGCTCCGCAATCCTTCTCGTCGGTATAAACCACACACTTCGGTTTGCGGAAACGGGCAATCCCCATCTGAGTTACCCGTTTCTCATCTACCGTCAGCTTCTTCAACGCACCGGTCGGACAGACTTCGGAGCAGATAGTGCAATCCTGATTGCAATAGATATGCGTGGAAAATGCCAGTCGGGGCTGCATAATCCCCGAAATACCATATTCGAGGGCGGCTGGTTTCAATACATGCATCGGACATTTAGTCACACAGAGTTGACACCCCGTGCATTTGGTATTGAAGCGTTCCAGATTCTGCGCTCCCGGCGGCATGATGGGTTTTCGTGATAAGATATCATCTTGTTTTCCCGTTATTTTTTGAGCTTTAGCCGTTGCAACTGCAGCCACTACCGCACCGGAAGTCAGCATAAATATCCTGCGGCTTTTGTTTACTTCAGACTCAGGCGTCTCTTCTTTTTTAGGGGCATAACGAAAAGCATATTTTACTCCGCCCTTTTTGCAAACCGACAAACAGTTGAAGCAACTCACGCAACGGGAATCGTCCACCGTCATTGCCATCGAATCGATACACTGCGACTTGCACCGTTTTTCGCAGGCAGAGCACTGCGTGCAGGACGACTTTTCGATTTGGATCCTGAATAGCGACACTTTGGATAAAAGGCCGAGAAGAGTTCCCACCGGACAAACAGTGTTGCAATACAAGCGACCGTAGAACCAGGCCAGACTGGAAACCAGAACAAAAAACAGTGCCGCTATACCAAACGTCAACGTCACGAAGGCGTGTTGCGGTACAGCGTAGATAACGTATATCCCCTTTTTCAGAAGTAAGGCCGACAAGCCATTATTTAACCAAATAAAAACAGGTTGAAATAGCTGCGACATCATCCGTCCGAAAATGCTGTACGGATCGAGCGTAATGACGAGCAGACTGCTGCCGAATGCAAACAAGAGAACCGTCAGCCCTAACAATGAGTAGCGCAACAGATTATTGGGTTTCGCGTATTCAAAGCGATAACGGCGGCCTTTATTCTTAAACCAACGTGATTTCCACGCGGCAATGTCCTGAAATACGCCCAAGGGGCAGATCACAGAGCAATATAGTCGTCCGAAAAGCAAACTTAATACGAAAAGAAAGATTAAAACTCCTGCATTGACAGACATTAATGCGGAAACCCATTGCATAGCAGCTTATGTATGGAAAGGGGCAGCAAGCCCGTAAAATCGATAAAGAAAAGCAGTATCGGCAGAAAGAAAAGAATTGCCAATAATCGTCTAATGTGTTTCATAATGAAAAAAGAGAACTCCCCCACCCCCCTCTGAAGAAGAGGATCGGGGTGGGTCTTATAGTTTAATCCGTTTTACATTTAGTTTCTCCAGATGTTGAGTACCTACTTTCAGATTTTCAGCCAGGCCAATGTAGCGAACCTCTGACATTTCGGTTGGACGCACCTGCGTAAACATCTTCAGGGCAGCCGTATCCACCGCTACAAAGTCGTGCGATACAAGCAGCGACTTCATCAGCACCGCATCCGACTCTGACTTGCCTTGCGGGCCGTTCGACTTCATGGCGCGGTATGCATCCACGATGTTGAGCGCCGGTTTCTTGTGGAATGTGGCACAATCGGCAATACATTGGTGCAAGTCGTTGCGGTGCCAGTAGCCGCGATCCCAGACAATGCCCATCAGGTTCTTCATCGCGATAGACATCTTCGGACCACCATGATGTTTCAGCACCGGTACGTTAAACCACACGTCGCAATCGAGAATCGCCTCATGCACCTTCGCCTTTTTCAGATTTACACCGTGCGGCAAATCCACCTCGCGGTACATCGACTCATCATTGCCGGGTATCACCTTACCACCGGCTGCCTTTACCGCCATTTCAATACCACTCGCATCGTAGCACTTCTGCCAGTTATCACAAGTGTGGTCAAACACCAGCACCTGCTTTGCTCCCGCCGCCAGACACTGTTTCACCAGCGCACCTACCAGCTGCGGATTAGTATTGGCGGCCATCTCGGGTGTGCGATCCCACCCAATATTGGGCTTGATCACCACCTTCTGGCCTTTTTTCACAAATTTCTGAATACCGCCCAGCTCTTTCAGTGCGCGGATAAGCATTACCTCGGGCTCTCCGCCCATTACCGCCACCAGATCGGGAGTCGATGCCACGGTTATTTCCTCTTCTTTCACTACATTAGCGAGTGCACTCGGGCTAAATACCGAGGCTAAACCGGCCAGAGCAGCTGACTTAAAAAAATCTCTTCGTTTCATGGGTGTACATATTTTATGTTTATGAAAATAAAGTCCAGTGTGATATATGTCAATATTTTGAGCCTCAAAATATTAGATTTACGTGAAGAAGTCCAAAGATATTGCATTTTGATGAAAAACGGAAACGTTGGAAGCCTGAATTTGCCGAAAACAAGGAAGATATTTTGCCTTTATTTCCCTTTCAAACAAAGAGATATCGAAGAGTGAGGCTCCGAATGTGATTTACAGCATAAAAACGGCTACTGTGAACACGTATGAAGCATGGTGAATATTATGATAACAGACTATTTTCCAACAGTATGAAACAGTCGTTGAAAGACAAGCCGCTCAACGGACAATATTTACTAAAACTTCTCTGTGACCTCAACTAAAATGAATGAGGCATTGTTCTACATTTCCTAAACCGATTGTATAACAGCGAAAAACGGAGCTTACCTCCTTGGCTCCACCACCACTACGTTGACCTGAACTCCTCCGCACCGAATCCAATCGGCCAGGTGGGCGTTCTCCGACAAGAAGTATATTATTCAAATCCAAACCTAATTCTTTTCGTTTTTTTCCACCTTAAATTAAACTTAGTCATGAATAAAATCAGATTTTCCATCATTTTAGTTCTTGCCTTTCTGGCCGGATGCCAGAGTGAACTAACCGATCTGGGATCGCTCAGCGACCAGACTCAACTCAAATCTGCAAATGCAGACAAAACCGTCTCCTTCTACAGCAGTGTTGTCCATATGGGCAATGGCAATGTCCGTACCTACTACACGGAGAAGCTGAATGGCACTCCGGTCGAAGTCGGAATCATTCTGAATGAAGCGGCACTGATGAATCTGCCCACAACACCCCAATCCATCGCCATTCCATTCCACATGAAGGCCAAAGCAACCACGTTTACCCATGTGTATATCGACTGGAATCCGCAGGGACACGAACCGGAGCATGTGTATGACAAGCCCCACTTTGATTTTCACTTCTATTTCGGCTTCACAAACGAACAACGATTAGCCATCGGGCCGAACGACACGGTTCAGTTTGCCAGCCAACCCGACTCAATATTTATGCCTCCGATGTATCTTCATTTGCCGGGAGGCGTTCCACAAATGGGAGCTCACTGGGTGGATCTGCTTGCACCGGAACTTAACGGCGGCACATTTACCAAGACCTTTATCTTTGGCAGCTACAATGGCAAGTTCATTTTCTTAGAACCAATGATTACGCTCGCGTATCTGCAATCGCACCCCAGCGAATCGATTGCGATCAGACAGCCGGCCGCATTCCAGAAAGCGGGTTATTACCCAATGAAGTACAGCGTTTGGTATGCTATGAATCCAAACCGGTATATCATCAGCCTCACCGACCTGGTATATCACGAAGCTCATGTTGAATAAGAGGATATGGTGTGCTGATTCTTAATTTTACATGAATATAAACGCCCCGGATCAGAACGATTCGGGGCGTTTGCTGTAATAACCAAAGCCCGAACGCAATAACTACCTATCCATTGTAAAGGAATGCTATCTCGGGATAACGGAATGGCAACTCAGAGCTAAGGAATGCCATCTCAGCACAAAGAGATGAAATGACTTTAACCATCTTCAGTGCTACAGGCTCTCTTGTTAAATCCGAAAGAGTGGAGCAAGCAAGACAAACTTACGATATCAGTAGCCTTAACAACGGCATCTATATCCTGGAATTGAAATCCGGCAAGATCACTGACAAGAAACGGCTAATCATTAACAAATAAAGAATCCTTGCAAACCCTTCAGACATCGAAAATCTGAAGGGTTTCTTTTTTTCACCCTTCACTCATCCCCCTTAGAACCGCTCTCCTACACCCTCCTTTTTGCATATACCAAATAATATCACGACTTTTGTATCACTTTCGGAAATAGGGAAGTAACGAATCCGAAAACTTACAATTTATACATATCCAATAAAATGACCAACTTCAACACCACGCGACTGAATAAATTCATCAGCGAAAGCGGAATCTGCTCACGCCGCGAAGCCGACCGCTATATCGAACAGGGACACGTATTCATCAATGGCAAACGCGCCCAGATAGGCGATCAGGTAAGTCCGCGCGACAAAGTAATGGTCAACGGCATCCTGCTCAAAGCAAAGGAGCAACAAGATGTAATCGTACTGGCGTTCAACAAACCAATCGGTATCACCAGCACCACCGAGGTCGGTGTTCGCGATAATATCGTGGATTTCGTCAACTTCCCGCAACGCATCTTCCCTATCGGTCGCCTCGATAAAGATTCACAAGGATTGATTTTCCTAACTAACAACGGCGACATTGTCAACAAAATCCTTCGTGCAGGTAATAACCACGAAAAAGAGTACCTGGTGACGGTGGATAAACCCATCACCGACGAATTTATCTATAACATGTCAAGCGGAGTACCCATCCTCGGCACCATGACCAAAAAGTGCAAGGTGAGCCAGGAAGCGCCATATGTATTTCGCATCACGCTCATCCAGGGATTGAACCGCCAGATTCGCCGCATGTGTGAGCATTTCGGATACGAAGTGACCAAACTGGAGCGTGTCCGCATCATGCACATCAGCTCCAAAGGTCTACCCGTGGGTGACTGGCGTGAACTGACCGAAGCGGAGATGAAAGAGCTGTTCCGTTTGATCAAAGACTCCTCTTCCACTCAGGAGGCCTCCGTACCTAAAAGCGCAGCCAACAAACGCGAACCGCGTCGTGACACAAAATCGGCCTCACATCATCGCCCGGCTGCCGCAGGTAGAACCGGCAAATCAAAACCTCAGAACCCAAATCCTGAAGAGCATTTCAGTGCAAAACCATTACGCAACAGCGGTTCGCGAGGCAAAAGCAAGGGTGGAAGCGCCCGTAGTAACAATCCGAATGCAGGCAAACCGAGAGGCGGAAGACGATAAACTAATATCGATAATGTTCCTATGATTTAAGAACATCTGATTCGATAAATATCTTACATTGAATAACCCATCCTGAAGGGACAAACACAAAATCCAAACTGCCACACAATTACACATGGGTTGAAGTACCTTTTCAGGGAAAACAAGCATTGGGCTTTGGGCTAATTATTTGTTGGTAAGTCAATCAAGTTGTTGTAAATTTGCATCACAATAAAGCATAAATGGCAGAAAAGATTACTATATACGATCTTGCAAAACAATTAAACACCACGGCGTCAACCGTTTCGCGAGCCCTACAAAATCATCCACGTATCAGCAAAAAGATGAAAGCCCGCGTCATGGAACTGGCTGAAAAGCTGAATTTCCAGCCTGATCCGGTCGCGATGCACCTGCGCACAGGCCGTAGTTCGGTGATTGCAGTGATCGTTCCCCGCGTCAGCCGCAACTTTTTCGCCTCCATCATTACCGGCATCGAGCAGGTGGCTTACCAAAACGGATACAGCGTCATTATCTCGCAATCGAACGAACAATACGAGACCGAGAAAGCAATTACCAAAGCCCTGCTCAATAAAAAAATCGATGCGCTGGCCATTTCCATTTCTGCCGAAACCACAGACTACTCACATTTCCTGCCCTTTATCAGCAAAGGAACTCCCATCGTATTTTTCGATCGCGTACCCGAATCGCTGAACGTCAGCAAGGTAGAGGTGGACAATTACGAAGCTGCGTTTCAGGCAGTGGAGCATTTAATTGCACAAGGCTGCAAACAAATTTACCACCTGGCAGGCCCACTCTCGTTAAGTGTTTACCGAAACCGACTGAACGGATACATGGACGCCATGCAAAAAAACGGAATCAAACCGCAGGAACACTGGATTTACCACAATGCTATCACACTGGAAACCGGCATAGAAGCCACGCTACAAATACTCCGATACGGAGATCTGCCCGATGCAATCCTGGCAGCTGGAGACTTCTCTGCCATTGGCGTAATCCAGGCATTGAAAAAAGCGAATGTAAAAATACCTGATGAGATTGCCGTTGTTGGTTTTGCCAATGAAATGTTTGACGTTTTCATTGAACCGGAGCTGACCTCAGTGGATCTCGACAGCCTACAAATAGGAGAAACGACAGCAGAGATCCTAATTGAGCAACTCAATCAATCGCCCGAAGAGCGGGAAGAAAAGCACATAAAATTTCCGCCCAAACTGATGGTTAGGGCATCTTCAATAAAAAAAGAGATTTCGAAATAGTCCAATAAAAAAAACCTTAGAATGAAATCAAAAGGCTATAAATGCGAAACCGTGCTCCCATATGATGAAAAGAGCACAAAGAAAGATCAGATCATCAAGATGTTTGATGCCATCTCTGGCAACTACGATCCGATGAACCGCTTCATGACCATGGGCATCGATAAACAGTGGCGAAAAAAAGCCATTCTCAGTCTGAAAAAATACAAACCCAAACAGATACTGGATGTTGCTACCGGAACTGGCGATTTCGCCATCAACGCCAACCGCTTGCTCCAGCCCGATCACATCACCGGAATCGACATCTCAGAAGGTATGCTCGAAGTGGGACGCAAGAAAATTGCCACAATGGGGCTGGGCCAAAAGATTTCGCTAGCCCTTGGCGATAGCATGAATCTGGATTTCGAGACCGGGTCGTTCGATGCTGTAACCGTTGCTTTCGGGGTACGCAATTTCGAAAATCTGGAGCAGGGCATTAGTGAAATGTGTCGTGTGCTGAAACCCGGAGGCAATCTTGTAATCCTCGAAATGTCAGAACCTGAGAGATTTCCGACTAAAAACCTTTACCGGATCTACTCCAAGACGGTAATTCCGGCCTTTGCCCGTGTTTTTTCAAAAGACAAAAAAGCCTACAGCTATTTGCCCAAATCGATCGAAGCTTTTCCACAAGG
>Ga0209464_10000729_pt1 | contig 10476 bp, 7 predicted proteins | sample DOMMetBare1Fresh_2_FD_187473 | JGI IMG/M metagenome (GOLD analysis project Ga0209464, IMG submission 187473) | Wetland sediment microbial communities from St. Louis River estuary, USA, under dissolved organic matter induced mercury methylation -... | ecosystem: Environmental > Aquatic >... | reverse complement strand
CAATCCTCAGATCCCCGATAAACTTTCAGGTCTGGGAGCTACGCTGGGAGAACTGGCTAAACAGGGTATCTTCCTGCAATATGACAAGATACACAAAGTGCTGGGTGAAGGTAACTTTGTATTAGTAGTAAGCGAAGGTCATTTCGGCAAAGCATACAACGCATTCTACGATCTGTTCCGTGTGGAAAATGGCAAAATAGCCGAACACTGGGATGTAATAGAAGCTATTCCTGCTAAGGGAAACTGGAAAAACAACAACGGAAAATTTTAATTAGTAATCTAATATTAAAGTAGTTGGTTCGTTATCGGATCAACTGCTTTTTGCTATATAATTATGAATAAAGCGATTGAATTTTTGAAGCATAGCGATGTGCTGTATTTCGCCACAATTGGGTTAGATGGAAAGCCCAAAGTCCGTCCTTTTCAGTTTATGTTTGAAGAAAATGACAAACTCTATTTTTGTACTTCGCCAAACAAAGATGTGTATCGGGAGTTACAACTGCAACCTTTTGTAGAACTATGCTCTTCCGGCTCAGAATTATCCTGGTTACGCATGTCTGCACGCGTAGTATTCACCAACGAAACTGCTATCAAAGCCCGGATTCTTGACGTAAGCCCGTTGGTAAAATCCATTTACAATACCCCCGACAATCCCAACTTAATCGCATTTTACCTGAAAGATATAACAGCCATTATCAACAACCTCAACGGAGTACCTGCGGAGATATTTCGCTTCTAAATTGACGACTCTATTAAAATGTCCGGATTTTGCCCTCTATCTCAGACGCTATACCGGCACCAGCTCCTTCTAAAAAGGTATGGACTCATTTTATCCGGTAATACTCCTCTGTATTGCTAATTCGTTGGCCAGGTGGAGTTCTGTATTAACGGTTTAAATATTTCACAATCAAATAAAATAAAAAATCAGCCTGCCTGACCCGAAAACAATTATCTGTTTTTTAAAATCAGACAGGCTGAATTGGGTATAAAACTCTCCTGTAAAGGAAGATGGCGAATCTTTTCGTTTTTATAATTTGAAAATCCGCTCCATTGATTTCCATTTTTCAGAAGATGTGGCGTCTGGTAGTGTATCCTGAAATCGGCCTACTAACGCTTCCCATTCTGCCTGACGATCTAGTGTCGCCAGTTTGGTAAATGCAGAATTCCAATCAAAATCCACCTGTGTTTCTACAATCATAAAAAGACGACTCCCCATTAAGTAAATTTCCATATCCAGGATTCCAACGTCACGAATGCCTTTGAGTACTTCAGGAAAATTATTCTCTTTTTTGTGCCAGTAAATATATTCTTGTATCAGTTTGGGATCATCTTTCAGATTCAAAGTCTGACAGTAGCGTTTGATCTTTACTTTTCGATCTCCAATGATGTATCCTTTTTGATCTTCCATGAGAGCGTGTATTTAAGATATCTTCAATACAAGCACGCCCAAATTCTTTTTCTCAGCAGGTAAGTACACCGTTAATCCGTCTTTACCATAATCGTATTTTAGCTTTCCACTTCCAAGCATCTCCACACGACGAATCTTACCTGCATACAGTCCTCTCTCTTTGGATAAAGATCTTATGACAACCTTGTTGTCTGAAGGAGAATTCATTACGATTGCGTATAAGGCGCCATTTTTTGTAGTGAAGCGGATATCTGCGGATGAATATTTCACCCGGCCTTCGTTGAATCCCTGCGCATTAATTGGGTTGGAATTATCGGCAGAAGGACCTTCTCCAAAAATCTTCCAGGGGCGGGTGTCGTAAATTCCTTCACTGTTTACGGCCATCCATTTGCCGATTTCTTTTACCACATTTACCTCTTTCTCGTCAATAGTACCATCGCCACGAACGGGAACGTTCAGCAACAGATTACCGTTTTTACTGACTATATCGGCCAACATCTGAATCACTGTTTTGGCTGATTTGTAACGGTTCTCGTCGTACACAGAACGACGATAGTGCCATTCGCCGATGCAGGTGCAGGTTTGCCACGGGATGTCCTGAATCTTATCGGGAGCTCCTCGTTCCACATCCCATAGGATCGCTTTTTTCTGTTCGGGGGTCAGTATTTTACCAAAGATCACTCCTTCCGATTTGCCCTTGTGAAGCTGGAGATTGTGATTGTAAAAGTGGGCGGCAATCTTCACGCCAACATCACTGATGGGCCACAAGGGTAATGCTGTGTCATCAAAATAGAGCAGGTCGGGATTGTACTTATTGATCAGATCGACGGTGCGGTCGTAAAATTTATTGCAATATCCGGTAGAGGGAACTGAAACACCGTTTTCCCAGCCCCACTGTTTGTGTATCGTACCTGTATTTTCACTGCCTTCGCTCAACGGGTGATTCTGCTCGTACAAGTCCTGAGGATCCAGTCCTTCCCACCATTTGCCTTTGCCGTCGGCTTTTGTCAGTTTTCCGTCATAGGGAACTCCCACTTTGGGACCTTCTTTGTCGGCTCTTTGTGCCGTTTCGTAGAATAACCAGGCATGCGCAGCATGGTTGCTGACACCGAAATAAAGACCGTTTTTGCGGGCTGCCTTTTCCCAGCCTCCGATAATATCCTTTTTGGGACCGATGTTTACAGAGTTCCAGGGCTGGTATTTACTGTCGTAGTTGTCGAAGTTATCGTGGTGGTTAGCCATTGCGAAGAAGTAACGGGCCCCGGCATTTTTGTAGAGTCTGACCAATGCTTCCGGATCCCACTTTTCCGCTTTCCAGGCATGGCAAACGTCTTTGAAGCCAAACTCTGACGGGTGTCCGTATTTGGCCACATGGGCTTTATACTCCCGGCTTCCTTCAGCATACATAAAGCGGGCGTACCAATCTCCTTCTTCCGGCTGACATTGCGGGCCCCAGTGTGCCCAGATACCAAACTTGGCGTTACGGAACCAATCAGGTACTTGGTACTGTTGCAGCGATTCCCAGGTGGGTTGGAATTTCCCTGTCGCCATAGGCTCTTTAGCATCCTGAGCAAAGGTGGCGCTGGCAAGACTGAAGATAGTCGTAACAACAATCAGGATTTGTGTTTTTCTTTTCATGTGTTCTTGTTATTCTTTTTGTTTTAGTTACATATACTCCGGAGTATCGGGATTATAATAATTCGGGAATTGATGTACTATTGAATGTTTTAATATTGCTTTTCGCAAATCAAAACGGTTCGACTATAATTAAGCTGAATGCAAAGATAATAGAGTTCCTCTGCAGGAAGTTTGCACAATCCCGGTAATCAGTTGTACTATTTCGATAATGCCGGAATATAATATTGTTATAAATCAGATGTTTCCATATATTTGAAATCTGAAATATGAGTATTATTCCGATAAACCGTACATGAGGAACCTTAAAGACTTTAATATCATTTTGTTGAATGCCGGTTTTGCCAGACATGAAGCAGACTGGAACTGGGAAAATATCAACAGCCCTTTTTTCAGAATTTATCTGGTGGATCAGGGATATGCCAGTCTGAAGATAGCTGATCGGGAATATACATTATCACCCGGACACCTCTATCTGATTCCACCTTTTACAACGCACAGTGATTATTGTGAAGGGGAATTCACCTTGTACTATATTCACGTTTACGAGGATCTTGCCCAAAATATCAGTTGGTTTGAACAATTCATCTTCCCTGTAGAAGCCGAAGCCAGATCTTTAGATATAACATTGGTAAACAGATTGCTTGAGATAAATCCGGGTCGCGAGCTGAAGCTTTATGACCCGGAGTCATACAACAACACTTCCAATCTCTTTCAGCGTATCGCTGAAAACCGGTATCAGGCTCTTCACGCCCAGCTGGAAACTGATGGAATTATCCGCCAGCTTCTCGCGCCGTTTTTTGCAACAGCTACCCCTGTTGAGCAAACGCAGGATTGCCGCATCATCAGGGTTTTGCGCTTTATACGTGAAAATATTGATCTAAAGATTTCAATAAAGCAGCTTGCTTCACTCTGTTATTTATCCGAAGATCATTTTATCCGGCTTTTCAGGCAACAAATGCAGCAGACTCCGATTGACTATATCAATCAAAAAAAGATTGAAAAAGCTCAACTAATGATTGTTGTCAAAAACATTCCGGTCAAGGACATAGCCTATTCTCTTTCCTTTGAAAATATCTCGTATTTTAACCGGTTATTCAAAAAACTGGTAGGAAATACACCGACAGAATACCGCGAAAGGTATATGCATTACGCCCATAAATAAGGTATATGACCATTTTCAGTCATCATTTGAAGGATTAGTACGCTAAGGGATCCTTCTCAAAAAACTATTTTTGTAGACGGAATACGGAATTGAAAAAACAGGCTTTAATTCCTGACCAGATCGTCGCCTAAAACAAAAGTGTTGTCTTTTAGATTGATAGATTCTTACGATGAAAAACGAAACTCCATTAACAATGGCTAATACCAAACTTCTTTTATTTACCCTTTTGTTCCTGGTAATTTGTACGACCTTTATTTTGAATGCGTCAGAATTGAATCTGATGAAACTCCGGACTGAATATACAGAAAAGCCTTTAGGAATAGATGTAGAGCTTCCGCGCTTTAGCTGGCAAATGAAATCAGAAACCCCGGGGAGCTGCCAAACGGCATACCGGATTATTGTAAGTGATGAAGCCAGACAAAAAGTGTGGGACTCCGGTAAGATATTGAGCGATGTTGCATTAAACATAACATATGCCGGTATTCCGTTAAAGCCGTGTACGCGTTATACCTGGAACGTGCAGGTTTGGGATCAGCAGCAGAAAATACACGTTGCAGAGTCCTGCTTCGAGACCGGTTTAATGAATCCCGATCCCAACCTGTCAGCATGGGATGGCGCTAAATGGATAGGAGGCGGTGATGAAGACATGGTATTATATTCCGCCTATCTGCCTGTATTTAAAATAAACTACACCCTACAGCTGGACGAATCTTCGCACAGCACAAAGGCTGGTTTTATATTGGGCGCTAATGATACTCGCCTGATGGATATTAATAAAAACCTCTTTAAGCTCGAAAACAAGAAAGATAGTTCGTATATTTTAGTCGAACTGGATATCACTCCCTTAATGTCTGGCCAACCGGCAAAGCTGAACATTTTCAGATGTGGTTATGCCCCGGGAGATTCCAGGGATATATCTTTTAAAACTTTTTCTGTACCGGAATCACTCATTAATGTCCGGAACCGGTATGATAAACATTCCATTTACCTATCCACGGTCCTGGGTGATACCCAAATCTGTATCGATGGGGAAGATAAAGAAAGCTCCATCGGAGGACTGAATCTTAATCCATTTGGTGCCGGTGGGGATCACCTCGCTTTCCCGGTTGTCGGTCATATCGGGTTTCAGGTTCCGGCCAACCAGACTGCTTATTTCTCAAACCTGCGGATACGGAATCACCGGGCTCCTTCCAATGTGTTATTTTCTGCCTGTTCCCAACCGCTGAAATTGGATGGTGATAAAGCCGTAAAACGAGTCATTTTTGATCCGTCAGTGAACTCAATGCCGATGTTGCGCACAACATTCACCACATCTTCCAATCCAATATCAAAGGCACGTCTGTATGTGACCGCCAGAGGCATCTACGAGATGTATCTCAATGGAAAACGGATTGGTAACGATTATTTCAATCCAGGATCTACCCAGTATAACAAAACGTTGCTTTACCAAACCTACGATGTTACCAACGATGTACTCACCGGTAAGAATGCCATTGGCGCTATACTGGGTGAAGGGTGGTGGAGTGGCGGCATCACCTATATGGGAAACTACTGGAACTTTTTCGGTGACCGGCAATCGGTATTGGCCAAACTCGTCATAACTTATGCAGATGGTAAAACTGATGTGATCACTACACAGCCATCCGCATGGACCTATTTCAACAACGGTCCTGTCGTTTATGGCAGTTTCTTTCAGGGTGAAGTCTATGATGCCACCAAAGAGACCCTTGTCAAAGATTGGTCGAAAGCTACCTATAATGATTCTGCATGGAAAAAGAGTGTGGAAGTCTCTTTAGCAGGCCATGTAAATGACGATAAAGCATCCGGCAGCGTACCCGGAGTAGGGGATTACAGTCAGATGCGCTTGATGGGGCAGGTTGGCGAAACGGTGAAGAAGATAAAAGAACTGACAGCCATCTCCGTGGAAGAAATCCGCCCCGGCGTGTTTATTTACGATATGGGACAGAATATGGCCGGAGTACCTCATATCAGCCTGAAAGATATGGCACCCGGTAAACAGGTAGTTCTTCGTTTTGCCGAAGTCAAATATCCCGCTTTACCTGCTTACAAAGAAAATACCGGGATGCTTATGCTTGAAAATATACGTGCGGCTATGGCTCAGGATATGTATATCACCAGGGGAGGCAATGAAATCATCACTCCCCGCTTTACTTACCATGGATACCGGTATGTTGAAATCACAGGAATTGAAAAGCCATTGCCGCTGAATGCCGTAAAAGGAATCGTATTGAGTTCCATTCATGAGCTGGCCTCGCGATACGAAACCTCCAATCCGAAAGTAAATAGGCTTTGGGAAAATATTACCTGGTCTTCGTATGCTAACTTTATGTCTATTCCGACCGACTGTCCTCAGCGAAATGAACGGTTAGGCTGGAGCGGGGATATTTCTGTTTTCTCGCGTACAGCCTCCTATTTAGCTACTGTTCCTCAGTTTCTGAGAAGGCACATGCTGGCCATGAGAGATGTTCAGCGTGAAGACGGACGCTTCCCCGATGTTGCTCCGTTGGGTGTTGGCTTTGGCGAAACCATGTGGGGTAGTGCCGGGATTACCGTTCCCTGGGAAAGTTACCAGCAATATGGCGATAAGGGTTTATTGTCAGAGCATTACGGTGCCATGAAAAACTATATGGATTATCTGATTCGGGATATTGACCCGGTGACAGGGGTGTTCAAAGAAAAGGAGCGAAATATCTGGTTTAGTTTGGGCGACTGGTTGAGCCTGGAAGATAGCAAAAATGAAAAGACACTTTTCTGGGAAGCCTATTTTATTTATGATCTGGAGATTATGAATAAAGTCGCGTTGATTCTTGATAAAAAAGAAGATGCTGACAAATTCGCAAAGCTTTGTACTGAAAGAAAGGCGTTTTTCAACAAAACCTATATAGATAGTGCAACCGGAAAGACTTCATTTCGCGGGAAAGTGATTGACACGCAGACCTCCTACGTACTCCCTTTTGCCTTTCATATATTTGATGAAACACATATAGCCCCCGCGAAAAAGAATTTTGCATCCACCATTACCCGTACTAATGAGACGGACCAAAAAGTAGAATGTCCGCCTTACTCGCTGATGACCGGTTTTATTGGTACAGCATGGGTGAACAGAGCCTTATCTGACAATGGATGTACGGATCTGGCCTACCACCTGCTTCAACAAACGAGCTATCCATCGTGGCTATATCCGATTGATCAGGGAGCTACAACGATCTGGGAACGGCTGAATTCCTACACAGCAACAGCTGGCTTCGGAAGCAATAACAGCATGAACTCATTTAATCACTATTCTTTTGGTGCCGTTGGCGACTGGATGTATAGTTATTCGCTTGGAATAGCCAGGGATGAGAAATCGCCCGGCTTCAAGCATTTTATCTTACAACCCGAGCCGGATCCTACCGGTAAAATGACATTTGCCAAAGGGTATTATGACTCGATGTATGGCCGGATAGAAAGCAGTTGGAAAAAGACGGCTACCGGTTATGAATATCGTTTCGTGGTTCCTTCCAATACAACTGCCACTCTTAAGCTAAAGGCTTCTTCTTTAAATGAAATAGTAACAGGTGGTAAGCCATCAGTTCCCACGGTGAAATGGAGTAAATATACTGGTGTGAATCAGGGAAAACAGACTTTTGAATTAAAGCCCGGGTCGTATTATATTCAGGTAAAAACGATGAATAGGTAATGGGATAGTATATTGCCGGAAAGCTCCATAAACCCTATTTGCTCGGCGCGTAGCCAAACTGCTTTTTAAAGGCAGAAGAGAAGTGAGACAGATTCTTAAATCCGACTTCGAGATAGACATCCGAAACCTTCTTGTTTTCATTCCGGAGTTTATCATAAGCAACTCTCAGGCGCTTCTCGATCAGCCATTTTTGGGGTGGGAGGGGACTGATCTTTTTAAAATCGCGTTTGAAGGTAGCCAGACTTCGTCCGGTAAAGCCTGCAATCTCTTCGACAGAAAGGTCGTACATGAAATTTTCATCCATATAATCGAGAATGTCGATTTTCCACGGCTCAGTAAAGTCAAACAACGCCGGGTAGAAGCGACGATCGATGTTGAGTAATGTATAGACCCCTTCCTGCAATTTCAGTTGCATCAGTTCTTTGATCGGCTCCTTGTCCGAGTTGAAATAGGGGGTTAAGGATTGAAACAGACTCTCGATGTCGGGCGTATTCGGGAGCTTGATCACACTGGGCTTGTACTTTTCCACCTCTAGCGGCAACTCCTTCTTGTCAATCGTTTGAAGAAACTCCCTCAGGAATTTACGTTTGAAAATCATGAAAATGGCCTGAAACTGCTCTTCACCTTTGGGCTGCTTTGTCATCTGCACGCGGTTGTCCCGGCGAAGAAAAACGCACTCTCCTTTACCGACCACAATTTTCTTTTTCCCTTCGTCGAGCACAATTTCGCCGGAATAGACATAAACCAGCATGTGATCGTGGATCATCTTCGAACAACTGATTTCGTTGTTGAAATAATAACTAAAGAAAATATCGTGGAAGTTGAATCTCAATGATTCATTGCGTTCTGATGCCATATTGATTGTTTTTAGCAAAGATAGATAAGGGTAGGGTGGATATGCAATAGTTTGGTCATTATTTTCAGATTACCCGATCTCACTCCAAAGCCCCATGCTGTGTGGCAATGTTTATCCAATGCTCTGACAATTGCGTGGGATTTGCACCAAGGCCCCGAGCCAGATGTAACGCCATTGCCATAGTCAGAACAGATGCATCGTGCAACTCCTGATGGGTTTGCAGGTCACCGCAGGCCTCCTGTAACTTTTGTTGCAGCAACTCATTATGTTGTTGCGAAAACAAAATCGGGTCGCTGGTATAGGGTATTTCAGGTAACATTAAGCTGTCCATCCACTCGTTGCCGATTCGGGTAACCAACGCCTCGGGTTGTTCTTTGCCCATTTGCTTCCATACTGCCAGCGTTTTGCGGTCGCCGGAAGCAGCTAATCCGGTATCCAGTAACAACATGAAGGCGATATCTGCCAGATTCTGCATCACATCCAGATAAGCATCCTGTGCCTGCTCAAACCGCTCTGTCTGCTGACCTTGAAGGTATTCCGCCACCGTTAGTTGAGGTAAATCCACCACCTCCGGGCAACCATCCAGGCAAGGAAACTCACTGCCCTGATACATATAGTGAACCTCACCGTTTTGGATTTGCCGGCCTATAGGAAACAGCCGGCAAGCCAGCGGACGTCCAACATGCACGCTGCACCCAAAGTGTTCAATGTATTGGTTGCATGCCTGTCTGCCCAGATAGCCAGCCTTGCCGTTGAACAGCAAACGAATGCCACCGTACATGCAATGCAAATCCCGGAATTCCCGTGCGGTAATACCCTTCTCTGTGGCGAGGCTAATCAGTTCCCACGGATTTAGCCATACCCTGTTACCATGGCAGCAGGTTCCGGTACGCGAACAAGTAAGAGGGAGTTTACTATCGGGAGAGAGTGGAGTGGTTTGCATAAGGCTTGATTTACTACTTATATTTAAATTGATTTGATGTAGTTGGTTTTTTCAATGAAATACTTACAGAGAACAAATGTATTCAACGGATTGAAATCCGTTGCTACAATATCGGCCATCCCTACGGGATTTTACCGTTGCGAAACGCATCATATCAATGCCGACCTTCCCAACATCAACCATTTTTCCACCACGCACAAGAGCCGTAGGCCCGATTAAATCTTGTAGGGATTGATATTAATTCGGCCGTCCCCGCGAATTTACGTTTAAATATTTAATCACAGATAGAAATGCAATATTTCTTGATTATTCGGATGTGATAAATATAATGTCTGGTATGAGAATGTCATTTTGTCACAAATGCTCCCGATTTTATTGGTTGCCAACTCCGCTCTTCCTCTAGAGCAACTATAGAGCAACTCTACATATGCTCTACAGTTGTCCACAAAAGTGCAGTTTGATAAAAATGACGGATAAGTCCGATTGTGCTGTCATAATGATAGAGCGGGCAATCCGACAGCGTTACAATCCCTCTGGATGCCGGACGGTATTTGTTGCGGGGAATTCCGATTGGGAAAGAATGACAGAAACCGGATTCCGGATAGCGATTAACCTCATATAATACACTATGGACGCAGTCTCTTTTAGGTTTAAATATATTCTTGGTTTTACTGATAAAATGAAGTTATAGTAGTAACACAGAGATATTACAGTCCTATATAAAACTGTAATAATACTGTGTTACCACTGTGATACTACTGTGACATTA
>Ga0209464_10000728_pt1 | contig 10488 bp, 5 predicted proteins | sample DOMMetBare1Fresh_2_FD_187473 | JGI IMG/M metagenome (GOLD analysis project Ga0209464, IMG submission 187473) | Wetland sediment microbial communities from St. Louis River estuary, USA, under dissolved organic matter induced mercury methylation -... | ecosystem: Environmental > Aquatic >... | reverse complement strand
GCGCGGCGACGAGCTTCGAGCGCAGCGCGTCGGCGTCGATCGTCGGCAGCACTGGCGGACCGGCCAGCGGCTCGGTCGCGCGCTCGCCGACCCAGCGCCGCAGCTCGGCACGCGCCTTGGCCACGTCGCGTGCGAACTCGTCGCTGCGGTCGGCGATCATCAGCGCCTCCTGGCGCGCCATCGTGAGGTCGCTCGGCATCGCCCTCATCGCCGCGATGCGCGCCGCCAGCGTGTCCTGCAGCAACTGGTTCTCGCGCAGGTAGTCGGCAACAAGCAGCTGGCGCTGCTCCGCGAAGTGCACCGCCAGCCAGGCCAGCGTGGCATCGCGTCGCACCATCACGGCGGTGGCGGCCAGCATGGCCCGGTCGCGCTCGATGCGCGCATCACCCATGGCCACGCGCGCCTGCCGCTTGGCGCGGTTGGGCACTTCCTGCATCAGCGAGACGCGCTGCTCGGTGCCCGTGTCGCGCGTGAGGCTCCAGCGGTCGGGGCCGGCCGCCCCCTGCCCGGCGCCGCGCTTCGCGAAGGCGCCCCAGAACCGGGCGAGGTCCATCGGGTCGCCGGCGTAGGCGGCGGCGAGGAGCGCGTCGCGCGCCTCGAGGAGCGTCGGCGACACGGGGGTGAGCTCGAGGGAGGCGAGCAGGTACCGCTTCATCCGGTCCTGCGCCTCCCCGAACGTGAGGCGCGGCGTGGCCCCGAGCGTGTCCCGGAGGAGCGCCGCGTAGCACTCCCAGAGCATCGTCGCCCAGACCTCTCCGGCGTTGTGGATCTCCGAGTTGGTGAGGCCGTCGGCCCCGAAGGCGACCGGTGCGCCCCCCGGGAGCGCGTTGCCGTCGGCGAAGTGGCGGAAGGTGAGGGGATCCCTCGCGAGGTCGGTCGAGTACGGGACGCGCCGCGCCCCGAAGTAGTAGCCCTGGTTCCCACCGCCCGTCGCGAGGTCCCCGCCAGTCACCCAGGACGAGAGGGCGTAGACGCCGGTGAAGTCGGAGCCCGCGGCGGCCGCCGCGTCCTCCTCGCGGACGAGGAGCAGGAGGGCGATGAAGTCGGACCACCCCTCGGCGAGCCCGAGCGACTGGTTCGTGTCGAGGCCGGAGGCGTCCCCGACGAGCCGGTTGGTCAGGTAGTGGCCCCACTCGTGCGCGACCAGGGCGGCGTCGAGCGCGCCGTCGCGCTTCTGGGCGGCGGCCCGGAACATCGTCACGGTGACGCCCGCCCCGAGCTCGCCGCCGATCGCGTCCCCGGTCGCCTGGTCGACGAGCAGCGCCGGAATCGTCACGGTGGCGTCGGTCCCTGACATGTCCCCGAAGGACTGCAGCGCCGGAGGCAGGACGTTGCGGATGACGACGCCCGCGGCGCCGTTGAGCTGGGCGTTCTTCGCCTTCAGCGCGAACGAGCAGCCGGCGACGCCGCCGCGATCGACGAGGGCGATCTTCCCGTTGACGGCGCCGGCGTTGACCCAGGGGGTCTGGCAGCCGTCCGACACCGAGCCCCCGGCGAGCGCGTTGCCGTCGTCGGCGAGCACGACCTGGCGCGCGAGCGAGAACGACTGGGCGCCGAACCCGGTCGCGATTCCGGCGGCGACGGTCCGCTGGATCGACGCGGGCGAGTCGATCCGGAGGTACTTCTCGGCGTTGGGCGACCAGAGGAACATCTCGAGCTGCGGGCTCTGGCCGTCGGCGAAGGTGGTCATCCGCGCGTTGCCGAGCCCGCTCCAGTCCTGCGCCTCGGCCAGGATGGGATCCGCGCCGAAGCCGCCCCGCCCGTAGTTGTCGGCCTGTGCGTTCCCGGCGGCCTCGTCGAAGCCGGCGTCGTAGAACCAGTCGTGCAGGAAGTTGACGGTGAAGAAGAGCTGCGCGAGCGCCGCCTGCCGGTTCGAGGCCGCTCCCGGCGCGGCGCCGAAGTCGTAGGGGTAGTCGAACGTGTCCGCCCCCGACGCGGTCCCGCGCACGTCGGTCGCGTCGAAGCCATCGCCGCCGGAGACGTCGGCGTAGGCGTCGACGTTGTTGCCGGTGGTGACGGTCGCGCCGGGCGGGAGCCAGGGGTCGAGCGTCGAGATCGGGCCGGCCGCGAGCGTGACGAGCTGCTGCGCGATCGTGGGTGGCTGGTACCCGTCGGGCGTTCCGGTCGGGTGCGGCGTGGGACCGAACCCCTGCGGCCCGTCGTATGGGGTGAACGAAGGCGCGCCGGCGGCGAAGACTCGGAAGGACGCGTCCTGTGAGAGGTCGCGCCGGAAGAGGACCGCGCCGTCCACCGCCGAGAGCACGTAGCCGTAAGAGAGCGTCTCGTCCTCGCCGAGGCGCGCGAGGCTCAGCTCGAGCTGGATCGCCGGCTCCAGCCGGCCGGGTAGTCGAAACCACGTCGCCTTCGCGCGCGCGGGCCGGACGAGCCGCTCGCCGCGCGCCATCGCCGTGGTCGAGGCCAGGTCGAACCGGCTCCAGCCCTGGACGCCGGCGCGCTGCGCGAGGTCGCCCGGCGCGTAGCTCTCGCCGGTCAGGTCGGCGAGGGCGAGCGCCACGGCGTCGCGCGCGTCGATCGTGGACGCGTCAAGGTCGGGCGCGTCCGCGGAGGGCGCGAGGCTCCCGGAGATGGCGACGAGCTCGCCGCCCCGGTCCAGCGCTACGGCCGCATGGTCCCGGAAGACGTCCGCGCCGCGGATCCGTTGCCGGAAGCGGACCACGATCGGACCGCGCCCGTCGTCGCGGACGCGGGTCACCACCGCCCCGTCCACGTCGGCGGCCGTCAGCCCGTATTCCGCGGCGTGCGACTTGAGGTGGGCTCGCGCGCGGTCTACGGCCGCGACCTTGCCACGCGGGCCGCCGCGCCGCTCGGCGGGGGCCGCCGGGCGGCGGTTCCAAAGGAAGCTGGGAACCCCGAGCCGGGAGTCGACGCGCGACGCGAGCGCGCCCGCACCCTCCACGCGTGCGGGGCCGCGTCGGCCGGGCGGGAGCTGCGCCTTCGACCTCGACAGGGCGTTGAAGTCCGAAGGCCGGCTGCGAAGGGCGACCGCCCCCGAGCCGCCTCGGCGGAGCGTCGCGTCGCCGCCGGCGTCGGTGGTCGAAGTGGAGTCCGAGCCCCCCTGGCACGAGGCGATCGAGATGACGGCGACGACGAGGGCGGGCGCGAGACGACGGTCCATTCGGCGACTCCGGCGGCGCTGAGGCGTGGAGCGCGAAAGCTACCGGATCGGGACGCCCCGTTCCAGCCAGCCACCTGCCCCGAAAGCACGATCTGGGCCTGCGGAGGGCCCGCGGCGCCGCCCCCTCACCCTGCCCTCTCCCGGTGGGGGAGAGGGGAAGGTTCTCGTTTCTCAGGCGCGCGCACACGCGCACAACGTGAAAAGAAAAACGGCCGCCCCGAAGGGCGGCCGTTCAAGGCACCGGCACGAGAACCTCCCAACCGTTCAACCGTGGGAGGGGAGGTTTGGAGGGGGGCGCGTGAGCGTCCCCCTCCATATCGATGCCGTCGAAGTCTGAGACATCGGATGGTCGCGCGAAGCGCGAACGTCAGATGTCGAAGTAGAGCGCGAACTCCAGCGGGCTCGGACGCATCCGGACCGGGTTCACTTCCTTGTCGTACTTGTACTGGATCCAGGTCTCGATGACGTCCTCGGTGAAGACGTCGCCCTTGAGCAGGAACTTGTGGTCCTTGCGCAGGCACTCGAGCGCCTCGTCGAGCGAGCCGGGCATCTTGGGGATGTCCTTCAGCTCCTCCGGCGTCATGCCGTAGATGTCCTTGTCGAGGGGCTGGCCGGGGTTGATCTTGTTCTCGATGCCGTCGAGACCGGCCATGAGCATCGCCGCGAAGGCGATGTACCCGTTGGCCGACGGATCCGGTGAGCGGAACTCGATGCGCTTCGCCTTCGGGTTCGGCGAGTACATCGGGATCCGGATCGACGCGGAGCGGTTGCGCGCCGAGTAGGCCAGGTTGATGGGCGCCTCGAAGCCGGGCACGAGCCGCTTGTAGGAGTTGGTCGAAGGGCAGCAGAGCGCGGCGAGCGCCGGGCCGTGCTTCAGGATGCCGCCGATGTAGTGCATCGCCAGCTCGCTCATGCCGGCGTAGCCGTCGCCCGCGAAGAGCGGCTTGCCGCCCTTCCAGATCGACTGGTGGACGTGCATGCCCGAGCCGTTGTCGCCGTAGAGCGGCTTCGGCATGAACGTGACGGTCTTGCCGTGGCGGCGGGCGACGTTCTTGATGATGTACTTGAACCACTGGAGGTTGTCGGCCATCTGCGTCAGGGACGCGAACCGGATGTCGATCTCGGCCTGGCCGGCGCTGGCGACCTCGTGGTGCTGCCGCTCGACGTGGATGCCGACCGACTCCATCACGCGGCACATCTCGGTGCGGATGTCCTGCTGGCTGTCGGTCGGGGCGACCGGGAAGTAGCCCTCCTTGTACCGGGGCTTGTAGCCGAGGTTGCCGCCCGCCTCCTCGCGGCCGGTGTTCCACTGCCCCTCGACCGAGTCCACCTTGTAGAAGCCGTGGTTGACGCCCGACTCGTACCGGACCTCGTCGAAGATGAAGAACTCCGGCTCCGGGCCGAAGTAGGCGACGTCGCCGATGCCGGTCGACTTCAGGTACTTCTCCGCCTTCACCGCGATGTTGCGCGGATCGCGGGAGTACGGCTCCTTCGTGATCGGCTCGACCACGTTGCAGATGAGCGAGAGCGTCGGCTCCGCCATGAACGGGTCGATGACCGCGGAGTTCGCGTCCGGGATCACGAGCATGTCGGAAGCGTGGATCGCCTGCCAGCCACGGATCGACGAGCCGTCGAAGCCGAGCCCCTCCTCGAAGACCTCCTCGGTGAGCTCGTACAGCGGGATGGAGAAGTGCTGCCAGGTGCCGATGAAGTCCATGAACTTCAGATCGACGTAGGTGGCCTTCTTCTCCTTGGCCAGCTCCAGGACTTGCTTCGGGGTGAGGTTCGCCATCGGTTCTCCAGAACGGGGGCCGCTTCGCGGCGTGGACGCGGGCTCACTTAGCACAGGACGTGCCACGACGATACGGACCAGTTGCGGCTGAAAACGCTGCAAACACGGCATGTTTCGCGGCAGCCCACGGCGAGCGGCGGCGCGCAACCTGCCCATCTTTCAGGCAGTTCCGGAGGGGCCCGGATCGGATCGCGCCAGGCGCGCAGGATCAGGCCAGATCGGGGCGCGCGCCCCGCCGACGGGGGCTGCCTTGGAAGCGAGCAGCCCCCTGAGCAGGAACCGGTCAGCGGCGGACCGTGATCCCCAGCGCGCGGATCCGCTCGCGCAGCGTGTTGCGGTTCATGCCGAGCAGCTCGGCCGCGCGCAGCTGGTTCCCGTTGGTGCGCGCGAGCGCCGCGGCGAGCAGCGGCGCCTCCAGCGCCTCGAGCGCCGCCCGGTATCGCCCCTGCTCCGGCTCCGTGCCGTCGAGCACGGACTCCACGACCGCCGCGAGCCCGCGCTCGGTGGCCGCGACGGCGGGGAGCAGCCCGCTGAGGTCCGGCCCCGTGACCCGGTGGCCGTTGAGCTTCAGGAGGGCGCGCTGGATGACGTTCTGCAGCTCCCGGACGTTCCCCGGCCACGGGTGCGAGGCGAGCAGCGGCTCGGCCTCGCGCGCCAGGGTGACGGCGCGCCCCTTGAGCTGCGCGCCGTACTTGGTCACGTAGTGACGCGCGAGGAGCACCACGTCCCCGTCGCGCTCCCGCAGCGGCGGGAGCCGGATCGGCACCACCGCGAGCCGGTAGTAGAGGTCGCGACGGAACCGTCCCTCCTCCACCGAGCGGGCGAGGTCGGCGTTGGTCGCGGCGACGATCCGGACGTCGACCGGGAGCGGGCGGTTGCCGCCGACCCGATCCACCTCGCGCTCCTGGAGGACGCGCAGGAGCTTGGCCTGCAGCTCGATCGGCATCTCGCCGATCTCGTCGAGGAAGAGCGTGCCGCCCGTGGCCAGCTCGAACTTCCCGGGCCGCCGCTCCACGGCCCCCGTGAAGGAGCCCTTCTCGTGACCGTAGAGCTCGCTCTCGATGAGGTCCTTCGGGATCGCGGCCATGTTCACGGTGATGAACGGTCCGCGGGCCCGCGCCGAGTTGGTGTGGATGGCGCGCGCGACGAGCTCCTTCCCCGTGCCGCTCTCCCCCATGAGCAGGACCGTCATCTCGGTCTTCGCGACGCGTCCGATCTCCTTGAAGACCTCCACCATCGCCGGGGAGCGCCCGATGAGCGTGTCGGGGAGCGCGACCTCCTTGAAGCGGCGCGCCTCGCCGCCCGCGTCGAGCCGTCCGTCGCCGGAGAGCTCCGCCTCGCCGCCCGCGTCGACCTGGCCGCCCGCGAGGTCGGTGATGATCCGCTCGACCCGGGGCAGGTCGAACGGCTTCCCGACGTAGTCGGCGGCGCCGCGCTTCATCGCCTCGACCGCGGTGCTCATCGTGCTCTCGGCGGTCATCATCACGACGAAGGGGGAGTCGGGCCGGCCGGTCAGCTCCCCGAGGAGCTTCAGCCCGTCGTCGCCCGGGAGCCGGACGTCGAGCAGGACCAGGCCGACGCCGTCGCGTCCCGTGCCGTGCCGGCGGAGCTGCTCTCGCGCGGCCTCCGCGCTCTCCGCCTCCAGCCGCGGGACGCCGATCCGGTCGCACGTTCTCGCGAGCACGAATCGAACGGAGGGCTCGTCGTCGACGATGAGGACCTTGCGCACGCCTGGCTCTCCTGGGCCCCTGGCAGTCGGCATCACTGCCCCGGCCCGCAGTTCAGGCTGGCACTGAGCAAGATCGGGGCCAGTCCAACCCCTTGTAGCCTATAGGGTGCGCGCCCGAGGGGTGCCCGAATATCAGGCACGAACCCCATTGGGGAGCGATCAGCCGACGTCGAGCGGCAGGTAGAGGACGACCTCGGCGCCCGCGCTGGGGCGGTTCCTCACCTCGATGCGCCCGCCGTGGGCGTGGACGATCCGCTGGCAGATCGGCAGCCCGAGGCCGGTCCCCTGGGGCTTGGAGGTGGCGAAGGGGGTGAAGATGCGGGAGAGCATCGAGAGCGGGATGCCGGGGCCCGAGTCGACGACGCTGATGCGCGCGAGCGGGCGGGTCTTCCCGCCCTCGGATCGGACGCGCAGGCTCGCGACCGCCGACTCGAGGATCACGTGCTTGTCCGGGACGTCGGCCACGGCGTCGAGGGCGTTGCGGACCACGTTGAGCACCACCTGCGTCAGCTTCTCGGCGTCGCCGAGGACCGGCGGGAGCGATGGGTCGTACCGCTCGGTGAACGCGACCCGGCTCGCACCCGGGATCCCGCGCGCGAGGACGATGACGTCGCGGAGCACGTCGTGGATGTTGACCGGGCCCAGCTGGAGGCGCGCCGGCCGCGCGAGGTCGAGCAGCTCGCGGACGAGCCCGTCGACGCGCTTCGCCTCGCGGGCGATGACCTGGGCGTACTCGCGCGTCCCCTCCTCGGCCTCCCGGGCGAGGAGCTCGGCGGATCCCTGGAGCCCCGCGAGCGGGTTGCGGATCTCGTGCGCGAGGCCGGCGGCGAGCGTCTCGAAGTCGAGCGCCTGCTCGCCGCTCCGGGGCCGGCGCAGGAGGAGCACCGTCCCCGCGCAGGTGCCGCCGTCGAGCAGGGGGCTCGCGTCCACCTGGATGATGGCGTCCCCGTCGGCGGGGCTCGGCATGTCGGCCAGGACCGGCTGCAGCGACGCGCGGACGCGCTCGCTGGTCAGCGCGAGCTGCTCGCCGCCCGGGAGCGCGCGCAGCGGCTGGCCCGCCGCGCGATCGCGGCTGCGGCCGAAGAACTCCTCGGCGGCGGGGTTGAGGTGGAGGACGCTCCCGTCCCCGGCGATCACGACCACCGGATCGACGATCGAGTCGACGGTCGCGCGGGCGAGGAACGCCGGGAGCACCGGCGCTTCGGTCGGGCGTGGAGAGGGCGAGACGGTTGGCGCCACGCCGCCTCCGCCGCGCCCTAGAGCGCCTCTTCGCCGCGCTCGCCGGTGCGGATGCGGATGACCTCGTCCACCGGCAGCACGAAGATCTTGCCGTCGCCGATCCGGCCGGTCTTCGCGGCCCGCTCGATCGCCTCTACCACCTTGCCCACGAGCGCGTCGGCGATGACGACCTCCACCTTCACCTTCGGGAGGAAGTCCACGACGTACTCCGCGCCCCGGTAGAGCTCGGTGTGCCCCTTCTGACGCCCGAACCCCTTCACCTCGGTGGCGGTGAGCCCCGCCACGCCGATCTCGGACAGGGCCTGCTTCACCTCGTCGAGCTTGAAGGGCTTGATGATTGCCTCGACCTTCTTCACGGCGTACCCCTGTCTATAAAATGAGGCGTTGACGCTACGTCCCGTCGCCGCGGGCGGTCAAGGTGCATTCGCCTGGCTGCGTCCGGACCGAGCTGCAAGGGGTGCAAGCGATGGGCCGAGCGGCGAGCGCCGACCCAAGCATCCGATCTGCCGAAGGCGCGCGCAAGCGCCGATCGTCGGGGTGCACGTCTTCCGGGCAGGCGCTGTCACGGAAGCGGGCATTCCAGCGGGCGAGCGGTCGGGATATGGATGGACGGTGCCGTCCGGACCTCTGATCGCGCTCGCCGGGCTCGCGCTCGCGATCTGGGCGCACCACGCCTACTGGAGAAGGCGGCTCACCCTGCGCCCCGAGGTGGACCAGCTCCTCTTCGCGCGCACGATGGATGGATGGAGAATCGGGTTGGCGCACCGCCGCGCGCGCGGCTCGCGGAGGCGGCTCCCGGTCCTGCTTTGCCACGGCCTCGCCACCAACCGCCACTCGCTCGACTTCGCCATTCCGGGTCACTCCCTCGCGCTGACCCTCGCGGGGCGCGGCTTCGACTGCTTCACCATGGACCTGCGCGGCCACGGCTCCAGCACCCCGGAGCGGGTGGCGCGCCGGGTCTGGACGCTCGACGACCACCTCCGCGAGGACATCCCGGCGGCGTTGGACGCCATCCGCGAGGAGACCGGCAGCGAAGAGGTCCTCTGGGTCGGGCACAGCCTGGGAGCGCTGCTCGGTCTCGCCGCCTGCGCCCTCCACCCGAAGCGGATCGCGGGGGTGGTCGCCATCGCGCCACCCGGCCAGTTCGGCACGACGCCGGCGCTGCGTCAGCTCGAGCGGCTCGTCGGGCTCGGCTCCCTGCTGCGGACCATGGCGCGGCTCTGGGCGCCGTTCGGGCCCCTCTGGCAGCCGCGGATCGCGGAGCTCGCGGTCCGGCGGGCCAACGTCGAGCCGGAGATCTACCGGCTGTTCCTCGCCAACGCCGTGGAGCCGGTGAACGCCGGCGTCCTGGCGCACCTCAGGCGCTGCGTGGAGGAGGACCGCTTCCGCTCCTTCGACGACGGCGTCGACTACGGCGCCGCCTTCGCGCTGTGCCGTCGCCCGGCCCTGTTCATCTCCGGGGATCGCGACCCGCTCTCCCCGCCACGGTCGGTCGAGGACACCTGCGTCCGATGGGGCGGGCCCAAGCGCTACTGGGGCGCGGGCAGCGCGTACGGTCACACGGATCTCCTCATCGGCCGGCGCGCGGCGGTCGACGTCCATCCGGTGGTCTCGGCGTGGCTCGAGGAGCGATCGCCCGCCGCGCCGGCCGCCGTGCCGCGGTAACATCCCCCCGAGATGCGCCGCCGCTTCGCCCTCGCCGCCGCCGTCCCGGCCTTCGTCGCGCTGCTCGCGATGGCGCTCCTCGCCGATCGGCTGGCCCGCCGCGCGCTCGAGGAGGAGCTCGGGGTCCGGCTGGTGGCCGTCGCGCGCGCGGCCGCGGCCACGCTCCCTGCGGATCGGGTCGCCCGGCTCGCGCCTGGGGACGAGGGGACGCGCACCCTCGCGCACGTGCGGGCGCGGCTCGACGCCCTCGCCCGCGCCACCGACACCCGGCTCTTCGTCGTCCGCCCGGATCGGACGGCCCTCGCGGACTCGGCGGGTCAGCACCGGATCGGCGAGTCGCCGCCCGCGCTCGAGCGGGACCGGCTGGAGATCGCCGAGGCCGCGCGGGGACGCGCGCTCCCTTCGCAGGTCCTCTTCCAGGGGCGCGACGGGCGGCTCTACAAGACCGGCTACGCGCCGCTCGTCGCCGAGGACGGCGCGATCGTCGGCGTGGTCGGCGCGGACGGCACGGCCGCCTCCTTCGCCACGCTCCGCGGCTTCCGCCGGCTCCTCGTGGCGCTGGGGATCGGCGGCGCGCTGCTCGCCGCCGCGCTCGCGGCGCTCGCCGGCCTGTCGCTCACCCGTCCGCTGATGCGGCTCACCGAGGCGGCGGAGCGGATCGGGCGGGGCGATCTCGCCACGCCGCTCTGGCGCCGCATCCGGAAGGATCAGATCGGTCTGCTCCGCGACACGTTCGAGGAGATGCGCAGCTCCCTGCGGGCGCGCGACGAGGAGCGGGAGACCCTGCTGGCGGGGATCGCGCACGAGATCCGGAATCCGCTGGGAGGGATGGAGCTCTTCACGGGGCTGCTCGCCGAGGAGCTCGTGGGGCGGCCCGAGGCGGCCCACGTCGACCGGATCCGGACCGAGCTCACCACCCTCTCGCGC
>Ga0209464_10000725_pt1 | contig 10516 bp, 6 predicted proteins | sample DOMMetBare1Fresh_2_FD_187473 | JGI IMG/M metagenome (GOLD analysis project Ga0209464, IMG submission 187473) | Wetland sediment microbial communities from St. Louis River estuary, USA, under dissolved organic matter induced mercury methylation -... | ecosystem: Environmental > Aquatic >... | reverse complement strand
CGGGCGCGGGGCGGGGGCCGCTCGAGCCGGGCGCGTCGGCGGGGCCGCCGGGGGAGGCGGTCGCGCCGGAGGACGCGGGCGGCACGTCGGAGCTCATGGCACCTCCCTCGGGCCGCGCTCGCGGCCGGGTGCACGGAGGGACCGTCTGCACCGGAGGTGCAGACGGACAGCCCCTCGGGTGGGGGGTGGGGAGGCCGGTGATCCTTCGTGAATGAGGCCGGGTCTGGGCGCGAGCCACACCGCTCCGGAGGAGCCGTTCGAGCCACGGCGGCTCTTCGTTGCGCACGCGGTTGCTCACGCGCCTCGCGCGTGCGCGATTTGACCCCACGGGGATTCGAACCCCGGTTACAGCCTTGAAAGGGCCGTGTCCTAGGCCTCTAGACGATGGGGCCGGGTGTCTCGCGCGGTGGACTCCTGGCGTCTGGCCGTACCGATCTGAAGGGCAACGATAAAGCGTGCCTGCCTTGGTTGCGCGCTCGCTCCGCGAGCGCGCGATTTGCGAGCGCGCGATTTGACCCCACAGGGATTCGAACCCCGGTTTCCGCCCTGAGAAGGCAGCGTCCTGGGCCTCTAGACGATGGGGTCGGGCGGTCTAGTACCCGACCCATCCGAAGCTGTCAAAGGTGTGGTCGCCTCGCGGGGTGGTGTGGGCAGCGGGCGTTCAGCGGGCGCGGGCCGGCTGCGCGCCTTGCACCGAAGCGCCGCGGTACACGGTCCCGCGGACCCGGTCCCAGATCGGCAGCGTCACGTTGAAGTTCCACCGGTGCATGAGGTGCGTGGCGTGGTGGATCTCGTGGTGACGGCGCAGCGCGGCGATCACGGGGCTCCGGCCCAGGGCGCTCTCGCGCGGCAGGTGGTAGGCGAGGTGGAGCCACTCGTAGGACAGCACGTAGAAGACCACGCTCGCGATCCAGAGCGCGGCGAGGTTGCTCTGCCCGAGCGCCGCGAGCAGGAACGCGAGCGGCGAGGTGACCGCGAGCAGCCCGAGGATCCCGTACGCCGGGAGGAGCACGAACTTGAGCTCGCGCGGCTCCCTCATCGCCATGTCCCCGGCCACGAACATCGCGTGGTGCTGGGGGGTGTGGCGGACGAAGAACACCTCGAGGAACCGGACCCGGCGGTGGAGGAGCCCCCGATGGGCGTGCCACTCGACGGCGTTGCCGAAGAGCAGGAAGAGCGGGACGACCGCCACCTGCCACGCGCGAAGGCCCTGGACCCGCGAGAGCGCGAAGGCGGCGGCGGCGATCCCGACGACGGTCGGGAACGCGAGGTGGAGCGAGGGAGAGTACGAGGCCCGGACGCGGGAGAGCAGCTCGGCGCGGAGCTCGGCGCGGGACGCCTCGGTCACGCCCTTCAAGTAGGCCCGCGGAAGCGCGTCCGCAAGCGGGGGTGGGACGCCCGCGCCGGGGCGGCGATCGGTCGCACGCCCCGGGGGCGCCGCTACTTCTGGGCGGGCTCCTCGAAGAGCCAGGTCGAGAGGTATCGCTCGCCGGTGTCGGGCAGCACCACCACGACGAGCTTGCCCGCGTTCTCGGGTCGGCGCGCCACCTCGCGGGCAGCCCAGGCCGCCCCGCCGCAGGAGATCCCGCACAGGATGCCCTCCTCCTTGCAGAGGCGGCGCGCCATCACCCCCGAGTCGTCGTTCGTCACCTTGATGATCTCGTCGAGGAGGTTGGTGTTGAGCACCTTGGGCACGAACCCCGGGCCCCAGCCCTGGATCTTGTGCGGCCCGGGCTTGCCGCCGGAGATCACCGCCGAGTCGGCCGGCTCCGCGGCGATGATGCGCAGGGAGGGCTTGCGCGGCTTCAGCACCTCGGCGCAGCCGGTGACCGTCCCGCCCGTGCCGGTGCCGCAGACGAGGATGTCGATCTTCCCGTCGGTGTCGCGCCAGATCTCCTCGGCGGTGGTGCGCCGGTGGATCTCCGGGTTGGCGGGGTTCTCGAACTGCTGGAGGACGAGGTAGCGCGGGTCCTCCTTCGCCATCTCCTCCGCCTTCTTGATGGCGCCCTTCATGCCCTCCGGGCCGGGGGTGAGGACGAGCTTCGCGCCGAGCGCGACGAGGAGCTTGCGCCGCTCCATCGACATGGTCTCGGGCATGGTGAGCGTGCAGGGATAGCCCTTCGCCGCGGCGGCGAACGCGATGCCGATGCCGGTGTTGCCGCTCGTCGGCTCGAGGAGCACCGTGTCCTTCTTGATCTTCCCGTCCCGCTCCGCCGCCTCGATCATCGAGACGCCGATCCGGTCCTTGACCGACGAGAGCGGGTTGAAGCTCTCGAGCTTCGCCGCGACCGTGGCGCGGGCGCCGTCCATGACGCGGTTGAGCCGCACGAGCGGCGTGTTGCCGATGAGCTTCGTGATGTCGTCCGCGATCCGCATGGCGGCGCTCCTCGTCCGTTATGACGGATGTCGTGTCTAGTGGCGGACGGCGGCCCCGTCAAGGGGGATGCGCGCCCGATCACGCGCCGCGCGCGAGCCGGCCGGGCTCCTCGGCGGGGCCGACCTCCGGCCAGACGAGCCGGCGCGCCGCCGGGCGGCGCGCGAGGTACAGGGCGGCGCCCCCGGCGACCGCCGCGCCGGAGAGGGCGAGCACCGGCGCGAGCGCCCAGGGCGGGGCCGGCGCGTAGAGGCGCGAGGCCGCCGCCGCGGCGAGGCCGAGCCACCCCAGCTTCTGGATCACGGCGAGCCGCTCGAGCGCGCGGAGGCGGGCGGGATCGAGCGCGGCGAGCCGCTCCCAGAGGAGCTGCTCCAGGCGCCAGTAGGTGTAGACGACGGGGATGATCTCGAGCGTGAGGAACGCGCTCGTGACGAGCCCACCCACCATCGGCGCCGCGATGCGCTTCATGACGTCCGCGCCCGAGCCGGTCGCCCAGAGCAGCGGGAGGAGCCCGGCGAGCATGGTCGCGACGGTCATCAGCTTCGGGCGCACCCGCAGGACCGTCCCCTCCATGTGCGCCCACACGATGTCCGAGAGGTCGCGCACCTTGCCGGCCGCGCGCCGCCGCTCGTACGCCTGGTCGATGTAGACGATCATCACGACGCCGGTCTGCGCGGCGAGCCCCACCAGCGCGATGACGCCCACCCAGACCGCCGTCGACAGGTGGTAGTCGAGCGCCCAGAGCAGCCACACGCTGCCCACCAGCGCGAACGGGACGGAGAGGAGGACGATCAGCACCTCGGTGAAGTTCCGGAAGTGCATCCAGAGGAGGAGCACCACCAGCAGCAGGGTGGCGGGGAGCACGAGGCGCAGCCGCTCGCGGGTCCGCTCGAGGTCCTCGTACTGCCCGGTCCACTCGAGGGCGTAGCCCTGAGGCATGGCGAGCGTCCCGGCGTCCTGAGCCGCGCGGACCGCCCGCTTCGCGTCCGCGACGTAGCCGCCGACGTCGCGGGCCGCGGTGTCGACGTCCACGTAGACGTAGCCGGCGAGGAGGCCGTTCTCGTCGCGGATCATCGGCGGGCCGCCGACGATCCGCACGTCGGCGAGCTGGCCGAGGGGCACGGACGCGGTCGGCGCGGCGCCGGGCGGCCCGTCGGTCGCGCCGGTGAGGGCCGACTGCTGCGCCCCCTCCACCGCGCCGAGCCAGCCCAGCGCCGGCGCGTCGCTCGCCACCTCGCCGCGCGGCACGGTGCCGAAGGGGCGGGCGCCGATCGGCCTCGCCCCGGCGGGCGCGCCGGCGCGGGTCCCCGCGCCGCCGCCCATGCCGCCCCCCATGCCCTGCGCGAGCAGGACCGGCGGGAGGTGCGGCTCGACGGCCGAGCCCATGCCGCCCGCCCTCCCGCGGCCGCTCCTCACCGGGACGAGGACGCGACGCAGCCGCTCGAGGTCGGAGCGGAGGTCCTGCGGATAGCGGACGTTCACGGTGAAGCGGTTCCGCCCCTCCACGGTGACGCCGATGGGCGTCCCGCCGATCGCCGCCTCGATCACGCGGTTCACGTCACCCACCGTGAGCCCGTACCGGGCGAGCGCCTCGCGCCGCGGCACGATGTCCACGTACGTCCCGCCGCTGTTTCGCTCGTAGAAGGCGCTGCGCGTGCCGGGCACGCGCGCGATCACGCCCTCGAGCGCCACGCCGAGCCTCTCGATCTCGGCGAGGCTCGTGCCGAGGACCTTCACCCCCACGGGCGTGCGGACCCCGGTCGAGAGCATGTCGACCCGCGCCTTGATCGGCATGGTGTAGGCGTTGGTCCAGCCCGGGAACTGCATCGCGGCGTTCATCCGGTCCGTCAGCTCCTCCCAGGTGATCCGGGTCCGGTCGGGCCAGACGAGGCGCAGGGCGGGCGCGAGCAGGGCGGGGGCGCGCCCCGACCACCACCGCTCGCGAGCGACGAGGCGCCACTCCTCCCGTGGCCGGAGCCGGACGGTGGTCTCGACCATCGTCAGCGGCGCGGGGTCGGTGGCGGTCTCGGCCCGGCCCGCCTTGCCGAAGACCGCCGCCACCTCCGGGAACCCGCGCAGCACCCGGTCCTGGAGCTGCACCTGGCGCTTCGCCTCCTCGATGGAGAGGCCGGGGAGCGTCGTCGGCATGTAGAGCACGTCGCCCTCGTTCAGGGGCGGCATGAACTCCTCGCCGAGGCGGCCGTAGAGCGGGATCGCCGAGAGCACCGCGAGCAGGCCGATGGCCAGCGTGGAGCGCGGGCGCCGGAGCGCGACGAACACGAAGGGCCGGTAGAGCCGGTGGATGAGGCGCGAGACGGGGTGCTCCGACTCGGGCCGGATCCGACCGCGGATGAAGAGGTCGCGCAGCGCCGGCGCGAAGGTGATCGAGAGGACCGCCGCGGAGAGCATCACGAACGTCTTGGTCCAGGCGAGCGGGGTGAAGAGCCGGCCCGCCTTGCCCGTCAGCGCGAACACCGGCAGGAAGGCCACCGCGATCACGAGCAGGGAGAAGAAGATCGCCGGCGTCACCTCGCGGGCCGCCTCGGCGAGGAGGCGGTGGCGGTCCGCGCCGGGCGGCGCCCGCTCCAGCTTCTTGTGCGACGCCTCGATCATCACGATCTCCGCGTCGACCGTGGCGCCGATGGCGATGGCGATGCCCCCGAGGCTCATGATGGTGGCGGGGACGTCGAGGAGCACCATCGGCACGAAGCTCACCGCCACCGCGACGGGGAGGGAGAGGAGGGGCAGGAGCGCCGAGCGGACGTGCAGGAGGAAGAGGAGGATCACGAGCCCGACGACGATCGCCTCCTCGACGAGCGCGCCGCGGAGGGTGGAGAGGGACCGCCGGATGAGGTCGGAGCGGTCGTAGGCGATCTCGAGCGTCACCCCCTCGGGAAGGCTCGGCCCGAGCTCGTGGATCTTCGCCCTCACGCGCCCGATCACGTCGAGCGCGTTCTCGCCGTGGCGCATCACCACGATCCCGCCCACCGCCTCGCCGTCGCCGTTCCACTCGAGCAGGCCGCGGCGGATCTCCGGGCCGAAGCGAACCTGCCCGACGTCGCGCACCAGCACCGGCACGCCCGAGGGGCCGGCCACCTTGACCGCCACCTTCTCGAGATCGGGCAGGGCCTGCACGTAGCCGCGGCCGCGCACGTAGTACTCGCGCCCGCTCATCTCGAGCACGCGGCCGCCCACGTCGTCGTTCGAGTCGCGGATCGCGGCGATGACGTCGCCGAGCGTGACGTCGAACGCGCGCAGCCGGTTCGGGTCGACCGTCACCTGGTACTGCTTCTGGTAGCCCCCCACGCTCGCCACCTCGGCCACGCCGGGGACGCTCCCGAGCGCGTAGCGGAGGGTGAAGTCCTGGAACGTGCGCAGCTCGTCGAGGCCGTGCTTCCCCTCCGGGTCGACCAGCGCGTACTGGAAGATCCAGCCGGTCCCCGTCGCGTCGGGCCCGAGCGAGGGCGCCACGCCGGGCGGGAGGCGCGACCCCATCGAGGAGAGGGCCTCGAGCACCCGGCTCCGCGCCCAGTAGACGTCGGTCCCCTCCTCGAAGAGGACGTGGACGAAGGACATCCCGAACATCGAGTAGCCGCGCACGTCGGTGACGTGCGGCGCGGACACGAGGCCCGAGACGACGGGGTAGGTGACCTGGTCCTCGACGAGCGTCGGGCTCCGCCCCATCCACTCCGTGTAGACGATGACCTGGGGATCGGAGAGGTCGGGCACCGCGTCGAGCTTCGCGCTCCGCATCGCCCACACGGACGCCGCGACGGCCGCGCCGACGCCGAGGAGGACGAGGGCCCGGTTCCGCGCGCAGAGCTCGATGATCCGGGCGACCATGGCGCCTCAGCGCGGGCTCGGGGGAGCCGGGGCGAGCGCAGCGCGCAGCCGGCTCTCCGAGTCGAGCAGGAACGCGGCGGTGGTCACCACCGCCTCGCCGTCGGCCAGGCCCTCCAGGATCGCGACGTGCCCGCCGTCGCCCCCCCCGGCGCGGACGAGCCGGGGCTCGAAGCGGCCGCCGCCGCTGGCCACGAAGACGTACTGCCGCTCGCCCGTGTCCACGAGCGCCTCGCGCGGCACCACCACGGCGTCGCTCGCGCCGACCTCGAGCGTCACGTCCCCGTACATGCCCGGGCGGAGCCGCAGGCCGGGGTTCCCGAGCTCGAGGCGCGCCTGGAGCGTGCGGCTCGCGGTGTTGAGCGCGGGGTAGAGGAACGTCACCCGCCCCACGAACGTCTGCCCGGGCCAGGCGGCGACCTCGAGCCGGGCCCTCTGGCCCACCTTCACCCGGCCGATCTCGTCCTCGGACACGTCGGCGAGGACCCACGCCGTCGACAGGTCGGCGATCTGGAACAGCTCCGTGCCGGGCTGGACGTAGAGCCCCTTGAGCGCGCTCCTCCTCGCGACGTACCCGCGTGCGGGCGACCGGACGTGCACGCCGGTCGCGGGCTTGCCGCTCCGGGCGATGGCGTCGACGTCCTCGCTCGCGACGCCGAGCAGCTCGAGCCGCTGCCGCGCGTCGCGCTCGAGATCGCTCGCGGTCACCGGGGTGGGGCCCTGGGCCGGGTCCGCGCCCTGCGCCGCGTCGCGCCGCCCCGACCAGCGGAGCGCGTTCAGGAACACCTGCTGCGCGTTGAGCATCTCGGGGCTGTAGACGGTGGCGAGGATCTGCCCCTTCTCGACGAGCCGGCCGGTCTCCGAGGCGCCGAGCCCCTCGATCCAGCCGGTGAAGCGGGCGGTGACCGACACGAGGCCGCCCTCGGGCGCGGTCACGAAGCCGACGGTGCGGAGCGAGGACGTGAGCGACGTCCGCCGCGCCGCGGCGAGGCGCATGCCCATGAGCTGGACGCGGTCGGCCGCGAGGTCCACCGTGGCGAGGCCGGGGACCCCCTCGGCCGCCGGGTGGGCGTGCGCCCCGGCGGGCGCGACGGGCTCGAGCTTCATCCCGCAGACCGGGCAGCGCGCCTTCGGGTCGGCCGTGACGAAGCTCGGGTCGCACTTCATCGGGCACTGGTAGCGCGGGCCGCTCGCGGCGACGGCCGCGGCCGGTGCCACCGGGACGAGGTCCATGCCGCAGATCGGGCACTCGCCCCGCTGCCCGGTGACGACCGACGGGTGCATCGGGCAGTGGTAGCGCTGCTCCGCCGCCGCGGGATCGCCGCGGGGCGAGCCGCCGTGATGGATCCAGGCGGCCGCGGCGGCGACGGCCATGAGGGCGACGAGCCCCCAGCGCACGAAACCCATGGTCCGGGTACCCGGCGGCGCAGCCTCCTCGCCCTCGGGCAGGGGCTCGCCGACATGCACGTCGGTGAGGCGGGGCTCGTTCATCGAGACGCTCCGGGTGTGGCGTCATCGTACCCCGAACCGGCGGCCCGACCTCGCGCCCCGCCGCGTCGTTGCGCCGCGGGACCCGGGGGTCCGTTCCGAGCCACGGTTCACGCGCGGGAGCGTTCGTTTACGGCTAGGATTCCGGCGCCCTCGGTACCTGGAAAGGACCCCCATGGCCTCTGCCGGCTTCCTCGCCCGCCTCGCGAACCTCTGGCGCGGCTTTCTGTCGCTCTGGATCTCCGACCAGGAGAAGCAGCACCCGGAGATCGCCTACGAGAACGCCATCAACGCGATGGTGGAGAAGTACTCGGGGCTGAAGCGCGCCACGGCGGCGCTGATCCGGCGCAGGGAGGAGATCGAGCAGCGCTTCACCGATCAGAACCGCGAGCTCGTCCAGATCTCGGCGGACCTGGACACCGCGGTCGCCACCAACCAGGACGACCTCGCGCTCGTGCTCATCCAGAAGAAGCAGCAGCTCGAGGCGGAGGTGGGGTCGCTCAAGGGGGAGCTCGACCTCGCCATGAAGGAGGCCGACTCGGCGAAGAGCTCCATCCTCCAGGTGCAGGGCGAGATCAAGAAGCTCAAGGCCGAGAAGGACCAGATGGTGGCGCGGCTGCGCAGCGCCGAGGCGAAGCTGCGGATCCACCAGCAGCTCGAGGGGCTCTCCGTCGAGGCGGACGTGAAGGCGCTCGAGAACGTGCGCGAGCACATCCGGAACACCGTCGCGGAGGCGAACCTGAGCAAGGAGCTCTCCGGCTCCGACCTCGACACCCGCCTCGCGAAGCTCCGCGCCCAGACGGGCGAGGTGACGGCGCGCTCCGAGCTGGACCGGCTCAAGGCGGCGCGCGCGGCGCAGCAGGGCCAGGCCGGCGCCCCCAAGAAGACGCTCTGAGCGGGCGATCATGACTCGCGAAGACGCGAGCGGAGCGAGCGGCCCGGATCGCCCCCTGCCCCCCTGGGCGGAGGAGCTTCGCCGGCGCTACCTGCGCGGCGAGGCGTGGCAGTTCGTGCTGCACGGGAACGTGCACGACCTCGTCCTGCACCAGGGGCGGCTCCTCCCCGTGGCCGAGTTCCTCGCCGGCGTGCTCCTCGCGCCCACGAAGGACCTCGTGCTCCGCTACGACGTGGCGGCGGGGGTCTCCGTCGCGAAAGGGCGCCGCGACGACCCGCGCCTCGAGGCGCTGCTCGTCTCGCGCGCGCCGGAGCGGGTCTTGCCCGCGCTCGAGCGGCTGCTGCTCGGCCAGGACAAGGTGGGCGCGGTGATCGAGTACGCCGAGGCGGTCGCGCCGGCGGGGGAGGTCTCGTTCGCGTCGGAGGCGGATCGGGCCGCGGCGGTCGCACTTCACCGACTGTCGATGGCGCCGGCGCTGGAGGCGTCCGACAACCTGGTGCTGCTCGTCGCCGAGACGCTCGCCGAGCTGCACCCGCGCCTCGTCTCGAACCCGCGCACCGCCACGGTGCGCATCCCGCTGCCGGACGAGGCCGCCCGGCGCGAGGCGATCGGGCTCGCCGCTCCCGGGCTCGACGAGGCCTTCGCGCGGCGCCTCGCCGAGGTGACCGCCGGGCTGAAGCTCCTCCAGGTGAGGGCGATCCTCGATCCGCCCACGCCGGGCGGCGGGGCGGGCGGGGCCGGGCCGGAGGCCGGCTCGGTGCGCGCCCTCCTCGGCGCGCGGGCCCAGGAGGAGGCGCTCGCGCTCGTGGCGCGGCGGAAGCGGGAGATCATCGAGCGCGAGTGCGCCGGGCTCGTGGAGTTCGTCGAGCCGAAGCACGACTTCTCCGCGGTGGGCGGGATCGAGGCGGTGAAGGCGGAGCTGCGCGCGGTGGCTGGCCACCTCCGCGAGGGCCGACGCGCCCGCAGCCCGATGGGCATCCTCTTCACCGGGCCGATGGGGACCGGGAAGACGTTCGTCGCCGAGGCGTTCGCCCGCGAGGCCGGCCTGCCCGCCCTCAAGCTCAAGAACTTCCGCTCGAAGTGGGTGGGCGCCACCGAGGGAAACCTCGAGCGCATCCTCTCGGTCGTGCAGGCGATGGGGCCGGTCATCGTGATGATCGACGAGGGCGACCGCACGCTCGGCGGCGAGGACGGCGAGACCGACGGCGGGACGTCGTCGCGGGTGATGGCGCGCCTCAAGGAGTTCATGTCGGACGGCGCGAACCGCGGGCGCGTGCTCTTCGTGGTGATGACCAACCGGCCCGACAAGCTCGACGTCGACCTGAAGCGCGCCGGGAGGCTCGACCGCAAGATCCCGTTCTTCCCGCCGCAGGGGGCGGAGGAGGTGGAGCCCGTGCTGCTCGCCCTCCTGCGCCGGCACGGGCTCGACCACGACGTCGAGTTCCCGCGCGACCGCGCCGAGGCGAGCGAGGGGCTCGCCGGGTACTCGAACGCGGAGATCGAGCAGGTGGTGCTGCTCGCCGGTGAGAGTGCGGGTGAGGGCAAGGTGAACGCACGCCACCTCGCGGGGGCGCGGGGCGACTTCCTGCCGAGCCGCGACCGGGAGATGCTCGAGTACATGGAGCTGGTCTCGGTCTTCGAGGCTTCGAGCCGGAAGCTGCTGCCGAGGAAGTGGGCGGAGCTGCCCGCGGAGGAGCTGCAGGCGAGGCTGCTCGCGCTCAAGGCGAGGGTGGGCGGGCGGAGGTGACGGGGGGCCGCGAGCCCGACCACGACCTCGACGGCGACCGCGACCACGACCTCGACGGCGACCGCGACCACGACCTCGACGGCGACCGCGACCCCGACCCCGACCTCGACCCCGACCCCGACCCCGACCCCGACCTCGACGTCTGCGCGGTGTTCGCGCTCGATCCTTGGCG
>Ga0209464_10000723_pt1 | contig 10519 bp, 9 predicted proteins | sample DOMMetBare1Fresh_2_FD_187473 | JGI IMG/M metagenome (GOLD analysis project Ga0209464, IMG submission 187473) | Wetland sediment microbial communities from St. Louis River estuary, USA, under dissolved organic matter induced mercury methylation -... | ecosystem: Environmental > Aquatic >... | reverse complement strand
GCCGCCTGCTCGGCGGGGGCCGGGGGCGGCTCGAACCACTCGAACCCCTCGCGGCGGGTTACGGACGCGAGGACCAGCAGCGTCTCCGCCAGGTCCTCCCGCTCGATCTCCGGGGTCTCGAACTCGGGGCGCGCGTCGTGGTCGTGGCGCGTGTAGAGCCGCAGCGCGCGGCCCGGCCCCTGCCGCCCGGCGCGCCCCGCCCGCTGCGCCGCCGAGGCGCGGCTCACCTTCCGGAGCTCCAGCGACGGCAGGCCGGACCAGGGGGAGTGGGAGGCGATCCGGGCGAGGCCGGAGTCGACGACGGCGACGACGCCGTCGATCGTGACCGAGCTCTCGGCGACGTTGGTGGAGAGGAGCACCTTGCGCCGCCGGCTCGGGCGGACCGCCCGGTCCTGCTCGTCGGGAGGCAGGTCGCCGTGCAGCGGGAGCAGGTCGATCCCCGCCTGCTCCGCGAAGCCGGCGAGCGCCTCGGCCGCCCGCCGGATCTCGGCGGCGCCGGGCAGGAAGACGAGGACGTGCCCCTCGGTCACCTCGCGCACGACCCGGCGGACGGTCCGCGCCACCAGCTCCTCCAGCCGGACGTCCTTGCGGGCCGCCTCCTCGGGGGAGAGGTACTCGACCGCGACGTCGAAGCGGCGCCCCTCGGAGCGGATCGTCTCGGCGTCGAGGTAGCGGGCGACCGGCGCCGCGTCGAGCGTCGCGGACATGGCGACGAGCTTCAGATCGGGGCGGGTCGTGCGCTGGAGCCGGCGCAGCAGCGCGAGGGCGAGGTCGCCCTGGAGATGGCGCTCGTGGAACTCGTCCAGGAGGACCGCGCCGACCGACGGCAGGGTCGGGGAGGAGAGGAGCTGGCGCGTGAGGAGCCCCTCGGTCACGAACCGGATCCGCGTCCGCGGCGAGGTGACGTCCTCGAAGCGCACCTGGTAGCCGGCCGTCTCGCCCGCCTTCTCCCCCAGCTCGTCGGCGACGCGGCGCGCGGCGAGCCGGGCCGCCAGCCTGCGCGGCTCGAGGACGACGATCTCCTTGTCGCCGACCACGCGCCCCGCGAGGAGCGCCGCCGGCACGCGCGTCGTCTTCCCCGCCCCGGGCGGCGCCTCGATGACGAGCGACGGCGCGGCGCGGAGCGCGGCGACGATCGCGGGGAGCAGGGGGTCGATCGGGAGGGCGTCCATCCGGGCGACGTTCTACCCCGCCCGGCCCGGCGGCTCCTACCGCGCGGCGTCGTCGTGGCGGGGCGAGTACCGGGCGAACCCGCCGGCGAGCGCGTCGCGCACCGCGCGCCGCAGGTCGTCGCTGCTCACGGGCTTCCTGACGAAGGCGTGCGCGCCGAGCCGCATGCAGCGCACCTGGTCCGCCTCCTCCATCGAGTCGGTGACCACGACGATGGGGGTCGGCTCGGCGCGGCCGCCCAGCACCTCCATCATCTCGATCCCGGAGAGGCCGGGCATGCGAAGGTCGAGGACGATGCAATCGGGCGGACGATCGGCCATCCGGTCGAGCGCGTCCTCCCCGTCCACGGCCTCCACCACCTCGTGCCCATCGCCCGCCAGGATCGCGCGGCAGTAGGCCCTCGCGGTCTTCGAGTCGTCGGCGATCAGGATGAGTGCCATGCGCCCGTCCCCCCGGAAGGCGATCCCTGATGGATCCACTCGATGTTGCCCGAGCGGCGGCCTTTCGACAACGTGGGAGGAGGACCCACTTCCCGTGAGGATCTCAGTGCGCGACCGGCGCGGGCTCGGCCGGCGCGGCGGCAGGGGTCGCGACGAGCCGCAGCCTCGTCCCGTCCTCCTCCACCTCGACCTGCACCGTGCCCCCGCCGAGCAGCTCTCCGAAGAGGATCTTCTCGGCGAGCGGCTTCTTCACCTCGGCCTGGATGATCCGGGCCATCGGCCGCGCCCCCATCCTGGGGTCGAACCCGCGGTCGGCGAGCCAGCCGCGCGCCTCGGCGGTGAGCGTCAGCGCGACCTTCTTCTCCAGGAGCTGCGCCTGGAGCTCGGCGACGAACTTGTCCACGATCCGGCCCACCACCTCCGGCGGCAGCGCGTCGAAGGTCACCCAAGCGTCGAGCCGGTTGCGGAACTCCGGGCTGAAGGTCCGCTCGATGGCCGCACGGGCGTTGCCCGCGCTCGCCCCCTCGGGGCCGAAGCCGAGCCGCCGCGCCGCCAGCTCCTGCGCGCCGGCGTTGGTGGTCATGATGAGGACGACGTTGCGGAAGTCGGCCTTGCGCCCGTTGTTGTCGGTGAGCGTGGCGTGGTCCATCACCTGGAGCAGCAGGTTGTAGACGTCCGGGTGCGCCTTCTCGATCTCGTCGAGGAGGAGCACGGCGTAGGGGGTGCGGCGCACGGCGTCGGTGAGGAGTCCGCCCTGGTCGAAGCCGACGTAGCCGGGGGGCGCGCCGATGAGCCGCGAGACGGTGTGCTTCTCCTGGTACTCCGTCATGTCGAAGCGCATGAACTCGACGCCGAGGATCCGCGCCAGCTGCTTCGCCAGCTCGGTCTTCCCGACGCCGGTCGGGCCGGAGAAGAGGAAGGAGCCGGTCGGCTTCTCCGGGCTGCCGAGGCCGGAGCGCCCCAGCTTGATGGCGGCGGCGATGGCCTCGATGGCCGGGTCCTGGCCGAAGATGACCTGCTTCAGCTCGGGCTCGAGGTGCTGCAGCGCCGAGCGATCGTCGGACGAGACGGTCCGCTCCGGGATCCGGGCGATCCGGGCGACCACCCGCTCGACGTCCCGCGTCGTGATCCGGCGGTGGCGGCGCGCCTCCGACCGCATCCGATCCCGCGCGCCCGCCTCGTCGAGGACGTCGATCGCCTTGTCCGGGAGCTTCCGGTCGGTGATGTGCTTCGCCGAGAGCTCGGCGGCGGCGCGGAGCGCGCGCGCCGTGAAGACCACGCCATGGTGCTCCTCGTAGGCCGCCTTGAGACCGCGCAGGATCTTCACCGTCTCCTCGACGGTCGGCTCGTCCACCTCGATCTTCTGGAACCGGCGCGCGAGCGCGTGATCCTTCTCGAACGTGGCCTTGTAGTCGTTCCAGGTCGTCGAGCCGATGCAGCGCAGCTCGCCGCTCTGGAGCGCCGGCTTCAGGAGGTTCGACGCGTCCATCGTCGAGCCGCTCGTGGCGCCCGCGCCGACGATCGTGTGGATCTCGTCGATGAAGAGGATCGCCCCCTTCACCTGCTTGGCGCCGTTCACGACCCCCTTGAGCCGCTGCTCGAACTCGCCCCGGAACTTGGTGCCGGCGATGAGGGCCCCCATGTCGAGCGCGTAGACCGCGGCCCCCTCGAGCACCGACGGGACCCGCTTCTGGTGGATGGCGAGCGCCAGCCCCTCGACGATCGCGGTCTTCCCGACGCCCGGGTCGCCGACGAGGACCGGGTTGTTCTTCCGGCGGCGGCAGAGCACCTGGATCATCCGCTCCACCTCGGCCTGCCGGCCGATGAGCGGGTCGATGAGCCCCTTGGCCGCGCGCTCCACGAGGTTGACGGTGTAGGTGCGGAACGGATCCTTCGCCGGCCGCTGCGCCGATCCGCCCGTCCCCTCTTCCCCCTCGCTCTCGTCGGTCTCCTCGGGGGTGGTGGCGTTCTCGCCGTCGCGGGTCGCGCCGTGCGAGACGAACTGGAGGATGTCGATCCGCCGGATCCCCTGCGCCTCGAGGAGCTGGACCGCGTGGGAGCCCTTCTCGCGCGTGATGGCGACGAGGACGTCCCCGGCGTGCAGCTCGGTCCGTCCGCTCCCCTGCACGTGCCAGGCGGCGCGCTGCAGCACCCGCTGGAACGCGGCGGTCTGCTCCGGATCGCGCTCGGCCCCCGTCGCCTGGATGGCCCGCTCGAAGTACTCCTCGATCTCCTGCCGCAGCCGCTCGAGGTCGGCGCCGCAGGCGAGCAGGACCTCCTTCGCGACCTTGTCGCTGGTCAGGGCGAAGAGGAGGTGCTCCAGCGTCACGTACTCGTGGTTGCGGCGGCGCGCGTCGCCGAGCGCCGACTGGAGCGTCTGCTGCAACTCTTTCGATACCGTGACCATGACTACTCCGCCTCGATCGTAATGAGGAGCGGGTACTCCCGCTCACGGGCGAACGCCGTCGCCTTGGCAGCCTTCGTCTCCGCGATCTCCCAGGGATAGATACCCGCGACCCCGACGCCGCGCATATGTACGTTCAACATGATCCGATGCGCGCTCGCCGGATCGTGGTTGAAGACGTTGACGAGGACCCAGTCGACGAACTCCTGCGTCGTGTAGTCGTCGTTGTGCAGCAGCACCTTGAAGAGCGCGGGGTGGCGGGTCTTCCGCGCCGTCCGCGTCTTCGGGACGGCGACGGTCGTGCCGCCATCTGGACGGGATCGCTCTGGCATGCCCTGTCATTCTACCGGAGGGCGGACGCTGCGCCGCGGGCAATCCGCCCCCTTAGGGTGACCCCGGCGGCGGCAGCGACCAGGGGCCGCGCAGCGTCGGCCTCGCGAGCAGCTCGTCGAGCCTGGCGAGGAACCGGGTCCTGGGGAGCTCCCGCGCCCCGAGCCGGACGAGGTGGTCGGTCCGGACCTGGCAGTCGACCAGCTCGACGCCGCTCCGCGCGAGGAACTCCACGCTCCGCACGAAGGCGGCCTTCGACGCGTCCGGCCGCTCGGAGAACATGGACTCGCCGAAGAAGGCGCCGCCGAGGCTCACGCCGTACAGGCCGCCGACGAGCGACGCGCCGCTCCACGCCTCGAAGGAGTGGGCGAGCCCCAGCCGGTGGAGCTCCTCGTAGGCCTCGATCATCTCGTCGGTGATCCAGGTCCCCTGCTGCCCTGCGCGGGCCGTCCTCGAGCAGCCGCGGATCACCTGGCCGAACGCGACGTCGGCGGTGACGCGGTAGCGGCCGCGCCGGAGCGTGCGGGCGAGCGACGCGGAGACGTGGAGCTCCTCCGGCAGGAGGACGAGCCGCGGATCCGGGGACCACCAGAGGATCGGGCTCCCCTCGTTGAACCAGGGGAAGATCCCCTCCGCGTAGGCGCGCAGGATCCGGTCCGGCGAGAGGTCTCCCCCGACGGCGAGCAGCCCGTCCTCCTCGGCGAGCGAGGGGTCGGGGAAGAGGATCTCGTCGCTGAGGCGGAAGACCGGCACCTTGACCTTGGGTCACATGCCCTCTCCCCCTGCGGGGGAGAGGGGGGTCTCGAGGCTACGCGTGCAGTTCGATGAACTGCTTGATCGCCTTCCGGACCGAGTTCTGGACCGCCACCGGCACCTCGGGGAGGCCGGCGTTCTTGCAGAGCGCGAGCGTCCGCTGGAGGGAGTCGCAGCGCGCCTCGCAGGTGGGGCACTTCGCGAGGTGCCGCTCCATGGTGGCGCACAGGTCGCCCGAGATCTCCCCCTCGAGGTGGCGGGAGAAGAGCTGGACGATGTCCGGACACGCCGGGGAGGCCGGCTCGGCTCGCGCGCCGGCGGGTTCGTGGGAGAGGATCGGCGCGAGCACCTCGCGCACCGAGAGCCGCGCGCGGTGCAGCCGGCTCTTCACGGCCTCGACGGTGAGCCCCATGATCTCGGCCACCTCCGGCGCGGAGAGCCCCTCGACGTCGCGGAGCACGAGGACCTCCCGGTACATCGGATCGAGATCGGCGATCGCCCGCTCGAGGGCCCCCTCGATCTGCCGCCCGACGAGCTCCTCGTCCGGCGCGCGGGTCGGGTCCATGACCTGGCGCGCCTCCAGCCCCGGCTCGCGCGACTCGAGCGACTCTTCCTGATCCGGCGCGAACTTGGAGCGCCGCCGGTGCTTGATGCAGAAGCTCCGCGCGATCGTGTAGAGCCAGGTCGAGACGGACGACGCGCCGCGGAAGTCCTTGATCGTGCGGGCGGCGGCGATGAGGGTGTCCTGGAGGACGTCCTTCGCGTCCTCGGGATCGCGGCACATCTTGAGGCCGAACCGGTAGACGCGGCGCTGATGGCGCTGGATCAGCTCGTCGAGCGCCTTGGGGTCGCCGGCCTGTGCGGCGGCGAGCAGCTGGGGGTCGGAGGTTTCCATGCGGGCCGGAGATCCATAGTGCAGGAAGGCGCGCCGCTCAAGCGGCGGCTGCGCGAGCCCGACCGCATCTCTTCAGGGCCCGGGGGGAGGATCCTTCCCGGGCGCATGGGGCCCGAGGAGCTCGCCGGCGAGCGCGTGGTAGAGCTCCGCGTCCTGCTCTGAGAAGCAGCAGAGGACGACGCGGCGGAGCGATGGGTGCCGCGCGAGCCCGGCCCGGAGCTCGCCCATCGCGATCCGGGTCGCTCGCTCGACGGGGAACGCGTAGACCCCCGTGGAGATGGCGGGGAAGGCGACGGTCGCGAGCCCGTGCGCGGCGGCGATCCGCAGCGACTCCCGGTAGCAGCTCGCGAGGAGCCCGTCCTCGCCGCGATCCCCGCCGTGCCAGACCGGTCCGACCGTGTGGATGACGTGCCGGGCGGGGAGCCGGTAGCCGCGCGTGAGCCTCGCCTCGCCCGTCCGCGCGCCGCCGAGCGTCCTGCACTCGGCGAGCAGCTCGGGGCCCGCGGCCCGGTGGATCGCCCCGTCGACCCCGCCGCCACCCAGGAGCGACTCGTTCGCTGCGTTGACGATCGCGTCCACCGCCAATCGTGTTATGTCGCCGCGCACGATCTCGACCCTGCCGCCGAGCCAGCTTGTCGTCATGGCGCGTCGGTAGCCCGTGCCGGAGTCGGCGGCAAGAGCCCGGATCGTGGTCAGCGTTCGCTCCGATAATACCCCGTAGGAGTCATGGCGCAGCCATTGCGTGGGTCAGACATGACCCTCTTGGCCTGCTCCGACTCAGGAAGTACTCGGGAATAAACTCCGTCCACTCGGAGCGTTGTAGGCGCGCTCGGACCTCGCTGCTGATGGGTGCACCACTTCAGGACGCAATAATTGCATCGAAAACGGATCCAGATCCGGGTACAGTGGTTGCCAAGGGCCCAGTCGGGATGAAGAAAGAACAAGTCATCGTTGTCGAGGGCGATCCTCGCGACCGGGCCATGCTCCACGCCGCGCTCGCCGCGGCCGGCTACGAGGTGGCGGACGCCGCCAGCGCCGGGGAGGCGGTGGGGCTGCTCCCGGTGCTCCAGCCTTCGGCGGTCGTGATCGACGCGCTCCTTCCCGGGGGGGCCGACGAGTTCGTTCGCCAGCTGCGGACCGCCCGCTCCGACGCGGGCGTGGTGGTCGTCTGCCCGTACGACCGGATGGATGCCGCGGTCGCCGCGATGCGCGCCGGCGCCGAGACCTACGTGGCGCGCCCCGTCCACGCGGACCTGATCGTCGCGGCGCTGGAGAAGGTGATCGAGCGGCGGCTGCTTCGCCAGGAGGGCGCGCGGCTGCGCGCCGAGGTGCGCGGCCGGATCGCGATCGTCGGCAACGCTCCCGAGCTGCAGCAGGTGATGGAGATCGTCCGGCGCGTCGCGCCGACCAAGGCGACGGTGCTCGTGGCCGGCGAGACGGGCGCGGGGAAGGAGCACGTCGCGCAGGCGATCCACGAGCTGTCGCCTCGGCGCGATCGGCCGTTCGTCCGGGTCAATTGCGCCGCCCTCTCCGACCTCCTGCTCGAGAGCGAGCTCTTCGGCCACGAGCGGGGCGCCTTCGACGACGCGCCGGATCGCCGGACCGGACGGCTGGAGCAGGCGAACGGTGGGACGGTCTACCTCCACGAGGTCCGCAGGCTGGCTCCGTCGATCCAGGTGAAGCTCTTGCGGCTCCTGCAGAACGGCGACTTCGAGCGGCTCGGCGGGCGCGACGCGATCCGCGTCGACGTCCGCGTCGTGGCCGGGACGCACCGCGACCTCGCCGAGGAGGTCCGCGCCGGGCGCTTCCGCGACGACCTCTACTACCGGCTCAACGTCGTCTCGGTCAGCCTGCCGCCGCTCCGCGAGCGGAAGGGGGACATCCCCGCGCTCGTGAACCACTTCATCGGAATCCACGCGAAGGCGCTCGGCAAGACGATCACCGGGGCCACGCCGGGCGCGCTCTCCGCCCTCTTCGCGTACGCCTGGCCCGGGAACGTCCGGGAGCTCGAGGACGCTGTCCAGCGCGCCGTCGAGAGCGCCTCAGGCCGGGAGATCACCGCCGAGGACCTGCCGCCCATCCTCATCGGGATGGGACCCGATCAGGGGACGACCTCGGCGCTCATCCCCGGCGCGACGCTCTTCGAGATCGAGCGGGAGGCGATCCTCCGCACGCTCGACCAGGTCGACGGCTCGACCGCGCGCGCGGCCGAGCTGCTCGGCGTCTCGGTCCGGAAGATCCAGTACCGGCTGAAGGAGTACCGCTCGGGCCAGTCGGCGCGCCGCCGCGCGGGCGAGCCCGAGGCGGCGCGCGAGGCGGGGGTTCGAAGGCGGTGAGGGGGCGCCGCCTCCGCGACGCCCGCGGCGAGCCACGGGCCCCGGAAGCCGTCCTCGAAGAAGCGGTCGAAGAGGAGGGCCGCCACCTTGCTGCGGCGGTCCTCGAACGGTGACGCGGTGGCCGCGTCCGGGTAGTGGAGCGTCGCTCCGACGAGCCGGATCCGGTTGCGCCCCTCGCCCACCCAGAGCTGGAGGGCGCCGCCCAGCGCGCCGTCGATGGCGCTCGCCACGGTCGGCAGCAGGTCGAGCTCGACGCCCGCGCCCTCCGGCTCGAGCCCGGCGGCAGGCAGCCCGCCGAGCAGGAGGAGCGCGAGGAGGGGCGCTCCGGCCGCGCGGGCGACGGGCGCGGAAGGGGTCCACGGCATGGCGTCCCTCGCGCGAGCGGCGGTCACGGCGCCACCTCCGCCCGGACGTCGTAGGCGATCGACTTCAGGACGAACCGGCCGTAGGTGAAGTCGCCCTCCGGGTGCTTGTAGACCGCGGCGCCCCGGGTCGGCAGGCGCATCCCGTCGATCACCCGGTAGCCCTCGATCGGCGTCGACCAGGGGTGCCGGCGGTACTCGCCGTCCCTGAACTCGGGACGGTCCTCCGAGACGAAGTCGACGAGCTCGTCCCGCTCGTTGAAGCGGAGGACGGCGGAGCCGCGGCGGGGGCCGTTGGTGAAGGTGGCCTTCACCCTACGATCGTCGAGCGGCTCCCACGCGATCCGCGGGTCGACGAGGGAGCCCGGCGCGAAGAAGCACATGTCGTTGAGCACCGTGACGGTCTCGGCCACGCTGAGCAAGTCGCCCTGCTGGTCGACCACGTCCACGAGGGACGCCACCCGGACGCGGAAGGCGGCCTGGGCGTCGGCGTACACGTGGTAGGCCTGCACCGGCAGCCCGGCCATCCGCGCCTTCATGTGGAAGAGGCGCGTCGGCTTCCCGAGGAAGTTGACCTGCACCGACGTCGCCCGCATCGGGGCGCCCCCCGGCTTCCGGAACATCTCGGCCTCGAACTCTGCCTTGAAGTTCTGCACCCGGGGCCGGCCGACGGCCCCGGAGCGCCGGACGAAGCGCTGGACCGGGGGCGGGAGGTGGGCCAGGTCGGCCTCCTCCAGGAGCGGGGCGGTGGCGAGCGGCTGGGCCCCGTGCTCGTCCAGGAGCCGGGCGTCGTACTTCGCCCGGAGGTTGGTGCAGCCGAAGCTGAGGAGCGAGAGGAGGGACATGAGGGAGATCCTCGCTGGGGCGGGGTACGTTCGGAGCGAGAAGACGTGACGGGCGATGGACATGGCGATCCTCAGGCGGGGGAGACGACCCGGAGCCAGCGGCGCAGCAGGCCGCGGAGGGTGGCGAGGTCGCGGCCGTCGAAGCCGGCCAGCATCTCCGCGAGGACCGCCGCGAGCCGGGCCGCTTCGTCCGGCGCCTCGAAGACGCCCGCCTTCGGCGTGAGCTGGAGCCGGAGGGCGCGGCGGTCGGCCACGTCGGGGACCACGCGGAGATAGCCGCGCCCCTCGAGCTGCTTCGCGAGCTGCTTCACGTTCTGGCGGGAGCTGCCGTACCAGAGCGCCGCTTCGGTCAGGGTCGGGCTCCCGCCGGGGAACCTCCTGGCGACGATCGCCACCAGGAGCCACTGCTTGGTCGTCAGGTCGAGCGACGCGAGCGCCTCGTCCCCGCGCCGGGCCAGGTACTGGGCGAGGAGGAAGACCGAGCCGAAGACCTCGGCGCGGAGCGCGTCGGTGGGGGCCGTTCGCCTCATAGGTAATATATTACCTATCGCGCCGACGCCGTCAAGGAGGCGTCGGGATCTCCCGCCCGTCCGCGAGCCGCCTCCGGCCGAACCGGTCCCGCGGGCGCTGGCTCCCACCGCCCGAATGAGCGCCCCGATCGAACGCTACCTCGAGGTCGACCCGTCTCTCGCCACCGCCGCACAGCCCGGCCCCGCCGCCATCGGCTGGCTGCGGGAGCGGGGCTTCGAGGCGGTCGTGAACCTCTCGACCCCGACCGCCCGGAACTTCGTCCACGACGAGGCGCGGCTCGTGATGGAGGGCGGGATGGCCTACGTCCACGCGCCCGTCGACTGCTCGAGGCTGGAGCCGTCCCACTACGAAGTGCTCCGCGGCGTGCTCGACGCGTACGCGGGACGCAAGGTCCTCGTCCACTGCGCGGGGAACGTGAAGTCGGCGGCGCTGGTGATGCTCTACCGCCACCTC
>Ga0209464_10000722_pt1 | contig 10523 bp, 11 predicted proteins | sample DOMMetBare1Fresh_2_FD_187473 | JGI IMG/M metagenome (GOLD analysis project Ga0209464, IMG submission 187473) | Wetland sediment microbial communities from St. Louis River estuary, USA, under dissolved organic matter induced mercury methylation -... | ecosystem: Environmental > Aquatic >... | reverse complement strand
ATATCTTTTATCTGCAGGGTTTGCATGGGCGCTTCCTCGGCTGGGGCGATGGGTACTCGGTTGTGTTGCGTCCATCTTATCCGATGGTTGAAATGAAATCGAGGAAAACCAGCAACAATGCACCTGTGCGGTGCGCTACCTCGACAAAGGCTGGGAAACGTCTTCAACATTGGACACTCTTGCGTGATTGCTCAAAGATTGCATGCTCGAAACACATGATTTAAAGCGTGTCTCGTCTTATACTGGACACTGGGTTCTACGCCTGTCATCTTGTGGTGGCGGGCATCTCTGGGTGCCAATAGAGGGGGTATTCAAAGATGAAGAAGGAAACGATTTCCGAACTGACCAAGATGCAGTTGGGTGATGCTTTGTTTGCCCTGATGAAGGAAAAACCCATCGAGAAGATCAGTATTCGGGAAATTGCCAATGAATGCGGCTTCCCCCGTTCAACTTTCTATTACCACTTCGATGACATCTACGATCTGGCTGCATGGTTCCTTGCTTCCGAAACGGTTCGGTGCCTTCGCGATGGCAATGGCGGCCATGCTATTTTATGGGGTGGTAGTCTCTTGCGCCTGTTCGAATCCGTGAAAGAGAACTATAGGATGCTGCGCGGGGTTATAAACAGCACTAGTTTTTGGCGCATATCCGATTCGTATTGCACGCGATGCGTGAATGCCATCGCCCCTGATCTGATGATGGTCGTGCCCGAAGCTGCAGCCGTCGACCAAGAATTCCTTCGGTTTCTCACGGCATTCTATGGGCACTCGATGCTCGACGTATGTGTGAAATGGTTTCGTGGCGACATGACCAGCGAACCTGGTGAAATGGTGGCGTTGCTGGATGTCATCATCAAGAACAATTTCTTGAGCACCTTGCAAGCCTACAGCCTCATGCCCGGCTTACGGATTCCCCTGCAAGTGCAGAATCAAAACCTCCACTCGATTGCTTGATTGACGTTTGATGTGCGCATGGACGCGTTCCCGTTATCGGGGGCGCTGCATGGGTGCGCTTCTCCGTGGCTTCGGTCGTTACTCTCGCTTCGGGTGGCCGATCAAAATCATCCGAAGTGTCCGAAAACCGTCTCATTCAGGGTGATGTGTCCGGAAACCGTCTTCTTCTCGAGCACCTGTCTGGTTTCTGACAGGTTGCGGGCATTTGCGAATTGTTCCCCTGTCTTCTGGCTCCTACTTTATGTCGTAAGGGGAGCAATCCCAAAGCAGAGCCGGAAGGAGAAGGCAATGGCTGAAGTTGACGGCAAGTACAAGATCTCGATGAAGACTCCTATGGGGGTCAAAGATGGGTACCTTACGATCGACACCTCCGGCGGAGATGTCAGCGGCGTTCTGACCATTCTGGGCAAGGACAATCCGTACAGCGGTGGAACTCTGGAGGGAAACACCGTCAAGTTCAGCGGAACCTTCGCCAGCATCATGGGAAAGACCCCCTATGACGGAGAAGGCACCATTGACGGGGATGCCATAGACGGGGTCTCTCACACCAAGATGGGCGATATGCCGCTCGTCGGCACACGCGAGTAATCTGCGCGTCGTCATCGTTTGAAGGACGGTGGCGTCGAGTGCGTTTCGACGCTGCCGTCTAGCCGTTTCGCTGCCTGCAGGGCACCGAAAATCTGCGCCGGGGAGGTTTCCATGGACCATCGCACATCCAAGATCATTGCGGTATGCGGGAAGGGCGGAGTCGGTAAAACTTCGCTCTCGGCTCTTATCGTGCGTCAGCTTATGCGCGAAGGGGGCACCATTCTTGCCGTCGATGCCGATCCGGCAGTCGGCTTTGCCACTGCGTTGGGTATCGATCCGGGAAGAACTATCAACGACATTCGCAACGATGTGATTCAGGAAGCGAAACAAGGAGATCTATTCGACCGCGAATCGACGGTTGTCCGTCTTGATTACCAGGTATTCGAAGCGATGTCGGAACGTGCCGGGTATGCGTTTCTGGCAATCGGACGGCCTGAAACCGAAGGATGCTACTGCAAGGTCAACGATTACCTGCGTGCAGTCATCGAAGCGCTTTCGGCTAAATTCGACTATGTCGTGATTGACGGAGAAGCGGGAATAGAGCAGATCAATCGGCGTGTCATGGAAAGCGTCACCCATTTGCTGTTGGTTTCGGATGCTTCGCGCAAGGGCGTCAACGTCATTCAAACCATACGGCACGTTGCCGATGACGGAGCTATGGGGTACGACCGGGCAGGCGTCGTTCTCAATCGATTGCGTACTGTCGAAGAGGCCGACCGTGTCGATTTGGGCGAGCTCGAGTTGCTGGCCGCTATAGCCGAAGACGATGTTGTGCGAGATTACGACATCGACGAACGGTCTCTGTTGGGCCTTCCCGATGACGAAACGACCCATTCCCTGAGACGTGCTCTCGTACGTTTCGGCATCATAGAAGAAGGTTGACGATGTTCGATTCGTTTGCCGAAGAAGCACGGGCCCTGCTCGATGATCCGGCGTTCGCCTCGCGTGCTCGGATTGCACGCTGCGATGGAGAGACGGTGCCTTGGCCGCGCGAAGAATGCCAGATCATTCTGAAAGACGATGCGGCGGTGGAAATAGGACCTCCTGGTGAAGCATCCGTGTCGCTTCTTGTAACCTGCGTCGGATCTTCCTTCGTGCATGACGGTCGCATGTCCCTTATCGGTCCGGATATTCCCGATTGCGTGGGGCGCGAGATCCCGTTTGGGAAAGTAGTGTTGGTTTCGGGCCATGATTTCGATGACGACAATTTCTTCGAGCGCCATCAGGAGATGTTTCTCCAGCGCTTCTCTTTGGACCTAGATGGATATTCGCCCAGGGCAGTACCCCAGGCAAACAAGGAGTGGAGCCGCGTGAGTCGGAAAGCGGTGGCTGATGGCTTTACATTCGGGACGCTTGCGCACGAGCTGTATAGCGAACTGCATGCCCTTGCGTACGTGGATGCCGTCGAGATTGCCTTCATCACCTCTTCGGCGCGGGATGTAAATCGTTTCAAGTCGCTTGCCGAGCGCTCCTCTAAAGCGTTTTCAGCTTTAAACAAAATGGCCGATCGATTGGTGTACGACTGCAAGAACTGCGAATTCAAAGAAGTGTGCGACGAGGTCGACGATGTGCGTCGCATGCATCAGAAAAGCATGCTCTGAACAGGCATGCATAGTCCACATACAGCATTGTGCTCAGTGCTGGCAAAGAGGGCTTCGAATGAAGCGCTCAAGGAGGCGAAAGGAATATGGTTCCGGATAAGATGATGGCGTTGGTATGCGAAGGCGTTGATCGCTTCGGCTTGAAAGAAGTCGATACTCCGAAAATAATCAACGACGATGATGTCATCGGCAGAGTGACGCTTGCCGCCATATGCACAAGCGACATTCATTACATCAAGGGCGAAATCCAGGGAAATGTGCAATTCCCTCGCATCATGGGGCATGAATTCTGCGTCGAGGTCGTCGAAGCAGGGCCTGCTGTCACGAGCGTGAAGGTAGGCGATCGCTGCGCTTGCAAGGCCGGGGCTCATTGTGGCGAATGCGCCATGTGCAAGATGGGGCTCGATATGGGGTGTCTTAACGGAGGGATCTTCGGCAACATCGGCGTGCTAGACGGGTGCCATGCCGAATATGTCCGCATTCCATTCGCGAATAGTCCCGAACAGCTTATTCCCATTCCCGAGGGTTTGGATGAAGAAGATGTAGTCATGCTGCCCGATATGCTTGCAACGGCATGGTTCGGCATCGTGAACGCCGATCTGCAAGAAGGCGAAACAGTTGCCGTTGTGGGATGCGGGCCGGTTGGACAGTGCGTATGCCTTCTTGCGAAAAAGTACTTCAAAGCGTCGAAGGTCATCGCCATCGATGTCATCCCCGATCGTGCGCGCCTTGCGGTCGATGCCGGAGTCGCCGATATGGCCCTCAATCCGTTGACCGATGATATGGAATCCGCCGTGAAAGGCTGCGTCGGTCCTTTGGGCTGCAACGTTGCCATCGACTCCGCCGGAACCGACGAGAGCATTGCGCTGTGCGCTGCGCTCATCGGGCCTAAGGGTCGGCTCTCAACGGTATCGATATTCGAAAACCCCGATGTCAAGCTGCCGATTACGCTGATGACTGTGAAGGACAGCAAATTCACGTTCGGCGTGCAGCACTGCGAAGGCATGAAAGAAATGCTTGCGGCCATCCAGGATAAAACGATAGACACGCATTTCATGCTCACTCATCGGGCACCGCTCAACGACATCATGGAAGGCTACCGCGTGTTCGGCGCGAAGGAAGACAACTGCATCAAGTGGCTGATTACGCCCTATGAGCGATAGGTTCGACCAGGAGATCCTGCTTTATTCAGCACAGGGGATCCATAGGAAAAGACGAAGTAAGGAGGTGCGGCTTTCATGGAAAAAGTAGTTGTCTGCTATAAGTGGGTCCTGGATGAAGCCGACGTGAGAATCGGCGATGACGGATCGGTCGATCTGAGCCGAGCCAAGGGGAAGATCAGCGAGTACGATCGCAACGCAATTGCCGAGGCTTGCGACTTGGCATCGCTGCTCGATGAAGGGGAAGCCGTAGGCGTGACATTCGGGGCGTCCCCATCGAAGGCATCATTGAAGGACGCGCTTTCCCGTGGGCTGTCGCAAGCGTATTGGGTCAAAGGCGAATCGGCTTCTCAGGCTGACGGATTCATAACGGCTACCTGTCTTGCCGAGGCGGTCCGTTGCATCGAGGGAGCCAATATCGTGGTGTGCGCAGAAGGGGCAAGCGATACCTTTGCCCGGCAGACGGCTCCTCGCATCGCCGCACTCCTCGGTATTCCCGTTGTGACGTCGGTTATGGAAGCTGCTGTGGGCGACGGAAAGATCATCGCGAAGCGTCGGCTCGAGGACTGCATAGAAACCGTCGAAGTTCCCTTCCCCGTCGTGCTGGGCGTCCTCCCTGAAATCATCCAGGCTCCCATTCCCGGCTTGAAAGCCATCATGGCTGCTTCGAAAAAGCCGGTTACCGAGTTTTCAGCTGATGAATTCACCGACGGGAAACGCCCTCTCTGCAAAGTGGCTGGCGTAAAGGGGAGCACCGTCGATCGCGCATGCGTCCGTATAGAAGAAGACGATCCGAAGGCAACCGCCGCGGCATTTGTTGCGGCTTTGCGCCGGGAAGGGGTGCTGTGATGGCGAAGGTTCTCGTGTATAGCGACGACGCTGCTTTGGCGGCGGAGCTCGCTGCATTCAGCACGTCGGTTCCCCATGAGATTTCTGTTCTTACGCTCGATGAAGACATCGATCCGGCATTGCTGGAGTGCGGAGCCGCATGCATCCTGCATGCGCAGTGCGACGGCATTCCCGAAGCTTACGCACGGTCGTTGTCGGAATACATTCAGAATCAGGGATTCAGCCTGTTTATCGTGGGAGCCACGTCACGTGGTCGTGATATTGCTGCTCAAGTGGCGGGTTATATGGAATGCGGTTTGGGGTGCGATGTATTCAACCTTTCATTCGACGGGCAGACCATCGCCTATGATCGCAGCATCTATGGCGGCATCGCGGTTTCGAGCGAGGTAATCGATGGAATCGGCGTAGTTACCGTCAATCGTGGAACATTCGAAGGCACCAACGGCTCGGTTGAATCTATACGGGAAATCACTCTCTCATATGACGAGAGGATGACATTGGTTTCTCGCGAGGCGCGGGCTTCCGAGGGTGTCGACATCTCGTGCGCCGAACGGATCGTCGGGGTCGGCATGGGGCTATCTTCGCAAGACGAGCTTGCCCTTGCAGAAGATATCGCGCATTCCCTGTCCGGCGCTATCGGGTGCAGCCGCGGTGTGGCCGAAGAGCGCGGTTGGGTTCCTGCGAGCTGCTATATCGGGATTTCAGGCAAAGTCGTTGCACCGAAGCTGTATCTGGCCCTGGGCATTTCAGGGCAGGTCCAGCATCTCTACGGCGTGCGCGATGCCAAGATCATCGCTGCTGTCGACAAGAATGAGAAGGCTCCTATCTGCTCACATGCCGACTATTACATAGTCGGGGATATAAGGGAGTATGCTCCGCTCATTGCGGCGGAGCTCAATGCGCGCTAGCGCATGAACATACGGGCGCTCGGAGATTTTCGGGTGCGGAAAACAGGAGGTAGGGTATGTGGTATATGACCGAAGAACGTGAGCTGATGCGCAATGCCGCTCGGGATTTCGCTCAGAACGAATTGGCGCCGGTGGCATTGGAGCTCGATGGGGGAGAGGCATTTCCCTTGGAGCAATTCAGGCGTGCTGGAGAACTTGGCTTTTTGGGCATCACGATGCCTGAACAGTACGGTGGGCTCGGAGCGGATTACACAACGCTTGCCGTCGTGTACGAGGAAATAGCAAAAGTCCTTCCTACTTTGTGCGTCGGCATGGGTGCCCACAGCATTCTTGCGGGCGAATTGATCATGCTGTTGGGATCTGACGAAATGCAACAGGAATACCTGCCGGGAGCTGCGAGTGGAGAGAAGATTCTCGCATGCGCGCAGACCGAACCTGCAGGATGCATGAATCATGCCGAATGGTCGTGCACGGCGAAAGAAGAAGGTGACGAGTACGTCATCAATGGGAGCAAGGTGTTCATATCCAATCTCGGAGTGGCGGATGCCTATGTGGTCTTGGCTGTAACGGGCGAATACGACCCTGCCACCCATGCGGGAATCAGCGCCTTCATCGTCGATGCAGACACCGAAGGAATTACCTGCGGCAAATACGAGGACAAGCTCGGATGGCACGGTTCTGCGACCGGCACGCTTTCATTCACCAACGTGCACGTTCCCAAATCGCATCTCTTGGGTATGCTCGATCGCGGCATGATCGGGTTGATGATTTCCGCTACAAACGAATTCATGACATGCGGCCCCGTAGGCTTGGGAATGGCCGAAGCTGCATATGACATGGCATTTCGCTATGCCCAGGACCGCATACAGCAGGATGCTTCTTTGTATGACAACTACCAGGTTGTGCGCCATCAGCTTGTGGATATGTGGACGAAAGTCGAAACGCTGCGCGAGCTGGTCTACGGAAACTTCGCCGAAAAAGATGCAGGTGCGATGTGCCTTGCGCGCGGTCGCATCATGAAGATCCAAGGAGCCACGATTGCGATGGATGTCGCTTCCCAAGCCATTCAGATCTACGGCGGATTGGGCGTGGTCAGGGAAACCGGGGTCGAACGGTTCTGGCGCGATGCGAAGGTCATGTGCATAGGGGGTGCTTCGATCGATGCGCTCAAAGACGATATCGCCGGTATGTTGAAGCAGGGCATCGAATTCAACTAAGGGACACGCTGGCCGTGCGCATCGATTATGCAGATGCAGGCTGTAATGGCATCGGCGGAAGCGGTGCGTGCGGGTGGCATGCGAGGAGCGAATACTATGAATGGATTTGTGTGCGGCTGCGACGTGGGCTCGACATTCGGCAAAGCCGTGGTAATGAATATGGATGGGGCAATCTGCGGGCATGCCATCGTGCGTAGCAAGATAGACCCGGAAGAAACAAGCGATCTGGCTATTTCCGAAGCGCTTTCCCAAGTGGACGATGGCATAGCTCAGGATGATCTGCTCTACGTCGTCGGCACGGGATATGGCCGCGCTCGCATTTCAAGCGCCAACGAGAATATCAGCGAGATCACCTGCCATGCCATGGGCGTTCATGTGGCTAATCCGTCTGTGCGAACCATTATCGACATCGGAGGGCAGGACATCAAAGGAATCAGTTTGGACGAGTCCGGTTCGGTGAAGAACTTCGCTATGAATGATAAATGCGCAGCGGGCACGGGCCGGTTTTTCGAGAACATGGCACGCGTTTTCGAGATGGATATCACGAGCTTCTCGGAACTTTCTTTAAGGGCTACCGAGCCCTGCGCCATATCGTCGCAATGCGGCATCTTTGCAGAAACGGAAGTGATCAGCCTTTTCTCGAAAAAGAAGAATCCGGCTGATGTGGCGGCCGGTGTCCAGATATCGGTTGCAAAGCGATGCATCACATTGCTTAAAAGTGCTGGGATCCAGCAGGAAATCACCATGACGGGCGGATGTGCCAAAAACAGGGGCCTGCGCAAGTACTTGGAAAACCTTCTGGGGTGCGGTCTCGTAGAGCTTCCGATGGATCCTCAATTGATGGGAGCTATAGGGGCAAGCGAGTTCGCTCGAAAAAGAGCAGCTAAGGAAGCTGAGCAAGCAAGTGCGTAACCGCATCGGTGAAAGTCCGATGCAGAGCATGCAGGAATGCATGGTGTTCAAGGGAAAGGATGAGCATGGGTACGGTATTCAAGATTTTGGGAAAGGCCGGAAGCGTGACGCTCACTCTCGCTGGCATAGCCGGCGTAGCGGTAACGGCAGCGTATTGGCTCGATTTGGACGACAAGGCAGTAGCCGGTATGGTCGATGCCATGCACAAAGGGGGCAAGCTCAAGGAGATGAAGCGCATGAAAGAAGCCTATGAAGCCCAGGCATCAGCGGGAGGGGCTTCCTAGACATGCAATCGTGATGCATCTGGCAATGCCGAGCTTGCCGCTCGAGGTAAACGTCGTTCACTGTGCCGGCATTGGTTGATTTGAAGCTCCGAAGGAGGAGCAGGGGATGAAAGGAATGGTGAGGATACTCTATGAAAGAACTCAAAGAAATGGAGCTTTTTAGCGAGCTTCTCAGAACGCCTGAGAATGAACTTGTGAAAAAAGCAATCGCCGATGGGCGCCATCCGATTGGGTACCATTGCTATACGACGCCGATTCCGCTTATCGAAATAGGGGATTTCTTTCCTGTGCGGCTTCGTGGGACCCAGGTTGAGAGTACCGAAGATGGCAACTTCTACATGGGTGCATGGCTGTGCAGCTATTCGCGCACTATCGTCCAGTCGCTCATCAACGGCGACTACGATTGGCTTGACGGTTTGCTGGGTACCTTGTCTTGTATACAGATTCAGCGAGCCATGCAGCATGAAGGTCTTTTGGGCATCGATAAGCGCAAAAGCCCCTTCTTCTATGAAATCATCGATGTACCGCGCAAGCAGTTGGACGCTTCGGTGCACCGTATGACGGTGGATGTCCGTCGTATAGCTGATGAACTAGGCTCGATGTATGGTGTCGATATGTCTGACGAGGCCCTTTCCCAAGCAATTCATGAGCATAACGAATTCAACGCGCTCATGCGTTCGATCGGTGATATGAGGCTTGAAGACAAACCCCGTATCACAGGCAGTGAATGGCATGAGGTCATGGCGGCTTCTCTTGTCTCGCCCCATTACCTTCTTGTCGAGCCGCTGAAAAAGCTGAAATCCGCTCTCGAAGCGCGCGTCCCCGACAAGGTCCGCAAGCCTCGCATCATGGTAGTCGGCTCGATTCTTGACGACCCGGCGTACACGCATCTCATCGAAGAGCAAGGGTGCGTAGTCGTGGCCGATCGCTATTGCTTCGGTTCGATGCCCGGGTTGGAGGACATCGAAGAAGAAGGTGATCCATACGAAAACATCGTGAGGCACTATCTGGCAAACACGCAATGCCCCCGCATGATGGAGGAGAGCGTCGATCGCTTTGACTACGTGATGGATACGGTTGATACATATAAGGTCGATGGCGTCGTGTTCGAGACGATGAAATTCTGCGATTTGTGGGGGTATGAAGCCCTCGTCAATTTCCGTCGTATCCAAAAAGCGCAGATACCAGCAATCCGCATCGAGCGTGAATACCTACTGTCGGGCGAGGGGCAATTCGCTACACGTACTCAGGCATTCGTCGAAAGCATCCGCACCAAGGACCTCGTATAAAGAAGGAGGCTTCAAGCTATGGATTTGCAAGAATTGAAAGATGCGAGCCTTGCTACGACGGACGAACTCGTGCAGCAGGTAAGCAAGAAGAAGAAAGCCACCATTGCAGACCAATGGACCGACTACAAGGGTTGGCTTCGATTGTGGAAGCATATGCTTCACTTGACGGTGACTCAGCCGAAAGAAGTATCCGACGCGTACATGGATTACCCCTGGATGCCTCAAAGCATGAAAGGCATTAAGAAGTCGAAGAATTTCGACATGGGGCGCGGCGGGGAAGCGCTCAAGATGTCTTATGTGATCGACGACACCATGTTCGAGAAGATGACCGGCGAAGACCAGGCATGGCTTTTCTGCGATCCCGAACATACCGTGCTCTACAACATTCTTATTCCGAACCAGATACTTCGGGCGATGCACGTGCAGAACTATATGCTCGAATCACCGGCAAACATGCTGTCTCTTCTCGATCAGAATTCCGTTCATCCGTATTTTGATAAGCTTTACAGCTTGGGTCTTCCTCAGGATACGTGCACGTATGCTTCGCTTTCGCCCGGAATCGTCTTAAACGGTGAATTCGAAATTGGCAAACGATGCCCCTGCCTTATTGCATCGAACCGTGCATGCGAGGGCGCGAGCGCATCATGGGCGCCTGTTGTCGAAGAACTGGGCGACATCCCGACATACCGCATGGATGTGCCTGAGAATTTCAGCACCGATCCTGCGGTTCTCGATGACTTCGTCGAAGACATTCGCGGTATG
>Ga0209464_10000721_pt1 | contig 10537 bp, 9 predicted proteins | sample DOMMetBare1Fresh_2_FD_187473 | JGI IMG/M metagenome (GOLD analysis project Ga0209464, IMG submission 187473) | Wetland sediment microbial communities from St. Louis River estuary, USA, under dissolved organic matter induced mercury methylation -... | ecosystem: Environmental > Aquatic >... | reverse complement strand
GAAATAGATTTTTTCCATTATAAGCGGCACTGTGAGCATTGTCGTGGGTTTCACGAGTTCCAGTGCGGGCAGCAATACGGCAGGTGTCGGGGGTTTACGCAGATAGTAAACCGAGGCACCGCAGAAGACCGGCAGAATAAGACCCAGGGTCTGCTCGTACGTGTGTGACAGGGGAAGGATGCTCAGGAAGATATCCTTTTCATTAACCCTCTGAATCGTCAGCGTTTTTTCCGCAGTCCAGCACAGGTTCTTGTGTGTGAGCATTACACCCTTTGATTTTCCTGTTGTACCGGATGTGTAAATGAGAGCGGCAATATCCTCCTCCTCGACGGGATAAGTCTTTTCGGGTTTTGCGACAGGGTCATATCCGGTTCCGTTATAACCTGAGATAACGGCGAAGTCATCGAGGGTAATCAGGAGTCTCAGGCTTGCTGACGAGAAGCCGGCAAGCTTACCTGTAAGAGCACCGGAAACAAATATTGCTGCTGTTTCCGAGTGGCGGAGAACATTGGATACTTCATCCGGGGTAAAATCCGGGAGAACAGGCACTACCACAGCGCCCATCGATGTAATTGCAAGGTATGTAACACCCCAGTTTGGCATGCTGCCGCTCAGTATTGCAACTTTATCTCCGCGGCCGATGGAATACTTTTCAAGCATTGCCATTACCGCCTCAAGCGATCTCTTCAATTCGTTGTACGTGAGAACTTCCTCTCCCACAAATCCCAACGCCTTGTTCTCACCGTACCTGCTGAAGCTCTGCCCGAGCGAATACGGTATTGTCAAAGTCTTTGTTCCATTCATCCTCATAAGATGTTAATTGGGCGCAAAGTTAATTCTTTTATGTAATACAAAACACTAAAGTTGTAATTGTCAGGCAGAAAAGGCCGGGTAAACAATAATGCTTATAAATCGTTAATTTTGCAGTCATTAATAAATCCTCAAATGGCAGTAATCAGGATCACAAAGGAATTTCATTTTGAAATGGCGCATGCTCTCTGGAACTATGACGGCCCGTGCCGCAATGTCCACGGGCATTCATACATACTCTTCGTTACATTTTCCGGGGTTCCGGCAGACGATCCCGAGAATCCCTGCAACGGGATGGTTATTGATTTCGGAGACCTCAAGGAGATAGTGAAAAAAAATGTAGTCGACAGGTTTGACCATGCACTGACGGTTGCAGGTTTTGCCCCTGATGAAAAAATTGAAAGCTACCGCGCTCATTTTGAAAATGTAATTGTGACACCCTATCAGCCTACATGTGAGAACCTTGTGGCCGATATTGCCCGGACTGTTTCGGAAAAAATGCCTTCAGGCGTAAAACTGCACAGCGTTAAACTTTACGAAACCGCCACCTCCTTTGCCGAGTGGCATGCATCAGACAACACGTGAAAGAAAATAACGAAGACAGGAGACTCTTCCTGCTTGACGCATATGCGCTGATATTCAGGTCATACTATGCCTTTATCAGGAATCCCAGGATAACAACCGGGGGAATGAACACTTCAGCTGTTTTCGGGTTTCTTCTGACTCTTGAAGAGCTTCTGGCAAAACAGAAACCTACCCATATTGCCGTTGTATTCGATCCTCCGGGACCGACATTCAGGAGTGAAATTTACCCGGAATACAAGGCAAACAGGGACGCCACTCCCGAGGACATAAAAATAGCTGTTCCTTACATCAAAAGGATCCTGGAGGGGTTTCGGATACCGGTAATTGAGGTTCCGGGTTTTGAGGCTGACGACGTGATAGGCACCCTTGCACGCAAGGCAGCCGGGGCAGGCTACAAAACCTACATGATGACTCCTGACAAGGATTTTGCCCAGCTTGTCACCGAAAATGTGCTTATGTACAGGCCGGGCAGAGGCGGGGGTGAAGCGGAAGTCTGGGGCCCCGATGAGATAGTCAGGGAATATGGCGTTAAACCGGAATCAATCATCGATCTCCTCGGACTCATGGGAGATGCATCTGACAATATCCCCGGAGCTCCCGGCATTGGCCCTAAAACGGCCCGTAAGCTCATTTCTGAGTTCGGGGGTATAGAGAGCCTTCTCGGGAACACATCAAAGCTCTCAGGGAAGCAAAAGGAGGCTGTTGAGGAAAACCGCGAACAGATATTGCTCTCTAAGCGTCTTGCCACTATAGAGCAGAATGTCCCCGTTGAATTCAGGCATGAACAGTTTCACAGGCAGGAGCCTGACATTGCACTGCTGAAAAAGGTGTACGGCGAGCTGGAGTTTCGGACAATGGCATCAAAACTCGAAAAGACGGCAGCTCTTCCTGACGAAAAGCCGGAGAAGGAATTAACACATGTAACTGAGCAGAGACGACCGGCAGACAGTTCCCAGGGGTCTCTTTTCGGTCTTCCGGAGCAGACTTCCTCAGAAACGGGGCATTCAATTCTGACCACGGAACATCACTATGACCTCATTGAGGACCTCGGGGCTGTCACGCAATTTGCCTCTTTGCTGGCCGCTCAGAAGGAGTTCTGCTTCGACACTGAGACAACCTCGCTTGATTCACTTAATACAGAACTTGTAGCCGTTGCCTTCAGCTGGAAAAAGGGCACAGGAACTCTCCTCTGGCTGCCCTCAGACAGGAAGGCTGCCCTGGAACTCCTTGCACCGCTGAAACCGGTATTTGAAAACGCAACCATAGGAAAGACCGGTCAGAACCTCAAGTTTGACATCCAGGTCCTGTCAGGTTACGGAATAAAGGTCAAAGGACCCCTTTTTGATACAATGGTGGCGCATTACCTGCTGGAGCCCGACATGAGGCACAGTATGGACCTCCTCTCGGAGAAATACCTTGGATACAGGCCCGTTCCCATCGAGGATCTTATCGGGGAGAGAGGTCCCAGGCAAAAGAACATGCGCGAGGTCGAAAAGGAAAAGGTACGGGAGTATTCGGTTGAAGACGCCGATATTACGTGGCAGCTTAAAGAGGCGTTTGAGCCAATGTTGCTCAGCCAGGGTCTTGAAAAACTTGCGAAGGAGATTGAAATGCCCCTCATCAGCGTGCTTGCCTCCATGGAAAGGGAAGGGATAAGGATAAACGTGGATGTACTGAAGAATTTTGCAGTAACCCTGAGGGAGACAATAATAAGGCTCGAAAAGGAGATTTATGACCTTGCAGGCCAGGAATTTAACATTTCATCGCCAAAGCAGCTGGGCGATATTCTGTTCCTCAGGCTTAAGCTTGATGACAACGCCAGGCTTACAAAGACCAGGCAGTACCGTACTGACGAAGAGGTTCTTCAGCGGCTTGTTTCAAAGCATCCTGTCATCGGAAAAGTTCTTGAATACCGCGGACTCAAAAAGCTGCTTTCAACCTATGTCGAGTCGTTGCCGGAGCTGATTGACAAAAAAACAGGAAGGATACATACGACATACAACCAGGCGGTCGCATCTACAGGCAGGCTAAGTTCCACAAACCCGAACCTGCAAAACATTCCTGTTCGCGACGAGGAGGGGAGGGAGATCAGAAGGGCTTTTATTCCGGATGACGGTAAAATTTTTCTCAGCGCCGATTATTCGCAGATCGAACTGAGGCTTATGGCACACCTGAGCGGAGACACCGGAATGATAGCCGATTTCCTTTCGGGGCAGGATATACACGCTGCAACAGCTTCCAAGATTTTCAGGGTGCCGGTAGGCGATGTCACCCGTGAAATGAGGGCTCGGGCCAAGACTGCAAACTTCGGGATCATATACGGAATTTCCGCATTCGGCCTTTCGGAACGACTGACGATTGGCAGGAAAGAGGCGAAGGAGCTGATTGACGGATACTTTGCATCATATCCCGGCGTGAAGGAGTATATGGATGAGAGCATCCGCAGGGCAAGGGAGACAGGATATGTTACAACGATGTTCGGCAGACGCCGCTATGTGCCTGACATACACTCACGAAGCCAGGTTGTCAGAGGCAATGCCGAAAGAAACGCTATAAACGCACCGCTCCAGGGCAGTGCGGCAGACATAATCAAGATTGCAATGGTGCGCATTGCAGAGCGTCTTGAGAACGAGATGCCTGAAGCAAAAATGATCCTCCAGGTTCATGACGAACTTATTTTCGAAGTTGCGGTTAAGGATACCGAAAGGCTCAGCAAAATAGTGACGGAGGAAATGAAAGGGGCTGCATCACTGGCAGTTCCCCTGGAGGTCGATACCGGCACAGGAAATAACTGGCTCGAAGCCCATTAATAATCTCTGAAATGGTAAAGGTTCTGTATTTTGGAATTGCGCAGGAGATCGCCGGCACTGCGGAGGAGGAGTTCGCAGCTGAAAGTACGGCCGGCCTTCGTAAAATGATTGCCGAAAAATATCCGCGCATGAAAACAGTCAGGTTCAGACTGGCTCTTAATGACCGGTTGCTTACGGCAGAATCTTCGCTGAAAGGGAATGATAAAATTGCAGTTCTTCCTCCGTTTGCAGGAGGCTGATAAATAAACAAAATGAAACAGGAATACCTGGTCGACGGACCCTTGACTCCGTCACTGATATCCGGGCTTCTGACCCGGGAAAATGAAGATACGGATGCCGGAGCAATATCCGTTTTCATTGGAAAAGTCAGGGCCGACGAACATGAGGGAACAACAGTGACTGCAATCGAGTATTCGGCCTATCCGGAAATGGCGGCAACTGAAACCGAAGCAATAATGACCCTTGTGAGATCCGCATTCAGCGACGTCAGAGATGTAATAATCGTGCATTCAACCGGCATAGTAAAAGCCGGGGAAGCCTCACTTTTCATAATGGTAACGGCGGGGCACCGTGATCAGGCTACGAGAGCCTGCCGCCATACACTCGAGCTGGTAAAGGAACGGCTGCCGGTTTGGAAGAAAGAGCTGTACAGCGACTCCGCTGAAAAGTGGAAATGAATCTGTTAAGTGAGATCAGCGCTGTTGGACCTTAAGAAAGGAACCGTACAAATTCCTGTCTGCAGCGATGGCTACAGCCTCAATAACCTGTTTGTCAAAAGGAAGCGAGTACCTTACCGCGCCTGCATCGTAGAAATATCTCCCGGCAAGCTCTGACCCTATCAGTTCGGCAATATCCTTTTTCTGGGTTTTCAGATCATTCTCAAGATTGTGTGAGACACCTTTCTGCAGCTCCGTGATAGTGGCGGAGTTCGCCTCATAAAGACCTTCGCTTTTTGTAAGCTTTACAAATTCTTCAAGCCCTGCCTCTGAATCAGTCTTATAAGAGAAATTCTTCCTTTTAAGGAATTCTCCGAAACCGTCAAAATCTGCGTCAGTAATACGGATGCTGTCCGGGTTTGAGGGAACGGGGTGCGACCAGTAATACTCGGTGGCAAAGTCAAAGATCATATTCTGAACATACAGTTCGCTGGTGAACCTTGTCAGCATCTCCGACGCGATTGTCCTGTCTGGAATGATTCCTCCTCCGTCCTTTACTTCCCTTCCGTTTTTTGTCCTGAATGTACTGATCAGTGAATCAGGTATGACTCCAACGCTGCCGTCCTCGTTACGGTGAGAAAAGTCGACTGCCTGAATGCATCTTCCGCTGGGGATGTAATATTTTGCCGTTGTCAGCTTTAGTTCGGCTTTATAGCTAAGCGGTCTGGCTACCTGTACAAGCCCCTTTCCGTATGATCTTTCTCCCAGGATAACCCCCCGGTCAAGGTCCTGTATAGCACCCGCCACAATTTCCGAAGCCGAGGCTGAGGACCTGTTTATAAGGATTACGAGAGGCATGTCAGGAGCAACGGGATTCTTTTGTGTTTTGAAAACGGCGTCATACTGTTTAACCCTTCCTCGTGTACTGACAACCTCCTGTCCCGGCTTCACGAACAGGTTTACAATTTCAACGGCTTCCGAGACAAGTCCTCCCGGATTGTTGCGCAGGTCCAGGATAATGCTCGTAGCACCCTGTTTATCCTTGAGATCTGTGAGAGCGTCCTTTACTTCTGTAATGCAGTTCTGTGTGAAATTGGTGAAACGGATGTATCCGGTTGAGCCGTCAACCATTCCGTAATATGGAACGGCAGGTATCGAAATCTTTTCACGGTTCAGTTTCACGTCAAGCTCTTTGCCGTTCCTGAGCAGGGTTATCTCAGCCGCCGACCCCGGCTCACCCTTCAGCATATCCGATGCCTTGTCAGAGGCAACGCCTTTCAGTGATTTTCCATCTATGCTTAGCATTATGTCTCCGGGCTTTATCCCGTTCCTGTCTGCAGGAAATCCCTTATAGACGTTTGTTACCACAATATAATCACCGGATTTTCTGATAAGTGACCCGAATCCGCCGTATTTGCCGGTAGTCATGAAGTCAAGATCGCTTACATCCTCCTGGCGATAATAGACAGTATACGGGTCAAGGGTTTCAAGCATGCCTGTGATGCTTGTTTCAACCAGCTTCTCCGGGTCGATCTCGTCAACATAAAATGCATTAAGTTCCCTGAACAGGGAAATATAGATATCGATATTTTTGGTCAGCTTGAAATCCTTATCCTGTTGATCTGCAATCAGAAAGCCCAATGAAAGGACGGCAACTGCTGCGGCTGCCACGATAAGGACTGTTCTTTTTGTTTTTTTGGGTTGCATGTGAAATGGTTTTACGCAAAGTTAACGGTTCACCGAACATGTGTCAGTTTCCTGATAAGTTCCTTAACCGATTCTTCTATTTGCCGGTAATCCGCCGGACCGGGGGAGCTCCAGATAATGGCCAGGTCCATATGTTTTCCGTTTTTTGTAAGGTGTTCCGTAAGTGTGGTTTTATTCTTCCTGAAGGCTTCTCTTATTCTTCTGCGAAGGAGATTACGCATAACAGCCTTCTTGAAATATCTTTTGGGCACAGAGATCAGAAGTCTTACGGGAGACAGGTCCGCGCTGCCTTCGGAAACCGAATACAAAGCACGGAACCAGTTCAGTCTTACATGATTGCCTGTGGCAAAAAGATCATTGATTGGCTTAACGCCGCAAAGTCTTTCACTCTTTGCGAAAGAAGCCTTACCTGTTGCCTTTGTTGAAATCTCTGATGAAGCAGTCAAGGGCCATTGTCATTGAGGGAGCCTTGGGATTCGGAGCCTGTATATCGAGCCGGAAGCCCTCGTTGGTTACAGCTTCTGCAGTGGTAGGACCGAAAGCTGCGATTTTTATTTCACCCTGCATGAAGGTGGGGAAATTTTCTTTCAGGGACTTAATACCGGAGGGACTGTAGAAGACCAGGATATCGTAATCGAGTTCCGTGGAATCGAATCCCCTGCTAATGGTGCGGTACATCGTTCCCACAGTGAATTTGATACTGCTTTTTGTAAGAAGGTCAGGAATATCTGTCTTGTGAGGCTCTGAAAGCGGAACGAAAAAGTTCTCGTCCCTGTGTTTTATAATTATATCCATCAGATCTTCAAACTTTGCCTTGCCATGGAAGATCTTACGCTTACGGTAGACAATGTATTTCTGCAGGTAGAAAGCCACGTTCTCCGTGATGCAAAAATATTTCATGTCGTCAGGAATGGTAATCCGCATCTCGTCGGCTAATCTGAAAAAGTGATCGATAGCCGTTTTCGACGAGAATACAACAGCGGAAAAATCCTGGATATTTATCTTTTGCTGGCGGAAATCCTTCGCGGAAATTCCCTCAACCTGAATGAACTGTTTGAAATCAACCTTCAGATTGTATTTTTTGGCGAGCTCGAAATATGGTGATTTCGGATTATTTGGCTCAGGTTGCGACACTAATACCTTCCTTATCTTCAACGCCATAAGTTTTAAGTTCAACCTCCACGTGTCTGCCGGTCTTCAAAGCACATCGAGAATTTTCAGTACAATCAGGACAGGCAGGACTTCAAGGGCACAAAGGTACAAAATGAAATATAATATTGGAACACGCCTGACGATAAAAATGTTTAACAGCCTGATTGTCCGAAGGAAAAGCAGGAGAACTGTGAGGACTGCTCCGGCGTAAACGACCGTAACCGGCGTCTTTAAGGGGACGAAAAGAATAATTGAAGAGAGCACAAAATAACAGACGGCAGCAATAAACCAGGTACTGTAAACAACAGACACATATTCCATGAACATCTTTTTCTGAGCTGTGACTGATGCTACAATTATGCAGGTAGTATGCCTGAAAAGAAGGGTCCCGGCAAAAACGGCCAGGCATAGGACTGTCGTCTTTATCATTTCTCCCTCCGGCATTGGCGACAAAGCCCCGGTGTGCACTGCTGCAATGGCGGCAAAAAGGCTTACGTTCAATAAGGTAAACAGATTACGTGCGAGCGGAGGCCAGGTAACAGTAACTGATGAGGACAGTGACGTGGATTCATGCTGTCGCCTCAAACCCAGTGAAAGAAAGCTCGACGTAATACTTCTTCTTGCGAAGGCGTAAAGAACTGTTAGGAGGACCAGTGAGACTGTAAGCATTCCGAAGCTGAAGTCACTGTTCAGAATTCCTTCCGGAACCGGTTGCCCGGGAACACGGTTAAGGTATCTGTACAGCTCGCTCTGCCGGGAGGCAGGCATAGTTACAACCAGCGTGGCGCCGGGTTTTTCGGTATATGGGATAATTCCTCCAAGCTGGAATTCGCTCTGAGGTACGGTGTCACGGTCACCTCCCCCGGCGGCTGCAAATATACTGTCAGTAACCTGCTGCTCCATCTGCAGTAAATTAAAAATATGCCGGTTTTGAGGGATACAGCTCGCCCAGAAGTCCGTTGGCCAGTCTGCTTGCACCAATCCTGAACAGGGCGGGATCAAGCCATTTTTCACCAAGCTCCTTCTTCACAATGTTGTAATATACTATTGCTTCATCAGGGGTAGCTATCCCTCCGGCAGCCTTGAAACCTATCATTATTCCGGTCTCAGTGTAATAGTCGAGAATTGCCCTGCATATGACCCATGCAGCTTCAGGAGTGGCAGAGACGGGGCTTTTTCCGGTGGAGGTTTTAATGAAGTCGGCACCTGACTCAATTGCAACAACAGCTGCCTTGTAAATAAGCTCATTGTCGCCCAGGACACCCGTTTCAAGTATCACCTTCAGGGTGGCATCGCCTGCAGCGAATCTGAGGGCCTTTAATTCCCCGATGACTGTCTCGTAGTCGCTTTCAAGAAAAATCCCCAACGGCATTACAACATCAATTTCGTCTGCCCCGTTCCTGACAGCAATTTCTGTTTCGCTGACCTTCACCTCCAGGAATGTCTGGGAGGTGGGGAATGATGCTGAGACCACGGCCAGTCTTACTCCGCAATTATTCAACCCGGCCATTGCCGGCTGTACAAAATTGGGGAAGACGCAAACCGCAGCCACATTTTTCATGCCCGGAAAGTGATTATTAAATGAGCTCACCTTTTCAGTGAAATCTGTAATTACCCGGGGAGTGTCGGTAACATTGAGACTTGTAAGGTCAAGAAATGAAAAGATGTTTCTCAGAACTTCCGCCCGCGCTTCGCCCGCATAACCGGCCGTTGACTCTCTGATACCCGGTCTGACTTTGTCGGCGGTGATTCCCGATTTTATAAGCTTCTGATATAACTTTGTCATAATCTGAATAATATAAAGGGAGGCGACAGCATTTAACCTCCCCGCAAAACAGGGTCAATTTAAGTTTTTTTGATGAAACGCAACAAAAAACCTAAAATCCTATTTTTTAAGATTGGAATTGCGGGCGAGAGATGCAAAAATGCCGGCAATGCAGAGCACGGAGAATACGATGAATCCGGTTTTCATGGCCGCCAGCAGCTGAGGGTAATTGGTTATGTTGATCTTCTCCTGTCCCATAAACAATGCGATCAGCATCATTGCCACGCCCATGCTCATTGTCTGCCCTACCATTCTCATGGTTCCGATCATTCCGGAAGCATTGCCAAGCTGCTTCTTTTCGACCGAACTCATGATGGCATTCGAATTCGGAGAGGAGAACAGCGAAAAACCGAGTCCCATGAGAATCAGGATGAAAATTATATAAGCAAAAGACGTGGAATCGGAAAGGAAGCAAAGCAAAATCAGCCCGATAGACGTCAGTGCCATTCCCGCCGAAGCCAGTACTCCGGGATTGTACTTGTCTGAAAGCTTTCCTGCGGCAGGAGAGAGGAGCGCCATTGTTACGGGCCATGACATCAGGATAAATCCTGCATCACGCGGCCCCAGTCCCTTTAAATACTGCAGGTACAGGCTGAGAAAGAATCCTATCGCACTTGTGGCTGCGTAATGAATCAGGGCGGCAAGGCTTGAGAATGCAAAGACCCTGTTCCTGAAAATAAGCGAGACATCAAACAGGGGATGTGCTGTTTTCGTTTCACGGATTATAAATGCCGGCACCAGGGCCATGCCTGCCAGGGTGAGTGTCCATCCGGTGGCCGATGGCAGTTTTGAGAAGCCGTACATAATTGCAGCAAGGCAGACACCGTAAATCACAGCACCTGGCCAGTCAAACCCTTCCCCTCTTGCGTCAGCCCATTCGCCTTTCATCTTTTTGCGGATAAGTACAAGACTTATTATACCCATAGGAATGAGGAATGCAAAAATGCTTCTCCAACCAAGGTATCGGGTAAGAAGACCTCCAAGGAAAGGTC
>Ga0209464_10000720_pt1 | contig 10547 bp, 4 predicted proteins | sample DOMMetBare1Fresh_2_FD_187473 | JGI IMG/M metagenome (GOLD analysis project Ga0209464, IMG submission 187473) | Wetland sediment microbial communities from St. Louis River estuary, USA, under dissolved organic matter induced mercury methylation -... | ecosystem: Environmental > Aquatic >... | reverse complement strand
CTGATCAGTGCGCTAGTTCCCTTGCCCTTTGAGCTCTCCAGCACGAAAACCCCGTCAACGGACCTGACTCGGGTCTCGATATTCGGTATTCCCATTCCGGGGAGTTCCTCGGAGGTCAGCTGTGCCGTGTCAAATCCACGGCCGTTGTCAAGGTACTGCAAGGTAATAATTTTTTGATGTCTGTGCAGGTCCATCTCAATTTTTGATGCTCCGGAATGCTTCATTCCGTTGTTAATCAGTTCGCAGGCTGCACGGTAGAGGACAACCTCCTTGTCTGTCTCGAACCTTTCGCCCTCCATATTGGTACGGAACTCAATGCTGACAGACCTGGTGCTGTTCACTTTCGCTGCAAATGTGCTTATTGCACTTGCAACCCCGAGGTTGGAAAGCACATGAGGACTGAGGTTGTTTGCAACTTCCCTTATAGTGTTAAGAGCTTCATTGACGACATGGTTTGTGTTGGCTAGTATCTCCTTTCCAACCGGGTCAGTCATCCTGGGAGTGAGAGCTGAGAGTGACATTTTTACAGTTGAAAGCAGTGGTCCGAGTCCGTCATGAAGATCCTTTGCAAATCTCTTTTTCTCCGTTTCTTCGGTGTTTATAATTGCATTCAGGACTCTTCTTTCAGATCTTAGCCTGTCAGTCTCTGCCCTCTTGAGCGAGTAGAACAGCTCCCTTATGAGCACTACTCCGGTGATTATCATAACTGAAATCAGAACGTTCATCCATTCATCGAGCATCATCAGTTCAAAAGAGGGTTTACCCCTGAAATATTCAATGAGCTGAATAAAAGTGCGGACAGACATCAGCACAAACGAGGTTGAAAGAAGTATCCACGACAGCCTGTACTTGGTTATCTTCATAAACCGCAGTGCAATTGAAGCGGCAAATATCTGCAGCACTATTGAGATGAACAGGGCGATCAGGCGTACCATATGTTACAAAAATTTAATTTATACAAAAGTATGAGTTTATTACCTTTGAGACTTTAATAAGGAAGAATGAAATCCGGTTATACCCTGCTTATCCACTTTTACAGTCTTTGTGTGAATTTTGCCGCACTCTTCAGTCCCAAAGCCCGCCAATGGGTAAGAGGAAGGAGAGGCTGGAAGAAAAAGGTGAGATCATTCGACCGGCAAAATAACAAGGTACTTTGGATTCACTGTGCCTCACTGGGCGAGTTTGAGCAGGGAAGACCGCTCATCGAGAAGATAGTGCGTGAAAAACCGGGATGGAAGATTGTGCTCACATTCTTTTCCCCGTCAGGATACGAGGTAAGAAAGGAGTATGACAGGGCCGATCTTATTATGTACCTTCCTGCAGATACTCCAGCCAATGCAAGGTATTTTCTTGACATTATCCGGCCTGACATGGCGCTGATTGTAAAATATGAGTTCTGGTTTAATTATCTGAGTCAGCTGAAGAGCAGGAAAATACCGACGTATCTTGTGTCAGGAATTTTCAGGCCGTCGCAGTATTTTTTCAGGTGGTACGGTGCCTTTGCAACGAGGATGTTTTCAGTTTTCACCCATGTTTTTGTGCAGGATCCGGATTCAAAGGCGCTGCTGGGCAGTATCGGGTATACAGGCTGTACAGTTACCGGGGATACGAGATTTGACAGGGTCAGCCAGATAGCGGCGGCCGCGAAGGAGCTGCCCCTTATAAGGAAATTCAGGGGTGACGGGCAGCTTTTCGTGGCGGGTTCGAGCTGGGACAATGACGAGGAGATTATTACAGCATACATCAACAGCCACCCGGATACGATGAGGTGGATTTTCGCCCCGCATGTAATAAGTGATGTTCATATAAACCGAATCGGGAAGCGCCTGCAGGTTCCCTGGTCAAGATATTCAACCTATAGCGATAAGGACAGTGAGAGCAGGGTGCTTATAATTGACAATATCGGGATGCTGTCGTCTGTCTACCGGTATGCAACAATTGCATCGGTGGGAGGAGGTTTCGGCAAAGGGATTCATAATATCCTTGAGGCTGCGTGTTGGGGAATACCCGTGCTATTCGGCCCCAACTACCGGAATTTCAGGGAAGCAGTAAGGCTGATCGAACTCGGGGGAGCCTCCGTTTTTAACGATTTTAACACTTTTTCTCTGATTGTTGATAAGTACCTTGCTGACGGTCACTCATTATCCGAAGCCGGAAAGGTTAGTGCTGCTTATGTTATTGAAAATAAAGGAGCTACAGATAAAGTCTTCGATTTTATATTTTCATAAAGTGCTGGCTGATAAACTCTTGAAAACGCGTTTAAAAGTTGTTAATAATTGCAAATTGACCTTTCCTGTTATATCTGGCCGGAGTTGTAATTTAACCACCTGCCCCCTTAATCAGCGAACAAATTACAATCTGTTAAAAATCAATTTATTAAGATAAACAATAACCTAATCACAAACTAACTCAACTTAAATTATGCGAAAAATCAAGTTTGCATTCGTAATGTTTTCACTTATTCTGAGCAGCCTCGGCTTGTACGGACAGGTGACTACATCAGCATTGACCGGCAAGGTAAGTGATGCGAAGGGAGAAGCTCTTCCCGGCACTACTGTCGTTGCCGTTCATGTTCCTTCGGGAACCCAATATGCTACCTTCACAGACAATTCCGGCAACTACCGTATCCAGAACATGCGCATCGGCGGCCCTTACAAAGTCGATATGTCTTTTGTCGGGTATTCGGCAAGCAGTTACACCGAGATCTTTCTCAAACTCGGCGAAACTTACGTACAGAACGGTACCCTGAATGAAACCACTACCAATCTTCAGGAAATCGTTGTAACAGCAGGAATCAGAAATTCAGTACTGAGTTCCGAGCGTTCAGGCACCCAGACCAACGTCAGCGGACGCGAACTGGTCAACCTGCCTACAATCAACAGGAGTATCACTGACTTCACAAAATACACTCCTCAGGCTCAGGGTAACTCATTTGGAGGAAGAGACGGCCGTTTCAACACAATCACAGTTGACGGTGCCGCTTTCAACAATAACTTCGGACTCAGCTCCAACGCTCTTCCCGGAGGTAATGCACAGCCTATTTCACTGGATGCTATCGAAGAGATTTCAGTTAACATTGCTCCCTATGATGTCCGTATGTCACAGTTCACCGGAGCAAGTATAAATGCTGTTACTCGCAGCGGTGACAACGAATTCAAAGCCTCTGTGTACACCTACATACGCCCGAATTCATTTACCGGGAACACGGTTGACGGAAAACCGGTTACAGGTGCAAATGACAGGAGCTCACAGAACTTCGGCGCCCGTGTCGGAGGCCCGATTATCAAGAACAAACTCTTCTTCTTCCTCAGCGGAGAATATGAGAAGGAGTCGGTTCCGGGTGTAACATGGAAACCAAGCACTGACGGGGTTGCCAATGCTGATGCAATGATTTCACGCACCCTCGAGTCTGACATGATAAGGGTCAGAGACCACCTTATCTCAACCTATAACTATGATCCGGGCAAATACAAGGATTTTGATCCCTTCAAGAACCTGAACACCAAGATTCTTGCCCGCCTGGACTGGAACATAAACAAGGATCACAGGTTTACAATCAGGTATAATGATGTGATCGGAACCTCTGACCAGCAGACAAACTCAACCAGCGCTCCCACCGGTCTTACACGCGGTTCAGGACGTATCAGCAACCAGTCTCTTGCTTTTTCAAATGCATTCTACGGATTCAAGAATACCGTTCGCTCAGTAACCGGTGAACTGAACAGCACCTTCGGCAAAAGGATATCAAATAAACTTCTTGCCTCCTATACCTTCATTCAGGACACGCGTACAAGCAATTCAGACCTGTTCCCGTTTGTGGACATCTGGAAAGGCGGCGACCAGTACATGTCATTCGGATATGAGCTTTTCACTTTCAATAATGATGTGACTAACAAAACGTTTAGCATCACTGACAACGTGACAGTAAACCTTAACAAGCACACAGTCACCGGCGGTGTGTCGTTTGACCACATGTTCTTCCGTAACTCATATATCCGTGAGGGAACGTCATACTACCGTTACGCATCTGTCGATGACTTTATCAACAGCGCCAATCCAATCGCCTTCGGTGTCACATACGGTTATAACGGTGTCGATGCACCGGGAGCTACAGCCACATTCGGTTTCGGATCTCTGTATGCTCAGGATGAATGGCAGGCAGCATCTACATTTAAGCTTACCTATGGTGTACGCGTTGAGATGCCTTTCTATCTCGACAAGATGGAGGACAACCCCGGTATAAGCGCACTTACCTTTGCTGACGGCTACAAGGTTGATGTAAGCAAATGGCCCAAGAGCCAGGTAGTTTTTTCACCCAGGTTAGGATTCAACTGGGACGTCAAGGGTGACCGTTCGGTTCAGGTTCGCGGAGGTACAGGATTATTCACAGGACTTCTTCCTTTCGTATGGTTCACAAACCAGCCCACCAACTCCGGTCTTATCCAGGTTCCTGAAATTGCATGGGGCCCGACCAATGCCAACCTTGTCGGACTTGATTTTAATCCCGATTATAAGGAATTCATAGCAAGCAAGCCCGAATGGTTCCCGCAGACTCCCGGAACAATTCCGAGCGGATCAGCTCTTGCTGAAGTTGGCAAGGATTTCAAATTCCCCCAGATATGGAGGAGCAACTTAGGTATCGATATCGAATTGCCATGGGGTATGGTGTTCACCGGCGAGGCTATCTATTCAAAGGATATAAATGCAGTTAAACAGCTGAACGTCAACCTTGCAGCACCTGCCGGAAATATGATAGGTTCGGACAACCGTGAGTACTGGACTTCTGCAAACAAAGTAGTCTCCTCAGTAGGAACAGTTACAGTTCTTTCCAATTCAAAGGAAGGATATCAGTACTCTCTTACAGGACAGCTTACCAAGAATTTCCAGCATGGCTTTGCAGGAATGTTCGCCTATACGTACACGATGGCAAAAGACGTTTCCGCAAACCCGGGCTCGAGTGCAGGATCTGCATGGAGTTCAAACACGGCAGTCGGAAACCTGAACAACCCCGGCCTGAGTTATTCAAATTTTGCAACCCCTCATAAACTGATCGGTAGCGTTTCTTACCGTTTTGAGTATGCAAAACATTTTGCAACTACCTTCTCACTGGTTTACCAGGGTTATCAGACCGGCAGGTGGTCATATACATATTCAAATGACCTGAACGGAGACGGAAACGCATCTGACCTTATGTACATTCCGGTCAGCGCAACGGACATCAATTTCGGTGTTGCCAGCGGCATGTCGGTTGTTGATCAGCAGCAGGCTTTCTGGACTTACCTTAATAATAACGAGTACCTCAAGGCTCACAAGGGCGAGTATGCAGAAAGATACGGACACGTTCAGCCGTGGATCCACCGCTTCGATGCCAAGTTCCTTCAGGATATCTTCACGACATTCGGCACTGACCGCAAATATACGGTTCAGTTCAGCGTCGACCTCCTGAATGCAGGCAACCTTATCAATGACAGCTGGGGTACCTACGTGTACAACCCGCTGGCAAGCTTCGAGAACATCCGTCCTCTGACAGTTCTTACGAGAGGAACTGCCACGACTGCTCCGGTCTACAGGCTCAATGCCACTTCACTGGCCGATTTTACAGCGAAAACAACTCTCAGCAAGAGCATCGGCACAGGCAGTACCTGGGGATGTCTTCTTGGCCTCAGACTGATTTTCTAACAGTTACACAGAATTCGCCGAAAAGAGGCTGTCAGGTCAACTGACAGCCTCTTTTTTATAGGTTAATAACCTCGCAGTAAATGTTAATAAATGCAAAGGTTAATCCTTGCCGGCACCTGCTCCCTTGTCTATTTTAGCAAGACCCGAACAAAACAGCCGCTGAGGGGTTAAACAACTAATATTCAAACTGTAACATTTTTAACACAATTATGGGAGATTCATTTGTCCAAGCACCTTCTGTCGCTCCAAACGAAACGGATGTCCTCAAAAAAGAGGATAAGAAGATGAGAAAAGAGGAGACGGTAGCGGAGAAGCAGAGGAAAGCCAATGCTGATCAGACTGCAATAACATACAATTACGACGACGCCATCAAAGCCACGCGGGAATATTTTGGCGGCGACGATCTGGCGGCAAAAGTCTGGGCAAGCAAGTATGCCCTGAAAGACTCCTTCGGGAACCTGTATGAGAAGAGTCCTGATGACATGCACCGGCGCCTGGCATCAGAGATTCACCGCATCGAAATGAAATACCCCAATCCTCTGTCGGAAGAGACTATATATGAGGCTTTTAAAAATTTCCGATATATAATTCCCCAGGGCGGACCGATGACAGGCATCGGCAATGAATACCAGATCGCCTCTCTCTCGAACTGTTTTGTGATAGGGAACCAGGGTGACTCTGATTCCTACGGGGGGATCATGAAGATTGACCAGGAGCAGGTGCAGCTTATGAAGCGCCGCGGCGGTGTGGGTCATGATCTCTCGCACATCCGTCCGAAAGGATCCCCGGTGCTGAACAGTGCGCTTACCTCCACAGGCGTGGTCCCGTTCATGGAACGCTATTCCAACTCCACAAGAGAGGTGGCGCAGGACGGCCGCCGCGGCGCGCTGATGCTTTCAATTTCAGTTAAACATCCTGATGCAGAGAGTTTTATAGATGCCAAGCTGGAAGCAGGTAAGGTTACCGGCGCCAATGTCTCGGTAAAGATTACCGATGATTTCATGGACGCCGTCGTAGGTGCACAGAGCTTTCGCCAGCAATATCCCATCAAATCGAAGGATCCGAAATTCGTCAGGGAGATAGACGCCCGGAAACTCTGGAACAAGATCGTGCACAACGCATGGAAGTCGGCAGAACCCGGCGTACTCTTCTGGGATACAATCAAACGCGAAAGCGTTCCCGACTGCTATGCCGACCTGGGTTACGAGACGGTTTCGACAAACCCGTGCGGCGAAATACCACTCTGTCCTTATGACAGCTGCAGGCTCACCGCCATCAATCTCTTCAGTTATGTAAAGAAGCCCTTTACGCCGAAGGCCTCCTTCGATTTTAACCTGTTTAAGGAGCACGTTCACCTTTCACAACGCATTATGGACGACATCATCGACCTCGAGCAGGAGAAGATAGATGCCATCCTGACAAAGATCGACAATGATCCGGAAGACCCGGAACTGAAACGGGTTGAGCGGAACATGTGGTCCAACATACGTCACAAGACCGAAGAGGGAAGACGTACCGGCATTGGCATCACTGCTGAAGGTGATATGCTTGCTGCACTGGGGTTGCGCTATGGCACCGATGAGGCAACTGAATTTTCAGTCAGTGTACACAAAACACTTGCAATCGAAGCCTACAGGGCATCTACGGGCATGGCAAAGGAACGCGGTGCTTTCCCGATATACAGCACCGAGAGAGAGCTTGAGAACCCGTTCATTAACCGTCTCCGCGATGCAGATCCTGAGATGTATGCCGACATGGCAAAACACGGCAGACGCAATATCGCCCTGCTCACGATAGCTCCCACAGGCACAACCAGCCTGATGAGCCAGACCACCTCGGGAATCGAGCCTATATTCATGCCTTTCTACAAGCGCCGCCGCAAGGTGAACCCCAACGACAAGGATGTGAAGGTGAACTTTACCGACGAGGTAGGCGACCACTGGGAGGAGTTTGTGGTGTTCCATCACAAATTCATCGACTGGATGAAGGAGAACGGCATCAACTACGATGAAGTAAAGAACATGTCGGAGGAAGAGATCAGCTCCATAGTGGAAAAATCCCCTTATTACAAGGCCACTGCGAATGATGTCGACTGGGTTGCCAAGGTGCGCATGCAGGGAGCTATCCAGAAATGGGTCGACCACTCCATAAGCGTTACTATCAACCTGCCTGCCGATGCCAGGGAGGAACTGGTTTCCGAGCTCTATCTCACGGCATGGAAGGAGGGTTGCAAGGGTGCAACAGTCTACCGCGACGGGTCAAGGGCCGGCGTGCTTCTCTCCAACAAGGAGGAGAAAAGGCCGGAGATTAGTCCCGAGCGTCCGAAGGTGCTTGAGGCTGATGTAATCCGCTTCAGCAACAACGAGGAAAAGTGGATTGCATTCGTGGGTCTGAAGGACGGAACTCCCTACGAGATATTCACAGGCATCCAGGATGACGAGATCTTCCCGATTCCAAAGAGCATAATAAAGGGCAAGATAATCAAGAACAAGGATGACGGCGGCAATACCAGGTACGACTTCCAGTACACTGACAAATACGGGTATAAGAACACTCTGGGTGGGTTATCACATATGTTCAAACCCGATTTCTGGAATTATGCGAAGCTAATTTCGGGGGTTCTGCGTTACGGGATGCCAATTAAGGATGTTGTGGAGCTTGTCTCCTCGATGAGGCTTGACAGCGAGTCTATAAATACCTGGAAAAACGGTGTTGAACGGTCGCTGAAGCGCTATATCCCCAACGGCACGAAGGCCAAGGGCAAATGCGGCACCTGTGGTTCTACCTCACTGGTTTACCAGGAAGGGTGCCTTATCTGCACCGACTGCGGTACATCAAAGTGCAGCTGACAATTAAAAACCTCATATAAAATGAGAAGAGAGGCATGAGTGATCATGCCTCTCTTCTGTTATAGCTGAATGGTTCATTCAGAATGTGGGGAGGTTCAATTCCGAGAGTGACTTTTCTATCTCTGCCGTCGTTGTTTCATGGTCTGGCAGGTTGCCTTCGAAAAACTTCTCATAAGCGGAGATGTCAAAATGTCCGTGGCCGCTGAGATTGAAAAGAATCGTCTTCGAAACTCCTTCAATATCGGCTCTCCGTGCTTCATCAAGAGCACCTGCGATGGCATATGATGACTCAGGTGCCGGAAGGATGCCTTCCGTTTTGGCGAAGAGAATAGCTCCTTCAAAGCATTCACGCTGCAGCTTGGCTTTTGCTTCGACAAAACCGTCCTTACGCAACTGACTGACGAGGACACCTGCACCATGGTAACGCAGGCCTCCCGCATGGATCTTGTCAGGGATAAAATTATGCCCCAGTGTGTACATGGGGAGAAGGGGCGTCATGCCTGACTGGTCACCGAAATCGTATGTGAATTTTCCTTTGGTGAGCTTAGGACAGGATGCAGGTTCAACAGCTACCAGTCTTGTTTTCTTACCGTTTTGCAGGTTTTCGCGGAGGAAGGGGAATGCAATTCCGGAAAAGTTAGATCCTCCGCCGAAGCATCCGATCACAACATCCGGGTAATCGTCAGTCTTTGCCATCTGGAGCAAAGCCTCCTGCCCGATAATGGTCTGGTGAAGAATGACATGGTTCAACACACTGCCCAGAGAGTATTTTGTATAAGGATCCTGTGCAGCTATCTCCATGGCTTCGGAAATTGCAATCCCCAGGCTTCCGGGTGAATCCGGATCTGTTTCAAGGACTCTCCTTCCTGCTGCGGTCATTGTGCTTGGCGACGGGACGACCTTTGCTCCGTAGGTGTTCATTAAGAGTTTACGCCCGGGCTTCTGATTGTAACTGACTTTTACCATGAATACGAGCAGTTCAAGTCCGAAGTGGTTGCATGCGAAGCTCATTGCGCTTCCCCATTGACCGGCCCCGGTTTCCGTGGTTATCCGTCTTACTCCCTCCATTTTGTTGTAGTACGCCTGCGGGATGGCCGTATTAGCCTTATGCGAACCTGAATAATTGCCGCCCTCATATTTGTAATATATCCTGCTCTTTGTCCCGAGGGCTTTTTCAAGGTTACGTGCCCGGAAAAGGGGAGACGGGCGGAAGGACCTGTACAGATCAAGGACCTCATCAGGAATATCAATGTATCTCTCGGTCGATACTTCCTGTTTTATCAGTTCCATCGGGAAAATGACCGACAGATCATCAGGGCCCACCGGTTTACCTGTGGCCGGGTTCAGCGGCGGCATCGGTTTGTTTGGCATGTCGGCAACAATATTATACCACTGGCGGGGCATCTCATTTTCACTTAAAATAATTTTGGTAATCTTTTCCATAACTGCTCGATTAAGGTTAGTAAATAAAAAAGGCACACCGTGAATGGCGTGCCTTTATAACAAATATCTTATAAGAGTTATATAATAGCGTGATTCACAGCCTCATTCATTAAGCTGCGCCAGCGCCAGACATATAACGTCCTTGTTTTCATGTTTGCAAAACTAATATATTATTCAAATAAATGAACAATCGGACATATTTTTTTCAGGCTCAACTTTCATAGAGCACATTGTCTTTATTGTAAACCCCCAGTACCTCCAGATGGCGGGTAAGTTTTTCCAGAGCCTGTTCAATCATTCCGGGAGTGCTGGTCTTACTTAATTCCAGGTCGAGATAAAACATATATTCCCAGTCACCGTTAAGACGCGGAACAGACTGAATCTTGGACAGATTTACATCCATCTGAGCGAGGATGACAAGCACAGCAGCCAGGGACCCCGGCTTATGACCTGTGGAAAAGCAAACTGAAACCTTATTACCGTCATTCCGCATTTTCTCCTCATCTCCAATTGTAAGAAACCTCGTATAGTTTTTCTTATATGTCTCAACACCCTCCGAAAGTATCTTCAGCCCAT
>Ga0209464_10000719_pt1 | contig 10563 bp, 10 predicted proteins | sample DOMMetBare1Fresh_2_FD_187473 | JGI IMG/M metagenome (GOLD analysis project Ga0209464, IMG submission 187473) | Wetland sediment microbial communities from St. Louis River estuary, USA, under dissolved organic matter induced mercury methylation -... | ecosystem: Environmental > Aquatic >... | reverse complement strand
CAGCCGGGCGGGCAGGAAGACCACCGCGCGCAGGAGCGCGAGCACGCCCTCGACGGCGATCCCGAGCAGCCGGAAGGGGAGCAGCAGCACCCACACGAGCGGGAAGAGCACCAGCGCGAGCAGCGCCAGCGGCCAGCTCACGACGAGCAGCGCGACCCAGAGGAGGAAGGCGATCATCGTCGATATCGTACGCTTACTCGGTCGGGACCATTTCGCTCGCCCGCACCTCCGTTCCGCTTGCCCCCGGCCGGGGCTCGGCTTACGTCGACCTGCTACCGGATGGGCACACAGCAGCGAATCCTCGTGGTCGACGACAACGCCCCGCTGAGGGAGAACCTCGCGGAGTGCCTGGAGGCGGAGGGCTATCGAGTGAGCCAGGCCGCGAACGGCGAGGAGGCCATCGCGTCGCTCGCGGGGGATCCGCCGCCGGCCGCGGTGGTGCTCGACCTGCTCATGCCCGGCCTCACCGGGCGGGAGATCGTGGAGCGGATCCGGGGCGACCCGCGCCTCGCGGACGTCCGCGTGGTGCTCACCACCGGTCACCCGAACCCGTCCATCCGCGCCGGCGTGGCCGCCGACACGTTCCTCCCGAAGCCGTTCGGGGTGAGGGAGCTCCTCGAGGCGCTCGCGCGCGTGGGGGCGTAGCGGGCGGGCTAGCGGCGCTCGATGAGCTTGAGCGCGTGCCCCCAGCGGTTCTGCCGAAAGCCCGGGATGCACCAGAGGATGCAGAGCGGCTCGATGGCGCGGGCGGCCGCCGCGGTGCCGAGGTCCTCGACCTCCCAGCCGAAGGCGCGGAGCACCTCGGCGACGGCGGCCTTCGCCGCGGGATCGTCGCCGCAGGTGAACATGGTCGGCGGCCCGCCGGGCAGCGCCGGGTTCACCATCAGGGCGCTGCCGACGCAGGAGAACGCCTTCACGAACCGTGCACGGGGCGCGCGCGCCTGGAGCCGCTCCATCAGCGACCGGTCGAGGGTGGTGAAGAAGCGCAGCACGCCGTCCTGGGGCGGCGCGTCGGCGATGGGGTTGGTCGTGTCGACGATCGGCTTGCCGTCGAGCGCGCTCCCGCACGCCTTCACCACGTCCTCCGCGGCGCTCCCCTTCACCGCGAGCACGACGAGCTCGGCGGAGCGGGCCGCGTCCTCCATCGTCGCCGCGCGCGCGCGGGGGCCGGCACCCGCGACCCAGCCCGCGAGCTTCCCGGGATCGCGCGTGCCCCGGACCACGTCGTGCCCGTGCTTCAGGAACCCGTCCGAGAGGACCTGCCCGACCACGCCGCTGCCGATGACCGCGACCTTCATCGCTCGCTCCCCGGGCACGACGGTGTCGCCCGGCGGAGCGTGTAGGGAGCGGGGACGGATGGCGTCTCGTCCCTGTGGGAGCAGCGCGGAAGGACGGAGCCGAGCCACCCCGACCGCGACCTCGACCCCACCTCGACCCCGACCCCGACCTCGACCTCGATCTCGACCCCGACCCCGACATCGACCTCGACCCCGACCGCGACCGCGACGTGGGCCCCGGAAACGCCGCGGCGCCGCGCGGGCGCGAGGCCCGGCGGCGCCGTCCGTGAGGTCGGAAGCGGCCGTCCCGCTGCTACTTCTCCTTCCGCTCCGCGATCTCCTTCTCGAGGGCGTCGAGCTCCTTCGAGGCCTTCGGCTCCGCCTTCTTCTCCTCGCCGGGCTTCCCGCCCAGGTGCGCCTCGCCGGCGGCCCAGCCCGGGCTCACCGTGGAGGCCAGCTCGCCGGCGCCGCGGGTGAAGACCGCGGCGGCCTTGCCGACGATCGCCCGGCCGAGCACCGCGAACCCGATGACGGGCATGGCGATGAGGAACGTCGCCCCCATCACCGGCACCAGCACGAGCGCCAGCGCCGTGTTCACCTTGAGCCACGACCCCTCGCCGGCCGGCAGCCGCTCCCCGTCCTTCGCGACGGGCGCGATGTGCCACCGCTTCGCGTTCAGGTAGTAGCCGCTCTTCACCGCTGCGCCGCTCTCGTAGGTCGTCATGGCCGTTCCTCCCTTTCGACGGGAAGTATCGCGGAACGCCGCCGCGACGAACATCGGGACGAGCGCGGAGATCCTCGGGAAAGAGTTCGGTGACCGCGCGCGCGCACACCCGAGATCGGCATCGGGCGATCTCCCGAGGCGCCGGAACGGCCACATCGGGGCCTGCCCGCGCTCTTCCGCCGCCCCCTTCCGAGCCGGGACCGGTGGCGATCGCGGAGGCGTACGATCCAGGCGTGAAGTCCTCGATGTCACGCTCGATCGCGCTCGCCCTGCTCGCCGCGGCGGGCGCCGGCTGCGCGAGCGCGCGCCGCTCGGCGCGCACGCCCGAGTCGGCCGCTGCGCTCGCGATCCCCGAGCGCGACCCCGCGGACCAGGGCACGCCGCGCCAGCGGCCGCTCGTGACCGGCGTCGAGCAGGCGACGACGGCCGCGTCGCTGGACGCGAAGCGCCTTCCGATCCTCGTGCGCATCCTCGCGCCCGAGCTCACCCCGGCCGGCGCGGAGGACGTCCGCCTCGCGTTCGAGGAGTGCCCGTGGGCGCCGCCGCCCGAGCGCACCAGCCTCGCCGAGCGGATCGCCACCGTGCGGGTGCGGACCCCGGGCGAGCCGGCCCGCTGAGCCCCGAGCGCCGCCGCCGGCGCGGCTTCACTGTCAGTTCGCTGCGTCCAGGCGTGTGCCGAGGCCCGGGGGGCGCGCTCAGAACGGATGCACGAACAGCCCCGAGCGCAGCTTCGGCTCGAACCAGGTGCTCTTCGGGGGCATGAGCAGGCCGGCGTCGGAGACGGCCATGAGCTGCTCGATGCGCGTCGGGAACAGGTGGAGGGCCATCGACCACCCCTCCTCGCGCACGCGGCGCTCGAGCTCGGCCGCGCCCCGGATGCCGCCGACGAAGTCGACGTTCGTGTCGCGGCGCGGGTCGTCGATGCCGAAGATGGGCTGGAGGATCTGGTCCTGGGCGATGGAGCAGTCGAGCGAGGCGACCGGGTCCCTCGCGTCGTAGCTCCCCGGGCGGACCCGGGCGCGCCACCAGCGACCGTCCGCGAAGACGCCGAAGGCGAGCGGGCCCTCCGGTCGCGGCTCGTCCGCCGGCGCCACGTCCATGCGCGCCCGGAGCGCCTCGAGCAGCGCTCGCGGCGGGCGGTCCTGGCGGTCGCGCACCACGCGGTTGTAGGCGAGGATCTGCATCTGGTCGTGCGGGAACACCACGGCGAGGAATGCGCCGTGCTCGCCCGGCGTCCCGCGCCGCCGCGCGTGGACGCGCGACGCCGCCGCCGAGCGGTGGTGCCCGTCCGCCACGTAGAGCGCCGGCACGCTCCGGAAGCGCGCCTCGATCGCCTCCCCGGCCTGGGCGGGCACCACCCAGAGCTGGTGGCCGACCCCATCCGGCGTGACCAGGTCGTACGCCGGCGCGCCGCGCTTCACCTCCTCGACGAGGCGGTCGATCTCGCGGTCGGCGCGGTAGGTGAGGAACACCGGCTCGTCGTGCGCGGAGAGCGTGTCCACGTGCCGGACGCGGTCGTCCTCCTTGTCGGCGCGCGTCTTCTCGTGCTTCTTGATGACGTCGCGGTCGTACTCGTCGACGGACGCGCAGGCGACGAGCCCGGTCTGCCGGTGAGGGCCCATCCGCTGCGCGTACACGTAGAAGCGCGGCGCGGGGTCCTGCACCAGCACGCCGCGGCGGACCAGCTCCTCCAGGTTCGCCTTGCCTTTCGTGTAGACCGGGTCCGAGTGCTCGTCGGTCCCCTCGGGCAGGTCGATCTCCGGCCGCGACACGCGCAGGTAGCTGTCCGGGTTCCCGGCCGCGAGGGCGCGCGCCTCCTTCGTGGAGACCACGTCGTACGGCGGCGAGGCGACGCGGGCGGCGAGCGCGGCGGGCGGGCGGAGGGCTCGGAAGGGCTTGAGCGTGGCCATGCGGCCACCTCTTACTACCCCCAGAGCTTGTCGTCCCGCGCCCGGAGGAGCCGCCCGCAGATGGCGCAGATCTTCACCTGAGCGCCGGCCCCGGCGTGCCGGCCGTCGCCGTACGAGTGCTCGCAGTCCTCGAGCAGCTTCGCCTCCTCGGCGCGCAGCGCGGCGAGCGCCGCCTCGTGCTCGGCGATCTTGGCCCGCAGCATCTCGCGGCGGGAAAGGCGTTCGGCTTGCGTCACGGGGCACTCCTCGCGCGGAGCCTGCGGGCAGTCTAGCGGCGGCGGGGGTGCGTGTCTCGGCGTCGGCCTCCGCCGCGGTCGGCGCGCGGCGCACCTCGCCTCCGCGAAACGGTTGCGGGCTCGAGGTCCCCTCGCGCTGACCCTGCGCGTCGCTTCGGCCCGCGGCGGCCTCCCAGGAGCCACGGGCCAGCCCTCGGGCGGCCGAACGCGTCAATCCGCCTCCCCTTCTCGCGTCGAGGCGCGCGGCCCCCTTTGTCCCGCGTTCAGAGGACACGAGGGGCATGGCGCTTGCTCCCCACGAAAGGCTTTTCACACCGACCGCACGGCGCGCCGGAGGCTACATGTCCGCACGGATCCTTGGTTTTCTCACCTTCTGCGCGGCGCTCCTGGCGGTCGCGGGCTGCGAAGGCGTCCCCCGAACGGTGAAGGAGGCTCCCGGAGCCTCGGCCTCCTCGTGCACGGGGTGCCACGGCGACGCGACGCGAGCCGAGGCCACGCCGCTCCTCAAGGCGGCGCCGCCGGTCGCCACCGCCGGCCACTCGCCGGGCGCTCACGCCGCGCACCTCCACGACGGCGCGTTCCGCGCAGCGGTCGCCTGCACCGAGTGCCACGTCGTGCCCTCGAGCACCGCCCACGTGAACGGCACCGCCGCGCTGACCTTCGGCGCGCTCGCCTCGAGCGGCGGCGCGACGCCGGCGTGGCGCGCGGCGACGGCGACCTGCACGGTCTACTGCCACGGCGCGACGCTCGGCGGCGGGCCCGCCGCGAGCCCGGCGTGGAGCTCGGCGGCCGTCCTGGACTGCGGCAGCTGCCACGGCGCGCCGCCCCCCGCCCCGCACCCCGCGAACGCCGCCTGCTCGAGCTGCCACCCCGGCACCGTCGACGCGTCGCGGACGATCCTCGTGACGAACGGGCTCCACATCAACGGCGTCGTCGACGTCGGCACCGCCCACTCGCCCGGCTGGCAGAGCCCGGACGCCCACGGGCACGCCGCGAACACCGAGCTGAACGGCTGCAAGGCCTGCCACGGAGACGACTTCGCCGGCGGCACGTCCGGCGTCTCCTGCAACGACTGCCACGGCGGCACGGCCTGGCAGACGAACTGCACCTTCTGTCACGGAACGCCCGGGCGCGCCGGCGGCTACGCGGCCGCCCCGCCCGTCGGCACCCAGGGCGAGACGGCCTCCACCGATCGCGCCGTCGGCGCCCACCTCGCCCACCTCGCCGGTGGCGGGGTCGGCCCGGCGGTGGCGTGCACCGAATGTCACACCGTGCCGGCCGACCTCTCCCACGTGGACGGGACGCCCGAGGTGACCCTCGGCGCGCTCGCGAGCCGCGGCGGGACGAGCCCCGCCTGGAACCCCGGATCGCTCGGCTGCTCGGCGACCTACTGTCACGGCGCCACGCTCGGCGGCGGCACCAACACGGCCCCGACCTGGACCGGCGGCGCGTCGCAGACGGCCTGCGGGACCTGCCACGGGCTCCCGCCCCCCTCGCCGCACCCCGCCGCCTCCGCCTGCGGGACGTGCCATGCGGGCTACACCGCAAGCACCGTCAACGCCGCGGTCCACCTCGACGGCACCGTCCAGGTGACCGATCCGCACCCGGATCCGGACTGGTCCAACCCGACCCACCACGGCTACGGCGCCAACGCGAGCCTCGCGAGCTGCAAGAACTGCCACGGGGCGGATCTGCTCGGCGGCACCACCGGCGTCTCCTGCGACAGCTGCCACGGCGGCGCGGGCTGGCGGACGAACTGCACGTTCTGCCACGGCACGGCCGGGCGCGGCGGCGGCTACGACGCCGCGCCGCCCGTCGGCACGCAGGGCCAGACGGCGACCAGCGACCGCGCGGTCGGCGCCCACCAGGCCCACCTCGCCGGCGGCGGGGTCGGCCCGGCGGTCGCGTGCACCGAGTGTCACGCCGTCCCGGCCGACATCGCGCACGTGAACGGGACCGCGGCGGTGTCGCTCGGCGCGCTCTCGCGCCGCGACGGCGCCTCCCCGTCGTGGGATTCCACCGGGCTGACCTGCGCCACCTACTGCCACGGCGCGACGCTGGGCGGCGGGAGCGACACGACGCCGACCTGGACCGGCGGCGCCGCGCAGGCCTCCTGCGGCACGTGCCACGGCCTGCCGCCGCCCGCGCCGCACTCCACGAGCACGAACTGCGGCGGTTGCCACACCGGCTACACGAGCACGACCGTGAACGCCGCGCTCCACCTGGACGGCACGGTCCAGGCCACCGGCGGCCACGCCGCCGGCTACGCGGCGAAGGAGCAGCACGGCTACCAGGCGAGCCGCGACGGCCTCACCGGCTGCAAGGGCTGCCACGGCGCGGACCTCTCCGGCGGCACGGGCCCGTCCTGCAACAGCTGTCACCCCGGGGCGACCCCCACGGCGTGGCAGACCGACTGCACGTTCTGCCACGGCACGCCGGGCGGCCTCGCCTCGCCGCCGGTGGACACGCAGGGGCAGAGCGTGCGCTCGCAGGTCTCGGTGGGTGCGCACGCGAAGCACATGGCGCTCTCCTGGATGACCGCGTCGTCGGTCACCTGCAACGTCTGCCACGGCACTGCCCGCGGCAACGTGGTCACCGATACGGCCCACATGAACGGGCGCCCCGCGGAGGTGACGTTCACGGGCGTCGCCGCACAGGGCACCGCGAGCACCTTCACCCGCACGAGCGACACCGCCGCGACCTGCGCCACGTACTGCCATGGCCGATTCACGGGTGGTGCGACATCGGCGTCGCCGAGCTGGGTGAGCACGACGGCGATGACGTGCACGTCCTGCCACGGCGCGCCGCCCAGCACCGGCAGGCACCAGGCGAACTCCTCGCACCGGACCTGCGCGAACTGCCACTCCGGCTACACGAGCACGGGGGTGAACGTCTCGACGCACGTGAACGGCACGAAGGAGGTGGGCGGCTCGGGGACGAGGATCACGAGCTGGAACGCGTCGACCCGCACCTGCACGAGCTCCTGCCACGGTCAGCAGACCTGGTGAGCTCCGCCGGCCGAGGCGTCCAGGGGACGCCTCGGCCGCGCGGCGGCCCATGCCTCGGGTACGGGACTGCTCGACGCGAGTGGTCGCGGGTGCGCACCGGCACGTCGCCGACCGGATCATGTATTCTCACGGGGCTCGGAGGCATCCTCCGAGACCGCGCCGGCCCGCGGCGCCCTGCCCCCGAGGAACCGATGCCCGCGATCCGAACCGCCCTCCTCGCCCTGGCCGCCTCGGCGACGCTTGCCTGCGGCGATTCACGCACGCTCGAAGCTTCGGGTGGAGCGGGCGCGATCCCGCACCCCGAGGGTTACGCCTCGCCCGCAGCCCACGGCGCCGACGCCGTCGTCCTGTCCATCACCACGTGCCAGTCGTGCCACGGGACGGACTTCGACGGCGCCTGGACCGGCCAGTCGTGCAACCAGTGCCACGCCGCGGCCGGCTTCGCGGACTGGCAGACCAACTGCACCTTCTGTCACGGGACCAAGACGCAGGGCTGGAGCGCCGCCACCCAGCTCGCCCTCGCCGCGCCGCCGCAGGGCGTGAGCGGGCAGTCGGACCCGACCGATCCCGCGGTGGGCGCGCACCAGGCCCACGTCGCGGCGAACGCGTTCACGGGCGGCTTCGCCTGCGTCGAGTGCCACCCGCCGGTCGCCGCGCTCCTCGACCCGGGCCACCTCGGGCCCGCGCCGGCCGACGTCCAGCTCGGGGCCCTCGCCACCTCCGGCGGGGCCGCGGCGGTGTACACGCCCGGCGCGGCGCCGAGCTGCGCGACCACCTACTGCCACGGCGCGTTCGTGGGCGGGGTCGACGGCGGCGCCGGCGCGACCGTGATCTGGAACGCCTCGGCGAACATCAGGTGCAACTCCTGCCACACCGCGCCCGAGGCGAACACGAAGGAGAGCAGCGAATGGCACGCCCGCCACGTGTTCGGGACCGACGGCGTGCCGACGCCCGTCCGCTGCGAGCGGTGTCACCTCGGCTACACGGCGGGGAGCGTCAACCCCGCGCTCCACGTGAACGGCCAGGCCGAGGCGATCGTCCAGCCGACCACGGGGGGCACGCAGCGGATCTCCGGCTGGGACTGCGCCACCTGCCACGCGGCGCTGGGCGTGAACTGAGCGGCGCCGCCGGCGCCCGGACGACCCGACGACGCGCCGGCCCGTCCCTCGACGCGCGGTCGGCGCGCCGCGCCCCGCCGCGAGCGGCACGCGTGTGCATCCTTCCCCGGGAGGACGCACCCATGGCGAAGGATCGCAACCCCGACCCGCGCAAGGCAGCAGGCGCTCCGCAGGGCTTCCCGGAGCAGCAGCAGCGCACCCCCGGCTCCGAGGCGGCGATGAGCCCGCGTCCGGACTTCGGCGAGAGGAGCTACCGGGGGAACGGCCGGCTCGTCGATCGCGTGGCGATCGTGACCGGCGGCGACAGCGGGATCGGCCGCGCCGTGGCGCTCGCCTTCGCGCGCGAGGGGACGCACCTGGTGATCTCGTACCTCGACGAGCACGAGGACGCGGAGGAGACGAAGCGCGTCGTGGAGGCGGCGGGTCGGACATGCCTCACGGTCGCCGGCGACATCTCCGAGGACGCGCAGTGCGCGCGGGTCGTCGAGACGGCGGTCGACCGCTTCGGGCGGCTCGACGTCCTCGTCAACAACGCCGCGTTCCAGGGCCGCGCCGTGGAGCGGTTCGAGGAGCTCGACGCGGCGAGGGTGGAGCACACCTTCCGCACGAACGTCGTGGCGATGTTCCACATGGTGCGCCACGCCCTCCCCCACCTCCAGCCCGGCGCGACGATCATCAACACCTCGTCGATCCAGGCCTACCACCCGAACCCGAGCATCCTCGACTACGCGGCGACGAAGGGGGCGATCCGGACCTTCACCCAGGGGCTCGCGAAGGAGCTGACCGGGCGGGGCATCCGCGTGAACGCGGTGGCGCCGGGGCCGATCTGGACGCCGCTCATCCCGCAGTCGTTCGGGCCGGAGCGGGTGTCCGAGCACGGCAAGAACGCGCCGCTGGGCCGGGCCGGGCAGCCGGCCGAGGTCGCCCCGGTGTTCGTGTTCCTCGCCTCCGACGAGTCACGGTACGTGAGCGGTGAGGTGGTGGGCGTGACCGGCGGCTCGCCGCTCGCCTGACCGGCCGCTCGCCGGCGGGGTGACCCGGGCGTGGTCCTGCCGCGCCCGCCCGCCCGGCCCAACTTGCACCTCGTGGACGAGCGCCCGGACCGGATCGCAGCGCTCTCCGGGCTCCGCTTCGCCGCGGCGCTCGGCATCCTCCTCTTCCACTACGGGGCGCCGCTCGTGGCCGGGCTGCCGGCCTGGGTCGAGCGCCTCCGCGCCGGCGGCCACGCCTGGGTGGGGCTGTTCTACGTGCTGTCGGGCTTCGTCCTCGCGCGCGCCCACCCGCAGCCCATGGGCCCGGCCGAGCGGAGGGTCTTCTGGGCGGCGCGCCTCGCCCGGCTGTATCCCGCCTACCTGCTCGCCTTCCTGCTCTCCGCGCCCTTCGTGCTCGAGCGCTGGGAGGGCGCCGGGCCGGCCGGCGCGGCGAAGGCCCTGATCGTCGCCACGGCGGCGCTGCTGCTGATCCAGGCCTGGGCGCCGCCCATCGCCCGGATCTGGAACCCCCCGGGGTGGTCGACGTCCGCGGTGGCAGCGTTCTATGCCCTCTTCCCGTTCGCGGCCGGCTGGCTCGCGCGGAGATCGAGGCGGGGGCTGTGGGCGGCGCTCGCGGGCGCGTGGGGGCTGTCGCTGCTCTTCCCCCTGGCCTGGCTCGCCCTGGCGCCCGACGGCCCCCCGGAGGCCATCACCCGCTGGAACTGGGGCGAGCCGCTCTGGCTCGAGGCGCTCAAGTTCCACCCGGTGGCCCGCGCGGGCGAGTTCCTCGCCGGCGTCGCGCTGGGGCTCCTGCACGCCCGCGGCGCCGTGCTCACCCGCGCGGCGCGCGCCGGCGGCGCGCTGGCGGCGCTGTCGCTCGGGGCGGCGGCGGCGGTCCTCGCGGTCGACGCGCTCCCCTACCCGCTCCTTCACAACGGCGCGCTCGTGCCCCTGTTCGCGGTCGCCGTGCTGGGCCTCGCCGGCGGCGGCGGCGGCTTCGCGCAGGCCCTCGGCTCGGCGGGCGCGCGGCGGCTCGGAGACGCCAGCTTCGCGCTCTACGCCCTGCAGGAGCCGCTCTGGAGGATCGCGCGCTCGTTCGCGGCCGATCCCTCCGCGCCCGCCTCGGCCGGGTTCGTGGTCGCGTTCGCGCTCTTCGCCATCGCGTCGTCGCTGGCGGTGGCCGCGCTCGTCGAGCGCCCCGCGCGGCGCGCGCTGCGGGCGTGGCTCTCGCGGCCGCGCCCCGCGCAGGCCCCGGATCCGGCCCCGGCCCCGGCGGCGCGGGAAGCCTAGACCTGGGTACGCCGAGCCGGGCCGGGTGC
>Ga0209464_10000717_pt1 | contig 10571 bp, 5 predicted proteins | sample DOMMetBare1Fresh_2_FD_187473 | JGI IMG/M metagenome (GOLD analysis project Ga0209464, IMG submission 187473) | Wetland sediment microbial communities from St. Louis River estuary, USA, under dissolved organic matter induced mercury methylation -... | ecosystem: Environmental > Aquatic >... | reverse complement strand
TACATCCTCACGGGGACGGTGCGGCTCGGCGTGCTGCTCGCGGCGGCGACGCTGCTCGCGTACGGCCACGACACGGGCTCGAACCCCGTCCAGGCGGTCGCTCGCGGCCTCGCTGCAGCAGACCGCGGGCCGGTGCTGCTGCTGCTCTTCGCGGTGCCCGCGATCCTCGTCGCCCCCGTCGGCGAGGAAATCGCGTTCCGAGGCCTCCTGCAGCCGGCGCTCGGCCCGTGGCTCGGGCCCGCAGCCGCGATCGCCCTGACGGCCGTGCTGTTCGGGGCGGCACACTGGTACTACGGGATGAGGATTCCGCTCGTGGTGCTCGTGGGCGCAGTCCTTGGATGGGCCAGATTGACGTCCGGCGGCCTCCGCGCGCCGATCGTGCTGCACGTCGCGGTGAACGCCGTCGCGTTCACGGCCGGCCTGCTGGACGTGTAGGGGGCCTCACGCGGCGGGGTGCGACGGCCGCCGGCGCGCAGCCGTCACAGGACGCAGGTGTCCTTCCGCGCGCGGCCCCGAAGTCGCGACGTCTCAGAAGCTGTACTGACCGTTCAGGTACACGACCCGCCCCGGCTCGGGGACCCGCACTCCCGAGGCGAACGGATCGCGCAGGTACGAGAGCGCCTCATGGTACTCGCGGTCGAACACATTCCTCACGCCCGCGAAGAGCTTCGCGCCGCGCAGCGTGAGCCCCGCCTTGACGTTGGCGATGGCCCAGCCCGGGGTCGGCGTCTCGCCCGCCGATCCGTCGATGCGGGTCTGGTCGTCGGCCATCAAGGTCTCGACCTCCGCGAACCAGCGGGACACGTCGTAGCGCAGCGCGACCGCCCCGCGGAGCGGCGGCGTCTCCTGGAGCCAGGTGTCGGCGGTCTCGTTCCGCGCCTCCACGTACGCGATCGAGCCGGTGAGGTAGAGGTTCGCCGGCAGCGCGACGCGCGCGCTCGCCTCGCCGCCGAAGCTCGTCGCGCGCACCGCCGCGTAGCCCTTCGAGCGGAGCGCCGGGTTCGCGAGGCTCGCGAGCTGGACCACCGCCACGTGGTCCGAGAGCCAGGCGTGGTAGCCCGCCGCCTTCACGAGGAGCCGCCCCGCGGCGAGCTTCACGCCGAGGTCCACCTGGTCGTTCCTCGCCGGGTCGAGCGAGGGGTTCCCGACCGTGCCCGGCGTGAGCGTCGTCCCCATGAGCTGCGACGACAGGGCGAAGTAGCGCTCCTGCGGATCGGGGAGCCGGACCCCGTGCCCGTAGCCGGCGAAGAGGGAGACCGCCTCGCTCACCTTCGCGTCGACCTGGACGTTCCCCGACACGAACACGTCCTCGCGCGTGAGGCTCGCCGGCACGTCGGCGTAGTACGTCTCGTACTCGGCCCGCCGGTCCACGCCCGGCTCCGACCGGGCGAGATCGAGCCGCATGCCGGCGGTGAGCTTCAGCCGCTCGCCCGCTGGCTGCACGTGCTGGATCCGCACGCCGAGGTCGAGCATGGTGACGTCGGGCACGGAAGCCTCGTCGAAGTACAGGGCGGTCGGCCGGCGATACCGGGTGGTGGTCGCGTCCCAGCTGCGGGCGTAGAAGTCCACCCCCGCGGTGGTCTCGCCGCCGGCCGGTCCCGCGCGTGCCGCCTCCAGGACGGCCCCCGCCACCCACGACTCCGCGTAGGTCCGCATGGACCAGCCTCGTCCGCTTGCGAGCGGCGCGGCGCAGGTCGCGGTCGGGTCGCCCGACGAGCTGCAGCGGCGCGCGTCGTCCATGTCGTGCGCCACGTGGTTGAACCACGCCTGGGCCCGCACGCGCTCGAGCCCCCCGGCTCCGGCGAGGTCCCAGCTCGCGTTGACGCGGTTCGTGTCGTCGTAGCGCGCGTCCATGCGCAGGTACGGGTAGAGGACGTCGTCCGCTTGCTGGTTGGCGTAGGAGAGCTCGAGGCGGTGATCGGGCGCGGGGGAGGCGGTCGCCTTGGCCCAGAAGGTCATCACCTCGTAGGCGCCCGCGTCGAAGTCGCTCGTGCGGTAGCGGTTGGCGGAGGTCGAGGGGTAGATCTCGGTGAAGCGGATCCCTCCGCCGGACTCGAACGGGCTCGCCTGCTTGAAGGCGCCGCCCGCGAGCAGCCCGGCGCGCTCGCCGCCGTATCCGCCCGTGACGGAGGTCTCGACGGCGCCGAACTCGCCGACCCCGGCGTTCACCTCGCCGAACAAGCCGGCGCCCGGCCGCCGCGTGCGGACGTCGAGCGTGCCACCCAGGCCACCGGGGCTCGCGACGTCGTACGGGCCCTTGCGCACCTCGACCCGGTCCACCTCGGCGTAGTCCACGTGGAAGGCGGGAGGGTCCATCCGGTTCGGGCAGGCACCGTGGAGCTTCGCGCCGTCGATGGTCACGGCGACGGCGTCGCGCTGGAACCCGCGCAGCACCACGTCGCTGGCGATCCCGCCCTTGCGGATCGCCGAGGTGACACCGGCCTGGGAAAGGGCCTCGCCGAGATCGTGGGCAGGCGTCTCGCGCACCTCCCGTACCTCGAGCGACTCGACGCGCGTCTCGCGGCCGGACCTGACGACGATCTCCTCGAGCAGCTCGGTGCGCGTCGGTACGTCGGCGGACGCCGCCGCGGCGGGCGCTGGCTGCGCCGCGCCGGCTGCCGGGGTGGGCGCTGCGGGCGCCTGCGCGAGCGCGCGGTGCGGCGGCGAGAGGGCGACGGCGAGGGCGGCGAGCGCCGCGGGGAGTGCGAGACGGGGCAAGCGGAACCTCCGGGGGTCGGTTCCGCAGGTTCGCCGGTGGGTCCGATCCCGGACCAGAGGACATCGCGCCGCACGGGCGCCACGGCTCGTGCGCGGGCCGTCGGTTGCGGGTTCCCTTCACCCATCGCTTCACCGCCTCGAGCGCCCCTCCGTAACCGCGGACGAGGTAGAACGCGCCGTGACTCAGGTTCACCACCCGCATGAGCCCGAACGCGAGGGTGAGCCCGCTTCCGAGGACGAAGAAGAGCGCGCCCTGGGCGAGTCCGTTAAGGACGAGCGTCGCGATCCTCATCCGGGCGACTCTGCCTCTCGCGGGTGAGAAGTGCCGGCGCGCAGTCTGCGTCCGGGCAGCGCCGATGGTGGGGTCATTCCCGTGGCCGAGTTCGTCGCGGTCCCATGGGGTAGCGGCAGAAGATCGCAGCAGGATCGCATCGCCCAGGCTCCGGCCGCGGAGGTCACCGTGCTCCAGCACCCTTCGCCGCAGATGGACCGCGCCGTGCAGACGGCCATCGACGCGCTCGCCGAGGCTGCGCGGGAGCGCTACGGCTGGCTCTGCCGGCACGTCCCGGACGCCTTCGAGAGCACGCTGCGCGTGGACGCTGCCACGCTGGCGGCGCTGGCGGTCGAGCTGCCACGCCTCGTCACCGACCAGGAGGTCGTCGTCGTCGACCGGGAGGACGAGCTGACCCTGCTGCGGCTCGACGTGCCCGGCTCGGTGCTGCGGACGCTGAAGGAGATCGAGGACCGCGACATCTCCTCCACCGAGATCTTCCACTCCGAGGCTCCGGTGCCGGGGACCGAGCGGCTGCTCGAGGTGCACCGGTACGAGTTCGCCCGCGCGGTCGGGGCGCTCGCTCCGGCCGAGGCGCCGCCCCTCCCGGCCGCCGCCCGCCGGGAGATCCTCGCCGCGGCCGCGCAGGGGCGGCCCGGCCGCGAGCCGCGGGAGCTGGAGGAGGCGCTGCAGCTGCTCTGGGCCGGCAACCCGCGATGGGTCCGGCTCGCCCGCCCGGGCGACGTCGCGCGGCTCCTCGGCCTCTTCCTCGACTGCCGGGCGCGCTCCGGCTTCGCGCTGGAGCTGGCCGAGGTGCCGGCGCGGGGCGCGAGCAACGGTGCGCAGCTGCTCTTCGCCGTCGCCTCACCGCCGGCGCGCGGCTTCCTCATGCAGGTCATCGAGGCGCTCGACGCCCTCGACCTCGGCACGCGCCGCCTGCTGGCGCTCTCGGTCACCGACGCCGGCAAGCGTTACTTCCTCGGCAGCTTCCAGGTCGCCCAGCGCCAGGGCGCGCCGCTCACCCGCGACTCCGCCCTCTTCGAGCAGCTGCGCCGCCAGCTCTGCGCGACGCAGATCCTCGCCATCGAGTCGCCCACCTACCGCGACTTCGTCCTCACCCGGGTCATGACGACCGAGGAGGCCGCGCTGGTCAACGCGTTCATCGGCTTCAGCCACACGAGCTGCGCCCACAACCAGGCGGAGCGCTACACGCACGAGGACGTGGTCCGGGCCTTCCACTTCCACCCGGACATGTCGCTCCGGCTGGTGCGGGCCTTCAGGATTCGCTTCGACCCCGCGGTGCCCGACCGGGAGGCCGCCTGGCGGGCCGAGCTGGCCGAGGTGGAGCACGAGGTGGCCACCTACAACACCGGCCACAAGCGGCTCGACGAGTTCCGTCGCTCGCTCTTCCGCGTGGCGCTCGTGTTCATCAAGCACACGCTCAAGACCAACTTCTACGTGGACGAGAAGCAGGCGCTCGTCTTCCGGCTCGACCCGGCCTACCTCGACGAGCTCGGGGCGGAGTTCACGGCCGACCTGCCGCCCGAGCGTCCCTACCGCGTCACCTTCTTCTACGGGCGGTACGGCCTCGGCTACCACGTCGGCTTCGCCGACATCGCCCGCGGCGGGTGGCGCACCGTCTTCACCCAGACGCGCGACGACTACGTCACGGTGGCGAACCGCGTCTTCCGCGAGACCTACGTGCTCGCCCATACCCAGCACCTCAAGAACAAGGACATCTACGAGGGCGGCTCCAAGCTGGTGGTGGTGCTCCAGGCCGCCCCGGCCGGCTCCAGGGCCGATCAGGATCGGCTGCTGCACAAGGTGCAGCGCGCCTTCGCCCACGCCTTCCTCGACGTCTTCGTGACCGAGCACGGCAAGGCCCGGGACCCGCGGGTGGTGGACTACTACGGCGCGGACGAGCCCATCGAGCTCGGCCCCGACGAGAACATGCACGACGCGATGATCGAGGAGATCGCCGCCCTGTCGGCGCGCCGCGGCTACCTGCTGGGCTCCGGCATCATGTCGAGCAAAAAGGTGGGCATCAACCACAAGGAGTTCGGCGTCACCTCCGCCGGCGTGGTCACCTTCGCCGCCATCGCCATGAGGGAGCGCGGCGTCGACATCCGCGCCGACCGCTTCGGGGTGAAGTTCACCGGCGGGCCCAACGGCGACGTGGCCGGCAACGCGATGCGGCTCCTCCTCGAGCGCTGCCCCAGGGCCGAGGTGCGGCTCATCGTCGACGGGACCGCGGCGCTCGTCGACCCGCGCGGCCTCGACCGCGAGGCGCTCCGGGCGATCGTGCTGCGCGCCGACGCCGACGCCTTCGACGCGGCCCGCCTCTCGCTCGGGGGAGTCGCCCTCTACCGCAACGTCCGCAAGGCCGACGGGCTGCGCCAGCTGCACCGGCGGGTGGAGATGACCGGGAACGGGCTGCGCGAGGACTGGGTGACGGTGGACGAGTTCCACCAGGAGTTCGACCACCTCCTCTTCCGCGTGCCGGCCGACCTCTTCATCCCGGCCGGAGGCCGGCCCGAGACGATCGACAAGGAGAACTGGCGGGAGTTCCTCGCCGCCGACGGCACGCCCAGCGCCGCGGTCGTCGTGGAGGGCGCCAACTCCTTCATCACCCCGGAGGCCCGGCTGCGGCTGCAGGAGGCCGGCGTGGTGCTGCTGCGCGACGCCTCGGCCAACAAGTGCGGCGTGATCTCCTCCTCCTACGAGATCATCGGAAACCTGCTCCTCGACGAGGGGGAGTTCCTCGCCGAGAAGGCGGCCTACGTCCGCGACGTGCTCGAGATCCTGGAGCGGCGGGCGGCGGACGAGGCCAGCCTGGTCTTCCGGCGCCACCGCGAGGAGGGCGGGCGCCGCAGCTTCACCCAGATCTCCGAGGGGCTGAGCTTGGAGATCAACCGGCTCAAGGCGCGCCTGTTCCAGCACTTCGAGGCCCACCCGGAGCTCGCCGGGCGCTCCCCGTGGCGCGAGGCGCTCCTCGCCCACCTCCCGCGCCTGGTGCGCGAGAGCCCGACCTACCGGCAGCGGGTGGAGCGGCTGCCCTCCAAGTACCGCTCGGCGATCCTGGCGGCGGAGATCGCCACCGCGATCGTCTACCGCGGCGGCTTCGAGCCGGACTTCGCCGAGACCCTGCAGGCGTACGTCACCAAGACCTTCACCTGAGGCGGCTGAGGCGGGACGAGAGCGCCGAGCGGCAGGCACTGGCTGTAGCGGTGAACGCCAGCCGCCACGGCGCCGCCTCGGGAAACGCGGCGCACATCGACTTCTCCACGTACCCGCCGACGCGGCAGGATGGCCGCGCCTCGGCCGAAGGCGAAGCTCCATGGCGCGCTCGCTCCCTGAGGCCCGGCCCTTGCGATGCGGGCCGGCGTGCGCGCCCCACCCGCCGGTTCGGAGGCCTGGAAACGCCACCCCGGCGACGCCTGGGCGCCGCTCGGAGCGTACCGGCGGCGCGAGCCGGAGAAGACCGTCCTGCACCAGGTGGTTCGCGACCGGCTCGAGACCTTCCTCGCCGGCGCGCGGGAGCGCAGCGCGCACGGGCGCGGCCTCCCGGCCTTCGTCGAGCGCGATCTGCGCGCCTACCTCGACTGCGGCATCCTGGCCCGCGGCTTCGCCCGCGCCCGCTGTCCCGACTGCGGTTTCGAGCGGCTGGTCGCGTTCTCGTGCAAGGCGCACGTCTGCCCCTCCTGCGCGACCCGGCGCATGGAGGACGGAGCCGACCACCTCGTCCGGAACGTGTTGCCGCCGGTGCCGCTGCGGCAGTGGGTCCTCTCGCTGCCGCGGCGGGTCCGCTTCCTCGCCGCTCGCCACCCGGCCCTCGCGTCGCGCCTGCTCGACAACGCGACCGCTCGGTCTCGCGCGGTGACGTGTGCCCGCAGCCGCCGGAGCTCGCCCGCGCGGAGGGAGTTCGAGCCGTCCCAGCCCGGAGGGCCTCCGGCCGCCGAGCCGGCCTCCCCGTGTAGACTGCCGCCGCCGGTTGTCAGAACGCAGTTTATCCGTCCTAGCCGCCGGCGACCGTCGCGGCGGGGCCGGCCCCCGCGCGCGAGGAGCGGCGTCGCCGCGTGCTCGTCCTCGCGTTCGACCTGTTCGACCTCGCGGGCGCGCACGACGTGGTGGACGCGGTCCGCGCCGACCCCGACGCCGTCGTCGTGGATCTCTCGCGCGCGCGGGAGGTGCACGATCACGCCGTGGCGACGCTCGCCGCGATCGCGGCGCGCTCCGACGTCCCGCTGCGGGTGCTCGGGCTGCGGGAGCACGACCGGCGAATGCTCCGCTACCTCGGCTTCGAGGCGGCGGAGCTGTTCGCCGGGTGAGGGCGGCCGCGCGGCGCGCGGGGCTCAGCGGCCCCCGCGCCGACCGCGCTCGTCGTGGCGGCCCTCACGCCGCTCGAGGCCGCGCGGGCCGCGGTCGCGCTCGTGCTCGTGCGATCCGCGCCGGTCGTCGCGGCGCCAGCCGTCGCGGTCCTCGTACGACCGGCGCGTCACCGTCTCGCGCGGCTCGTAGCCGTAGCGCGCGCTCCGGATGACCCGCTGCTCCTCGCGCGCGGGGTAGCGGTGGCCCGAGTACGACCGCTGGTAGACGGGCAGCGGAGCGGGCCTCGGCGCCGCGCGGCGGTCCCACCGGTCCCAGCCGGCGTGCCGGTGCTCCCACTCGTGGCCCCAGCACTCGCCCCAGCGCGGCGCCAGGTCGGCGTGCCACGCGCGGAAGTAGCGGGGCGGCGCGCGGTAGTAGCGGACCGGCACGCGCAGGACGTAGAGCGGCACCTCGTCGGGCGCGACCGCGTACCAGGGGCCCGCGTACCAGTCGCTCACGTACCAGCCGTCGTCCTGGAAGACCCAGTACGCGCCGTCGTAGAAGAAGTAGTTCGAGCCCACCGAGGGCGCGTAGTACACGGGCTGCCCCGGCACCTGGACGAGGCGCGGGTAGGCCGGGACGTGGACGCCGATCTCGACGCCCGGCAGCGCCACGCCGACCCCGACGTGGACCGCGACCTGGGCGTCGGCCCTGCTGGCCGAGCCGACGAGCACCGCGAGAGCGACGAGCAGCCGACGCATTCGAACCTCCGGGTTTCCGCGTCCGTCGTCCTGGACGGCGCGGGCACGCCGGATATTCGAGAGCAGGTTCCGGGCAGCGGGCGGGCGCGAGGGAGTCCGGGAGGTTGCGGTCCTTCCTCCGGGGGCCGTGTGCGCGCGGGCAACAGGGCCCGCGCGCGGGCCTACGGCCCCCCGAGCCGGCCCTTCATCGCGGTGAAGACGTCGTCGTCCACGGAGAGGCCGAGGTAGAGGCCGATGCCGCCGTTGCGCCAGGCCTTCTCGGTCGGGACGTCGCCGGGGCCCGCGAAGGCGTCGCCGACGCGCACGCCGTGCTTGAGGACCGCGATGCGCTCGAAGCTCGCGCCGACGATCACCCCGAACCCGCCGGAAGGGGTGAGCGCGGTGCCGACCAGGAAGCGCTCCGTCGGCGCGTTCGGGTCGACCGCGAAGACCACGTTCGTGAAGGCGTTCCACGCGCGGAAGTCCTCGTAGTCCACGCCGAGCGGGAACCAGGTGAAGCCGAGCCGGGGCGTGAGGCCGGTGCGATCGGCGGAGCGGCGGACGACGCCGTCGGGGGCGGAGAAGGTGGGCTGCCGGACGAAGTCGAACCCGTACGCGACGGTCGCGGACAGGTGGTAAACGGGGCGGACGCGCACGGCCTGGGTGTGCTCCGCGCCGCCGAGCTTGAGCGTGTACGAGAGCGGACCGGCGCCGCACACGATCGTCCGGCCGAAGGCGACGAGGGCGTAGCGGGGCTCGCCCCTGCCTTCGAGCTTTCCGGGCTCCGGCGCCGAGGGCGGCGCCTGGCGGACGCGGAATGGCTGGAGGCCCGCGCACGCGTTCACCGTGAGCGTGGCGGACGGCGGCGCCTCCGCGTCGACGACGAGCACCACCTGCATCGGCGTGCCCTCCGGGACCGACTCGGGGAACGGCGCGGCCGGCTCGCCGCTCGCGAAGTGCACCAGGAAGCGGGTCTTCGGGGGGAGGCGGGCGGCGCGTGCGAGCGCGTCGAGCTCGCTCGCGCCGGTCGTCTGCCACCACGTGGCGGCGGAGGGATCGATCGCGGGGTCGGGCGCGCCGGCGTCCGCGTCGGGGGCGGGTCCGGTCCGCGTCGGGCCGCTCGCCAGGACCGACGGATCGCACTGGACCTTCGCCCGCGTCGCGTCGGCGGCGTCGCGGAGCTGGAACCCGGCGTTGCCGGCGAAGCCGCTCCGAGGGAGGCGCCAGGTGCGCAGGCCGTTCTCGGTCGCGCCGGGGGCGACCTCCTTCCCGTCCTCGAGATAGAGCCGGAGCCCCGGAGCGAGGTCCGGCTGCGCGAGCTTCACCTCGAGGCCGTCCGCCGGACGCTGCAGGTCGGCGGCGGTCCGCTTGCAGGTCACCCGGCCGCCGCTCTGCTCCAGGGTGAACGTGTACGACTGGGCGCGCGCGGAACCGGCGAGGCCGACCGCGACCGCTGCGCCGACTGCGACGAACCACTTCTCAGGCGTCGAGCACATCGAGCGTCCTCCTCGCCGGAACGAGGTAGCTCCGGCCGTCGTACGAGCCGATCAGGAAGCCCACCAGCCGCCCCGCGAAGTCGAGCGCGGGCGCGCCGCTGTCGCCGTCCACCGTGACGTCGTGGCTCAGCCCCACGAGCCCGCGGACGCGGCGGACGCCGCGCGGGTAGCGGAACGGCACGGTCGCCCCGACGTCCGTCACGTAGGCCTTCCTCGGGACGAGATCGCGGGCGACGAGGAGGCGCAGGGCGACGCCGAGGTCCGCCTCGCCGAGCTCGCGCACTTCCACCTCGCGCGTCGCGAGCCGGGCGGCGTCCTCGCCGGCCACCGGCCCGGCCGCGGCCGCGTCCACCTCGTCGTCCAGGACGACGCGGCTCACCTCGCCGAGGTCGACGACGGTGCCCTCCGGCGTCCACGCGCGCGCGCCGCGGCGCGTCGCCCCCGCGACGTGGCCGGAGAGGACGGCGCGCCATTCGCCGTCGCGGAGGACGAGGGCGCCGACCGTGCCCGTCGTGCCGCCCAAGCGCGCCGAGGCGTTCCGGCCGGGCCAGACGCCGCGCAGCGCGCCCGGACCGGGGACGCCCTGCACGTCCACGAGCACGCGCCGCCGGCGGCCATCCAGCGTGACGTCGAGGCGGCGCTCGATCCGCTCCGCCGGCGCGAGCGCGTCCTCCGGCCGCTTCCGCTCGACCACCACCACGACGCCGGGCCGGGCGGTGGAGCGCCCCTCCTCGCGTGCGAGCCCCCAGTGGACGGAGACGACGCCCTCCTTCGCGCCGTGCCGCCGCCGCGCCGCCCGCACGGCGGCGCGCGCGAGCCGCTCCCGCACCGGCGGCGTCCGGCGAACCGTCGGCCGGCGGGCGGGCGCGCGCCGCCACGACGGGCGGCGGCGGCGGACCCAGCGCGCCAGGTGCGAGCGCCCGCGCAGCGCCTCGCGGAGCGCCTCCTCCACGGAGAGCGCGCCGCGCTCGAGCGCCTCGAGGAGCGCGGCCCGCGCGGCGGGGTCGAGCGGCGTCTCCGCCGGGCGCGGGCGGCGGG
>Ga0209464_10000716_pt1 | contig 10584 bp, 8 predicted proteins | sample DOMMetBare1Fresh_2_FD_187473 | JGI IMG/M metagenome (GOLD analysis project Ga0209464, IMG submission 187473) | Wetland sediment microbial communities from St. Louis River estuary, USA, under dissolved organic matter induced mercury methylation -... | ecosystem: Environmental > Aquatic >... | reverse complement strand
GGTCTTCAATTCGGCTATGCCGATGGCATCATCGAAGTCGAAGAAGACGAGCTCAAGAAGTTGAAAAGCAAGCTTAAGCCCATTTTGCGCAAAGCTGACGAGGAAGATCTTGCGAAGGTCGAAGAACTTCGCCGCCTCGGGCAGGAAGCACTTCCCGTGTTCAAGCGCTTCGCTGCGGAAACGAATGAGGATATGCATCCTGTCATGGTCGAATATCTGTTCGATGGCGATAAGGCTATCTTCTTCTTCGAGGCTGAAGAGCGCATCGATTTCCGCGATTTAGTGCGCAAGCTGGCAGGGGAGTTTCATGTACGCGTCGATATGCGGCAAATCGGCGTGCGCGATGAAGCGCGCCTGGTCGGCGGCTTGGGGCATTGCGGCCAAGAATTGTGCTGCAAGCGTTTGGGCGGCGAGTTCTGCCCGGTGTCTATCCGTATGGCAAAGGAACAGGATCTTTCGCTGAACCCTCAGAAGATATCGGGCGTGTGCGGGCGCCTGATGTGCTGCCTGCGCTATGAATACGATGCTTATAAGGAATTCAAGAGCCGGGCCCCGAAGGCGAATGCCAAGATATCGACGTCTCGGGGACCCGCGAAGGTCATCGAACTGGACGTTCCGCGTGAGATGATAACGGTCAAGCTGGAGGAAGACGGCAAAAGGGTGACATTCCCCCTTTCTGCGATGGATGCTCCCGAAGAAGGGTCCAACAGGCCTTCCAGTATTGGGGATGAATTCGAAGCCTATGCCGACCCCGATCCTCTTGCCGGAGAAAGCAGCTCTGTGCTGTTTGATACTGCTGGGTTTACCCGTGACGATAAGCTTGCCGCACCGGAAGCACATCATAATCCCCAGACTCCTCGCAAGAAAACAACTTCCGGCGATCGTCCCGAAGGGTCGTCCGATGGGCGAAAGCCGCGTCGCCGGAAGCGCAAAGGAACGAATACCCAGGATGTGCCGGCAGGGCAGAAGCAGAAAAACCGTACGGCTTCTCATGGATCGTCTGATGCGCAGGCAAAGGGCGGGAACAACGCGCAGTCTCGTTCATCGTCGGGCGGAGGTCCTGCCAAGCAGAATAACAGGCATCGTAATCGCGGCGCCCAAGGGGAATCCAGTGCCCCGCAGAATAGAAATGGCCAAGCGGTACGGCCTGGGCAGAAATCAAGCGGGCTTGCGGGCGACCACCAACATCGCAGTAAGGAAATGCCAGACCGTAACCGTGCATCGCAGCCTACTGCTCCCGGCTCATCGGCCCCATCGGCGAATGGGACGGATACCCATCGAAGGACAAGGCGGCGCACCCATAAGACCGGAGGCGACGAACATGAAGCTTGATTACGAGCTTCTGACCGATTTATACCAACTGACTATGGCCCAGGGGTATTGGCAGTGCGATAAGATCGATGAACGGGCATGCTTCCATATGTACTTCCGGGAGAACCCCTTTCGGGGAGGGTTCAGCGTGGCTTGCGGCCTCTCCCAGCTTGCCGATATGATCGAGGACTTTCATTTTACCGAAGATGACTGTGCATACCTTCGCAGCTTGCAGGCTCCCGGTGGCGGCCCTTTGTTCGATTCTGGTTTTCTGGAATGGCTTCGTACTATGGATCTTGCCGTCGATATCGATGCAGTCCATGAAGGCGAGATCGTATTTCCCAATGAGCCTTTAGTGCGGGTCACTGGTCCGATCATGCAGTGCCAGTTGTTGGAGACGGCTCTCTTGAACTGCGTGAATTTCGAAACCCTTATTGCCACCAAGGCGGCTCGCGTGTGCCTAGAGGCTGGATCGCCTGTGGCCGAATTCGGCTTGAGAAGAGCCCAAGGCGTCGGAGGTGTCTGGGCGAGTCGAGCTGCCGTCGTTGGAGGATGCGCGAGTACAAGCAATGTGCTTGCCGGCCGGATGTTCGACATTCCGGTTTCGGGGACCCATGCTCATTCCTGGGTTATGGCGTTTGATGACGAGCTAGAGGCTTTTCGCGCATATGCGCGCGTATTCCCGAACAACTGCGTGCTGCTGATAGATACATACGATGTGCGGCGGGGGTTGGAAAACGCCATTGTCGTTGGACTGGAAATGAAGGCGCGCGGCGAGCAGCTGATAGGCGTCAGAATCGATTCGGGCGATTTGGCGTGGCTTGCGAAGATGTGTCGCACCCGTTTAGATGAAGCCGGCCTTCCCGATTGCGGCATCGTGCTCTCGAATGATCTTGATGAGCACACCATCAGATCTATACGCGATGAGGGAGCCCAGGTTATGAGCTGGGGTGTAGGTACCAAATTGGCCACCGCGTACGATCAGCCGACCTTGGGAGGAGTCTATAAACTATCTGCTACCCAGGCGAATCCCCAATCTGCATGGTCTGACTGCATTAAGCTTACCGAGCAAATCACTAAACTGACGTTTCCCGGGGTGCTGGGAATTCGCCGATACTATCATGAAGACGGCCACATTGCCGGGGATATGGTCTACGATATCCACTCGTCCGTGAATGCCGATGAGCAGATTATCGATCCGGCAGATGAATTGCGGCGTAAGGTGCTGGGTGGAAAACGATTTGAAGATCTTTTGCATCCATTGGCTCGAAAAGGCAAAGTGTGCCTCGAGTCGCGCTATCGCAATGCTATGGAAGCTCAACGGCGGGTTATTACAGGTTTGGGTAGTTTGGATGAAACTCGAAAGCGCATGCTGAATCCCCATTCTTATCCAGTGGGGCTGGAGGCTGGGCTTGCAAAACGTCGCCGCAACCTGGTTTTCAAGTTGCATGGTCTCAATGATGCGTTCGAAGGAAGGGCTGATTGATGATCAGGGTCATAACCGATTCCGTTGCGTCTATCCCGGAAGACGTCATCGCCGATGATGGCATTCGGGTTCTTACGCTGTATGTGCATCGGGATGGGGTGGAGTATGCTGATGCCACGATGGATGTAGATGCGTTCTATGCCGATATCTATCATATGGTCGATGATATTCCGACTTCGAGCCAGCCTTCTGCTGAGTCGTTCGAGCATGTTTTCGAGGAAGCTGCCGTGGTGGGCGACCAGGTGCTTGGCGTTTTCATATCCACAGGGCTTTCCGGCTGCTATGATGGCGCGCTTCGCGCAGCTCGCGCAGTGAAAGCACGGCATGCCGATTTCGAGTATGCCCTTGTCGATTCGACATCCTGCGGCGGTGACGAAGGTTTTCCGATTATGGATGGCATTGATGCCGTTCGCGCTGGTCGAAGCTTGGCCCATGCAGCGCAGGCCGTGCTGTTGGGCATACAATCAACGCGCTTCCTATTCACCCCCGAATCCTTGACATTCTTAAAGGCCGGTGGGCGTATTGGGAATGCGGCGGCTCTGCTGGGCAATCTTGTTCAGCTTGCTCCGGTTCTCACGGTGCGTGATACGTTTGCGACGGCATTGGCGAAGGCGCGCACTCGCCCGAAGGCCCTTAAGCGCATTATGCAGCAACTGGCTGACGATATTGATTCCTGCGGAGGATTGAAGCGCATCGTCGTTCATTATATCGGCAGCAAAGAACCCGCTGTCGAATGGGCGAAGAACGTCATCGAACCCTATCTCGGCCATGAGGTGGATGTTCTGCCGGTAAGTCCCGTCATAGGTATGCATGTGGGCCCTGCCGTGGGGATCGCATATGAATGCAATATGCCCCTGTCGGGTAAGATCACAGGAAATATCCAACAGTATTTGTGCATGCACTGAGAAGCGGAGGAAACGAACGCATATGGATATACGTTGCAACCTCATCATAGACTCCTGTTGCGATCTGCCATTCGAAGTGGTCGATCGGCCGGGGGTCTATGCAATCGAATTTCCCTATATCATGGATGATGAAGAACAGTTGGATGATTTCTACCGCAGCTCGACACCCCATGAATTCTTCGAGGCAATGCGTGACAGGAAACGCACGCCGCCTACAACATCCCAGATTCCCAGTCGTACGTTGACAGAGGCTTTCACATCTGCTTTCGAGTCGGGCGTTCCCACCGTGTACCTGAGCTTCACCAGCGGTCTTTCGGGCAGCTATGATGCGGCTGTTCTCGTCCGCGATCAGCTTGCGGTCGAGTATCCGGGGCGCGAGCTGTATGTTGTAGATACGAAGCTGGCTTCCATTGCCGAAGGCCTGCTTGTGCTCGAAGCGATTGAACAGCGGGACAAGGGGCTGACTGCCGAAGAAATGGTGAAATGGGCAGAAGAAGCCCGTTTCTATGTGAATGCCCAGTTTATGGTCGATGATTTGGAGGCGCTGCGTCGCGGCGGCCGTATACCGGCCAGCGTTGCAATGGCCGGTGCTAAGCTTGATGTGAAACCGCTTCTCGGATTTGATTTGAACGGCAAACTGGCGTTGACGAGCGTTGCCCGTGGTCGCAAAAAAGGAATCCGTCAATTGACCGAATATTACAAGAAACGCATCGACCCTGATCAGCCAGCTAAACGTATTGTCCTGGCCGATTCTGATTGTTCGCATGACATGGAGCGGATGCAAGAGGAAATCTCGAAGCTAGATGGAAGCGTCCTGTTTTTGCAAACGAGTATCGGTCCTGTTATCGGCAGCCATGTCGGTCCGGGCATGGTGGCACTGGTGTTCTGGGGGCTTGATCGCCGTGATGACATAAGCGTGGCTGATCGTATCGCCAAGCGTGTGAGGGAGAGGGAATGACGATATGGGTATCGAGTGCAATCTGATTCTGGATTCCTGCTGCGAGCTACCAAGGGATATCTGGGATATCCCCGGAGTGACAATGCTCCATTTCAGCTATACCGAAAGCGGCCGTAATTTCACTGACGATATGTACGAGAGCGTAAGCGCCCATGAGTTTTATGAGAATATGCGCAGCGGTGCGGCTCCGATGACATCGCAGCCTTCTCAATCTGAAATAGAGGTGGCGTTTCGCGAAGCCATTCAGTCGAATATCCCCACAGTGTACCTTGCCTTCTCAAGCGGGATATCAGGTGCATACGAAGGGGCTATGGTTGCGCTCAACCGTATGAAGCAAGAATTTGGAGATGATATTCCCCTGTATGTGGTCAACACGCTTATCGGCTCGACTCCGGAAGGGCTTTTGGCGTCGGAAGCCTTGCGGCAGCGCGAAAAAGGCATGACCGCGCGAGAATTGGTCGATTGGGCTGAGGAAGCACGCTATTTCGTGCAGACTATGTTCATGGTGGATGATTTGGATGCGCTGCGCCGTGGCGGGCGTATTCCTGCCGGTGTGGCAATGGCGGGCGCAAAACTCGATGTGAAGCCTTTGCTGTCCTTCGACATCGATGGCAAGCTTGTCTTAGTGGGTGTTGCCCGTGGCCGCAAAAAGGGCTTGCGCCGTATGGCGGATTTCTATGAGAAGATGCATTCAAGCGATCCGAATGCATCTCTTGTGGCGATCGGCAATGCCGATTGCCAGAAAGACGCCGATCGTATGAGGGAAGCCGTCGAGCGAAAAGATGAAAGCACCCTTTTCCTTGAGACGAACATAGGCCCGACGATCGGGTGCCATGTTGGGCCAGGTATGGTATCGTGCTGTTTCTGGGGTCCGGACCGGCGCGAGAATTTGTCGGTTTCCGATCGCATCGCCAACCGTGTGAAATCATCATAGGCTTTTGTTTCGCCTGTGTATGCTTATTCGTATCGTCTTGCGGCCGCATGGCTTCATGACAACCTATTCTGAAAGGTGGAACTATGCTCGATGCATTCGTGTTTATCGGCAATCCTGCCATAGGTGCCGAGATTACCTCCAATTTGGTCAAAGCAGGCTTCAAGGCCGCTTCCGATATGGAATCGGCTCAGGTCATTCTTACGTTTTGCGCTTCGCAAGAAGAGGCTGAAAGCGTCTATTTCGAAAGCGACGGCATTATTGCGAAAGCCCAGGCGGGTGCATACCTTATCGACTTCGGTACGGTGACCCCGTCGTTTGCAAAAGAGCTTTCGGCGATGGCTGCAATCAGTGACATGCATGCGGTCGAGGCCCCTTTGTTCGTGCGAAATGCGACCGAGGAACAGGCCTATGCCGATCCTTCGAACTTGATTGCTCTTTTGTCGGGTGAGGGTGATGATTCTTCGACGGTTCGTCCGCTCTTGGATGCCTGCGCAGGCTCTGTCCGCGTATGCGGCGATCCTGGTTCGGGCCAGTTGGCAAAATGTGCATTTACGCTGCAACGTGTGGCGCAGATCGTCTCATGCATGGAAGCACAGGCGCTGTGCCGTACGATGCTCGACGAAAGTGCATCGGCTCGGGTTATGGAGCAGGTTGTGGCGGCGGAAGTGGTTCCTGATGAAATCGGCCTGCTATGCCAGGCTATCGCATCCCGGCGATTTGCGGGAAGCTATACCATCGATGTCATGATGGGCGAGCTGTCCAGCGCCCTTTCGGCTGCTGATGATGCCGATTTGATCGTTCCCCAAGCAGAGGCAGCTGAATACCTCCTGCAACTTCTTTCGATGATCGGTGGAGTCGATATGGCTCCCGCCGCGCTTTCGCTCCTCTATGGCGATGAGGCGGCATGTGCCGAATACGGTCTCGATTGGACGCGTGCTGAAGAGGTGTATACGTCCATGGGCGAACAAGATGACTACGATGGCGAATATGATGACGATGATGACGAATGCGACTGTGGGCATGATCATGGATCGGCTCGTAAGCAGGGAACGGACCATGGTTTTTCAGGTGGTTTCGGTGGGTATTCTGCCAACTAGGTGCACGCTCTGTCCTCGCGTCTGCAGAGTAGATCGTTCTGCGGGCGGGGTCGGTGTGTGCGGGGCTGGATCGACACTGCGCATCGCTCGCGCTGCTTTGCATGAATGGGAAGAACCTCCTATTAGTGTAGGGGCAGGAAGCGGCGCAGTGTTCTTCAGCTGCTGCTCCTTGCGCTGCTTGTATTGCCAAAATGAGGATATCGCGCAAAACGTGCACGGGACCGAAATCGATGAAGGACGTTTAGCCAACATTTTTTTGGAATTGCAGAAAGGTGGAGCGGCGAACATCAACCTTGTCACTCCTACCCACTATCTTCCCTTCATAGTGCCGGCGATAGAATCTGCACGTTCGCGTGGTCTTATGCTGCCAGTCGTATACAACACCTCTGGGTATGAATTGGCTTCGACCGTTCGGGATATTGCGCCCTACGTCGATGTGTATCTTACGGATTTCAAATACTGGCGTGATAGTGAAAGCGACGCTTCTCGCCGGTATTCCCATGCTCCAGATTATTTCGAATATGCCGATGCCGCACTCGATGCCATGGTAGAAACGATGGGGGAGCCTTGCTTTGATGTATGGGAAGGCAAAGATTCTCGTCTGGTAAAAGGCGTGATAGTCCGCCATCTGCTGCTTCCGGGAAGGCTGAAGGATTCTCAGAGCATTCTAGCCTATCTTTGGAATCGACATGGGGATGAGATCCTGTACAGCATCATGAACCAGTACACTCCGATGCATCAGCATCCTTCTGCCCCAGAACTTGATGGCAAGGTTCCCGACAGCGAATACGAACAGCTTCTCGATTTTTTGGATGAAAAGGGAATGACGAATTACTTCTGGCAGCAAGGTGGCAGCGCAAGCGAGAGCTTCATTCCCTCGTTCGACAATACGGGTGTACTGTCTGTTTGAGAATTCTCTTGCAATAAGCCGGCGGGTCGGTTAATATCCTCACCATCAAACCGTTGAAGAGGAAGTAACGGCGGCAACGCGCTCACAGAGAGCCGGGGATGCTGGGATCCCGGTAGCACACGAACTGTCAAATGGTCCCCTGAGGGTCGACGCGAACCGTTGTGAAGTAGTGTCGGACGGCTGCCTCCGTTATCGGGCAGAGATGTGAAGCGCATCTCGATAAAAGTGGGCGCAATACCGCGCCAAGCAGTGGTGGTACCGCAGGAGCTTCTGCTCTTGTCCCTGCATTGATTATATGCAGGAGACGAGGGCGTTTTTTTATGCCTTCATCCTTGCAGAAGAAAGGAAGGCATCATGACTGCGCGAACCCACGAGTATAAAACCTATCTGACGGAAGACGAACTGCCCGAGCGGTACTACAATGTGCGGGCCGATATGGCTGTGCAGCCGGCTCCCATGCTCAGCCCCGCTACGTTGGAGCCTGTTACCGTAGCCGATTTGGAGCCGGTGTTCTGTACCAGGTTGGCGGAACAGGAACTCGACGACAGAAACCGCTTTATTCCCATTCCGGAAGATGTGAGGAAGTTCTATTGTACATATCGCCCCAGTCCGTTGGTCCATGCCGAATTTCTTGAAAAAGCGCTTGGCACGCCTGCAAAGATATACTTCAAGTTCGAAGGCAACAATACGAGTGGATCGCATAAGCTGAATTCAGCTATAGCTCAAGCCTATTATGCGAAGGAGCAAGGACTCAAGGGCCTTACCACCGAAACCGGTGCAGGCCAGTGGGGCACTGCGTTGGCGATGGCTACGGGCTTCTTCGGTCTTGATCTCCACGTGTTCATGGTGAAATGCTCGGCACTTCAGAAACCGTATCGCAAAGCCGTTATGGAAACGTATGGAGCAGCTGTCACATCGTCGCCTTCCGATACCACCGAAGCGGGTCGAGCTATTCTGGCGCATGATCCTGCATGCACTGGTTCTTTGGGTACGGCCATATCGGAAGCGGTGGAAACTGCCGTTGGAACCGAAGGATATCGCTATGCGTTGGGCAGCGTGCTGAACCAGGTACTGCTGCATCAGTCCATCATAGGCTTGGAGACAAAAGCTGCTTTGGATAAAATCGGTGAAACATGCGATGTGCTGATTGGCTGCGCGGGGGGCGGATCGAACTTGGGAGGTTTGATGGCTCCCTTTATGGGGGACCGTTTGTCGGGCAAGCCAGCACCTTATATGATAGCCGTCGAGCCTGCTAGTTGCCCGAGTCTGACGCGGGGGCGTTTTGCTTATGATTTCTGCGATGTGGGAAAAGTAACGCCCTTGGCCAAGATGTATACGCTTGGATCGGGTTTCATTCCCAGTCCGAGTCATGCCGGTGGTCTTCGGTACCATGGTATGAGCCCTATTTTGAGCCAGCTGTACCACGATGGATATATAGATGAAGCACGTGCGGTTGGGCAGACGCGTGTATTCGAGGCTGCCGTGCTGTTTGCCCAGGTGGAAGGAATCCTACCTGCACCTGAAAGCAGCCATGCTATTCGGGTTGCCATCGATGAAGCCTTACATTGCAAGGAAACGGGAGAAGAGAAGACGATCGTATTCGGACTGACGGGTACGGGGTACTTTGACCTGGGTGCCTATCAGAGCTACAGGGATCATACGATGAGCGATCATGTTCCTTCCGATGAGGAATTGGAAGAAGGCTTTTCGTTTATTCCCGATGTAAACAGATAGCTGGGTGTAGCATCACTTGAATTTGACTGATGCTCATGTATGGTACCGCGGGGTTGCATTTCGGTTATGTTGCTCCAAAGACGCATCGGCATGAAGCTTCTCCGAAGCTCGGGATTATAGCGCGCATCGATTGAGAGGCTATCATAAAAACGTCGCCAGGCATCTTGCATAATCGCCTCGTCTTCCATGTGGGGAGGCGGGGCGATGCTGTCAACAGACATTAACTGCCAGTGTCCTTGCTCGGACACGCCGGCAAGATGATGCGTTTCGTCATAGATGGCGAAACGCTGCGTGTTGAAACGCTGGCCGAACCAATCCATGATGAAAGGGACCACCGATGCGTTCGGATTGCATTGTGCAAACCAGAGATCGCCATCAACATGCTGGAAGCGGATGAACTGCCGCATTTTCTCTGCTTCGTTCGACGTATGACGCTGCAGCTTCAAAACGGGTTCGACTACGGGATTTCCCCATTCGTCAAGCACTCCATGGACGTGAGGGCTGTGGCACGGGGTGGTGCAGGTTGTTTTGCGCTTGCACCCGGAACACGATGCGGCGTGGTTTTGCTTCATGGCATACCGTATGAAGCGGTAGATGGACATATTCTTGCTTGCGCAGTCTGCTGCAAAAGCCATAGAAATAGTATTCCAGACGATGTTTCCGCAGGTACGTTTTATGCCGCGTTGGACGCGTAAAGCTACCTGCATATCAGTAGGCACGGGAACAACTTGCTGGTCTAGTCGCGGTTGGATGTGCTTATCCGATACGATATCCTGCACGGTGCAATGCGAGGCATAGGCGGTGAACACGCATGTCGCAAATCCTTCCAAGGTTCCGTCGAAGGAAAGGGCGACTGATTGATCGGTCGTGCGCGGCGTCGACGTACTGCTTTGCTGGCAGGTGAGCTGGGTCTTCATTATCGGTGCCATTCTGCCAAGGGTTCGAAAAGGCTGGCCGTGGATTTTTTCACTGCCTTCGGCAAGATGGGTTGCGCAGGTTCGGGCAAGTGGGGATGGGTAGCAAAAGCCTGTGTTTCAAGGGGGCGATCCGATGTGTCGACGTTGAATGCGGAATCGATTTCGCCCAATGTCATCTGTCCGGGTATGGCCTTGCTGCTTCTTCTACCGTGGGATCCTCCGTCGATGCGGCAGGCCAGCTGAGCGCGCAGAGCTTCGGGGCAGAACTCTATACCGCCGCCAGCCCACGATCCATTGCATGTAATGAAGAAGCGGGCGCGCTTATATGCTAT
>Ga0209464_10000714_pt1 | contig 10589 bp, 8 predicted proteins | sample DOMMetBare1Fresh_2_FD_187473 | JGI IMG/M metagenome (GOLD analysis project Ga0209464, IMG submission 187473) | Wetland sediment microbial communities from St. Louis River estuary, USA, under dissolved organic matter induced mercury methylation -... | ecosystem: Environmental > Aquatic >... | reverse complement strand
AAGAAGTATTACATCCTGACCTTCTTGTTTTGACTCAAATGTCCATTTAACAGGCTCAAGGATTTGAGCAAACAACTGAAATCCTGTTAGTAAAAGGAGACTAAGAAAAAGGGAAAACCGTTTCATGTATATAATATTATAATCAGAAACACAAAAATACACATTGGTTTGAATCTATTCATGAAAACAGTCACTGAAAAAATCTAATAAGTGTTAATGCGAATGACTTTAATCTCAATAAAAAATCCCGGCACTTGAATGTCGGGATTTTTTATTGAGATCAGAATACAATCTCTTCCATGCTTTCGTCAAAGAAATGATACTCGGGTATAGAATAAGAGCTCATTTCCTGAATTTTAATTCGTTTTAAATACTTGAAAGTCCATTTCCATCGTAAAGACCAGAATCCCTTATTCAAGTATGCGGCCAGATAAGGATGAGCTTTGATCACCACTTTTGATTTATTCAACTCTTTACAGATGTAATTAACTTTACCTTCCAATTCATCCACCAGCAAAATTGTTGGTGTGACAGCTCCGGTACCTTTACATACCGGACAAACTTCAGCGGTTTCCACATGTTCTTCAGGACGGACTCGCTGACGGGTTATCTGCAAAAGGCAGAATTTGCTCAACGGCAAAATGTTGTGCTTGGTGCGGTCAACAGCCATTGAATCTTTCATCCGCTCATAAACTTTATGGCGGTTTTCGGCTAAATGCATGTCGATAAAATCGACCACAATAATGCCACCCATGTCTCTCAACCTCAGTTGGCGGGCAATTTCTTCGGCAGCTGCCAGATTAACTTCCAGAGCATTCGTCTCCTGGTCAATTCCGGCTTTCGAACGGTTTCCGCTGTTCACGTCGATAACATGAAAAGCTTCAGTATGTTCAATAATCAGGTATGCTCCATTTTTGAAGGATACGGTTTTCCCAAATGTTGCTTTAAGTTGCTTATCAATCCCATAATGTTCAAAAATCGTCTGGTTTCCTTTGTAGAGTTTGACAATTTTTTTCTTTTCAGGGGCGATTGATCCCAGGTATTCGCTTATTTCTTCAGATACAATAGGGTCATTAACAATGATGCTATTGAAATCGGGATGATAGATATCCCTAAGTAAAGCAGTTGTCCTTCCTAATTCTCCCACAATCAGGGCAGGTGCATTTACCTTTCGTAATTTCTGAAATGTTGTTTCAAATTTCCCGACCAGCCTTTTCAGCTCCTGATCGAGTTCTGCAACACGTTTTTCTTCAGCTGCAGTACGCACAATTACACCAAACTTACGGGGTTTGATGCTTTGAATAAGCTTTTTGAGTCTGTTCTTTTCTTCGGCCGATTCTATTTTTTGCGAAATACTAACTTTTTCGCTGAATGGCATCAATACCATATTCCGGCCGGCAATAGACAGTTCTGAAGTTAAGCGTGGACCTTTGGTAGAGATGGGCTCTTTTGCCACCTGAACCAAAATGTTTTGTCCGACTTTAAGAATATCCGAGATTTTTCCCTCCTTATCGATATCAGGTTCTGACTGAATTTTTGAAATGGAGGTGATTTTGTTGTTCTTCGATGTGGCAATTTTCAGAAACTTATTCAGTGTCGCAAATTGGGGACCCATATCGAGATAATGCAGGAATGCATCTTTTTCGTAACCTACGTCAATGAAAGCAGCGTTCAGACTGGGCATTATTTTTTTTACGCGGCCAAGATAAATATCTCCAACAGCAAATTTTGCCCCTGACTTTTCCCTGTTAAGTTCGACTAACCGTTTATCTTCCAATAAAGCAATCACCACTTCCGAAGGAGAGACATCTACAATTAAATCGCTACTCACTACGTTTTGTATTTTTCAAATTAAAACTACCAGACTTAAAAACAGATTAAACCTAAAGCACATTCGCGCTTTAGGTTTAATCGTAATAAGTACTTTAAAAGCTAATGCTTACTAAAGAAAGACTATTTTTTCTTTTTATGTCTATTTTTTCTTAGTCTCTTCTTACGCTTATGCGTAGCCATTTTATGTCTTTTTCTTTTTTTTCCGCTTGGCATAATAAATTATTTTACTTGGTCTTTAACTTGTGCTACAAAAGTTTTAGCTGGTTTAAAAGAAGGAATGAAATGCTCCGGAATAATAATGGTAGTATTTCTTGAAATGTTACGTGCAGTTTTTTCTGCTCTCTTTTTCACTATAAAACTACCGAAACCACGTAAATATACATTTCTGCCTTCGGTTAATGAATCTTTCACTGTTTCCATGAAAGCTTCTACTGCTTTTTGTACTGTCACTTTCTCAATACCTGTGTTCTTACTTACTTCGTTAACAATATCTGCTTTTGTCATCTCTAAAAATATTTAATTATCAACAATTTATATTACTGAAACAATTGGTGTGCAAAAATAAAAATTATTTGAAAATTAGGAACATTATAATCCGATTATTTTTACAGTTTTGAAAGATTTTAAAGTAGTTAGCTGAAATATGGATTTTTTTAACTTTCAAATACATCAATGGTACGCCATTTCCAAACGCGATTTGCCCTGGCGAAACTCCCGCAATCCATACTTCATATGGCTTTCAGAGATTATCCTTCAACAAACAAGAGTTGATCAGGGATTAGCTTATTATCTGAGATTTACAGAAGAATTTCCGACTATAAATGAGCTCGCCAATGCTTCTGAAGACCAGGTTTTGAAACTTTGGCAGGGTTTAGGCTATTATTCGCGGGCACGCAACCTCCTTTTTACGGCAAAATACATCCAGCAAAATTACCATGGAAAATTTCCTGATACCTATGAATCGATTCTTGCCTTGAAAGGAATTGGTGAATATACGGCTTCGGCCATTGCCTCTATTTCCTTTGGTCTTGAATTCCCTGTGGTTGATGGAAATGTTTTCAGGTTACTGAGTCGCTTTTTTGGAATTTCAGAACCAATCGATTCGAATTCAGGGAAAAAGGTTTTCAACAGTTTGGCGAAAGAACTGATTAAAGGTTCTAATCCCGGGATGCACAATCAAGCTTTGATGGAATTTGGAGCTCTACAGTGTGTGCCAGGAAAACCTGACTGCATGAAATGTGTTTTAAGTGAAAAATGTTTTGCTTATGGGGCTGATAAAGTTGGCATATTGCCTGTAAAAGTTAACAGGACCAAACAAAGAGATCGCTTTTTTAATTACCTTATTTTTGAATACAATAATTATATATGGATTCGGCAGCGGACTGATAAGGATATATGGAAAGGACTGTTTGAATTTCCACTGATTGAAAGTTCTGAAAAAAAAGAAGTTTTCGAAATTTTATATGCAAATGAATGGGATCGAATAACAAATTCTCCCACCTCCATTATACAAAGCGTAAGTAGTTGGAGGATTCATATCCTGAGTCATCAACGAATTAATTACAGGTTTATTAGAATTACTCTGACTGAAGAATTTGAATTGCCTAACAAGTTAATGAGGGTGAATAAGCAAGATATTCTTAGCTTTGCTATTCCAAAGTTACTTGAATCAATGGTAGAAGAAATTGTTGAAAAATGAGCTCTGACAATTAAAAAAGCACGACTTCGACCTGAATTTCAGTTAGTTGGTAAAAATTTAAAGTAAAATATATTTTGGGGCAAAAATTATTGTAAATTTATTTCACTTAATCATTTAAATCCATACCCATATGTCCGTAAACAAAGTTATTCTGGTCGGAAACGTTGGTCGTGATCCTGAAGTCAGGCATCTCGATAAAGGTGTTGCCGTTGCAAGATTTTCACTTGCCACGACTGAAAATTATACTTCAAAAACAGGTGAAAAAGTTAGTAATACCGAATGGCACAATATTGTAGCCTGGAGGGGATTGGCTGAAGTAGCTGAAAAGTATGTTAAAAAGGGCAGCCAGCTATATATTGAAGGCCGTCTTAGAACCAACTCCTATGAAAAGGATGGCGTAAAACACTATACAACTGAAATTAATGCCGATACCATGCAATTGCTTGGCAAACGTGAAGGACAGTCAGAAATGCCCGGTCAGACATTGGCAAGTACAGAACAAGTTCAAAGTCTGAATGAACCCGATTTTAGTCAACCTGAAGAAGACGATTTACCCTTTTAATAAACTTAAACCCGATTTAATTGGAAACTGATCCTTTGCCCACATTCTGTGCAATTTCATGTAATATTCAATTTCACCCTTTCACTGTTGGTAATGGAATTAGTTTAATTACAATAGTTCTTTTGATTTTTATTTCTGCCTTCCTTTCTGCTTCAGAAGTGGCTTATTTCTCCATTAGTCCATCAGAGAAACATAAACTGGAAGGAAAAAAATCAAAGAAAAATTTTTACCTCCGCAGAAACCTCAATTCTCCGGAACAATTGTTGGCTACTATTTTGGTAGCCAACAATTTTATTAAAGTAGGCATAGTCCTTTTATCAAGCTATTTATTTGGTAGTTTACTCGATTTTACTGAAATGCCTTTTTGGGGTATCGTCATTCAGGTGGTTGTTATAACACTAATTATCCTGCTGTTTGCTGAAATATTTCCCAAGATTTTTGGCAGCCATGATGCCGTCAGGTTAGCCCGGTTTGTTGCTTTCCCACTTTATATCCTGATTAAAATATTAAGACCAGTAAATGCTGTCTACATTTTTTCAAGTTCCTTTATTAATAATCGTATCCGGGCTTATAATAAGCATATATCGGTCGATGAACTTTCGCAGGCACTCGAGCTTACTTCACAGACAGAACTAAAAGAAGACAAGGAAATATTAAAAGGGATAGTAAAATTTGGGAATAAAAATGTGGCTGAAATTATGCGGTCACGAGTGGATGTAGTTTCAGCCGATTTTAACGACAACTACTCCAAAATACTGAACCTCATTACCGAAACCGGATTTTCCCGTATACCGGTGTATTTAGATTCATTCGACCAGATTAAAGGAATTCTTTATATAAAAGATTTATTGCCTCATGTTCATAAAGGTCCGAATTTCCGTTGGCAAAGCATTATTCGACCGCCTTTTTTTGTTCCCGAAACAAAAAAAATAGATGATTTGCTTGAAGAATTTCAGAAAAGCAAAGTCCACATGGCCGTAGTGGTTGATGAATATGGCGGAACGTCAGGCATTGTAACACTGGAGGATGTTTTGGAAGAAATTGTCGGTGAGATAACTGATGAGTTTGATGAGGAAGAAAAATTCTATACAAAAATCGGTGAAAATAAATTTCTGTTTGATGGCAAAACGCTTTTAAAAGATTTTTACAAGGTTACAGGCGCGGAAGATTCAGTATTTGATGAAGTAAAAGGTGAAGCCGATACTTTGGCAGGACTTATTCTGGAACTTAAAGGTGAGATTCCACAAAAAAACGATACTATAAGCTATAAAAATTACGTTTTCTCCATTGAGGCTGTTGATAACCGACGGATTAAACAAATAAAAGTTGAAATTAAGATTCCTGAAGAATGAGAAAACTCTTTTACTTTTTTCCAATTTACCTTTTCATGTTGTTCTTTTCGTGTAAGCAGGATTACGTACCCAAGCCAAGGGGTTTTTTTCGCATAGAATTTCAGAAGAAAAGCTACCATGAACTGGACTCTGCAGGTTTGCCTTACAGGTTTGAAATACCGGATTATAGCAAAATAGTCCCCGATCAGGAACAGCAGGCCGAACCTTATTGGGTCAATCTGGAAATTCCTAAACACAAAGCCGAGGTTCATATCAGTTATAAAAAGGTGGAAAATAACCTTATGAAATTAATTGAAACATCGCGCAAGCTCGCATACGATCATAGTTTCAAGGCCGATGCAATCGATGAACGTGTTTTTATGAACGCTGAAAAAAAAGTCTATGGAACGATTTACCTGCTTGATGGGAATACAGCTTCTTCACTGCAGTTTTATCTGACCGACAGCACCAGGAATTTCCTTCGCGGGGCATTGTATATCCGTGAAGTGCCAAATATTGATTCAATCCGCCCGGTGATTGACTTCTTAACTCCCGATGTTATTCATTTAATCGAGACCACCGAGTGGGTACATTAAATGGCACTGGTAAAAATCATACATACGAATGGAGGCCAAGTTGGGATATGGCGTTTAACCGAATCTTCAAACGATTTGCTTTCTGGCTTTTCTTCTGAAGAGCTTGAAAATGCTGATTTCTGGAAATATAACTTTGAAAAGCGGAAAGTGGAATGGCTGGCAACACGGGCCTTATTGAAGGTTATGATCGGGCCCGTATTCGAAATTTCATATTCTGAATCAGGAAGACCAATTCTGGCCCACTACACTTACAAACACTTGTCGATTAGTCATTCGCGCGAATTTGTTGCTGTTTATGTGCACGAAAATTGTGCAGTTGGCATCGACTTGGAAAGTATTGACCGAAACTATGAAGCGGTTAAAAAGAGATTTCTGTCCGATTCTGAACTGAAGGAAACCGGGCAAAATCCTGTTTTGCAATGTTTATACTGGTGTGCCAAGGAAGCAATTTTCAAATTGGTTCCATTTGATGGTGTCGAATTCAGGGAACAAATTCACGTATGGCCTTTTAAACCTGAACAGGAATTGCCGTTTTCTGTAAGTTTTTATTCCGGAGAAGCTACGTTAAACTACCTACTACACTTTGAGATTTTTGAAAATCATTGTATGGTTTGGGTTCATGATTGATCAAAATAGACTTTCATCTGTTAAATTATCATCATTCAACGAATACTCGAAATTGTCAACATGAAACAATCTGAACCTCATATACTGGTTATTTTCGGAGCTTCCGGAGACCTGGCCAAACGAAAACTGATTCCAGCATTATACGAATTGCATACCCAATCACTTCTTCCGGAAAAGCTGGCCGTTTTGGGTGTATCTCGAACGGAGTTAAGCGACTCTGCTTTCAGGGAAAAGATGGAAGAATTTTTACCTGTTTTGCCAGACAATCAGAAGGATATTGCCTCATTTATGGAGCATTTGTTTTATCAGCCATTGTCTACCGCCGATTCAAATGAATATCCTATCCTGAAGGAAAGACTTGAAAAATTGTGCCTGGATCTTCAGATCCCTGAAAATTTCATTTTCTATTTATCTACTCCGCCAAATCTGTATCAGATTATTCCCCGGAGTTTAGCCGAAGTTGGCCTGAATAATTCTGTCAAAGGATTTAAACGATTGATTGTTGAGAAGCCATTTGGTACCAATTTAAGCAGCGCAAAAACTCTTAATAAGGATCTTCTAAATTACTTTGCAGAAGAACAAATTTACCGGATCGACCATTATCTGGGGAAGGAAACAGTCCAGAATATGCTGGTTACCCGTTTTTCTAACGGGATTTTTGAGCCAATCTGGAACCATAATTTTATTCATCATGTTGAGATCACTTCCGCTGAAACACTTGGTGTGGAAGACAGAGGTGGCTATTACGATCATTCCGGAGCAATGCGCGATATGGTTCAGAACCACATGATGCAGTTAGTTGGTTTGATTGCCATGGAACCTCCTGTGGTGGTAGAAGCTGATGCAATCAGAAATGAAGTACTGAAAGTTTTTCAATCATTGCGGCCCCTCAAACCAGAGGAAGTTGGGAAAAACGTAATTCGCGGACAATATACCCAATCGCATATAGGCAAAGATTTCACCAAGGGGTATCGCGAGGAGCCCGGTGTTGATCCACAGTCGCGTACGGAAACTTTTCTGGCCATTAAATTTTTTATCGACAACTTTCGGTGGGCCGGAGTTCCATTTTATATACGCACGGGTAAAAAATTGCCTGCACGAGTGACCGAAGTCGTTATTCATTTCAAAAATACGCCCCATCATTTATTTGGAAGTCAGGTCGATCCCGGTTTGTTAAATAATCAGCTGGTCCTTCGTATCCAGCCTGATGAAGGTATTTTGCTCAAAATTGGAATGAAAATTCCCGGAGCCGGATTTAGGGTTCAAACCGTTAATCTTGATTTTCATTACAGCGAATTGTCGGACGTATATCTTCCATCGGCTTACGGAAGATTATTGCTGGACTGTATTCAAGGCGATGCCACTTTATATGCCCGCGGTGATGGTGTTGAAAAGGCCTGGGAATATGTTCAGCCGATTCTTGATGCCTGGCAGAATAATCCGGAGATTCCAATCTATGGCTATCCGGCCGGAACATGGGGGCCTGAAATTGTCGATCAGTTAATGGAAGACGGAATGTGGCGTTATCCGTGTAAAAATCTGGCGCACGACGGAGAATACTGTGAATTGTAAAGTTCCGGCATTAATTCAATGTACTTACCTCAGTTTAACTCTTTGTTACCTGTAATCCAGTTGTTGAAAGGCTGAAGTCGACAAATCTGGCTCTTTCGTTTACAGGATTGGTTGATAGTTCGTGTCTGATTTTTCCTGCCGATTTTTCATCCGGAGCAAAAATCAGCATAAAACCACCACCTCCGGCGCCGAGCAATTTGTAACCCAAAACCCAGGGTGCGATTCGGTCAATTAATTTTTGAATTTCAGGAGTATTGGTTCCATGGTCAAGTTTTTGATTCAGATGCCAGCTTCGTAGCACGTTTTTTGCCAATCCTTCAAAATCTTTTGCTGAAATCGTTTCACTTGTGTTAATTGCATGTCCTTTTAATTCTTCGAGTAATGCCAGATGGGAGGAGGAATTTAAGAACATACCACGTACTATTTCAGCAAGAATACTTTTTGCCACACGCGTAATTCCGGTATAATAAAGTAATATTCTGTTTTTATTCACCGGATCAGTAAAAAGAGAATCAGGAAACCATTTAATGCCAGGAAGTTGTATTTTGCCCGGACTTGTTTCCATTAATTTAATCCCTTCCAATATTCCACCAAACTGATCCTGCCAACCACCGCAAGTAGTTAGCAGTTGTTCCAATGCCAGCGTACGTCTGCCTGTTTCTGATTTATCCCAGCCTAAACCACAAACTTCTGAAATAGTTCCAAGTACAGTTGCTGCCAGAATGGAGCTGGTTCCAAGACCTGAACCTTTTGGGACCGCCGAAAGGATGGAGATCTCCAGTCCGCCTCCGGCATATTCGAGTTGGTTTTGAAGCGAAGAAAACTTCCGGGTTGAGAATTCAGGAATAAATCCTGCAAGGGCAAGTGCAGCTTTCGGAATCGCAAATGGCGATCCGATATTGTAAAAAGCCCTCAGTTCGTCAAAATTTCGGATGGTTTCCTGTGCCCCAAGATCAATCGACCGTATAACAAACTCCGGTTTTTCTGAAGCCTTGATATAACAATGCAACGGTGGCTGTCCATTTAATTCAACCGCCAGGTTGATCACTTTTCCTCCGTGAAGGAAGCAATAGGGCGGGGTGTCGGTCCATCCTCCGGCAAGGTCAAGCCGGACAGGACTTCTGCCCCAGGCAATCTGGTCAGGTAATAATTTGATGATTGGATCACATGGAGATTTATAGAATTGTTCAAGAACAGAATCGCGTAAGTAGTCGAAGGCTTTTTTCTCTTCCTGGTGCCATTCTAATCCACGTTTGCGCAGGACAGATGCTCTGAACATGTGAAAATGCAAGGGCAGCCAATCCATATTTTTTACTGCAATCGCTTCGGGTAACTGAATATTTTGATCTTCGAAATCATTAGCTACCTGGGCAAGATCAAGCTGATAAAAAACTGAATTGCTGTAATTTCGTGCAAGGGCAGGAATTGTTTTCAACCTCAAACGGCAACTTTGTTCTTCCAACAAGGGAATATTACAATTCTGGGTGATTTCATCCGAACTTAATCGTTTGGAATTTATCCAGAGCAATTTTAAATCTTCCCGATTTTTAGGTTCCCGATCGAGTAACCATTGAATAAATGCCGGATCGATCCGGTTTTTATTCAGGACCGGGAAAAGCGGAAGAAACTGAATGTCTGTATTTTGCCCATTATTACTGAATGCGGATTGTAAATCATGGTTCGTGAGCCATTCTTTCAGGGAAATTCCCATGAAAGCAGTTGTTTCACTTTCCAATATTCCTCTGAATGAATCATTGAATCCGTAATTTCTTATGACCACCTCGCGTTCATTGATCGGAACCAGGTCGAGACAGTCGCCTGAGTTTAGTTTCAGATTCCAATCGTTATCAGGAATGTGGGTTAAGACATGATTATCTTTTAATTGCCATCCTGATGAAATGGTGGCATTTTCGATCCAGATATTGTTGAGCTTTGAGTCAATGTTTGTTTGAACTTCAGCGTTTAAAATGAATATGGATGGATGTGGTTTTATATGCCGGTGCCATATTTCGCGCTGATCTGTAATTCGGTTCTGAATCGCAAGATTAGAGGTGATCAATTCAGAAGTATTGCCCAAATGATAAAATTCACCGCCTTCAAGATTTACCAGCGCAACTTTCAGCTGATTGATTTCTTCATCGAATTCCTTTGGAGTGTCTCCCATGGCCAGGCCAAAATCGCTGTACAGATCGTAGTATTCAGGAATATTGTTTTGCAAAGCTTCATTGTGCCAGCCACAACGCTGCATTAGCAGATTTATAGCTTTATCGCTGAGAAGCCAAATTCCAATGTCCATCAGGAAATAATATTCGTGAATGAGTTCTTTAATCTGCTGAATGGTTGGTTTCTGCAGCATGAATTTTAATTGA
>Ga0209464_10000711_pt1 | contig 10606 bp, 9 predicted proteins | sample DOMMetBare1Fresh_2_FD_187473 | JGI IMG/M metagenome (GOLD analysis project Ga0209464, IMG submission 187473) | Wetland sediment microbial communities from St. Louis River estuary, USA, under dissolved organic matter induced mercury methylation -... | ecosystem: Environmental > Aquatic >... | reverse complement strand
CTCGGCGACTAGCCGCCGGGCCTCTCTGTGCCCATCGACCTCAACCGCTACCTGACGCTCTTCGTCGCCGAGGCGGGCGAGCACCTGGCCGGCTTCTCGCGCGAGCTGCTGGCGCTGGAGCAGGCGGTGCGTGCCGGCAGCGCCGGCGACGCCGTCAAGCCGGCGGTGGACGCGCTCTTCCGGCACGCCCACAGCGTCAAGGGCATGAGCGCCTCCATGCAGCAGGAGGCCATCACCGGCCTGGCCCACCAGGCCGAGGACCTCATCGATCTCTACCGGCGCGATCCGTCCCTGGTCGACGCGGCCGGCGTCGACCTGCTGCTCGACACCTCCGACGTGCTGGCGGAGCTGGTGGAGCGCGCCTCGCGCGGCGAGAAGCCGATCGGCGACGCGGCCCTCTCGAAGCGGCTCCAGGACTCCATCCGCCAGGTGAAGGACGGGCGGCCGGTCACGCCCTCCGCGTCGCCGTCCCCGCCCTCGATGGCCGCCAGGGCCGCCGCCGGGGCGCCGCCCGCATCGCCCGCATCGCCCGCGCCGCCCGCGCCGCCGGTGCGGGACCTGTATCCGACGCCGCTGCCCTCGGGCGTCCAGCGCGGCGGCCGCCGCGTCGTCGCCGAGGTGACCATCGGCGGTCCGGTGCCGGCGGTGCGCGCCTTCCTGGTGGTGAAGAAGCTCTCCGGCGTCGGCATCGTCACCGGCACGGCGCCCACCGTGGAGGAGCTCAAGGCCGGCCGCATCCCCGGCAAGAAGCTCACCGTCGAGCTGGAGACGGGCGAGTCGCTCGACCGGCTGGAGCGGGCCCTCTCGCAGATCTCGGACCTCACCGGCGTCTCGCTGCGCGAGACCGACCAGCCGGCCGCGCCCCCGGTGGCGCCGCCGCCGCGCGAGGCCGCGCCGCCTCCCGAGCCGGCCCGCACGGTGCGCGTCCGCACCGAGATCCTCGACGGCTTCGTGGACCTGGTGGGCGAGCTGCTCCTCGCCACGGCGCGCATCCGCGAGGTGGGGCGCGCCCTGCCGGACCTGCACCGCCCGGCCCTCGACGAGGGGGTCGACCGGCTCCACGGCATCGTCAAGGAGCTGCACGGCAAGGTCATGGCGGTGCGCATGACGCCGCTCGCCCTCGTGGTGGAGCAGCTGCCGCGCGCCGCCCGCGACGTGGCGCGCAAGCTGGGGCGCCAGGTGGAGGTGGAGCTGCGCGGCACCGAGATCGAGCTCGACCGGGCCATCCTGGAGGTGCTCTCCGACCCGCTGCTCCACGTGCTGCGCAACGCGGTGGACCACGGCATCGAGCCGCCCCACCTGCGGCTGCTGGCGGGCAAGGCGGCCACCGGCCACATCACCGTGACGGCGCGGCGCGAGCGGGACCGCGTCATCCTGGAGATCGCCGACGACGGCAAGGGCATGGACCCGGCCCGGCTGCGCGAGGCCGCGGTGGCGCGCGGGCAGCTCGAGGCGGCGGCGGCGGCGACCCTCTCCGACCGCGAGTCGCTCCTGCTGGCCTGCCTGCCCGGCCTCTCCACCGCCGAGCAGGTCACCGACGTCTCGGGACGCGGCGTGGGGCTCGACGCGGTGAAGCGCACGGTGGAGGCGGTGGGCGGGGCGCTGGAGATCGAGAGCGCCCCCGGCGTGGGCACGCGGCTCGTGCTCCGGCTGCCGCTCACCGTGGCGGTGCAGCCGGTGCTGCTGGTGGGCGTGGGCGCCGAGGTGGTCGGCCTGCCCATCTCCAAGGTCCACGGCGCCGCCACCGTCTCCTTCTCCTCGCTGGACCGCAGCCGCGGCGGCCCGCTCCTCGCCTACGACGGCGAGCTGGTGCCGGTGCACGACCTCGCCGCGCTGCTCGGCTTCGAGCCCTGCGGCCGCGACGAGCGCTCCGTGGTGGTGGCCGAGGGGATCGACGGCCGCATCGGCCTGTGCGTCGACGCGCTGCTGGGGCAGCAGGAGGCGGTCCTGAAGCCGCTCGGCGCCCCGCTCGGCGCGGTGGCCGGTCTCTCGGCGGTGACGGTGCTCGGCACCGGGCGTCCCGTCTTCATCCTCGACGTGACGAAGCTCCTGGCCGCATGAGCGACGTCTCCTTCTCCCCGCGCCAGCTCGACGCGCTCCAGGAGCTGACCTCCATCGGCTGCGGCGCCGCGCTCACGGCGCTCGCCACGCTGGCCCGCCTGCAGCTCGACATGGACGTGCCGGAGGCCTGGGTCGGCGCCGAGGCCGGCGCCATCGCCGGGTTCCTCGGCGGGATGGGCAGCGACCTGGTGGCCGTGGGCGTGCGGCTGGAGGGGCCGCTCACCGGCCACCTGGTGCTGGCGCTCCCCGAGCGCGACGCCGAGGCGCTGGCCCAGGCGCTCGGCACGCCGGTGGAGGCCGGCGCCTTCGGCCCGCTCGCCGAGAGCGCCATGATGGAGAGCGGCAACATCGTGGGCAGCGCCTTCGTCACGGCGGTGGCCCGGGTGGTGGGCGAGACCCTGCTCCTCTCGGTGCCCACCTTCGCGCGCGGCAGCGGCAAGGACTGCGTCGACCGGCTGGTCGACCACGCCGGGTCGGTGGCGCTGGTCGCCCGCTTCACCTCGGCGGCCGAGCCGAGGCTGGAAGGGCTCATCCTCGTCATGCCCGAGCCGTCGCGCATCGCCCGGCTCCTCTCCCACCTCGGGCTCCGGTAGGCCGCCGCCATGGACGAGAAGGCCCTGCGCCGGCTCCTCTCGCGCCTCGCCTCGGGCGAGGCCAGCCTCGACGAGGCGGTGCAGAAGCTGAAGCACGCTCCCTTCGAGCGGCTCGGCGACACCGCCACCGTCGACACCCACCGCGCCCTGCGCATCGGCATGCCGGAGGTGGTGCTGGCCGAGGCGAAGACGGCGGCGCAGGTGGCGGCCATCGCCAAGCGCATCGCCGCCCACGGCCCGCTCCTGGTGACGCGCCTCGCGCCCGAGAAGGCCGGGCCGGCGCGGCGGGCCGTCAAGGGCTCGGTCTACGACCCCGTCTCGCGCACGCTGCGGCGCGGGCGCATGGACCTGCCGGCCCGCGGGCCGGTGGCCATCTGCTGCGCCGGCACGAGCGACCTCCCCGTGTGCGAGGAGGCGGCCGTCACCCTCGACGTCATGGGGGTGGAGGTCACGCGGGTCTACGACGTCGGCGTGGCCGGCCTGCACCGGCTGCTGGCCCGCCGCGAGGAGCTCGACCGGGCCCGCGCCGTCATCGTGGTGGCCGGCATGGAAGGCGCGCTGCCGAGCGTGGTGGGCGGCCTGGTCGGCAGGCCGGTCATCGGCGTGCCCACCTCGGTCGGCTACGGCGCCTCGCTCGGCGGCATCGCCCCGCTCCTCACCATGCTCAACTCCTGCGCCCCCAACGTCACGGTGGTGAACGTGGACAACGGCTTCGGCGCCGCCTTCGTCGCCGGGCTGATCGCGCGGGGCTGAGGTGCACGCCCGCGCGCGGCGGAGCCCGGGATCGATCACCTCTCGGGACCGCCGGCAGGGGCTGGACGGCGCGCGAATGGCGGGGCTGGCCATCGCCTCGTGCTCGGCATCGGATGCGCCTGCCGGGCGGGATCGGTCGGGGCGGCTTCGAGGCGCGCGGCCCCTCGCGGCATCGCGCCGGTGCCGTTCGCCTGCGGCGAACGTCACGCGCAGCGACCGCTCGGCTGGCGTCCTGTCGACCGGCCGAGCACGCAGCGCACTCGCCTGCGCGCGAGGCGACGGCCTGCCCCGCCTGGGCGCGCCTTCGCGCTGCCGGGTGCCGCCCCGTGAACGCCCAGCGCCGAGAGGAATGGCGGGAGGGGCCCCACGCGGCAGGGTAGGGCCCCGGACGGCTCCGCCGGACGGGGCGGGGCGCAGCCCCGTGAAGTTGCTCGCACGGGGCTGACGTGGTCCGCTGCGGGTGATGATGGCGCCCCTCCTCCTCCTCGAGCCCATCGGCGGCATGGCGGGCGACATGTTCCTGGCCGCCGCGCTCGACGCCGGGGTGGATCGCGCCGCCCTCGTGGCCCAGCTCGAGACCCTCGGCCTCCCCGGCTGGCGGCTCGAGGTGACGCACCGCTCCGTCTCCGGCATCGCCGCCACGCACGTCGACGTGGTGGTGGACGGGCCGCAGCCGGCCTCGCGCCGGCTCACCGAGATCCTCGACCTGGTCGACCGCTCCGGCCTCGCCCCGCGCGCCAGGGCGGCGGCCCGCGCCCTCTTCGAGCGGATCGGCCGGGCCGAGGCCAAGGTCCACGGCATCCCCTACGCCGACGTCCACTTCCACGAGGTGGGCGCCGTCGACTCGCTGGTGGACGTCTGCGGCGCCGCGGTGGTGATGGACCTCCTCGGCTGGCCGCGCGCCATCTGTGCGCCGCCGGAGCTGGGGCGCGGCCTGGTCAAGACCGCCCACGGCCCCATGCCGGTGCCGCCGCCGGCGGTGCTCGAGCTGCTCACCGGCGTGCCGGTGCGCCCCGGCGGTCCGCCCGGCGAGGCCGTCACCCCCACGGGCGCGGCCCTCATGGTGGGGCTCTGCGAGGTCGGCCCGCTCCCGGCCTTCGTGCCCCGCCGCAGCGGGTATGGCGCCGGAACGGTGAGCTGGCCCGACCGGCCCAACGTGCTGCGGATCACCCTCGGCGAGCCGGTGGAGCCCGCCGCGCGCGGCGCGGACGCCGCGGGCGAGCCGGCCGGCGCGGGCACCGCGGCCGAGGCCGGCCTGTGGGTCCTCGAGACCAACCTCGACGACTGTCCGGGGCAGCTCGTGGCGCGCGCCATCGAGGCGGCGCTCGAGGCGGGCGCGCTCGACGCCTGGGCGGCGCCGCTCACCATGAAGAAGGGGCGGCCCGGCGTGCTCCTCGGGGTCCTCTGCGACGGCGCCCGGCGCGGTCCCTTGAGCGAGCTGCTCATGGCCGAGACCACCACGCTCGGCGTGCGGGCGCACCCGGTGGAGCGGCACGAGGCGGGGCGCGAGCTGCACGAGGTGGAGACGGCCCACGGGCGGGTGCGCGTCAAGGTCTCGCGGCTCGGCGACCGCGAGCTCGGAGCGCACCCGGAGTACGAAGACTGCCTGCAGCGAGCCCGCGAGCGCGGGGTGGCGGTGCGCGAGGTGATGGCCGCGGCGCTGGCCGCCTGGAGGGACCGGTGAAGGGCGCGGGGAGGAAGCCACCGAAGCGGCGGGCCGGGCGGGGCGCCGCCACGGCGCGGCCACCGGCGCGAGTCCAGGCGCGGCCGCGCGCCAGGTCGCCCCACCGCGTCCGCGTGCGGGCCTCGGCGCTCGGCCCCCTGCTGGCGCTCTCGCACGAGGTGGCGGCCGCTCGCAGCGAGGCCGACCTCTGCGCCGCCGTCTCGGCCGCGCTCGACCTGCTCTACCCCGGCTGCGAGCACGCCATCCGGCTGGTCGACCCGGTCACCCTCGCCCTCACGGCCGTGCGCGCCCGCGGTCCGCTCGAGGCCGGGGCCCGCCACCGGCTGGTGCTGCGCCGCGCCGCGCTGATCGCGGCCGGCCTGGCCGCCGAGCCGCTCGCGGCGGCCGGCGTGGCGCTGGTCGAGGAGGACGCGCCGATCTTCGAGGGGAGCGCGCGGGTGGTGGCCGAGCCGCTGGCGGTGGGCGGGGCGCTGCACGGCATCGTCCAGGTGGAGGCCGGCCAGGGCGTGCGGCTCGACCCCGGCGCCGACGGCGAGGTGCTGGCGCAGCTCGCCACCACCGCCGCGCTGGGCGTGCGCAACCTGCGCTCCATCGACGAGCTGGCCTCGCTGAAGGGCTACCTCGAGGACCTCATCGAGCACGCCAACGCCCTGCTCACGGTGGTGGACCGCCGGCGCCAGGTCACCGTCTGGAACCGGGCGCTGACGCAGCTCACCGGCGTGGCGCGCGAGGCGGCGGTGGGGCGCCCGGCCTCGGCCGTGGTGGCCGCCGACGACGCGCCGGCGCTCTGGGCGCTCCTGGACCGCTCGCTGGCGGGCGAGGCGGTCTTCGGGCAGGAGCTGCGGCTCGCCGTGGTGGGCGGCGCCGAGGCCCGCGCCGCCTTCAACACGGCCCCCATCCGCGGCCCCGGCGGGGAGGTGGTGGGGGTGGTGGCCATCGGGCAGGACCTGACGCGGGTGCGCACGCTCGAGGCGGCCGCGGAGCAGGCCGAGAAGATGGCCGGGCTGGGCCGGCTCGCCGCCGGCATCGTCCACGAGCTCAACAACCCGCTCACCGCCGTCACCATGTACACCGAGGCCCTCTACGAGAAGTGGGCCCTCGGCGGCGGCGACGCGGCCGACGTGGAGAAGCTCAAGGCCATCCGGGACGCCGGCCAGCGCATCCTCAAGCTGGCCCGCGACCTCACCACCTACGCGCGCTCCACGCCCGGCAAGGTGGAGGCGGTGGACCTGGCGGTGGTGCTGGAGCAGGCCGCCTCCATGTGCAAGCCGGCGCTCAAGGACGCCGACGCCAGGGTGGAGCGGGCCTTCGACAAGGTGCCGACCGTGCCCGGCGGGCGGGCCTCGCTGGTGCAGGCCTTCGTCAACCTCATCGCCAACGCGGCCCAGGCGCTGCGCCGCGGCGGCGCCATCAGGCTCGGCCTGGCCTCGGCCGGCGGCCGGGTGCTCGTGACCATCGCCGACGACGGCGTCGGCATGACGCCCGAGGTGCTGGCGCGCGCCTTCGAGCCCTTCTTCACCACCCGCTCCGGCAAGGGCATCGGCCTCGGCCTGCCCACCGCCCGCGGCATCGTGGAGCGCTACCAGGGCACCGTGACGCTCGAGAGCGCCGAGGGGCAGGGGACCACCGTGACGGTGAGCCTGCCGGTCTCGGACTGACGGGCCCGTCGCCCGGCCCGCCCGTCACGCCTGCAGCGACAGCACCGCGTACCCGGCGAAGGCCGGCAGGATGGTCGACACCGAGTAGCCGCTCGGGTTGAGCCGGATCTGCACGTCGGCCCCTTCCGAGGACTGGAAGCGCGCCTTGCGCGCCGCCCCCACCACGTGCAGCCCCAGGAAGAGGGTGCTCCCCTGGGCCCGCTCCGGCCCGAGGGTGGCGAGGTGCACGTCCACCTGGTCGCCCGCCTTCCAGATGACGGCGGCGAGCCGCGCCCGGCCGGTCACGCCGGCGGCGCGCCGCCCCTTGCCGAGCAGCGACGAGAGCGCCTTGTCGAGGAGCCCGTCGTCGGCCGGCACCTCGGGACCGCGCGGCGGCACGAGCGGGGGGAGCTGCGCCACCGTGCCGGCGTTCACCTTCACGCCGCCCGGCTTGCCGGTCGGCAGGAAGCCGCCCAGGCCTCGCCCCGCCTCGTCGACGCGGGAGGGATCGCCGAAGGCCAGCACGCCGCCGCCGTTCTCGAGCCGGCGCGACACCTCGCGCGCCTCGAGCGGCGTCAGCCCCTCGGCGTCGGCCAGCACCACCACCGCACCGGCCGGCGCGTCGCCGAGGTCGAGCACCACCGGCGCCTGGACGTGGTGGACCGCCAGCGCCTCGGCGGCCAGCTCCACGGCGCGGCGGTGGCGCCCGCCGGTCCACAGGTCGGCCTCGGGCGAGTAGAGCAGGGCGCACTCCACCACCGGCGTGGCCGTGCCCGGCATGCCGCCGCGCCCCGCCACCTCGGCCGTGAGCGCGCGCAGGCGCAGGAGCTGGGCCGCCTCGCCGCCACCGGCGCCACCGGCGGCCTCGAGCCCGGCCAGGCCCACCGCCCAGGTCGCGCCCGCGGTGGCGAGCTTCCAGCGCTGCGCCGGCGTGGCGTCCGGCGGCGGCATGAGGGCCACGTGGCGGCGCCCCATGGTGGCGCGCAGGAGCGCGAAGAGCCCCGGGCTCGGCTCACCCGAGGCCGGCGCCGGGAAGACCGCGGCGTCGAGGTGGCGCGCCGCCGCGAGCTGGGCCGGCCCGATCGCCTCCAGCCAGCCCGTCACCGCGAAGTCGCGCCCGGCGGCCCGGGCCGCGTCGCGGGCGGCGCGGGCCTGGGCGCGCACCGCCTTCTCCAGCGCGTCGTGCCGGAAGCGCCAGAAGTCGCGTCCGAAGGGGAGCTGGGCGAAGTCGAGCGCGCCCGGCGCCTGGGCCAGCGCCTGGCGCGTCATGGCCAGGTAGTCGATGGGCTGGAAGTGATCGCCGTACTCGCGCGCCAGCCGGCGCGAGAATTCGCGCTGGCAGTCGGCGCAGAAGCCGGCGCCGAGCAGCCCCTGCGCCAGCGAGGCGTCGGGCCGGTCGAGGGAGATGCCGGCGAAGCCGGCCGAGAGCGCCGCCCGGGCCGCCTCGGCGACGCGGCTGCGGTGGCGCTCCGAGGTGAGGCAGGCGCGCGGCGGGCCGCCCACGCCGGAGGGGGTGCCGTCGGCGGCGCGGCAGGCCTCGGCCTCCGAGGCGGCGCGGCCCACCGGGAGATCGGCGTAGGACCCGCTCAGCAGCGCGGCCGGGAGCGGGTCGCCCGCCGAGACCACCAGCGGCCCGGCCCCCTGCGCCGCCGCGGCGCGCGCGCCTTCCTCGGGGAGGACGACGGAGGCGAGGCGGTAGGGGGCGTAGGCGCGGGGGCGCGGCATGCTGGGGGTGCGAAGGTTACCCGACGCCCTGGGCCGGTGCGATCACCTCGACCCCCCGTCCGCCCCAGTCCCCCGCCCAGGCGATGTCACTGGATGTAGGCGCAAGTCGCCCAACCTCGCGTTGACTCAAGGGAATCCCCGTGCTACGCCTTCGGAACTATTGTGACGCCGCAGCGCGACCCCACGGGGGGCATTCGACGCGCGGACAACGTGACCGGAGGCATCCGCGATGGAGATGTTCGGGACGCTGGCGAAGGCCTACCACGACGGTGGATTCATGATGCACCCCATCCTCGTCTCCCTCATCTTCACCCTCTCGGTGATGATCGATCGGATCATCGTCCTCTACTTCAAGGCCAACGTGGACAAGGAGGCCTTCCTGCGGGGCCTGAAGCCGCTCGTCTACTCGGGCGACCTCGACAAGGCCATCGCCTTCTGCGCCGCGCAGAAGAAGGTGCCGCTCGTGCAGGTCATCAAGTCCGGCCTCATCTCCGTGCCCAAGGGCGAGGAGGACGTCCAGGCCGCCATGGACGAGGCCACCCTGCGCGAGTCGCCCAAGCTGGAGAAGCGCACCGGCTACCTCGCCATGCTCGGCAACGTGGCCACCCTGCTCGGCCTGCTCGGCACCATCGTCGGCCTCATCGGCGCCTTCGGCGCGGTGGCCAACGCCAACCCGGCCGACAAGGCCACCATCCTCGCCTCCTCCATCTCCGAGGCCATGAACTGCACCGCCTTCGGCCTCCTCACCGCCATCCCGGCACTGGTGGCCTACTCGGTGCTGCAGGGGCGCACCCAGCACATGGTGGACGACATCAACGAGTCCTCGGTGGCGGTGCTCAACCTGGTGGTGGCCAACCGCGAGAAGATGAAGGTCCCGGCCACCCTGTCGGCGGCGGCGGACGAGGGCTAGCGGGTGGGCGGCGGCGGCGGAGTCCCCGAGCAAGGTGGTGGCGGCAAGCGCAAGAAGAAGGCGCTCGACGCGGTCATCAACGTCGTGCCCGCCATCGACCTGCTCTCCTGCTGCATCACCTTCCTGCTCTACACCGCGGTCTGGACCCAGATCTCCCGCCTGCAGGTGCAGCAGCTCGGCACCGGCGCGCCGGAGCCGACCGAGGCCCAGCCGCCGCAGAAGGCGCTGGCCGTCACCCTCGCCGTGGGCGAGCGCGGCATGGCCCTCTCGGTGGGCGACGCCGCCTACGAGATCCCCTCCCTCGGCCGCGGCGGCGACGGCGCCGTCACCCAGGATCTCAAGGGGCTCTCCACCCGCCTGCGCGCCGTGAAGAGCGAGTACCCCGACCAGGCCTCCATCATCGTCAGCGCCGAGGACACCGTGCCGTACGGTGACCTGGTGCACGTCATCGACGCCTGCCTGGCCGCCGGCCTGGTGCAGGTCTCGGTCACCGGGGTCTAGGGGGGCGCCATGGCCATCATCCAGCCAGGCAAGCGCCCCGCCAAGCGGTTCGAGAAGTCGAGGATCCTCGGCGGGAAGATCGGCCACGGCCGCAAGGCCACCAACGCCGAGCTGAACGTGGTGCCCATGGTGGACATGATGACGATGCTCGTCATCTTCCTCCTGCAGCAGTTCAGCGCCACCGGCGAGGTGCTGTACATGCAGAAGGACATCCGCCTGCCCGACGCGCGCCACGGCCAGATGATCGAGCAGGCGCCGGTGGTGGCCATCTCGTCCGACCAGGTGGTGGTGGCCGGGCAGAAGCTGGCCGACGTGGCCGACCTCGACCGCGACGCCGGCTACCTCAACATCCCCGCGCTGGAGGAGCGGCTGCGCGAGGAGAAGAAGCGCTGGGATTTCATCCACCAGTCCGACCCCGGCACCAAGTGGGACGGCATCGTCAACATCCAGGCCGACCAGAAGGTGCCGTTCCGCATCGTGAAGCGGGTCATGTACTCCTGCGGAGTTGCTGGGTACTTCAACCTCAACTTCGCGGCGCTCGACATCGGCTCGGGCGCGGCGGCGGCCAGCGCCGAGAAGTAGTCGGGCCCGGCGCCGCTGGCGCCCCCCAACCAGCCCGCCCCCTCACCGGCGGTTCCAGATCGGGACCGCCGGCTGGCTCGCCGGCGCGCGGACTGGACAAGTCGCTTTGCCCCCTAGTAGATTCCGCCTTCCCGTAAGCCCTTCGGCCCGCGCACCTCGG
>Ga0209464_10000709_pt1 | contig 10619 bp, 9 predicted proteins | sample DOMMetBare1Fresh_2_FD_187473 | JGI IMG/M metagenome (GOLD analysis project Ga0209464, IMG submission 187473) | Wetland sediment microbial communities from St. Louis River estuary, USA, under dissolved organic matter induced mercury methylation -... | ecosystem: Environmental > Aquatic >... | reverse complement strand
GCTCAACCTGCTCGCCTCGCTCGGGCTCGTCACCATGGTGGTGGTGGCGGTCCTGGTGGTGGCCACCGGCCGCGCGCCGGCGCCCCAGGGCGGCGGCCACGGCGACGCCCACGCCCACGCCGGGGGACACTGACATGCCCTACCAGCTCGACAACCGGCCGCCCGACCTGCGCGAGCGGATGTACTTCCCGGAGATCATCCGGGGCATCGGCGCCCTCACGGCGCACTTCCTCCGCAACCTCTTCTTCTCGCGCGACACCGACCCCGACATCCTGGCCCGCCCGCGCGGCCTCGGGTACTCGGACAACGTCACCATCCAGTACCCGGAGGAGAAGCAGCCCTATCCGCCCGGCTACCGCGGCCTGCACCGGCTGGTGCCGCGCGAGGACGGCCTGCCGCGCTGCGTGGCCTGCTACATGTGCGCCACCGCCTGCCCGGCGCAGTGCATCTACATCGAGGCCGGCGAGCGCGACGGCGACCCCGTGGAGAAGTACCCGGTCAAGTTCGTCATCGACGAGCTGCGCTGCGTGGTGTGCGGCTTCTGCGTCGAGGCCTGCCCCAAGGACGCCATCCGCATGGACACCGGCGAGCATGCCCCGCCCAGCTACACGCGCGAGGCCCAGGTGCTCGACGAGAAGGCCCTGCTGCGGGGCCACCCCGTCAACTACCAGTACGACCCATGGCTGCGCCGCGAGGCCCCCTCCATCCCCGCCGACGTGCTGGCGAGGATGAAGGCCAACGCCAGGCCCTTCCCGTCGGTGGCCACCGACGAGTACGCCCAGACGCCGGGCTTCTCGGTCCGGGCCCTGGCCGCCGAGGCGCGCGAGCGGGCCGAGCGGTCGTCCACGTAGGTCGGGCGAGGTGCTGACGCCGGGGCAGGCGCCGGGGCTGGGGCGACGCCGCGCCGGTTGGTTGGCGGCGGCGCTGCTCTTGGCCGCGGCGCTGGTCGACCTGGGCGCCTTCCACCGGCTGGAGCACGCGGACTCCATCGTCCCGGTGCTCGTGTCGCTCACCCGCTGGACGCCCTTCTACTGGGACCAGGAGCGGTTCGGCATGCTGGTGCCGCTCCTGGCGGCGCCGGTGCGGGATCCGCTCTGGAACCTGCTCGCCCAGCGGTTCCTCGGCATCGGCGCGGGGCTGACGGCGGTGGTGCTGCTGGCGCGCCACGTGCTGCCGGAGCGCGACTGGGCGCTGGCCGGGGCGCTGGCGGCGGTGGGGGTGCTGCTCCTCCCGTCCGGCGGCTGGTCCTTCGAGTACCTGGCCGACCAGCCCTATGGGCTCTCGCTGGCGCTGGCGCTGTCGGGCCTGGCCCTGGCGGAGCCCGGGCCCGACGGCCGCCGGGCGGCCTGGCGGCTCGCAGCCGGGCTCGCCCTGGTGGTGGCGGCCCACTGGGTCAACGCCATCGTGGGCGTGGTCCTGGGGCTCCTGGCGCTGGCGCGGGCCGCCGAGGACCTGCTGGCCGGCCTGCCGCGCCGCGAGGTGCGCGGGCGGCTCCTCGTCGACGCCGGGCTGCTGGCGGCCGGGTTGGTCGCGGGGGTGGCGTTCTACCGGCTGGCGGCCCAGGCCCTCGGACACACGCAGCGCGTGGCGGAGGGCTTCCTGCCCGTGCGCGACTGGCCCGCCGCCTGGGCCAGGCTGGCCAGCAACGCCGTCGAGGGCGAGGTCACCTGGCTGGTGGTGCTGGCCGTCGCGGCCGCGCTCGGGGTGTCGCTCCTCTCCCGGCCCGCGCTGAGGCCGGCGCGGCGCGACGCCCTGCTGCGGGCCGCCTCCCTCACCGCGGCGGCGCTCCTGTGGGGCGGCTTCGCCGGCACGCTGGAGTGGGTGGCCGGCAGCGCCTCCCACTGGCGCTACCTCAGCCCCTCGGCGCTCCTGCTGCACCTCGCCGCCGCCTCGCTCCTCGCCGAGCCCCTGGCCCGCCTGGCGGGGATCGGCCGCTGGGACCGGCCGGCGCTGGCCGGCGCGCTGGCGGCCATCCCGCTGGCGGCGCTGCTGGCCTGGGGCCTGCCCTCGCTGGCGGGCGTGAAGGCCGACCTCGCCCGGGTGACCGGGCGCTACGCCGAGGAGGCGCGGCTCGCCCGCTGTGACCTCGTGGTCGGCGACTACTGGTCGGTCTGGCCGACCGTGTGGCGGCTCGAGGCGCTGCGGCACGAGCGCGGGACGGGGGAGCGGGTCTACGGCCTGGCCCACCGGGCCGGGCCGACGGCGCGCTTCTGGCGCGACCGCCCGCGCGCGGACCTGCGGCTCTGCCGGCCGCGCACGGCCCAGGCCGCGGCCGACTCACCCTACTGGCTCCGGACCTACGGGCTCTGGCCGGTGGAGGTGCGCGAGCGGTGGCCCGAGCTCGACGTGCTGGGGGTGACGGGTCAGTCGGCAGGCCTGGCCGGCGACGCCGGCGCGCCGGCCACGTCGCGCTGACCGATGGGGGCGATGCGCTGGAGATAGGCCAGCCCGGGCAGCGCCACCACCGTGCCGCAGAGGGTGAAGAAGAGCGGGTAGCCGAGCCACTCCACCAGCAGGCCGGAGGGCAGCCCGGCCGACCAGCGCCCCAGCGCGAAGAGGCTGGAGAGCAGCGCGAACTGGGTCATGGCGTTCTGCCGGTCGCAGATGCGGAGCAGCAGCGCGCCTTGCGCCACCGAGGCCATCGACTTGGCGCCGTACTCGCCGGCGATGGCCACGTAGGCCCAGGCCCGCGTGGCGGCGTCGAGCGGCGGCAGGCCGGCGGCGCAGAGCGAGGCCTCGAGCGGCGCGGCCCGGCTCCAGGCGGCGGCGGCGTAGAGCACGTTGGCGAGCGCCTGGACGACGCCGAAGACCCACAGGGCGCGCCCCACCCCGAGCCGCAGCGTGAGGCCGGTGGCGGCGGCGCTGCCGAGGATGGAGGCGGCGATCCCCAGGGTCTTCACGGCGGCCCCGAGCTCGGCGTTGGAGAAGCAGAGGTCCTTGAGGAAGGGGTTGACCATGGTCCCCGCCATGTTGTCCCCGAACTTGTAGAGGATGAGGAACATGGCGATGGGGAGGGCGTCGCTGCGCCGGAAGAAGGCCTGGAAGGGCTCCACCACCGCCTGGCGCAGCGAGGCGCGCGGCACCGGCGGCCGCTCGGGCTCCGGGCTCCAGAGCACCAGCACCACGCTCACGACGAAGAGGCCGCCGAGCAGCAGGAACACCAGCGGCCAGCCGATGGCGTCGGCCAGCCCCACCGCCACCGCGCCGGCCAGCAGCATGCCGCCCCAGTAGTAGACGGAGCGGACCCCCGGGGCGGCGTCCCGCTCCTCGGGGCGCAGGAACTCCACCGCGTAGGCGTCGTAGGCGATGTCGAGCGTGGCGCCGAGCAGCGCCACCAGCAGCGCCACCAGGCCGAGGATGAGCGGCGCGTTCCCGAGCGGCTCACCCGCGGCGTGGGCCGAGAGGGCGCGCCAGGCGTAGGCGGCCAGCCCGCCGAACGCCAGCGCCAGGCCGAGCTGCATGAGGATGATCCAGCTGCGCCGGCGTCCCGGCCAGGGCAGCGCGAAGCGGTCCACCAGCGGCGCCCAGAGGAACTTGAGCGTCCAGGGGATGGAGGCCGAGGAGAGGAAGCCGATCTGGGCGCGCGAGATCCCGAGGTCGACGAGGAACACCTGGAAGGTGTTGAAGATCCAGCCAAGCGGCATGCCCGAGGGGATGGAGAGCAGCCCGAGGAGCTGGACCCGCTTGGTGAAGACGATTCGCCTGGCCACGGTCGCGCGAGCCTAGACCCCGGGCGCTGCGCCGTCGAGTTCGGGGCGGCGCCGGCGCGCCTTGTGGCGGGGCCGGCCCGCCGCTAGGTTCTCCGGCGCCCCGCCGGTCGGCCGCGGCGGCGGCGGGAGGTCGAGATGGGTCACGAGGAACACCGGCGCGAAGGGCCCCGCCAGCTCGCGGTGGGGGTGGTCACCGCCTCCGACACGCGCGGCGAGGCGGAGGACGAGAGCGGCCGCTTCCTGCGCGAGGCGGCGGCGGTGGCGGGCCATCGGGTGGCCTTCTACCGGGTGGTGAAGGACGAGCCGGCCGCCATCCGCGCCGCCCTGGCCGACGCCGCCGGGGCCGGGGCCGAGGTGCTGCTGGTGAACGGCGGCACCGGCATCGCCGGGCGCGACCGGACCTTCGAGGCGGTGAGCGGCCTGCTGGAGAAGCGGCTCGACGGCTTCGGCGAGCTCTTCCGCATGCTCTCCTTCGCCGAGATCGGCAGCGCCGCCATGCTGTCGCGCGCCGTGGCCGGCACCTGGGGCGGCCGCGTGGTCTTCTCCATGCCCGGCTCCACGGCGGCGGTGCGGCTCGCCTGGGACAGGCTCATCGCCCCCGAGGCGGGTCACCTGCTGCGCGAGCTGCGCAAGGACGCGAGCGGCGAGCCCGGCCACCAGCACCACCATGGCCACGGCGGCGGCAGCCACGACGGTGGGCGCCACGAGCACGGCTAGGCGGGGGCGGGCCGGCGGTCGCCCGTTCTCCGCTGCCCGGGCGGCGGCGCTGCGCCCGCTGCTCGATCGGCTCGACGCCACGCTCGACCGGCGGGCGCGCCTCGCCGCCGACCCGGTCGAGCTGCCGCGCCGCTACCGCGCCCCCGACGACCAGGAGGTGGCCGGCCTGCTGGCCGCCGCCCTGGCCTACGGGCGGGCCGACCTCTTCAAGCCCATCCTGGTCCGGCTCCTCCACCAGCTCGACCCCTCGCCGGCGCGGGCCGTGGAGGCCTTCTCGCGCCGGCCCGATCCGGCTTCGCTCGGCTGGTTCCGCTACCGCTTCAACCAGCCGCCCGACCTCGCCGCCCTGCTCGCTGCGGTGGGCCACCTCCGGCGCGAGCACGGCAGCCTGGGTGGCCGCTTCGCCGCCCTCTTCGCGGCCGCCGGAGGCGGGCCCGGCGCGGTGCGCCCGGCCCTGGCGGCCCTCTCGGCCGAGCTGCGGGAGGCCCCTCCGGTGACGCCGCTCCTCGCCGGCCGTGGCATGCGGGGGCTGCGCCACCTGCTGCCCGACGCCGCCGGGCCCGGCGCCGCCAAGCGCTGGAACCTCTACCTGCGCTGGATGGTGCGCGGCCCGGACGAGGTGGACCTGGGTGCCTGGGCCGGGCTCGGCGTGCCGCGCTCGGCGCTGCTGGTGCCGCTCGACACCCACGTCATGCGCGTCTCCCGCTGCCTCGGGCTCACCGCCCGCGCCGACGCCTCGTGGCGCACCGCCGAGGAGATCACCGCCGCGCTGCGGCGCGTCGACCCCGACGATCCGGTCCGATTCGACTTCGCGCTCTGCCACCTCGGCATGAGCGGCGCCTGCCCGGCCCGCCCGCGCCCCGAGGCCTGCGCCGCCTGCCCGCTGGTCAGCGCGTGCCGGCGCGCCAGCGGGCGAGCGGGATGACGGCGTCGGCCGGGATGGCGCAGCGCCACAGCTCGAAGGTGGTCACGGGGGCCTCGCCGCGCCGCGTCACCTCGGGCGGCAAGGGCTCGAGCGGGCGGCAGAGCTGCTCGCGCTTCCCGCAGACGTCCGCCTCGCGCTTGTCCACCACCAGGATGGCGCTCCGCCCGCGCAGCGCCGCCGGATCGAGCCACTCGTCGAACTGCAGCCCGTTCTGGCCGAAGAGGCCGGAGGACTGCGTCTCGGGGCGCCCCGGCAGGTGGAAGGAGAGCTCGGCGGCCGGCTTGTAGGTGCAGCCGACCACCACGGGCTCGCCGCCCGTCGCCTGGCGGAGGGCCTGGCGCTCCACCTCGACGCGCGCCGCCAGCTGGGCCCAGCCGGCGTACAGGTCGTCCTTGGCCGGGAAGGGGAGGGCGGGGACGAGCGGCACCAGGTGGGCCACGAGGGAGGCCAGGGCCGCCACCGCCCCGGTGGTCCAGGTGAGCCGGCGGACCCAGGCGCGGTCCCAGCGCTCCAGCGCCAGCGCCGCCCCGGCCAGCATGGCCGCCGGATAGGCCGGCGCGCCCCAGTTCCCCTTCACCCAGTGGAAGGGCGAGAGGCCGATCATGAGCACCACCAGCGGCAGCGAGAAGAGGGCGGCCACGCGGTACGACGGCTCGCGCCAGCGGCGCGCCGCCAGGAACGGGGCGGCCATGACCGCCAGCCAGAGCAGCGGCGAGACCAGGACCGCCTGCAGCCCCACGAACCGCCCCACCAGCACCGGCCGGAAGGAGAAGGTGCTGGTGCGCCCCTCCGACTGGAAGAGGAAGCTGACCCAGTGGCGCTCGGCGTTCCAGAGGAGCACCGGCGAGAAGACCGCCACCGCGGCGGCCGCCCCCAGCCAGGGCCAGGGGGTGAGGAGCAGCCGCCGGCCGCGCGGGTCGAGCAGCAGGGCCAGGAAGACCTGCGGCAGGAGGATGAAGGCGGTGTACTTGCCGAGCGCCGCCAGCCCGGCGGAGAGCCCCGCCAGCACCAGCCAGCGCCCCCGCTCCTCGTCGATGGCGCGCACCGTGAAGTAGAGCGCCGCCGCCCAGCCGGAGAGGAGGGGCGCGTCGGGGGTGATGACCACCTGCCCGAGCGACATGATGGGGGCGAGCAGCGCGAAGGCGAGGGCCAGCAGCGCCGCCTTGGAGCCGAAGAGGCGCCGCCCCGCCAGGAAGAGGAAGAGGAGGAAGAGGGCCACGTGCAGCGCCGCCGCCAGGTGGACCGACCAGGCCGAGGTGCCGAAGAGGGCGGTGGTGAGGGCGATGGTCCAGGCCGCCAGCGGCGGGTGGTCGAAGTAGGAGAGGTCGAGCCGGCGCGACCAGCTCCAGTAGTAGGCCTCCTGGGGCGCCAGCGGGAGCAGGGCGCCGAAGGCGACGTGCAGCAGGATGGAGGCGCCGCCGAGGAGCAGGGCGGCCCGGGCGGGCGGGAGGCGGGAGGGCATGGAGGTCAAGGCGAAGCTCGCGATCCGGACCAGCGCGGCGAGGCCGCGCCCGCGCGGGAGTCCGCGCGGGGCAGGGGTGGGGACCCCGACGGGCTCGGCCCGGCGGGGCGGGGCGGCACGCCCCGTGGATTAGACCCGCCGCACCTTCTGGCGCAGCTCGAGGACGATCTCCCCCACGCGGAAGACGCGCACCGTTCCGGTGGTCTGCGAGACGGTGATGGCGATGGCCTTGGTGTCGCCGGTCATGGAGGCGGCGGCGCTGTGGCGGGCCCCCAGCCCCATGGGCAGGTGGACCTCGCGGCGCATGGAGAGCAGGTAGCGGCCCGCCGCCAGCACCACCCCGTCCTCGCGGATGATGAAGGCGCCGTCGAGGGCCGAGAAGGTCTTGATGGCCTCGCGGATGGGCGGGTCGAGCGAGTTGCGGTCGGCCTCGCTCATCCCCTGGAACGGGTTGAGGATGAGCTGGCGGCTCATCTCCATCACCTTGGTGGAGTCGCCCACCACGATGATGGTGCCGATGGCGTGCCCCTCGTACCCCTCGGCGCCCACCTCCATGGCGGTGTGGATGAGCCCCTCCACCACCTGCGAGCTGAACTCCGGCGGCAGCCCCAGCGTGTCGACGCGGAGCTTCTCCTCCGGGTCCTCCCCGCCGATGGTCACCTTGATCATGGTGTCGGCGACCTTGTCGTCGCCGGGGCCGCAGCAGGCGAGCACGGTGTCCCCGTCGCGCAGCAGGCCGCCCGACTGGGCCGCCACCACCGCCACCTTGATCTTCTCCACCCGCGTGTAGTCGTAGGGCGGGATGACCACCGCGTTGAACTTGCGCGCCTTGAGCTGGTGCGCCAGCCCCTCGCTGGTGACCGCGTAGACCAGCTTCTTCTTGATGGGGCGGCCGCGGATCTCGTTGGTCGAGAGCGGGTGGTCCGAGACCAGGAGCAGGCGGTCCACCTCGGAGCGCGTGGTGAGCGCCAGCGCGGCCTTGAGGAACTCCCGGTCCAGCTTCCCGTCCGGCATCCGCGGAGTATCGGGCCGCCCCGCGGGGGAGTCAAAATGGCTGGCCGCGCGCGCCCGGGCCGCCTTGACACCCCCCGCCGCGACGATTAGGGTCTCCGCTCTTTTCACGCGGCCCACGGGGGGCCCCGGGCGGAGGAAGTCGCTTGAACAAGAAGGATCTCAAGAAGTTCAAGGCGATGCTCGAGGAGTCGAAGCGGCAGCTGCTCGCCTCGGCCAAGAAGACGCTCACCGAGGAGGCGACCTTCGACACGGACGACCTCCCGGACGAGATCGACCAGGCCTCCAGCGAGTACACGCAGTCGATGATCTTCCGGCTTCGCGACCGCGAGAAGTTCCTGCTGGCCAAGATCGACAAGGCCCTGGCTCGCGTCGAGACCGGCACCTTCGGCATCTGCGAGCGCTGCGAGGAGGAGATCTCGGTGAAGCGCCTGGAGGCGCGGCCGGTGACCACCCTCTGCATCCGCTGCAAGGAAGAGCAGGAGCAGAAGGAGAAGTCCTTCGGGTAGTCGCTCCGCCGCTACAGGTCGACGCGCAGGAGCTGGGTGCCGACCAGCAGCTGGTCGCCGGGGGCGAGCTCGGTCGCGCCCAGCACCTTCACGAACGTGCCGTTGGAGCTGCCCAGGTCGGTGAGCGTCACCTCGCCGTCACCCACGTCGAACCGGGCGTGACGTGCCGAGACGTAGCGATCGCCCGGGAAGGCCACGTCGCCCGCCTCGCGCCCCACCGTGTTCTCACCGGAGCGAAGCGGGAAGATCTGGCCCAGGCCGCCGCCGTCGAGGAGCTGGGCCAGCCGGTAGGCGCAGCCGGCGTCGGGGCCGCCCCAGGGGCGCACGCCGCGCTCGTCGGCCCGCTCCGGGCGCGGCAGCGGCTCGAGCCGCAGGAGCTGCCGGCCCAGCCGGACTTCCTCGCCCACCGAGAGCCGGTGCGGCGCCTTGAGCCGCAGGTAGGTGCCGTTGACGCTCCCCAGGTCCTGGACGCGCAGGCCCGCCGCGTCGCGCGAGAAGCGGGCGTGGCGCGGCGAGACGGTGGGGTCGTCGCCCAGCCGGATCTCCCCCTCCAGCCGCCCACAGGTGGTCTCCTCCCGCTCCAGGGGAAAGACCGCCCCCGGCAGGCCGTCGTGGCGCACCGTGGTGAGGCGCGGCACGCGCGAGGCGGCGGCCACGTGCATGGCGGTCCGGGCCGGCGCGTTCGCCGAGGCGCCGCCGGCGCGCGGCGTGGGCGGGGAGCCGCCCACCGGCGCGCCGCAGTTGCCGCAGAACCTGAAGCCGGGCTGCAGCCGCGTGCCGCAGGCGGCGCACGAGGGCTCCGGCGCGCTGGACCGGGGCGGGGCGGCGGGGGGGAGCGCCTGCCCGCAGTCCAGGCAGAAGGAGAAGGACGGGTCGTTCTCCCGACCACAGCGCTGGCACTTGGCCGGCTTCGACATGGACGCCATTTCGCCACGGGCCGGCCGGGGGGTCAACGCGCCCTGCCGGCGCGACCCGCCGGTGTAAGATGGCCGTCGCATGCGCGCCTGCCCCGAATGCCAGCAGCCGATCGACGACGACGCCCGCTTCTGCCCGTTCTGCGGGGCCGCCAGCGCCGCCGCGGAGCCGGCCGATCCGATGGTGGGGGCCACCGTCAGCGCCAAGTTCAGGGTGGAGGCCATGATCGGCCAGGGGGGCATGGGCAAGGTCTACCGGGCGCGCCACCTCACGCTGGACCGGCCGGTGGTGCTGAAGATGCTCCACCGCGCCTACTCCGACGACCCCCAGATCGTGCAGCGCTTCCAGCGCGAGGCGCGCGCCGCGTCGCGGCTCAACCACCCCAACTCCATCGCGGTGCTCGACTTCGGCGCCGCCGAGGACGGCACGCTCTACATGGCCATGGAGTTCCTGCCCGGGCGCGACCTGGCGCGGGTGGTGGCCGAGGAGTTCCCGCTCGGCGAGGCGCGCATCGTCCGCATCGGCGCGCAGATCCTCTCGGCGCTGGGCGAGGCCCACGCCCAGGGGATCATCCACCGCGATCTCAAGCCCGAGAACGTCATGGTGGAGCAGCGGCGCGACGAGCCGGACTTCGTCAAGGTGCTCGACTTCGGCATCGCCAAGATCACCGCCGCGGCCGAGAACGAGCCCAAGCTCACCCAGGCCGGGCTGGTGTGCGGCACGCCCGAGTACATGAGCCCGGAGCAGGCGCGCGGCGCCGAGCTCGACCCGCGCAGCGACCTCTACTCGGTGGGCGTCATCCTCTACCAGCTCGCCACCGGCGCGCTGCCCTTCCAGTCCGACACGCCGGTGGGGTTCCTCACCAAGCACCTCGCGGAGATCCCGGTGCCGCCGCGCCAGAAGCGGCCCGAGGTGTCGGAGGCGCTCGACGCCCTCATCCGCCGCGCCATGGAGAAGGACCGGGCCAAGCGCTTCTCCGACGCCGGCGCCATGCGCGAGGCGCTCCTCGCCTGCGCCGCCCGGCCCGCCGCGACGCTCCCGCCGGCGGCGCCGGTCCCGCCGCCTCGCCACGCGCCGGCTCCCGCGGCCGCGACGCTCCGGGTGGACGTGACCGAGGACGTGCCGGCCGCGCCCAGGCGCTCCAAGCTGCCGGTCTACGCTGGCCTGGCCGCTGCCGTGGCGGTGGCGGTGGCGGCGGGCGCCGGCGTGGCCTTGCTGGGCGGGAAGGGCGCGCCGCCGCCGGCTCCCGTGCCCACCGTCGCGGCGCCGACCCCAACCGCGGCCGCGACCCCAACCGCGGCCGCGACCCCGACCGCGACCGCGACCCCGACCGCGACCGCGACCCCGACCCCGACCCCGACCGCGACCCC
>Ga0209464_10000708_pt1 | contig 10629 bp, 10 predicted proteins | sample DOMMetBare1Fresh_2_FD_187473 | JGI IMG/M metagenome (GOLD analysis project Ga0209464, IMG submission 187473) | Wetland sediment microbial communities from St. Louis River estuary, USA, under dissolved organic matter induced mercury methylation -... | ecosystem: Environmental > Aquatic >... | reverse complement strand
TGCTATTGGTTTCGGTGTTCTTTTTAATGTGCCGGTACGTACATTGTTTTTTGTATTTGTACTTGGAGTTTGTGGCAGTTTTGTGAAATTTACACTGATTGAATCGGGAGCAAATGTGGTAATTGCCGCATTTGCCGGAGCAACCGTTGTGGGATTTTTGAGTATATGGACGTCTTTAAGCAAACATGCGCCTCCCCTCGTTTTTTCAATTCCGGCAGTTATCCCGATGGTTCCCGGTATATTTGCCTATCGGACCATGTTAGGTCTAATCAGTCTGACAGCCTCGGCAGATGCTAGTTACATGCAGATGCTGGGTGAGACTTGCAGCAATGGAGCCAAAGCTTCCTTCATCCTGATGAGTTTATCGGTTGGCGTGGGGATTCCACATTTGATTACCCGAAAAGAATCGGCAAAGGAGATGATTGTTGAAACCAAACGTCGCATCGTCGTCAAAGCCAAACGAAGAGTTAAACGCTGAATACAGATAATACCCGGAAATGTTTGGACTCGTAGATTGCAATAATTTTTTCGCATCGTGTGAGCGGGTGTTTAACCCTGCTTTACGCGAAAAACCCATCGTAATACTCAGCAACAATGATGGTTGTATTATTGCGCGCAGCGATGAGGCAAAAGCCCTGGGGATTCGGATGGGAGCACCATTGTTTGAATCCGAAGAGGTAATCAAGGCTAATCAGGTTGCCGTTTATTCCTCTAATTACCGCTTATACGGGGATATGTCTAATCGGGTAATGAACTTACTTGCCGGATATGTTCCGGAGATAGAAGTTTATTCCATTGATGAGGCATTTCTCCATCTCAATGGCTTTGAATCCTATTGTTCATTAGAAGAGTTTGGTCGAAAGGTGGTAAAGCAGGTGTCCAAATCGACTGGTATTCCGGTTAGTCTGGGGGTCGGTTCTACTAAAACATTGGCAAAGCTAGCTAACCATTATGCTAAGAAGAATAAAAAAAAGACAGAAGGACTCTATATTTTAGATACAGCAGAAAAAATAGAATTCTTACTCAAAAATACACCGGTCGAAGAAGTGTGGGGTATTGGTCGCCGCTCAGCGAAGTTTTTGGCGCAATATAAGGTTCTTACTGCTTATGATTTTACTCAATGCACACCCGGATGGATACGTAAGGAAATGTCTGTGATCGGACTTCGCACCTGGAAGGAACTGCTTGGCGAATCATGCATTGATATGGATCATGCCCCGGCCACTAAAAAAAGTATTTGTACTTCCCGAAGCTTTGGCCAAATGTTGACTAAGCTTGTTGATATTGAGCAGGCTGTATCTTACTATGCGGCTACCTGTGCCCGTAAGCTACGAGACCAAAGTAGTTGTGCGGCTACTATAATGGTCTTCCTTCATACGAACTCCTTTAGGAAAGAGTTACCGCAATATGCACAGCAACTGGTAATTGATTTACCTGTTGCGACTGCCGATACGATGGAATTGACGCACTATGCACTGGAGGGGCTCCGTAAAATATTTAAAGAAGGCTATAGATATAAGAAAGCCGGAGTGATCGTGAGTAATATTGTACCGCAATCGCACGTGCAAGGTAGCCTGTTTGATCTCATCGACAGAGGGAAACATACCCGTTTGATGCAGGCGATTGACGCAATCAACGAGCGTTGCGGTTGTGATAAGATACGTCTTGCCTCTCATGGATTCGACCGTCACTGGATCAACCGGCGGGAAAAACTTTCGCCCAATTATACCACAAATCTGAATGAAATAATCGTTGTGTATGCCCGGTAGGATTATTATTTCCCGACTTGTTTGTCGGCTTTAATTCTACATCTGTTGGTAGGGGAAAAAATAAGCCGGAGTCAGTATCGAAACTGCCTCCGGCTTATTTTTCATTTATATAAAAGAAGAAACTTAGCAGGGAAGTTCTACGATCTCTTCGTTGAGAATGGTTAGTTTCTCGATGCCGTTAGGATTAACCACAAAGGTGTTTTCCACACCGACTGCCCCAGTACCGGGGATTACGAACTTTGGTTCGAGTGCAAAGATATGCCCTTCGGTCAGGATCTCTTTCGAACGGGGAGCTAGCACCGGCGATTCGTTAATCTGGATACCGATACCATGTCCGATGAATCCGGCTTGTTGACTATAGCCCATAAAATAGGGGAGAAGGTCATGTTTCTTTACTTTTTCGATAGCCATATTATAAAGTTCGCAGGTTGCAACACCCGGCTTGGCAATTGCAACAATATCACTCTGGATCTCTAGCGCCAGTTGGTGTGCGTTGTAAGCTAACGGTGCTACCTTTCCGATAGAAAAGACGCGCGTCATGTCGGAGATGTATCCTGTAAAGGTTCCGCCCATATCTACCATAATGCTAGTACCCGGTGTCAGGATGGTTCCATTCCCTCCCACAGGCAGTGAACTGTGCAATCCGCTTCCTCCCATGGCAAAGTCGTAAGGCGAGGGAGCTGCAGCGTTGTCTCCGGCGATCACGCTTCCCATAAAGATCTCCATCGATTGTCCGAATACGCGGAAATGTCCCAGCGCACCTTTTTGACGGAAAAGACGTTCGATTTCAATGGAGAAATCAATGTCGGTCATGCCCGGTTGGTAGAGTTTCGGAACATCGCTGTAACAAGCAGCATGCAGTAGTCCGGAATGACGAAGCAGTCCGATTTCGTACTCCGATTTGATGGTACGTACTTTGCGCAACGTGCTTGTTGCATTGAAAGTCTGCTCTGGCATAAAGATGGACTGCAATCTGACAACGTCGTTATAGCTGAGTTCGTCCAGTTCCATCATTAATGTTTTGGGGAGAATAATTCCTTTTTCAGTCAGGATCCCGGTAATCTGTTCCGGCTTGCGGATATAATAGACATTTTCGCCATCTATACCGACAGGACGTTTTACAAAAAAGAGAGGAGCACCCTGTGCCGGCAAATAAAAGTAGCCGCTATATACACGGTCAGCTACGTAAAAAAGGTTTACATTTCCTGTAATCAAACAACCTTCGGCACCTTGTTTGGCCATTTCCTTTTGGATGGCTTTCCAGCGGTTGCTTAGTTCGGGTAACATTTCGTTGTTATACATCTTACTTCTTTACAAATTATAGATTTAATATTTATATCCAGGGTTTCACCATTTGCCGAATTGAATAAGTAAAATGGCCAATTACTCGTGGTGATAGGGTTCATTATTTAATATCGTCATAGCACGGTAGAGCTGTTCCAAAAAGATCATCCGGATCATTTGGTGGGAAAAAGTCATTTTCGATACAGATATCTTTTCCTGAGCGGCAGCATATACTTTTTCCGAAAAACCATATGGTCCACCGATTACGAAGACCAAACGCTTAGAGACGACATGCATTTTCTTCTCAATATAGTCGGCAAATTTCATCGAAGTAAACTCTTTTCCGTGTTCATCCAGCAATACCAAAACATCTCCTGGTTGCAGTTGTTTTAATATGAGCTCACCCTCTTTTTCCTTTTGCTGTGACTCACTGAGGTTCTTGGTATTCTTCAGTTCCGGTATGATTTCGAAATCGAACGGAAGGTAGAACTTCATTCGGTTACGGTATTCGTCAATAGCTTCGGTGAAATATTTTTCCGTTGTTTTTCCAACTGCAATCAGCGCTATTTTCATCAGATAGTGTAAGCGTTTAGAGGGTGAAAGATCGATTTTGTCGTTTGGGAGGCGAATTTACGGTTTTTCTGAGTAAATTTGTATTGTATTTCTGGCAAATCATTGCAAAACTGACGTCTTGTTTATGTCTGTTGCAATTGAAGTCGATACACTTAATAAAATACAGGAATATGAAACGATTATTTTTTATCATTATAGCAAGCTGTTTGCTGTCTGTCGGCAGGCTCTTTGCTCAGGATGCTTCTGATATTGAAAATGCATTCCAGAAAGCGAATATCTCGCTTCTTGCAGATCAGTTCAATTCATCGGTCGATCTGATTCTGCCCTCGGTAGATTCATCTGTAGGCAAAGATGAATGTGTCGCTTCTGTCACTCGCTTCTTGCGTTCTGTTTCTCCTAAGGATTTCTCCGTATTGCATCAGGGAAACCGAGGGGATTCGAAGTTTATGATCTGCTCACTAATTTCTGCCCGCGGTAACTATCGTGTGCATATCCTTTTCAAAAAAGTAAATTCCCAGTTTTTAATCAGTCAGATACGAATCGAACCTTCCAATGAATGATTTAATTGATCAATTGATTGACATTGCCCTGAAAGAAGATATCGGGGATGGAGATCATAGCACATTTTGCTGTATTCCCGAGTCAGCTACAGGTAAAGCAAAATTATTAGTAAAAGAAGCCGGTGTGATTGCCGGAGTTGAGATGGCTCAATACATTTTCAATCGTTTTGATCCCACTCTTAATGTAGAAGTTTTCATCAATGACGGCGCCGAAGTAAAGCCAGGTGATATCGTATTTGTGGTTGAAGGAAAAGAGCGTTCATTGCTTCAAATCGAACGTTTGATGCTCAACGTGATGCAACGCATGAGCGGTGTGGCAACCACTACGCGCCGTTACGTAAACGAACTGGCCGGTCTGCACACTAAAGTACTGGATACCCGTAAAACGACTCCCGGCATGCGCCTTATAGAGAAAGCAGCCGTGAAGATTGGTGGTGGAGTAAATCACCGCATTGGTCTTTACGATGCGATAATGCTTAAGGATAATCATATTGACTTCTCGGGTGGAATCGAAAAAGCAATCCATCGTGCACAGGATTATCTTAAGGAAAAAGGCAAGAACTTAACTATTGAGGTAGAAGTTCGATCAATGCAAGAACTGGAAGAGGTGATGGCAACAGGTGGTATTAAACGCATCATGCTTGATAACTTTTCCCCGGAAATGACCCGCAAAGCGGTAGAGCGTATTGGTGGTAAGTTTGAAATCGAATCTTCGGGTGGAATTACTTTCGAAACCCTTCGTCAGTATGCCGAATGTGGGGTGGATTTTATTTCAGTTGGCGCTTTGACCCATTCGGTGAAAAGTCTTGATCTGAGCTTTAAGGTTTGTTGAAGCTATTGACCTTATATAAAACGAAACGGGCTGCAACTTTGATGTTGCAGCCCGTTTCGTTTTATAATGGCTTTACTTGAAAGGATTGCTAAAAACGTAGGTATAACTAATAGAAGATATATTGTACTTGATGCGGATTACGGAGGGGGACATTGTTTTTAAGATCTTAGTAAGATCGAATGATGTATAGTTGTAATTTGTGGTACTTCCTGTATCTCCGTTTTTATCAAGTCTGTAGTCTAGTTTCAATGTATCGCCAATAGACTGTTGAGCCTGATTGTATATGAGAACCGGTTGAAAATTTGAATTTGATGCTTTGTATAATGAATTAATAGTCAAATATATCCCATTGCCTTGCCTTGATAGTAATGGATTGTTTACATCAACAATTGGATCATCTGAATAGATTGTATCAGCTTCATTGTTTTGTATTTCTCTTACTTTCTGTAATGGGAAAGTAATACTTTGTAGTTCGGTTAAAGTGTAGTAATTTGAATTTGGTTGGTGGTCATAGTCGATTTTGAACCAGGCAACGACCCTGTCGCTATCTTTCATACTCTGAAAGTCGGAAGAATAAAATCGTTTCGACATTTGAAAAATAGAATCGGCAATCATGTATTTTACACCTTGGTAAGTGTAAATGCTACCGGTTACGCCAGCGTATGTTTGGTAATTTCCCTCACCATTTAAACAGGACGTAGTGAAAATTAAAAGACTCGCGAAGATAGATAAGAAAATAAAACGTTTCATTCTACTCATGGTTGTGTGATTTATATAATATGATTAATGACTTTCGAATACAGCCCGAATCCCTGCTTGTAAAGTGAAATCAAGCCTTTGTTGTTTGTGGATATTATCTATATTGCTATTATTATCAATGTAATAAGTCAAAGCCGGTTCTATATATAATTTCATATGGTCAGACAGGTTGTAATTGGCGCCTCCGCCTAAATGTGAAGACCATTGCAGTTTGTTTTCCAGATCATGTTGGACTTTTGTATAAATAACCTCGCCATCTTTTTTTACGCGGTCTCTCCATCTGCCGCCAATGTTTTTTTCGATCATACCTCCGGCTTTCAGATAAAACGAGTAACGTTCGGTTTTGGCAAATTTATATGCGATGCTGAGAGGTAGACCAAGGTAATATAACTCCTGGATTTCGTCAGTAAAATAGAGCGAAGTATTTAGTTTCTGAGTACTTCTCAGATAAGTACCGCATATCCCTGTTTGAATTGCAAATTTGTTGCTAATTTCTTTTTCCAGTGAAATCCCGAGCGAAATGGGGAGGTCATGTATAACCGAGGTGCCATTATCGGTGGGAGAAGACTGATTCTCTGAGATAATTGACATGAGTTGGTCCATATTCGCTGTGGTGCGCAACGAGGTAAATTCATCTTTATTTTGACTCCCTTCAGGCCCGGTTATAGCTGCAAGCAACCCTACTGAACTTTGACGACGTGGTTTGGTGGGTGCTTTTTTTTCAGTCTCAATCTCTTTTCCGGCATTTGCAAATGCTTCAATTTCGTTTTGTGTCGCAACTTGGTATTCTGCAATTTCGCTCTGGGGTCTTTCTGTACCTTCCTGATTCTCCATGCTCTCAAGTGCAACATTTGATGTGCTTTGGGCTTCTTTATTTTCTTCCCCGGAATCAGCTTTTGAAAAAGCTTTTTTGTTAGTTGTTGGAATAGGTCTTTTGGATATTGTGTAATATGGGGATGCTTTATCCATCTGTTTTACTTTTAAAGCAGAGGTTTTGCTTTTCGGTGTCGTTGCAAGTGACGTATTTCCTTCATCGGAATATACAGACGCAATTTGTTGAGATTCCTGACTAATAAATGTCAGATAGCCAATTGTACCCACTAGTAACAATCCGACCGCTGCCACAACAACTCTTCCCCATAATGGAATTATTGGTCGCGACTGTCCCTTTGGCAAAGCCTGCTCTATAGCATTCCAGCAGTAGTCGGGAACATCTGACTCTGCGTTGGATAGCTTTTGGCTAAAGAGTTTGTCTAAATTGTTATCGTTTATTTTCATAGTCATTTTCTGATCAAAACAGTGGCGATATATGATCGGCTTTGGCTGGATTTATAATCCGGGTGATTGAGTCCAATCAATTTAATGTTGTAGTTTTCTATTACAGTGTCAGTTTTGTATAATGCAAATGTGTTTAACCTGAATGGATAGTTCCTATTTCCTTTTGTAAATGAAAAAGCCGGCGTTGCATTGCCTTGCCAAAAACACACTGCTTCAGGTGGACATCTGGAATCGTCTGGAACAGAATCAAGCCGTAATGAAATACCTTCGGAAATATTTCTATACAAAATGCCTTGCACTACATATATAGTGTCATTCATCTTCAGGTAATTTGAATTTACGACCTGGTTGTTGTCTTTACAACTGCATATAAGCAGAATGCAACACATTACCGGGGCAATATATTTGACTTTTCTTCTACTTAGCCACATGATCGTATTCCTTAATCCAGTTCTTTAATTCGTTTTTGCAAAAGTATCCGCGCTCTGGTTAGTTGAGATCTGGATGTACTTTCAGTAATTCCCAAGGCGTCGGCTATCTCCTTGTGGGAATAGCCTTCGATAGCATACATATTGAATACTGTGCGAAATCCAGAAGGTAATTCGCTGATTATTTTCAGTAAATCTTCAGCAGAAAGTTCCTCGATAACCGTATGTTCTGTTTTTACATTTACCGTAGCATTAGTATCAATATCCAAGGCCTCACGAAGCAGGTCGTTTCTTCTGAGATATTCAAGAGATGTGTTTACGAATATTTTTCGAATCCAGCCTTCGAACGAACCGATGTGCTGATATGCTTTCAAATTTGAAAATACTCTGATGAATCCTTCCTGAAGCAGATCTCTTGCAAGTTCCTGTTCCCCTGCGTAACGAAAGCACACTGACATCATTTTACGGGCATAGAGATCGTATAACTCTTTCTGAGCTTTACGTTCTCCCTTAATGCAGGAATCAATCAGTCGTTTCTCGTTTACCATCCTGTGATACAAAATTATAGATGCAGTGTGTATGCCTTGTGCTGCAAGAGTCAACAAAATAAAGAAAAAATTGCCGTTTGGGCAAAGCTTTGATTGTGATTTGTTAAATGAGTCGTGAAAATATTATTCAGTGATTATCCCCGTGTGTTGGAGGTTGGGTTTTCAAGATGAATGTACTTCATGAAAAATAAAAAACTCCCGCATCCTGATGAAAGCGGGAGTTTTGAACTTATCTAATTCTGATGAAAATTAGTCGAGTTTGTGGATCACTAATCCAGAACGAAGTTTTGGCTCAAACCAAGTGGTTTTCGGAGGCATGATATTATCTGTGTCAGCGATGTCCATCAGTTGTTTCATCGAAACAGGATAAAGAGCTAATGCAGCTTTCATTTCACCCTTGTCAACACGTTGCTGCAATTCACCTAAACCGCGGATACCTCCAACGAAATCCACACGTTTGGAAGAGCGCAGGTCTTTGATGTCGAGGATTTCGTCCAGAATCAGATTTGAAGAAATCGTAACATCAAGAACGCTGATTGGGTCGTTATCGTTGTAGGTACCCTCTTTGGCTGTCAATGAATACCATTTTCCACCAACATACAAACCAAAATTATGCAATGCGTTAGGTTTGTAAATTTCAGTGCCAATTTCTTTCACATCGAAGTTTTGCGAAACTTTAGCGATGAACTCCTCTTCTGTCAAACCGTTCAGGTCAGTAACCACACGATTGTAGTCAATGATATTCAGTTGATTATCAGGGAAACATACAGCGAGGAAGAAGTTATATTCTTCGTCTCCTGTGTGATTCGGATTTTGTTTTGCTTTTTCAGCGCCAACTAAAGCCGCTGCTGCTGTACGGTGATGTCCGTCGGCAATGTACAAGTACGGGATATCTGCAAACAACTCTGTAATGCGGGAAATAGTAGCATCGTCAGAGATTCTCCAGAAATGGTGACCGAAACCGTCCGGAGCTACGAAATCGTATTCGGGTGTGTTTGCAACAGTGTTTTTTACGATTTGATCCAATTCAGCCTGATATGGAAAGGCAAAGAATACCGGCTCGATATTGGCGTTATTGATGCGCACGTGAATCATACGATCTTCTTCCTTGTCACGGCGGGTAAGCTCGTGTTTTTTAATTTTGCCAGAGAGGTAATCTTCTACATTAGCACATACTACAAGTCCGTATTGAGTACGGCCATTCATTGTCTGAGCATATACATAGTACATTTCTTTTTCGTCCTGTACTAACCAACCCTCTTTCTGAAATTTAGTGAAGTTCTCTACCGCCTTGTCATAAACGGGTTGAGTATGTTCGTCTGTTCCTGAGGGAAAATCAATTTCGGGTTTGATAATATGGTAAAGTGACATGTCATTGCCGATAGCTTCAGTCCGGGCCTCTTCCGAGTTCAACACGTCGTAAGGGCGCGAAGCCACTTTCTCTACCAATGTTTGAGGAGGACGTACTCCTTTAAATGGTTTGATTTTTGCCATTGTATTATTTAATTACAAGATTTAGTTGCGGGTTTGTTCTGATTTGAAGGCGCAAAACTACAAAATATAAGCCAGATACCCAATTTGTAGGTATTAAAACGATGTGAAGTGACGGGCTGTGAATAATTTGTTATTCAAACTCAACTACTGTGATTCCTGCACCACCAAATTGTACATGCTCATCGCGGAATTTCTTCACTCCGTGTACCGTACGCAGGTAGTCGCGGATAATCTGACGTAATGCCCCTGTTCCTGTTCCGTGCAAAATACGCACCTGCGCCACTCCGACCAGAATGGCATCGTCAATGAAATAAACCACTGCCTGCAAAGCCTCATCACCCCTCATTCCGCGCACATCAATCTCTTGCTTGAAGCTCATTTTGCGTTGGTAGATGTCGTCTGCAGTCTGTTGGCTCACAAATGTGGCTTTTACGCTTTCTTTCTTGAGCTGATTTTTACTCATTTTTTCGAGACGCTCCAATAGTACCGTCGATTTTAGCATACCAAACGCCACCAGTGCATTTTTTCCGTTGACTTCCAGCACTTCGCCTACAGTCATTTGGCCTTTGAGGCGTACAGCATCACCGGATCCGATCACTTCGGGACTGAAGATCTTTTTATTCCTTACTTCAGTTTGTTTCTGAGGCTTGCCTTGCTTTTTTCGTTCTTCACGCTCCTTGATTTTCTGGATTTTGAGGGCAATCATATCGTTGTTTGCTTCATTTTCCTGCGCAATTACGGAAGCTTTGAAGTTTTCAAGTTCTTTACGGGCAATACGGGTGGACTCTTTTTCTGCTTGAGCTTCTTTTATTTTTCGTATAGTATTCTCTACCATCGCGTTGGCTTCTGCCAGGATGCGTTCTGCTTCAGTTTTCGCTTTCGCCATTAGCTCTTTACGCTGAGCGGCTATTTTATTCAGATCTTCTTCGTACCGATCTGTTAGTTCTTCTAGTTTTTTCTCCTTTTGGCGAATGGTCTGACGTTTGCTTTCCCAGTAGCGTTTGTCCCGGACAATATCCTGCAGGTATTTGTCCATGTCAATATAATCCGAACCTACTTTTTCAGATGCGTCAGCAATAACATCCTCAGGCAAACCTATCTTGC
>Ga0209464_10000707_pt1 | contig 10633 bp, 6 predicted proteins | sample DOMMetBare1Fresh_2_FD_187473 | JGI IMG/M metagenome (GOLD analysis project Ga0209464, IMG submission 187473) | Wetland sediment microbial communities from St. Louis River estuary, USA, under dissolved organic matter induced mercury methylation -... | ecosystem: Environmental > Aquatic >... | reverse complement strand
CGGCCTACTCCTCCTTGGCGCCCAGCAGCGCCGCCAGGCTCGGCCCACCCGGGCCGGCGCCCAGCGCGCGCAGGGAGTCGAGGTGGTGCAGCAGCAGGGCGCGGTTGTCGCCCACCGAGAGGTTCTGCAGCTCGAGGGCACCGATGCGGTCCTCGGGCGTGAAGGCCGGAGCCACCACCCGCTCCATCGACAGCTTCTCCGGCCCGTAGCTCATGTACTGGGCCTTGGTGTCGAGGATGGTCCAGTCGTCGCCGCGCCGCAGCTCCACGGTGACCGTGCCGGTCACGGCGGTGGCGATCCAGCGGGTCAGCGCCTCGCGCAGCATGAGGGCCTCCGGGTCGTACCACTTGCCCTCGTAGAGGAGGCGGCCGAGGCGGCGGCCCAGCGTGAAGTAGAGGTCGAGGGTGTTCTCGTTGTGGATGGCCGAGAGGAGCCGCTCGTAGGCGAGGTGGAGCAGCGCCATGCCGGGCGCCTCGTAGATGCCGCGGCTCTTGGCGTCGATGACGCGGTTCTCGATCTGGTCGCTCATGCCGAGGCCGTGGCGTCCGCCGATGCGGTTGGCCTCGAGGAAGAGCGCGTAGGGCGAGGCGAAGCGCTGGCCGTTCAGCTCGACCGGCTGCCCCTGCTCCCAGCCGACGGTGATCTCCTCGGCCTTGACGGCCACCTCGGGCTTCCAGTGCGCCACCCCCATGATGGGAGTGACGATGCGCATGGAGGAGTCGAGCTTCTCGAGATCCTTGGCCTCGTGGGTGGCGCCGAGCACGTTGGCGTCGGTGGAGTAGGCCTTCTCGGTGCCCATCTTGTAGGGCAGCTTGCGGCGCTCGAGGTACTCGCTCATCTCCTTGCGGCCGCCGAAGGCGGTCACGAAGGCCTGGTCGAGCCAGGGCTTGTAGATCTTGAGGTCGGGGTCGACCAGGATGCCGTAGCGGTAGAACCGCTGGATGTCGTTCCCCTTGTGCGTCGAGCCGTCGCCGAAGACGTGCACGCCGTCCTCGCGCATGGCGCGCACGATGGCGGTGGTGGTGACGGCGCGGCCGAGCGGCGTGGTGTTGAAGTACTTCTTGCCGCCGCTGGAGAGGTGGAAGGACCCGCACTGGATGGCGCTGAGCCCCTCGCGGACCATGGCCTCGCGGCAGTCGATGAGCTTCGCCTTGACCGCCCCGTGCGTCAGCGCGATGGGCGGGATGTCGGCCGGGTTGGCCTCGTCGGGCTGGGCCAGATCCGCGGTGTAGGCGTGGACGGCCATGCCCTGCTCGGACATCCAGGCCACGGCGCAGCGGGTGTCGAGGCCTCCCGAGAAGGCGATGCCGACGGCGGTGCCCTTGGGCGGGAGCGACTTGTAGATGCGTGACATGCCCCGCACGTAGCAGAAAACGCCGGGGCGTTCCAGCGCCGCCTGCGCCAGGGGCCGATCAGGGGTCGGCGGCCCGCACCCGCGACCAGAGGGAGGTGGCGGTGGTGACGAAGCGGTCGCCCTCGAGCGGGATGAGGTCCTCCGAGGCGGCGCGGCGGAAGACGCGGGGCGGGGCGGCCGGGGCGCGCGGATCGAGGTCGTGGACCACCACCTGCTCGGCGCGGGTCAGGCCGGCCGGGGAGAAGGTCAGCGTCGCGTCGAGCCGGTAGCGGCGCGTCATGCCGGAGGGCAGCCGCTCCGACTCCTCGCGGCCGAGGTGGAACCACCCCGGCCCGAGGCAGCCGCCGCCCTGGTTGGTCACCGTGGTCGGCCTGAACCGGTCCTGCTGGATGAGGACGACGCGGGCCGAGCGGTCGCAGCTGGCCGGGTCGGCCGTGGCGCACTGCTCCCCCTCCGCCACCAGCACCTCGGCCTCGCCCACCCGCTCCAGGCGCAGCTTGGCGCGCAGCGTGCTGGCGCGCAGGCTCCCCACCACCCGCGCCACCAGGCGGCGCCCCTTCTGCTCCACCACCGCCGCCGGGCCGAGGGCGTCCCCGCTGGCGAAGCGGTTGGTGGCGATCCAGACCAGCTTCAAGGTGTCGCCCACCGGCGTCACCAGCACGTCCTTGGCCGAGATGGGCTGGTCGGGGAGGGTGGTGCGCGAGGTGGTGCTGTCGGCGCAGAGCAGGGCCGGCCCGTCCCACCGGACCTGCGCGCCGGTGCACTCCACGGCCGGTGCGGTGGCGCGCCGGCTCACCGGGTCGTAGCCCCGCAGGAGCAACGCCAGCCAGGTGTCGGCGGTGATCTCGCCCTCGTCGGGGATGGAGAGCTCGCACAGCGTGGCGCCCGACCAGGTGTGCTGTCGGGCGCCGCAGGCGCAGAGGGCGGCGAGGGCGAGGGGCGCGAGGCGTCGCATCATGTGGTGGGTCCTCGCCGGTTCAGCTCCGGCGTCTCGGGGTCGTTCCCTTGCTGGGGCGTTGGCGCGGCGGTCCTTCGTCATCCACGTCGTCCTCGTCGTCGCGCCGGCCCTTGCCGGCGCGCTCCGGCCGGCCGGCCGGCTGGAGGGCACGCCCCCCGACCGCCGTGTAGGCCCGCAGGAACGACTTGCCGAAGAGGGTGGCGTTGAGGGCCCCCTCCTCCTCCAGCTCGCGGAAGCGGTCCAGGAAGGCGCGCCACTGGGCCCCCTCGCGCAGCGCCTTGACCTTGAGCGCCAGCCCGCCCTCCGCCTCCAGGTCGGCCAGGATGGCCTCGGGCGACAGCCGGGCCAGCACGTCCCGCGCCCCCTCCGTCACGCCGGCGAGGAGCGCCAGCTGGTGGATCATGAGGTCGGCGAAGGCGCTCCCCAGCTCGGCGCCGCGGGACGGTCCCTGGGTGGGCTCGAGCAGGTAGGCGAGGAGCTGCCGGGCGTCCCGCGCCGAGGCCACCGGCCCCTCGCCGCGCGCCACGCGGATCCCCATCTCGCGCCCGAACTCGTCGTAGCCGGAGCGGAGCTCGACGAAGGAGCGGGCCGCCGTCTCGATGAGCTCGGCGGCGGCGCCGAGGAAGCCCTGCACGGTCTCGCGCGAGTCGAGCGCCACGCTGGCCGGGAGGTAGGCCTCGCCGAAGGTCCGGAGGAGCCGCAGGGCCACCTCGGCGAGCCCCGAGTCCTGGCGGGACGCCGCGAGGTGGGTCTCGGGGCGGGCGGGGGCCTTGGCCGGGGGACTGGCCGGCGCCGAGGCGGGCGCCGGCGGCGCCGCCCCACGCGCCGCGTGCGGGAAGCGCTCGGCCAGCAGGGCCAGGGCCTGGTCGCGATCGGCCGGGGAGAGGCCCGCCAGCGCCTGCTCCATGGCCGTCTCCATGTTCCGCCTGGCCTCCCCCAGCGCCTCGTGGAGCACGCCGAGCTGCCAGGCCGAGTTCTCCAGCGCGGCGAGGACCGCCGGCGTCGGCTCGCCGGAGGCGCGGCGCGGTGGCTCGGCGACCGGCGGCTCGGCCGGCGCCCGCGGCGGGGCCGGTGTCTCGCCCTGGACCGCCTGGACCTGGCCCGGTGGCCGGGGCCGGCGGACCTCCGGAAGCGCCTCGCCCGGCCGCGGGGTGGCGGGCGGCGCCAGCGGCCGCGGGGTGGCCGGCCGTACGCCCGTCGGTGGAACGCCCGGCTCGGCTCGCGGCGCGCCGGCCCGGGCCGCCCCCTGGGCCGGCGCGGGCGTGGCCGGGATGTCGGCCACTCGCAGGGCGAACTGGGTGCTGGTGCGACTGCGCTTCGCCTCGGCCTGCGCGACTTCCCGCCTGGAGACGTGGAGCCGGAGGCTGCCGATGTGCAGCTCGGCGCCCGCCTCCAGGACCACCGGGGCGTTCTTCTCCAGCCGCTGGCCCCCCAGGATCGAGCCGTTGGTGGAGCCCAGGTCGACGTAGGTGACCTCCGGCCCCTCGAAGGTGAGCACCCCGTGCCAGGTGGAGACGAACGGGTAGTCGAGCTGCAGGTCGTTGAGCTCGCTCCGGCCCACGCGCACCGGCGACTTCAGGTAGGCGCTCTGCACGGTGGAGCGCGCCTCGGTGTCCTCGACGCGGACGACCAGCGGAGTCATGCGCCCATCCTAGGCGGCACCGAAGGCCAGGTTCCAGCCCCCGCCTTCGCCGAGGCCGATCTCCAGCCGGCGCGGCCGCTCGCCGGCCACCATCTTCTCCAGCAGGGCGCGCGACAGCGTCGGCATGAGCGAGCCGCGCAGCACGTGGTCGACGTTGCGCGCGCCGGTCTCCGGGTCGTTGCAGCGGCCGGCCAGGTCGTCGAGCAGAGCCGGCGCGAAGGCGGTCTCGAGGGCGTGGCTGGCGCGCAGGCGGCGCGCCAGGGCCCCCAGCTTGAGCTCCACGATCTCCCGCAGCACGTCCTTGGGCAGCGGGGCGAAGGGGACCACCGTCATGCGCGCCAGCAGGGCCGGCTTGAAGTGCCTGGAGAGGATGGGCCGGATGGCGGCGGCCACGTCCTCGGCCTTGGGCCGCTCGGCGTCGTCGAAGCACTGCATGACCAGGTCGGAGGCCAGGTTGCTGGTGAGGATCACCAGGGTGTTCTTGAAGTCGATCTCGCGCCCTTCGCCGTCGGTGAGCGAGCCCTTGTCGAACACCTGGTAGAAGAGGTTCATCACCTCGAGGTCGGCCTTCTCGCACTCGTCGAGCAGCACCACCGAGTAGGGGCGCTGGCGCACCGCCTCGGTGAGCAGGCCGCCCTCGCCGTAGCCCACGTAGCCGGGGGGCGAGCCGATGAGCCGGGAGACGGTGTGCTTCTCCTGGAACTCGGACATGTTGATGGAGGTCATGAAGCGCTCGCCGCCGTAGAGCAGGTCGGCCAGCGCCACCGCCGTCTCGGTCTTGCCCACGCCGCTCGGGCCGACGAAGAGCAGCACCCCCACCGGCGCGCCCGGGTTGCGGATACCGGCGTGGGCGATGCGCAGCACCTCGGCCACCGTCTTGAGCGCCTCGGGCTGGCCGCGCACCCGCTCGCCAAGCCGCCCCTCGATGCCGAGCACCACCTGCAGCTCGTCGGAGCGCATCTTGCCCACCGGCACGCCGGTCCAGGCCTGGATGACCCGCGCCACCGCGTCGGCGTCCACCTCGGCGTGCACCAGGGGGGACTCCCCGCGGGTGCGCGCCAGCTCGGTGGCGGCGGCCTCCACCGCGGCGCGATCGATGGCGCCGCCCTCGGCCGGCACCCGGGCGGCGCGGAGCTTCTCCACGGCGGCCCGCTCGCCGGCCAGCCGGGTCTCGAGGGCCACCACCTCGGACTGGGCCGCGGCGATGGCCACGTCGATCCCGGCGACGGTGCCGTCCTCGGTCCGGTTGCCCTCGGCCACGTCGCGCGCCACCGCCGCCTTCTCGCGCTCCAGCCCGGCGATGCGCAGCTGCAGCGCGTGGATCTCCTCGGGGTTGGTGGCGAGCGCGATCTTGACGCGGGCCGCGGCGGTGTCGAGCAGGTCCACCGCCTTGTCGGGCAGCTGCCGGCCCGAGAGGTAGCGGCGCGACAGCTGCACCGCCGCCACGATGGCCTCGTCGCGGATGGTCACGCCGTGGGCCTGCTCGTAGGTGGGGCGCAGCCCGCGCAGCATGAGGACGGCGTCGTCGTCGCCCGGCTCGTCCACCTTGACCGGCTGGAAGCGCCGCTCCAGCGCCGCGTCCTTCTCGAAGTACTTCTTGTACTCGCTCCAGGTGGTGGCGGCGATGGTGCGCAGCTCGCCGCGGGCCAGGGCCGGCTTGAGGAGGTTGGCGGCGTCGCCCCCGCCGGCGTTGCCGCCCGCGCCGATGAGGGTGTGGGCCTCGTCGATGAAGAGCACGATGGGGGTGGCCGAGGCCTTCACCTCGGCGATGACCTGCTTCAGCCGGTTCTCGAACTCGCCGCGGACGCTGGCGCCCGCCTGCAGGAGGCCGAGGTCGAGCCCCAGCAGCGAGATGCCCTTCATGGCGTCGGGCACCTCGCCCTTGGCGATGGCCAGCGCCAGCCCCTCCACCAGCGCCGTCTTGCCCACCCCGGGCTCGCCCACGATGATGGGGTTGTTCTTCCGGCGGCGCGCCAGGATGTCGATCATCTGCCGGATCTCGCGGTGCCGGCCGAAGATGGGGTCGATCTTCCCCTCCTTGGCCCGCTGCGTGAAGTTGGTGGCGAAGCGGGCCAGCGCCTCGCCGCCCGCCGCGCCGCCCGGCACGGGGGCCGCGCCGGGGGCCTGGTCCACCTCGGCCTCGCGGCTCTCCGGCGAGGGGGCCAGCACCTCCGCCAGGTCGCGGCGGACGTCGGCGAGCGGCAGCGCCTCCAGCTCCGGGTAGGCCTCGCCGGTGTAGCGATCCGGCCGGGTCAGGAGCTGCAGCAGGAGGTGGCCGGTGCGGAGCTTCTGCGCGCCGAAGTCCACCGAGGCGGTGAGCCAGGCGTCCTCGATCCAGGAGAAGACGCTCTCCGAGATGACCGGGCGCCCCGGGTTGCCCTGGCGCTGCCGCTCCAGCTCGCGCGCCACCTGGTTGCCGAGCTTGCGCCGGTCGGCGCTCCAGTTGTGGAAGAGGCGGGCCACGTCGCCCTCGTCCGGCTCCAGCATGGCGGCCAGCAGGTGCTCGACGGTGAGCTCGTAGAAGCCGCCCCCGGCGGCCCGGCCCACCGCGGCCTCGAGGAGCCGCGTGGCGGTGGGGGTGAGCTTCCTGATGAGCGACTTGGCGTCGACGCGCATGCGTGGCCTCTGCGAGGAGGGCGTGGCCATGGCGCCCCCGCCCCCCGGGGTGTGTTGATCGGTGCGGGGAGTATCACCCAAGGTCCGTGGGAACGCACCTTTGCGATGGAGGGCCGCCCGAGCCAGCTCCCTCAGCGCGAAGACACGTGGAGGATTCCCTGGTCCGGCTGCGATGGACTTCACGCCGGCCGACCCTTGGATGACGCCTTCCTGGGCGGGATCGGACTCGCCCCACGCCACGACGGCGCCGCCGTGGCGAATGGCAGAGCTCCTGAGCTGGCCTGCGGCCATGGCCCCGGCCCCCCGTGAGGCCGGAGCGGCACCGCCCGCCCCGGGTCAGAAGCGGACCTCCACGGGCACGAAGATGCCGAGGCTCGCCTCCTCCTGCGTGCCGTTCCCGAGCTGCCCGTGCCATCCGTAGCCCCAGCACCGGACCCCGACCCGCTCCACGAGCGCGCAGGTGTGGTCCCTGCCGGCGGAGATGACGCTCACGCCCGAGAGGTTCGACACCCCGTCCGACGGCACTCCGTTCGGTCGCCCGGCAAAGCCATCTCCCATCTGCCCGAGCTCGTTGGCGCCCCAGCACTTCACGCCTCCGCCGTCGAGGACCGCGCAGGTGTGGTCGTCGCCGGCCGCGAGGCCCACGGCGCCGGCCACGCCCGGTACCGTGGTGGGCTCGCTGAAGGGGCCTGGTTCCAGGCGGGTACCAAGCACCTGGCCGCTCGCGTTGGAGCCCCAGCATTTCACGCTCCCGCCGCCCAACAGCGCGCAGCTGTGCGACTTCCCAAGCGCCAGGGAAGCGACTCCCCTGAGCCCCGGGACCTCCACCGGCACGGCGCTCACGGCGGCGGTCACACCGGGATTCCCGAGCTGCCTCGAGCCGTTGTCGCCCCAGCACCAGACCGCGCCGAGCTCAACTTGTGCGCAGCCGTGGCCGGCTCCGGCGGCGACGCCCGCCACCACGGCGGGAAGGCCCGGGACCACGACGGGCACCGTGCTGTAGTTGAGGGCGGTGGTCGGGTGCCCGGTCTGGACGTCCGGGCTCCCGAGCTGGCCGACGACATTGCTCCCCCAGCACAGGACCGTTCCCGAGCTCTTCAGGGCGCAGGTGTGCCGGGCCCCCGCCGCGAGCGCGATGGCACCCTCGAGCCCGGACACGCTCACCGGCGCGAGGCTGGCCTGGGTGGTGCCGTCCCCCAGCTGGCCACCGCCCAGCTGGCCCGGCGTGGCTCCTCCGTTCAGGCCCCAGCACTTGACGGTGCGGTCCGCCAGCAGGGCGCAGAGGTGGCCCTCTCCCGCCGCCAGAACGACCGTGCCATCCGGGATGTTCACGTTGACGGCGGCCGGGTGCACGGCGAAGCCGGCCGTGCCCGGGTCCACGCCGAACTGGCCGACGTCGAGCCCCCAGCACTTCGCGCCGCCGGAGTCCGTCAGCGCGCAGCTCACCTCGCCGCCCAGCTGGAGGTCGACGACGCACTCGCCGTGGGCGCAGGGCGGGGAGGAAGCCGAGCGGCAGGCGCCCAGCAGAGCCAGCCCGATCCCGGCCAGCGCCGAGCCGTACCTCATCGCGTCGCTCCTCCCGCCGATCAATCTCATGGCACCCTGCACACCTTCGATTTGGAGCACCTGCCCGAGACGCAGTCCCGGGAGTCGAAGCACGGCGCATCGATCGGGCACCCCGCCCCGCCGGACATGCCTTCCACCACGATGGCGCCCGGCGCCGCCACCACGACGGAGAGCCCGGTCACTTCGATGTCCACGTTGCCGATGAGGCCCTTCGCCCCGTTCAGGAGGACGATGGGGTTGGGCCCCGCGGTGGCCACCTCCGGCTGGACGGCCAGCGACGGGCCGGCCCTCACGAGGGCCGCCCGGATCTCGCTGGCCACCGCCTCGACGGTGGTGGCGGTGCCGAGCTGGATGCAGGAGGCGCCGACGGTCCCGCAGGTGGCGTCCAGGCTGAGCTCGAAGGTGACCGGCAGGCCGACGCCGTCGTCGATGGTCATGGTGTCCCCATCGGCCACGGCGGTGGAGGTCACCGTGATGCGTCCGGAGGCCGCGGCGACGCTCCGCGTCGTGCACGCGGACGTGCTGCAGGTGCCACAGACGAAGGACCGCTCGTCGTCGCAGGTCTCGTTCGCGATGGGAGGGCCGTCCGGATGGCCGTCGCCGCAGAAGTGCGTCACCGGCACGAACACCCTGCAGTCCAGGCCGCAGCCGTCGCAGGAGGTCAGCCCATAGGCGCAGACGCTCGGCCCGTTCTCGGCGCCCTGGTCGCACTCCTCGTGCCCCAGCGGCCCATCCCGGTTCTGCAGGCCGTCCCCGCAGACGTTGGCCCGGCAGTCGTTCCGGCAGTCGTCCAGGTTGCTGGCGTTGCCGTCGTCGCAGTCCTCGCCCGCGAGCCCGTTGGTGATCCCGTCGCCGCAGCGGCTGGGCGTGCAGTCGGCGTTGCAGGTGGCCGACCGGCAGTCGACCCCGTTCCCCGTGCCCCGGCCATTGCCGTCGCACTCCTCGCCGTCGAGGGGGTTGACCCAGCCGTCGCCGCGGCGGCTCACCGAGCAGTTGGCGTTGCAGCCCTGCCACTGGCAGTCGGTGCCGTTCCCCTGGCCCGCCCCGTCGCCGTCGCAGGCCTCGCCGGCCGAGGCGTTCACGGTGCCGTCGCCGCGCTGGGCGAAGGTGCAGTCGGCGTCGCAGCCGCGCGTCTCCGCGCCGGCGTCGCAGTCCTCGCCCGGGTCGAGGTGGGAGTCGCCGCAGCGCTCGAGCGACGTGCAGTCGGCGGCGCACCCGTCGCCCCCCACCGTGTTGCCGTCGTCGCACACCTCGCCCACCAGGTCGTCGGTGTGGCCGTTGCCGCAGCGCTCGTCGGACCGGCAGTCGCGGCTGCAGCCGTCCCGGTCGTCGAGGTTCCCGTCGTCGCAGGCCTCGCCGGCCTGCTGCACGCCGTCGCCGCACAGGTCGAAGATGCAGGTGGCCGCCCGGGCGGCGCAGCGCGCGCCGGCGGGGCAGTAGATGCCCGTCGGGCAGGAGACCGCCTCCGGTTCGACCACGCAGCCGGCCGCGGCGACGGTGACGACGGCGGCCATGGCCGCGGCGAGCAGGGCCGGCGCGGCGCGAGGCGCTGCTCCGTGGCGGGGCGGATCGGGCCGATGCTGGGGAGCCATGTCAGTACCTCACCGTGGCGAGCAGCCCGGGCGTGTCGCGGTCGAGGAGCGGCACGAGCTCGAAGCTCACGGGCGGCCTGGCCGGGGTGCCCGCCACCTCGGGCTCGTAGGAGCGCACGTGCCGCTCCGAGCGGTTGAGGGCCACCAGCAGGGCGCCCGCGGCGAGGGCGGCGCCGCCGGCGACGTAGGCCCCCACGCCGGCGCGCTGCAGCGTGGCGCCCTGGCTGCGCGCCTGGGCCAGGTCGGCCGGCTCGACGGCGCAGCCGGTGGGACAGCGCACCTTCGACTCGCGGTCCACCAGGTCCACCTTGCGGAGCCCGGACCACTGGAGGACGCCGCCGCCCAGGGCCACCGCCGTGCCGGCGCCCACCACCGTCCAGGGGACCCAGGCCGGCCAGCGGCGGCGAACCTCGGTGAGCTGCTCCAGCGTCTTCAGCTCGAGGTCCACCACCGCCGCCTGCCCGCCCTCCAGGACACGGACCTGGTGGTTGGTGACGTAGCCGTCCCGGCTGGCCACCAAGGTGTGGCGGCCGGCCCGCACCAGCCCCTGGTGCTGGCCCGGGGCGTCGAAGAGCGGCTGGCCGTCCAGCTCGACGCGCCCGCCGGGCGCGGCGCAGCGGACCGTGAGGGGCACGAGCTGCTGCTCGAGGAGCTTCAGGTAGTTCCTGGCGTGCTCGAACCGCTCGCGCTGCAGCGGCGCCGGCCCGTATCGCATGGCGGCCTGGAGGTGTTGGCTGGTCTCCACCGGCTGGTCGAGCGTCATGAGCGCCAGCGCCAGGTTGTAGTGGATGGTCGGGTGGTCCCAGCGGGCCAGGGCCTCGCGGTACTTGGCCGCCGCCGTGGCGCTGATCGACTCCTTGAGGAGGGCGTTGCCCTCGCGGAAGAGCTTCTCGGCCGCGCCCCGC
>Ga0209464_10000705_pt1 | contig 10649 bp, 8 predicted proteins | sample DOMMetBare1Fresh_2_FD_187473 | JGI IMG/M metagenome (GOLD analysis project Ga0209464, IMG submission 187473) | Wetland sediment microbial communities from St. Louis River estuary, USA, under dissolved organic matter induced mercury methylation -... | ecosystem: Environmental > Aquatic >... | reverse complement strand
ATCCCCCCCCCACATTCCACATTAAAATTGACACCATTTCATAACACAAAGATCTAATCTTGTAGTAATTAGATCAATCGAAAAGAAAACTTTGTAGAAAATAAAGAAGGGCAAAAATAGAACCATGAAAAGAACACAAAAGCTGCTACTAATCATCGCTGCAACGCTACTAACCAGCAGCCACACCCATGCCCAAAAAATAGCCATAAAAGCAAATCTAGCGCACATAGCAATCGGAACAGCAAACATCGGACTCGAACTAGCACCAAGCAGCAAAATAACCCTTGCGCTCGACGGAACATACAACTCGTGGTCAACCACAAACGACTACCGCAAGCGCATAATGCTAGTACAACCCGAAATCCGACTATGGAACTTCAAAAAGTACGTAGGTTCGTTTGTAGGTTTTCACCTACACTTGGCCGAGTTCAACCTGTCAAAAATTTCAGAAGTAGGACTAAAAAATCACAGAATAGAAGGGAACGCCTACGGCGTAGGCATATCGTGGGGGTACAACCTAGTACTCACCACACACCTAAACATCGAAACCAATCTAGGAATAGGTTATAGCACAGTGAAATACGAAAAATTCAAATGCGAAAAATGTAGCGACCGAATAGAAGAAACAACGCTCGACCTCATCAGCCCTACAAGAGTAGGCGTATCACTAGTTTACCTATTAAAGTAGAAACAATGAAGTACACAGCAACGCTACTCGCAATCGCACTACTCGCAAGCATACAGCAAGCCACAGCAAGCAGACCGCAAGCCGAAGTAAAGGTTTACAACCTCACTACCCAAAAAAAGAAGGACAGCATAGCAATACAATTTCACTACCAAATACCCACCACCAAACCGGCAAGAGGGTATAACCGACTAATCCTACAGCCCATAATCTACAACCAAAAAGGTACACAAAGGCTAGCCAAAGAGTACTTCGATGGACGACTACGACGCATACTCATCAAGCGTCAGCAAGAATTCCATGAAGCCAGCGACCCAATAATAGAAGGACGTGGCCTCAGCGCAAAAAGAACCTACATCTACACCACCACCATCAAGTATCAAAAGTGGATGGAAGAGCTCAACCTACAGGTCATTAGCGTAGTGCTAACCAGACAAGGAGCCTACATATCCAACCAGTATCCCGACTTGCAGCCTATCGACCCCAATAAAATAGTTTCCCGTAACCAACCCGAAGTCGAAGAGCCCGAAGCCGATACAACACAAGTAGAAACACCCCCAAGCATAGCCCATCAGCTCCAAACGCCCCAAGCAGAACCTCAGCAGGCTCCGGTAAGCCAGCAGACCGAAAAAAAGGAAAAAGCCCAAGAACCTCCCAGAGCAGAGGTTACCAAGCAGCAGCAAATTTGCCAGCTAGTAGTTTGCAGTAAGCCAATGCTTAAGAGCTTATCTGCCACACCAGTACGTACACTAAACGAACGCTTTGTAGAGCTAGCGGGGATGCTTAACGGACTGCCCAAACCGCAAGAAGCAGTAAAGGCAAGCGGACTAGAGGTAAGGTACCGATTGGGGAAAAATCGGATAGAAAGCGATTATGCTACAAATGCACAGGCGCTAGATCGACTGGTAAGCGCAATACGAACCATTAAAAGCGATCGCTCGGTACAAATCGCTGGGGCCGCAATAGCAGCAGTTGCATCGCCAGATGGATTGTCGAGTAGCAACTACGAGATGGCAAAGGCGCGTGCTTCATCGTTGGCTGCTATTCTTGCTCGCGAGGCTGCCATTCCGCTCGAAACTATTCAGACCTATGCCGAAGGCGAAAGCTGGGAGGCAATTAAGGAGGCTGTTCGCAGTTGCAACTTCGCCAACTCTACAAAAATACTACGGGCCATAAATGCGGGAAACAAGGGAATCGACAAGGAGAGGCGAATAATTGAAATAGACGGAGGGGCAACCTACCGAAAGCTTATGGATGAGGTATTTAGTAAGCTGCCTAATTCTGCCTACGTAATGCTCTACTTCAAGCCTGTTGTCGATTTGGCTGGCGTGGCAATAAACGAAGCGGCTGTGCTTATTGGCAGCGACAGGTATGCCGAGGCTCTAATGCGCCTTAAGCCATTTAAAAATGATGAACGTGTTGCTCTCCCTCTTGCTCTTTGCTACCTCTATCTGGGGCAGCATGCCGAAGGTCTTGCTCTGCTTAATCGTGCTGCTTCGCAAAGTGTTGATGCTGCTAAGCTGCTAGCTGAGGTCGAACTGGTTGTTTCGCCAAAGGTGATGTAGGGTACTACAGAAGTGTTAAAAATGCAATTTGACCATGTTTCGTAAAAGTATGGACAGATTGTAAAATAAAGTTAATCAGCAAATTAGTTCCTTTATTGCGAAATAGTTACAGGTTAATACTGACGTTTTTCAAATTGCTTTTTGATGTTTAGGCGGATTACTCTTTTCTCATTATTGCTCTTGTGCATTTGCACATTTGCCAACGCTCAAAGCTGGGCGGTGAGGGGAAATTTGCTCGAATACGGACAGGGAAGTGCCGGTGCAGGTATTGAGGCTCGGCTGGGAAGCTATGCCTCAATTAGTATGGATGCCTACTACAACCCTTGGGAATTCTCCAAGAAAGCTAAAGTAAAGCATTTTATGGTGCAACCAGAGATCAAATGGTGGACTTCCATTCCGTTTGCTGGCTCTTTTCTCGGCTTATACGCTCAGCTTGTTGAGTTTAATGTTGGTGGCATTGGTCTGGTTGGACTTAACGAGGGTCGTGTTGAGGGATATATGTATGGTGGAGGGCTCTCGTATGGCTACCAGTGGGTGTTGGGTAACCGCCTAAACATCGAAGCAAATGTGGGTATTGGATACTCAAAGATAATGTACAGCAAGTATCGCTGCGAACGGTGTGGCGACTATATAGGCGAGGGCGATTTCAACTTTATTGGCCCTGCCAAGCTTGGCGTAACAATAGTGTACCTACTTTAAATTATTAGGTGTGATGATGGGGTTTTGTCGAATTGTTGCGATTCTTATGCTTTTTGCTAGCTGGCCGTTCTTTGCAATGGCTGATAAACCCGACTCTGTTCTGGTTAGCAATGTTAGCTTAAAGCGTGTGGGCGACTCAGTGCTGGTTTGCTTCAACATCGTTATCCCTTCTAGTAAGGTTAAAAAACGCCATCGTTTTGTTGTTCAGCCTGTTTTGTATAGTAGTAGCGGTTCGTTGCTGCTTCGAAAAATTTATGCTGATGGCCATATACGTACAATTATAGAGTGGAGGAGGCGTTTTTTCGGTATGCCCAAGGTAAATGGAAGTATCGATTCTTCGGATGTCAGGGCTCTGCCAAATGTGACTCTTGCGTTTTCTCAAATGGTAAAGCTCCAGCAGTGGATGGATTCGCTTTCGTTTAAAATCGACATGGCTACCTACCGTTTTAGGGGCAAAAAGGCTTATACGCCCGAACCATTGGCTAGCAATGTGCAAATGAGGCTTTCTACTACAAGGTATAGCACCCTTAAATCCGATTCGGTTTTTGTTCAGCAAGCCCAACCAAAGCTCTCGCTTACTGCGGTTGAAATAGATAGGCGCGAATCGTTCGTACAAAAAATGGACGAGAGCGAACCTACTATTTCCGAGATAAAAGCTACTGCCGAAACGTCGGGTCTTGCTGTTGGTTTCAGAACGGGAGCTACTCGTATCGAACCTTCTATTAATGGTAATAAGGAGGTGCTTGATAGGTTTATTGCTGCTCTTAATGCTATTAAGTCCGACTCGCTTGCGGTGATACGTAAGCTGGTTGTGGTGGGCTACGCTTCGCCCGAAGGGATGGCGTACATTAACGAGCAGGTGGCGCTAAAGCGTGCCGAGAGCTTGCGCGACTACCTCACTTTGCGTGCTGCTGTGCCTCTCGATCTTTTTACGCTGGTAAATGGGGGAGAGGATTGGGGTGGCCTTCGTCGTATGGTGCTGGAGTCCGACCTGCCCGATAAGGAGGTGGTGGTGCGCATTATCGATGAGGTGCCGGTGCTTAAGGGGCGCGAAAAGATGCTTATGGATCTTAAAGGGGGAGAGGTTTACAGGTATATGAAGCAAAATATGTTCCCAAAGCTGCGCAATGCTGGCTACCTAATGGTGTTTTACAACTCTAGGGGCGATGCCAATGCCGAGCTGATTGCTAGGGCTAAGGGGTTGATATTTAATGAGAAGTACCGTGATGCGCTCGATTTGCTGCTTACCTGCCAAAGTAGTAGCGATGCGCTATACAGCATAGGATTGTGCTACCTAAGGCTTAACGATACGCCAAATGCCGAACGTTTTTTCGACATGGCGGTTGCGGCTAAGGCCGATGGGTGGCGCGATGCAGAAAATATTCTGAGGAGGTTGAGAAGTGTGGGGCCGTAGCAGCGGCTTGTAATGTGAAGTATTCTTCAGAGGTGATTTTACAGCTATATAAATGAGAATTAAAACGTAATGTTATGAGAATTAAAAACTTGCTAATTGGGATGCTGGCAGCCGTTGTTGCTGTGTCCTGTTCTAAGAAGGATGAGCCCGATAACCAGCCAAAGGGCGAAAAAACTTGGGTGGCGCTTTCTATCGGCTCGGCTAAAACGTATGCTGAAGATGATGGAACTGCTCAGGAACAAAAAATTAATAGGGTGGATATATTCTTATTTACACCCAACAATGATCCTATGGAGTCGGTGTATGAGAGCCATCAAAGTTTTACAAACTTGACTAGTAGCAAGACTCCAGCTTTTGAAACTAATACTGCCCAAAAGAAGATGGTGGTTTTGGTTAATGCGCAAGCAGATTATATTAATACGTTAACTAGTAATCTGTCGTCTCTAAGGCTTAAGGATTTAATTTCGAGTACGGCAAAAATTAGTGCTACTAATGAAGATGATTTCACTTATAAGTATGCAAATACAACAGGTGATGGAAGCTTTATGATGATTAACGAGAATCCTGATCAAACTATAACTTTTGCTCTTCAACCTGATAGATCGTCTGCTCAGAATGCATCTCGTCCTGTAGTAGTGGAGAGGTTGGTTGCTAAAGTTGTTGTTAAGTATGATAATATCAGTAATTTGAGTTCATTGAAGAGTTCTGTTCAAGAGGTTAAATTCATTCTAGATGTAAAGAATAAATCGTCTTTATTGTACAATTCTAACGGACAGGATGTTAATTACGATAGCTACACCAGTAATGATTTCTTTACTTTAGGAGGTTCAAATTTTGATAATGTAAGTGCTATCAATGTAACACTTGATAATCAAGAATCCACTCCGCTATACTGCTTCGAAAATACTATAAAGCAGGATTATCAAGCTGCTACTAAAGTCTATGCACTAGAGGATGCTACAACCAACCTAATTTTTAGAGTACGATTCGGAACTCAAACCTTTTGGTTAAGTAGGCTTGATGGAACAACTACTACAGATGATAAAACAGGTGACTTGAATTATGTAAAATACACCGATGGCTACAGTTACTACCGTGTGTTTATAAAAACTGATGGTTTTATATTAGGTAGCACTACTGATTATGCTTATGGTGTTAAACGAAATAATAAGTATGAAGTAACTATTAACAAAATCGAACAGGTTGGTGCTCCTTCTATTCAAACTCTTTTAAATCAACCTATTGCTACCAATAAGCTTATTGGGGTTGATATTAGCGTTAAAAAATGGACGGTGGTTGCAAACGAGGTTAATTGGTAGCTGCTGGTTGTGTTAGCTTGCCTGTGCAGCGGCTTTGCCAACTTTTGCTGCTGCTCGGGTACTTTAATGCTGTTTTAAATAGTAATTCTAATTGTAGGTAATTATGAAACGTATTTGTAGCTTTTTGGCTATTGCTTTTGCTGCTCTTGCATTCGGCGGTTGCTCTAAAGATGATACAAGGGGCAAGGACGATGATCGCAAAACTTGGGTGGCTTTCTCCATTAATTCTGCGAAACCTCATACGTACGCTGATGGTACCGATTCGGGTACTCCTGCTGAGCAAAATATCAGTTCGGTTTACATTGTAATTTTTAAGGCTGATAATGGGGCTTTCGAGAAGGCGGTAAATTTTGATCTAGATGCTAGTAATAAGCTCGAAGATAAAACTGAAAGTATAAGCGTTGGCCAAAAGAAGTTTTTGGTTTATGTTAATGCTACGCAGGCTATTAAGGATTATATTAATGACCAAAAGGTTTCACAAACTCCTGCCAATTTTTCAACTTTTAGGAATGAAATAGTAGCTCTTACAAGCGTTGATGATATTAGCTCCTACGCTTCAACCAGTGGTAGTGGCAGCTTTATGATGACAAATGCCGATCCCGACAAGGTGGAGAATCCTACCTATTACGAAACTTCTGATAAGGCAAAGCAAGCCCCAATTTCTATTAATGTACAGCGTGTAGTTGCTAAGATCGATCTTGCTACTACAGGTGCTATTAAAATGAGTGGTATTGGTACTACTGGTACTATCGAAAGTATCGATGCGTTGCTCTATTCGCAAAATAGGAAGTCGTACATATTTCCTAGGTTTAAAGATCAAAATGGGTTGGTTGATAATCCTAACTATGGTGTTACTGACAATTTCGAAAGCTACTTCTTTATTCCAAATTCTCCTAATTGGATAAGTGCTAAAACTTTAAGTGGAATTAAAATTGGCAATGTTAGTGATGTTACCGAACCTTTCTACTGCTTTGAGAATAGTTCAAATAATCAAATATTTAGTAATACAACGCATATTACTGTAAGGGTTAAGTTTACACCAGATGGGTTTAGCTCTGGGACTTTCTACTACAAGGATGGGGAGTATTATAGTACACAGCCTACTTCGGGGACATATAAAACTTATACCGATGGCTATATGTACTACCGTATCTACTTTATGCACGATCCTGCTAATCCGCCTGCTGCTAATCAGAAGTATATGATTGCTCGTAATAACTGGTACAAAGTTCGGTTGACTTGCATTAATGCTCCTGGTGCTGATAGCTTTACTACGCCGCCTAACACTGCGGTTGTCGAGGATGGAAGCATATCTTTTAAAATAAACATTGTGGATTGGGCTGTGAGAGAGCGTGATGTTGTGATTTAACCTTCCTCTTTTCATTGCTTCTTCTAATCTTTTTTCTATGCACTATCGTCTCTCTTTTAACCGATTGTTCTTAACTCTTGTGCTGCTGCCTCTCTTGTGTGCTGCAACATCCTGTATTCGCGAGGATTTAGGGCCTTGCTACAAGGATATTATGGTGGACTATAAGATTGGGGACGACTCGCTTAGCGTCGAAAAGAAAAAGGTGCAGGAGGAGTTTAAGAGCGAGGTTAAGAATCTTAGCGTTTTTGTTTTCGATAAGGATGGGCGATATGTGGGTGTTTGGCTCTTTAGCATGGAGGAGTTTAGTAAAACGGGTAAGCTGCCTATTCCGCTCGAGTATGGTACCTACTCTATGGTTATCTGGGGTGGTGTTAATCCTAACCAGTATAATGTGGGGGCTAAGGGTACCGATGGTAAGCTCGAGCCGGTGAAGGAGGGGGTTACTCGTATCGAGGATTTTCAGCTTCAGGTGAAGCCCGATTCTTCGAAGTCGGTTACTTCTAAGGTCGAGAATCTTTACCATAGCATATCTAGCAATGTGGTGGTGCAGGAGAAGAAAAATACGGTGCTCGAAATGCCTATTAAGAAGATTACCAGCGATGTGGTGGTTAAGCTTTTTGGGTTGAGGCTAAATGAGGAGGCTCCGCGTACCTACGTTAGCTCGTCGGATATCGAGGTGTTTATTAAGGCTCGTAATGGTAGGTTTAACTACGATAATACGGTTAGCAGTAGTGCCGATACCATTACCTACCTCCCTTTTAAGGTGCTGGAGGGGGGCGATTCGCTGGTGGTGGAGATGCGTACAATGGATATTTCTTCGAAGGCTACCAAGCCTCAGCTTTTTGTGCGTAATAAGCCTAAAAACTCTACGATGTACCTCTACGAGCTCGATAAGCTGATTAGCCAGCTTCCTCCGGGCGATAAGCCTAATAGCTACGAGATAGAGATTTTCTACAACACCTACGGTTGTCTTAAAATTGTAATCAACGGTTGGGTGGTGCGTGTTTACGATATTAATATTTAAATAGATGGCTACCATGAAACGTTCTGTTTTTATGCTTCTTACTCTGCTGCTTTTGCTGCTGGGGTGTAGCCGTTCTGATGTTACTCCCGATGTGGTACAGGGTAAGCTTATGCTTAAGCTTTCTAATCCGGGTACCTATGCTGTAAGTGATGAGTCTGCTATTAACGAGCTCCACGTGCTGTTCTTTGATAGCAATGGTAATTTTATTGTTTGCAATGAGGCTAGTAAAGTAGAGGGCCTTAACCAGTACGAGGTTGTTGCGCCTATCAAAACAGGGATGACGCTCCTAATTGTGGCTAATGGGGAGGCAAGTATTGGTAAACTTTCGCTTACTGCTGGTTCTACTTCGGTTAGTGAAGTAATGAGTAACCTTGAATATAGCTTTGGGTTCGATGACCTTAACTCTAGTATGCAGTATATCCCGATGTTCTGTAAAAAAACTAACGTGAATGTTTCTGCTACTGCTCCCCAAACTTTTAATAGTATATCACTTACTCGCTCGTTGGCTAAGGTGGAGGTGGTTAATAGTGCTAGTGCTAGTGCTAGTGGTTTTAACCTCAATGAGGTTTACGTGGTTAACGCTTCTAAGAAGGGGCTCATTGCAGGCGGCGAAAACGGGAGTGGCAATTTCATTTCTGGTGTTGATCGTGTTGATGAAGCGAATATGGGTACAAGCGCTTTCTACCTTTTCGAGTGCGATAATAGTGGTAGCAATTCGGATAGCTGGACTAAGCTGGTGGTTGTGGGGAGCTACAATGGTCAATCCTACTACTATCCTATCTTCTTTAAGGGCGATGATGATCGCTACTCCAGCGTTGTCCGAAACTACCACTACAAGTTTACCATTACTAAGGTAAGTGGTCCTGGCTACTCCTCGCTTGCCGAGGCTAAGGTTAGTAGGCCTATCAACTTTACGGTGGAGGTTACTAGCTGGACTAGCAGTGCTAAGCAAATCTTTAAGGATGAGTTCTATGAGGTGGCGCTTACCTCTTCTTCTTTTACGCTTGGTGGTGGTAAGGGGGCTTCGGCTTCGGTGGGTATTACTACCGATACCGATATCAGCTTGTGGACGTATGCGGTTGCTACTAGTACTGATCCTCCTACTGCGAACAACTTTGTAAGTCTTGATAATATAAGCGATACCGACTTTAGCCTTGCTACCTCCAATGTTTCAGGAGATAAGAGTACTGGCACTTTGACGGTTACAGCTAAGGGTAAGGCTACTACTAGCATTAACAGGTTCCTGTTTGTGAGGGCTAAAACGCTGTCGTTTTACCTTCCTATCTCGCAGCTTGCCGATACGCCTCACGATTGGGACGATGAGGGGCTGGTCGAGAATCCTCGTGGGGCTCAGCCTTCTATTGTTGTAAAGCTAGATGGCTCTCCTGTTGCTGGTTCGTCGTTGGTGCGTCCCGAAAATAAGGCGGAAGTGCTAACCTTCTCGGTTTTGCTGTCCAATGTCTTGGCTACGTATTCGGTTTCGCTCTCTAGCACTGCTGGTTTTACGCTGGGTTCTCCGAATTCTAATATCGCCCATAACGGTTCGTTTACGGTTTCGCTTGCTAAAAATACGGATAGGGAGCGGTTTACCTACGTTACCATTACTTCGGGTAGCACCAAAAGGGTGTTTAAGCTGGTGCAGCCGGGGGTGCAGGGTGCCGATCGTAAAAACGAAGATTGGACTGAAGGTGAAAAATTTGATATAAGTATGTAGCCGCTTGATGGTTGCGGTTTAACGTGTTTTGGTAGAGTACCTTACGGTATTCGTTGTAACGATAAAATTTATGCTCTATGCAATTTAAACGTATAGTTGGTGTTTGCCTACTGCTGGTTTTGGTGGCCGCTCTTTCGTGCGAAAGGATGGATCCTGATGATGGTAGGCGTGCTGCAAAGCTCTCCTTCTCGGTGGAGGGCTTTGATGAGGTTATCTACTCTGCGCCTACTACTGCCGAAAATACGGTTGGCGATGCGGTGCTGCTCTTTTTTAAAGCTACCGATAGTAATCCTTTAGGTACCAGTAATACCTACTTGGGGTGCTCAATTGCTTCTGGTGGTAGCACCGGTACCTTTGGGGTGCTTAGCTATGAACTTCCTAGTGGGGTTACTGGTAATACCAAGGTTAATGTCCTGGTATTGGCAAACTGTGGTGGCTATTCCTTTAAGTATGCTGATGATAACGTTATCGACTTTACTTCGGAGAGCTCCATAAGCGCTGCCCTAGGTGGTCAAACCTACTCCGATGTTAAGGGGGGGCTTATTGCAGTGGCTCCTGATGCTGGTATTGCCGAAAATAAGCTGCTTATGGAGGGTACGTGCGAGGGTATGGTGGCTAGTGGTCTTTCGGTTAAGCTTACCAAATGTGCCATTCGTATTAAGCTAAATATAAATAGTAGTATTACGAACTTTACGCTCGATGGGGCTAGTCTGTATAATGCTACTAAGAATTGCTATCCGTTTTCGAATGTATCCGATGCTACTGCTTACAATGTTACCTCCGAGGTTTCACCTTCGAGTGGCGTGGTTACGCTATACGCTTTCCCTCGTTTGGTTGCTGGTTGTACAAGCGGCGATAAA
>Ga0209464_10000704_pt1 | contig 10660 bp, 10 predicted proteins | sample DOMMetBare1Fresh_2_FD_187473 | JGI IMG/M metagenome (GOLD analysis project Ga0209464, IMG submission 187473) | Wetland sediment microbial communities from St. Louis River estuary, USA, under dissolved organic matter induced mercury methylation -... | ecosystem: Environmental > Aquatic >... | reverse complement strand
CGAAGGACTGCGAGGCCCAGGCCGGCTTCGGCAAGGTCTGCGTCCAGGGGCGCTGCGTCGAGTGCGCCGCCGACGCCGACTGCCGCCCCGGCTTCACCTGCGCCGCCGGCACCTGCCAGCCCAAGCCGGCGGAGACCAGCAGCGCCCTGCCGCAGAAGCCCAAGGCCGAGTGCGCCGCCGACGGCGACTGCGGCCCGGGCAAGGCCTGCCAGGCCGGCGCCTGCGTGACCGCCGCCGTCGACCCCGCCTGCGCCGACGCCAGCGCCTTCACCGTCCACTTCGGCTTCGACCAGGCCGCCATCGGCGCCGCCGACGGCAGCCTGCTGCAGAAGCTCTCCGCCTGCCTGCAGAAGTCGCCGGCCCGGCGCGTCCAGGTGGACGGCCACGCCGACGAGCGCGGCACCACCCAGTACAACCTGGCGCTCGGGAAGAAGCGCGCCGAGGCGGTGAAGAAGTACCTGGTCGACCTGGGCGCCGGCGGCGCGGTCGACACCAACACCTATGGCAAGGAGCAGCCGCTCTGCCGCGAGTCGAACGAGGACTGCTGGGCGCGCAACCGCCGCGCCGAGTTCCGGATCGAGCGCTGACGTGAGGCCGCTCCGGCTCCTGCTCCCGGCGCTCGCCGCCGCCCCGCTGGCCGGGTGCTGGGTCCCGGTGGAGCGGGGCCGGCAGATGGAGGCGCGCATCCAGCGGCTCGAGGTGGAGTCGCGCGAGCAGGCGCGCGTGCTCGAGGAGCAGGTGAAGGAGAAGACCGTCCAGGTGGACCGGAAGCTGAAGGAGGTCCAGGCCAAGCTCGACGAGCTCAACACCACGGCCCGCGCCAAGGGGGCCGACCTGGGCGTGGCGGTGGGCAAGCTGCAGGACGAGCTGACGAGGGTCAAGGGCGACCTGGAGACCCAGGCCCACCAGCTGGCGCAGCTCGACCAGCAGGTCCAGGCGGTCGCCAAGGAGACCGACACCCGGCTCGCCTCGCTCAAGGGCACCGGGGCGCTCGACGAGGCCATGGCGCGCCAGAAGCTGGCCGACCTGGCGCGCCCGGACGATCGCGCGGCGGTCTTGGCGCTGGCCCAGAAGGAGGACTCGGGCGGCGACAAGGGCGTGGCCCGCGAGCTCTACCTCCACTACGTGAAGCGCTGGCCGCGCGACGACCGCGCCGACGAGGCCGGCTTCCGCGCCGGCGAGATCCTGGCCTCGCAGGGGCGCTGGCGCGAGGCGGTGGTGGTCTTCGGCAAGGTGGCCGAGGATCACCCCAAGTCGGTCAAGGCCGGCCCGGCCCTGCTGCAGGTGGCGGAGGGGATGGTCCAGCTCGAGCGCAAGGAGGATGCCCGCGCCTTCCTCGAGCAGGTGATGGCCGAGCACCCCAAGACCGAGGCCGCCACCCGGGCCAAGGCGCGCCTGGCCGAGCTCTTCCCGCCAGGCAAGAAGCCTCCCGCCAAGAAGAAATAGCCTCCGGACGCAGGGTCAAGTCCACCCTGAGGTCTCCCCGGACCTCCGCCGGACGGCGCTCCGCGAGGCCCATCCGGGATGCGCGCGGACGCCTCACGCAGGTGTTGCCCCCGCGCCACCACAGCGACATGTGGGACTTACGCCCCCTCGGGAGTCCGCATGGTTGGCGGGGGCCGTGGTCGGCACGCGGCTCGCAGTGTCCGGGCTTGGTGCGCCGGCCAGCATCCGGCGGAGGGAGCGCAACATGGCCCGGGTTCGCATCGGTGAGCTGCTGATCAGGCAAGGCCGGATCGACGAGCTGCAGCTCCAGAGCGCGCTGGCCCACCAGCGCCGCTGGGGCGGCCGGCTCGGCAGTGCCGTGGTCCACCTCGGCTTCGTCTCCGAGCCCTCGCTCCTCGAGGTCCTCTCCGAGCAGCTGGGCGCCCCGTTCATCACCATCGGTGAGCGCGCCATCGACCCGGCGGTGCTGCGGCTGGTGCCGGAGAAGGTCATCCGGACCCGGCGCGTCCTGCCGCTCGCCAGGCTGGTCGAGTCCCGGCGCGGGCCCCTCATCGTGGCGCTGACCGATCCGGGTGATCTCGCCGTCATCGACGAGCTCGAGTTCGCCACGGGGCTCGCCGTACGCCCGGCGCTGGTGTCGGAGCAGGACCTGGACCAGGCGATGCGCCGGGTGCTGGGGCATCACCACGCCGCGCCCACCCGCCGCCTCCCGGCCATCGACCTGCCCGAGGACACCAGCCCGGCCTCCGGCTCGGGCCGCCCGACCTGGCTGCACTGACCGCGGCACGGGCCTCCCGGCTCGCCGGCGGCCGTGCCGCGCCGCCGCGGAGCCTGCCCATCACCTCTCCTCGTCCCCCTCGTCCGGCTCGGCCGGCGCGCCCAGCCCGCGCCCCTCCTCCTGCAGCCCCCACTGCCCGATCCGCTTCATGACGGTGCTCTTGGCGATCTGCAGCTCCTTCACCACCGCGGCCCGCTTGCCGCGGTGGCGCCGCAGCGCCAGGCGGATGGCCTCGCGCTCGATCTCCTCCATGGTGAGCCCGCGCACGAAGAGCGTGTCGTCGTCGCCGCTGTCGCCCACCGAGGTGCGGGTGTCCTCGAAGACCACCGCGTCGGCCGGCACCGCCAGCCCCTCGCCGCGGAAGAGCAGGGCGCGCAGCACCACGTTGCGGAGCTGGCGCACGTTGCCCGGCCAGTCGTAGCCCTCCAGGCGCGCCAGGGCCTCGTCGGACCAGCGCAGCCCCAGGCCGCGCGGCGCCGCCTGGGCCAGGAAGGCCTCCGCCAGCAGCGGCACGTCCCCCTTGCGACGGCGCAGCGGCGGCACCGTCACCGGCACCACGCAGAGCCGGTAGAAGAGGTCCTCGCGGAACTTGCCCGCGCGCACCTGGGCGCGCAGGTCGCGGTGGGTGGCGGCCACGATGCGGACGTCCACGGTGATGGGGCGCGAGGCGCCCACCCGCTTCACCTCGCCGAGCTCCAGGGCGCGCAGGAGCTTGGGCTGCAGGTCGAGCGGCAGCTCGCCGATCTCGTCGAGGAAGATGGTGCCGCCGCTGGCCTCCTCGAAGGCCCCCTTGCGCATCCGCTCGGCGCCCGAGAAGGCGCCGCGCTCGTGGCCGAAGAGCTCCGACTCGATGAGCGTCTCGGCGATGGCGGAGCAGTTGACGGGGATGAAGGGGCCGGCCGAGCGGGCCGAGCGGGCGTGCAGGGCGCGCGCCACCAGCTCCTTGCCGGTGCCGGTCTCGCCCAGGATGGTGACGGCGGCGTCGGAGGCGGCCACCCGCTCCACCAGCTCGAAGGCCTGCCGCATGCCCGGGTCGCGGCTGATCATCCCCTCGAAGGCGATGGCGCGCGGCGCCTCGGCGGCGCCGGGCGCCTCGAGCGTCAGCTCCGTGTCCCCGAGCTGCAGCGGCACGCCCAGCGGCAGCTCGGCCCGCTCCACCCGCGCTCCGCCCAGCAGCGTGCCGTTGGTGGAGCCCAGGTCGACGAGGTGCCAGCGGCCGGCGCGCGGCTCGATGCGCAGGTGGCGCGAGGAGACGAAGGGGTCGTCGAGCACCACGTCGTTGCCGGCCGCCTTGCCGACGGTGAGGCCGCGGGGCGGCACCAGCAGCGAGCGCTCGCGGCCGTGCTCGCGGATGCGCAGCCGGGCCGCCGGCGCCCCCTCCTCGCCTGCGCCGGAGCGGACCTGGGTGTGGCCGGTGCGCGTCAGGTCGAGGCCGGGCCCGCTCGCGGCGGCGCGGAAGAGGGCGCGCCAGGCCCCCAGCGCGATCTCGGCCCCGTCGGTGAGCGGGGCTTCGGCCAACGGCTGGTCGCCGACGCGCGTGCCGCGCCCGGAGCGATCGAGGAGGACCCAGCCGTCGCCACGCCGCTCGATGACGGCCTGGACGCGGGAGAGGGCGGGGTCGGGGAGGGAGACGTCGCAGTCGGGGTCGCGGCCGATGGCGGTGCGGTCGGCCAGCGCCACCCGCAGCAGCTCCTCACCGTGGCGGAAGAAGGCGAGCTCGGGCATAGGGGTCCTCCTGGCTAGCGGATCCCGGCCTGCGAGTGAAGAGCGAAGCGACGGCCGGGTGCGGGCCGGCGCAGCGACCGGGTCCGCGAGGAGGACGAGTGCAGGCCGTGGGCCGGCCCGAGTGGTCCGCCAAACGCCCGTACTCACAGCCGAAGGTCCGCTTCGCACCCCTGGGAAGACCGACCGCGCCGCGGACCACCGTCCGCGCCGCGGACGGCCCAGGACCGGCTATCTATCCGTTGGCCAGCGCCTCGAACTCGGCGTTGCCGGCCAGGCGCCCGAAGACCGGGTCGGCGCGGAGCCAGGACCTGACCTTGGACGGATCGGCCGTGAGGGCCCGCCGCAGCGCCGCCAGCGCCTCGGCCGGCCGGTCCCACTGGGCGTGGAGCGCCGCCAGGCTGTAGTGGACGAGGAGGTCGTCGGGCGAGATCTCCGCCGCCCGCGAGTAGGCACGCTCCGCTTCGGCGTAGAACCCCTTCTGCGCGTAGCAGGTGCCGAGGTCGAGCCATGCGTCGAAGGACCCGGGCTCGAGCCGCACCGCCTCCTTGAGGTGCTGGATGGCGGCGCGGTGGTCTCCCTCTTCCATGAGCAACGAGGCCAGCTCGGTGCGCGCCAGCGCGTCCGAAGGGTCCTGCCCGACGGCGGCGCCCAGGGCGTCGAGCGCCTCGTCCACGTCGCCCTGGTCGGCCAGGGTGAGCCCCAGGTTGAGCTGGGCGTCCGGGTACTCGGGGTCGAGGGCCAGCACCTCCCGGTACTCGGTCGCCGCCACCTCCGGCCCATGGGCCGCCAGGAAGCCGGCCAGGTTGAAGTGGGCGGTGGCGCTCTCCGGGTCGAGCTGCAGCGCCGCGAGGTGCATCGCCAGCGCCTCCCGCCAGCGCTTCTGGTCGGCGTAGACCGAGGCCAGGTTGTCATGGGCGGCGGCCGACCCGGGGTCGAGCTCGATGGCCTTCTGGAACTCCTTGGCGGCCTCGTCGAGCCAGCCCCGGTCGGCCAGCTCGATGCCGCGGGCATTGTGCTGGTCGGAGAGGGCGGCCTGGTCCTTGTCGCGCGTCACGGCGCGGAGTCTACTGCCTTGGCCCGCTCGGACCCATGACCCGCTCACCGCTCCTCCGACCCGCCGTGCTCCTGGCCGTGCTCCTCGCCGCCCTGGCCGGGCTCTGGCTCGCCGCCCGCCCCGAGCCGCCCGGCGACGAGGCGCTCATCCGGGCCCTCTTCGCCGAGGCGGCCGCTGCCGCCGACGCGGGACGCGCCGCGGACACGGTGCTCCCGCTGTCGCAGCGCTTCCAGGGGCACGGGCTCGGCCGCGACGAGGCCCGGCGGATGGTGGCGGCCATGGTGCTGCGGCGGCAGTGGGTGTCGGTGACGCTGGCCGGCGTCCGCGTGGCGGTCGACGGCGACCGGGCCACGGCCCAGGTGGACGCCGTGCTGGCGAGCGGCGGCGCCGGCAAGCAGCTGGTGGACCTCCTGCCGGCCGAGGCGAGCGCCCACCGCTTCGACTGCGCGCTGGAGCGGGAGCCGGACGGCTGGCGCGTGGTGCAGGCCGCCTGGCGCTCCGTGCCGCTGGCCGAGGCGCTGGCTGGCGGCGACGCGCCGCCGCCCGGGCCGGCGCGCTGACGGTGGAGGACCGATGGCCCACTACACCGTCCTCTCGGCGGCCGAGCTCGCCGGAGTGGCCGCCCGCTTCGGCCTGCCGCCACCGGATCGGGTCGAGCCCGAGCCGCGCGGCCGCGTCAACACGAGCTACCACCTCTGGGCCGGGGGCCAGCGCTGGTTCCTGCGCATCGCCGAGGGCAAGACCGAGGGCGACGTCCGCTTCGAGGCGGCCGTCCACCAGGCGCTCGGGGAGGCGCGTTTCCCGGTGCCGCGCCTCCGCCCGGCGGCCGACGGCCGGCCCTTCGCCCCGGCCGGCGGGAAGCCGGCCATGCTCTTCAGCTACGAGCCGGGCGAGCCGAGCGACCGCGCCTCGGCCGGCCCGCTGCGGTGCCAGCGGGTGGGGGAGCAGCTCGGCCGGCTGCACGACCTCGCCGGCGGCCTGCTGCTCGAGCGGGCCAACCCCTTCCGGCCGGCGCGGGTGGCCGGCTGGCTCGACGAGCTCGCGGCCGGAACGCTCGACGACGAGCGGGCCGAGGCGCTGCCCATGCTGCGCGCCGAGGTGGCCGCGGCGGGGTCGCTCCCCGGCGCACCTCGCGGCCTCGTCCACGGCGACCTCTTCCTCGACAACGTGCTCTGGCTGGGCGACCGGGTGGCGTCGGTGCTCGACTGGGAGATGAGCTGCACCGAGGCCTTCGCCTACGACCTGGCGGTGGCGGTGGACGCCTGGTGCTACACCGACCGGCACGAGCCGGTGCGGGCGCGGGCCCTCATGGAGGGGTACCGCTCGCGCCGGGTCATCGAGCCGGAGACGGCCGAGGCGCTGCACGCCCAGGCCCGCTGGCAGGCGGCCCGCTTCGCGGCCGGGCGGCTCATGGCCTTCCGCGGCGCGGCGCCGCCGCCGCAGCGCGTGGCGTTCAAGGACTGGCGGCGCTACCGCGACCGGCTGGTGGCGCTGCGGGCCATGGGGCCGGACGGCTACCGCGCGCTGGTCGGCCTCGGCGGCTGACGGATCGGCCGGGCGCCTGCCCGAGGGGGGCCGGGGGCGCGGCTACAGGCCGGAGGCGATCTTCCAGGTGCCGCCGACCTTCTTGAAGGCCATGCGGTGCAGGTCCGACTCCCGCTTCGGCACCGGGCCGCTCGGCGTCACCACGCGGAAGTAGCCGTCGTAGAAGACCTCGGCCACGGCCTCCGCCTGGCGGACCTCGATGCGCTTGATGCCGAGGTCGAGCTTGACCGAGTCGACCTTGGCGAGGTCGGCCGGCAGGGCCTTCTCCAGCGCGGCGCGGTCGATGTCGTCGTCGGGCGAAGGGGTGCCGGCCGAGTCGAAGTAGTCCGGGGCCGCCAGCGCCAGCAGGGCCGGCGCGTCCTTCTTCTGCATGGCCTCGCCGTAGGCGCGGATGACGTCGTAGATGGGGCGGGTCTCCGAGGTGTCCTGGATGCTGGTGCCGGGCAGGAGGCGCGGGGCGCAGCCGGCCAGCAGGGCGGCGGTGGCGAGGCCGGGGACGAGGGCGAAGGCGTTCCGAAGGCTCATGGGGCGTGACCGTATGCGCCGCGGGCGGTCGGGTCAATCTCCCCGGGCTGTCATCGCCAACCGGCGGTTGCCGGCCTCCATTCCCCACCGCTGGTGTAGCGTCGAGGGCGTGCGCCCCGACGATGCGGAGCCGAGCCTCGCCGCCCTGTCCCGCTTCTTCGCCACCTCGCCGGCGGCGCGCCGCGCCGTGCGGCCCCTGGCGGCCGGGGCGCGGGTGGCGCTCGACCTCGACGAGGGGCCGGCGGGGTTCACCATGGAGGCGGGGCGGCCGCGGCTGGCTGCCGGCCGGCTCGCCGATCCCGACTTCACGCTGCGGCTCCCGGCGGCGGCGGCGGCGCGGCTCGCGGCGCTCCCGGGAGACGACGTGGGCGCGGTGGGCATCGAGTTCTTCAAGCTCCTGCTGGAGCGCGACGCGGCGCTGCGGGTCGGGCTCCGCGTCGACGCGCCCGCGGTCCGCCTCCTCTCCCACGGCTACCTCGGCGCGCTGGCGCTGGGCGGGGCGCGCGTGGCGCGCTGGCTCCTGGCGCGCGGGCTGGCCAACCCGCGCGCCGTCATCGAGCGGCTGCGCCGCCGCTGACCCCGGCCGGGCCCTCGCTGCGGGCGGCGGCCCGGGCCGCCTCGAGGTCGCAGCGGCGCAGCCCGGCGGCGGCACGCACCCGGTCGGTCTCCGCCGGGGCCGCCTCGGCGAAGGGTCGGAGCGCGGCGCGCCCCGCCTCGTACCGCCCCGCCTGGCAGGCGGCCTCGCCGAGGAGGAGCCGCGCCTCGTCGGCCAGCACCCTGGGCAGGGGGCCGGCCACGGCCCGCTCGAGGCGAGGCAGGGCGGCGGCCGCCTCGCCCCGCGCCAGTTCGGCCCGGGCGACCAGGTACTGGGCCAGCGGCAGGTCGAGCGGCTCGAGCCGGGCCAGCGCCGTCGCCGGCGGCTCGAGGCCGAGCAGGTAGGGGCGCGCCGCCGCGGCCAGCGTCGCATCGGCGAGCGCCGTCAGCTTGGCCTGCAGCAGCCGCGCCTCGGGCCGGTCGGGGTCGACCGCCAGCGCCTGCCAGTAGCCGGCCGCCGCCGCGCCCGGCTCGCCGCGTCGCCAGCCCAGGTCGGCCCCGGCCGCCACCAGCTGCGCCTTCTGCAGCCCATCGGCCTCCGGCACGGCCCGCGCCGCCTCCAGGTAGGCGGCCTCGGCGCCATCGAGGTCGCCGCTCCGCGCCAGCAGGTCGCCCACGGCGCGCAAGGGTCCGGCCCGCCCGGTGACCGAGGCGACGCGGCGCAGGTCGCGGCACGCCTCCTCCGTCCGGCCCGCGCCTGCCACGCGCCAGGCCCGCTCCTCCAGCGCCGCCACCTCGCGGGCGCAGGGCACCTCGTGGAGCGGCGGGCGGGCGTAGCGCGCCCGGGCGGCGAGCCCGAGGCCGCGCGGCACCTCGACGCCGTCGAGGAAGGCCTGCCAGGCGGCCAGCAGCGGCGCCGCCGGCACGCCGAAGGCGGCCTGGAAGTCGCCGGTACGGTAGAGCGTGGTCACCGGCACGGCGCCATGGCGCGCGCGCAGGAAGGCGAGGAAGCTGCCGGCCGCGCCGTAGGCCCGCGCTGGCGCCGCCGTCCAGAACCCGGCCGGGCCGAGCGCCTGGGCCAGGTCGGGCAGGAAGCCGAGGTCGCGCGCCGCCCGGCTCCACTGGTGGCTGGTCCACTGGCCGCGCGGCAGCTCGAGCGCCACCGCCAGCCCCTCCACCAGCCCCATGGAGACGAGCACGCCGCGCCGCGCCGGCACGCCCAGCCAGCCCGGATCGAGCGCCGCCGCCACGGCGTGGACCAGCTCGTGGCGCAGCACCGGGTGGGGCAGCGCCGCGTCGGTGATCTGCACCTCGCGCAGCCAGGGCTTGGTGTAGGCGGTGGCGGCCGCCCCCACGTGGCGCCGCTTCTCCTCGTCGCTGCGGTGGACGAAGACGGTGACGTGCGGCGCGGCCGGGAGACCGAGCGCGGCGGCGAGATCGGCGGCGTGGAACTCGCACTCCGCCAGGAGCGCGTCGGCCGCGGCGGCCGGCTTCTCGGAGGGCAGGTGGAGGGTGCAGGCCGGCCCGTCCCGGCGGCCACCCAGGTCGGCGGCGATGCGGTTGCGGTCGCCATCGAGGGCGCGCCGGCCGAGCTCGACGCGCAGGCCGGCGGCCAGCCCCAGGGAGAGCGCCAGCGCCAGCGCGGCCGGCCAGGCCGCCCGTCCGGCGTGGCGCGCCGCGGACCACTGCAGGGCGGCGCCCAGCGCCACCGCCAGCGCCGCCGTGCCGCCGCGGAAGAGGAGCAGGCGCGCGTCGAGCGCCAGGGCCTCGTCGTAGATGGGCCCCGGCCAGACGCCCAGCAGGTGGTCGAGCGCGAAGGCGGCCGGACCGCTCCAGGCCTGCCAGAGGGTGTGGGCGAGCGAGCCGACCACGGCCGTCCCCAGCGCCGCGGCCGTCCAGCCGGCGCGCCCGCCGGCCAGCCAGGCGGCCCCGGCGGCGATGGCGGCGCCGAGCCAGGCGGAGGGAAAGGCCAGCACCGGGAAGAAGGCGGCGCCGGCCAGGGCGCGGCAGGGGCCGAGGGCCGTCCGGGCGGCGGTGGTCGCGAACAGCACGCTGACGAGGGCGGTGGCGGCGGCCGCGGCGGCCAGGGCCGCCACGCCGGGGGTGCCCCCGGGGCGCGACCGCTCGGCGCGGGCCGCCGCCAGCCCCAGCGGCCCGGCCAGGAGCAGCGCCAGCCAGGTCGCGAAGAGTCCCAGCTCGTAGCCGGGCACGTCGAGGAGCGGCACCCGCCCGCCCAGCGCGCCGAGGAGCGCCAGGGCCGCGGCGGTGCCGAGCGTGGCGGGGCGGCGGAGCAGGGCGAGCGCGAGGCGGAGGGCGGGTCGGATCACGGTGCCGGGGGGGGGGCGGGCCGCCCCATCCTATCGCCCCGGCCCGCCGCGCGTTACCATGGCAGGCCATGCCGGAGAACCGCGGACACGCCCGGGCGCCCATCGAGCTGCGCGTCGACTACAAGAAGCTCAACAGCTTCTTCGCCGACTACACCAAGAACATCTCCAAGGGCGGCACCTTCATCAAGACGCGCAAGACGCTGCCGGTCGGCACGCGCTTCCTCTTCCGGCTCTCCGTCCCCGGCCGCGCCGACCCCTTCGAGCTCAACGGCGACGTGGTCCACGCCACCTCGGCCGGCGACGAGCCGGGCATGGGCATCCGCTTCGTCTGGGCCGACGAGCTGGAGCGGCTGGAGTTCGAGCGGGTGGTGGAGCAGCTGATGGAGAGCAGCCTCGGCGCCCATGTCACGCAGAACCTGCTGCGGCACGCCCAGGAGAAGCCGTAGCGCCTCCCCGTCGCCGCTACCCCAGCGGCACGTTCTCGAAGCGCACCCTGGCGCCCGGCCGCACGCCGTGGCGCCTGGCCCAGCCGCCCTTCACCTCGAGCACGTAGCGCGCCTCGACGCCGGGATCGCGCGGCGTGAGCGTGAGCGGCTCGGCGTTCTCGACGATGCCGGCCACCCGGCCGCCGTCGTCGATGAAGATCATGTCGAGGGGGATGAGGGTGTTCTTCATCCAGAAGGCGCGTCGGTCGCTCACCCGGAACAGGAAGAGCATGCCGGCGTC
>Ga0209464_10000703_pt1 | contig 10677 bp, 6 predicted proteins | sample DOMMetBare1Fresh_2_FD_187473 | JGI IMG/M metagenome (GOLD analysis project Ga0209464, IMG submission 187473) | Wetland sediment microbial communities from St. Louis River estuary, USA, under dissolved organic matter induced mercury methylation -... | ecosystem: Environmental > Aquatic >... | reverse complement strand
CTCTTTCTCATCGGTAGTTGGACATGGAAGCCCAGAATATTCGCATTCGCCTGAAGGCATTCGATCATCGTGTGCTCGATCAGGCAACCGGCGAAATCGCCGATACCGCGCGCCGCACCGGTGCGCCGCGCGAGGACCTCCTCGGCATGCTGATGGAGGCGCGCGACGCCGACGGCGGCGGAGGGCTCGGGGACGACGAGCTGCGCGACGAGGTGATGACCATGCTGCTCGCCGGGCACGAGACGACCGCGCACGCGCTCGCCTGGGCGCTCCACCTCCTCTCCGGTGCGCCCGAGGTCGCCGGCCGACTTCACCAGGAGTCCGCGCGAGCGCTGCAGGGGCGCGAGGCCACGTTCGCCGACCTGCCGCAGCTCGGCTACGCCGCGCGCGTGAGCCAGGAGAGCATGCGGCTCTACCCGCCCGCCTGGATCTTCGGACGGGAGGCCATCCGGGGGGACGCCTTCGGCGGCTTCGCGATACCGGCCGGGGCGACCGTCGCCATGTGCCCCTGGCTGCTCCACCGGGACGAGCGGTTCTGGCCCGAGCCGCGGCGCTTCGACCCGGATCGCTTCCTGCCGCAGGCGTCGGCGGCGCGCCCCAGGTTCGCCTACGTGCCGTTCGCCGCCGGACCGCGCATGTGCATCGGCAACGCCTTCGCCATGATGGAGATGCAGATCGTGCTGGCGATGATCGCCGATCGTCACCGGCTCGCGCTCGTTCCGGACCGGCCGGTCGAGCTCGAGACGAGCGTGACGCTCCGGCCGCGCGGCGGGATCTGGATGACGGTGGAGCCGCACCCCGAGGAGACGTGAAGCACGGCGCGGAACGTCACGCCTCGAGCATGGGCTGCGGAGGTGCGAGCGGAAGCTCGATGGTGAAGACGCAGCCCTTGCCCGGCAGGTCGTGGCTGTGGACCTCGCCGCCGTTCGCCCTGACGGCCTGCCGGCTGATGGAGAGCCCGAGCCCGAGGCCGGACCGATCGCCCCCGCGCTGGTCGCCGAACGCGCGGAACGGATCGACCACGTTCTTCATCCCTCCGCACTCGTCCTCGACCTCGATGAACACGCGATCGTTCCCGGCGCGAGTCCTGAGGGTGACCCTTCCATGCGGCCGGGTGTACTTGAAGGCGTTCTGCAGGAGGTTCATGAGCGCCGACGCGAGGAGCTGCGGGTCCACCGTGATCGCCAGCGCCGGATCCACCCGCTCGACCGCGAGGTCGAGCTCCCGGTACTCCGCGTGCAGGGTCGCCGCGACGGCCACCTCGTCGAGGAACACCCGCAGCGACATCCGGTCGCTCCGCGGCGCGGTGGCGCCGAGCCGGACCTCGGTGATGGCCGTGTCGACGAGATCGCGGAGGCCGACCAGGCTCCGGCCGAGCAGGGCGCCGGTGCTCCCGCTGACGCCCACCCTGCCGCTCTTCAGCGCGTGGAACGAGAGCAGCGCCGTCTGGAGCTGGTTGCGCAGCTCGTGAGCGGTGCGCCCGCGCCGCTCGACCTCCTGGTGCGAGGTCGCCTCGTCCTTGAGGCGCGCGTACTCGGCGACCGCCTCCGCGATCGCGACGTCGAGGCAACGGTTCAGGGTATGGAACTCCTCCGGGCGGATCGTCGCCCTCTTCTCCGTCGCGAGCTCCGTGATCGCCTGGCAGACGTCGCCGTAGTCGTGGACGACCTGGGAGATGGTGTATCCCTCCGCGAGGAGCTCCCGCCCGTGGCGGGCGGCCGTCGAGCCGATCGAGCCGTCGGGAAAGGGCGTGGAGGTCGTCTCGAGCCGCAGCGTCTCCGACAGCTGGGTCAGGAACAGGGGGACCCCGTACTCCAGCTCGTGAGGGGAGGCGGAGGGCCAGGGACGTGCCGAGACCTTCGCCCTGGTACGCGAGACGAGCTCATCGTGGTTCTCGCTGATGAAGGCGTCCAGCATGACCGATCCTGTCCGAGCTTCTGCGGTGCCCGTGGGGTTCGGCCGCACGCGCCTCGAGTGCGCGGCGAGCGCGCGGGCGGGCGCCATGGACGGAGCTCGTGCGCCGTATCCATAGTGGCGCTCGCCCCGGCGCGAAACGACCTTAACGCGCCTCGCCGGTGCTCGCCCTCGGCCAGACCTCCTCCGGGCCCTCACCCGGGCAGGTCCTCGAGGTGCGCCCTCGTCGAGCCCTCGCCGCCTGGAGGCTCCACGGCCGTCGTCGTCGACCCCTCGCCGCGAGCTACGGACTGACCGACGCCGCGGAGACGCCGGGGGCTCCACGCCCGACGTGCCCGGCCTCGTTCGACGCCGGCGCGACGGCGAGCGCGCCGGAGCTCGCCCGGTCGAGCTCCGCCAGCGCCGCGTCGATGCGCGGGAGCACGACCTCCTCCGTGTAGCGGATGAGGCTCTCGCCCACGATCGCGAAGTTGATCGCACGGGGCAGCAGGCCCGTGCCCCGGCGGAGGCCGCGCGCCACGAGTCGCCAGAAGAGGCGCCGGCGGCGGCCCCGGACGCCGAGCCCCCACACCGCGCGCCCGAGCGCGCCGAGCGACCCGTTGCCGACGCTGTGCGCGACCGCCCCGCGCCGGATCCGCACGGTGTCGAGATGGAGCGCGCAGCGGCGGAAGAACATCTCGGGGGAGTACAGCGCCGCGAGCAGGCTGCGGTACCCGCCGAGCAGCGTCCGCTCGTCCATCGTGGGCGCGAAGTTCGGGCGGTCGAACTGGTCGCCGGACGGCGCGCCGCGCAGGCGCCCTTCCCGCTCGAGCCGTCGCCAGAGCTGGGTGCCCGGGAGCGCCATCATGAGCCCGACCATGGCGCGGGCGATGGGAAGGCCCGAGATGAACGCGAGCTGCCGGTCGAAGATGTCGGGGCCGTCGGCGTCGAAGCCGACGATGAACCCCGCATAGACCTCGAGCCCGGCCCGGGTCAGCTCCTCCACCGCGCGCTCCTGCGGCATGCGGAGGTTCTGGGTCTTGCTGGCCTGGGCGAGCGCCTCGGTCGAGGGGGTCTCGATCCCGAGGAAGACCTGGCCGAATCCGGCCTGGACCATCGCCTCGACGAGCTCGGGATGGGTGGCGAGGTCGACGCTCGCCTCGGTGCAGAAGACGAACGGGTACCCGTTCCGCTCCTGCCACTCGCGCAGCACCGGCACGAGCCGCGCCACCGCGCGGCGATTGCCCACGAAGTTGTCGTCCACGAAGAACAGCGTGCCCCGGGCGCCGAGGGCGCGCAGCGCGTCGAGCTCCGCCACCACCTGCTCGGGCGACTTCACCCTCGGCACCCGACCGAAGATCTCGATGATGTCGCAGAACTCGCACTGGAACGGGCAACCGCGCGAGTACTGGAGCGCCTGGCTCGCGTACCGCGAGAGATCGAGGAGGTCGTACCGCGGCACGCGGGCGAGCCCGAGGTCGGGGCGGTCGCCGCCCTCCGGCGAGAGGAGGCGCGGCGACTGCAGCGTGGGCGCCTCGAGCACCCGCACGAGCAGGTCGAGCCGACCCTCCGCCTCGCCCCGGAACACGTGGTCCGCCTCCTCGAAGAGCTCGGGTGCGGTGCTCGGGGCGGGACCGCCGACGACGGTGCGCCGGCCCATGGCGCGGGCGCGCCGGAGCACGTCCCGCATCGACTCCTGCTGCACGAGCATCCCCGACACGAGGACCACGTCCGCCCACGCCAGGTCGACGTCCTCGAGCGGCTCCACGTGGAGGTCGCGCAGCCGCAGCTCCCAGTGCGACGGCAGGAGCGCGGCGAGCGTCGCGATCCCGAGCGGCGGGTACGTCGCGGCCTTCGCGACGAACGGGAGCGCATGCTCGAAGCTCCAGTAGGTCGAAGGCGACCGGGATTGGACGAGGAGGGCGCGCATGGGCCGGAGCTACTTCCCGCGTGTCACCGTTCAGCCATGGGCCCCTCGGCCCGGCGGGTGCGCGACCGGCTGTCCGGCCGGCCCGGGGACGACGCAGGCGAGTCTCGCCGGTCCGGTCGGGTATCGGCCCCGCCCGCGGCCGCGTGGAGCGCGAGCTCGCGGCCTCACGACCTCCAGCCCGTGACTCGCGCGTGACAGCGCGGACGCAGATCCCCTTGACGCGGCGCGACGCGATGCGCCCCCGCACGAGGACGGTTCCATGCACCTGTCACCCGAGCAGTCGACGTCCCTGCGCGCCGAGCTCGACGCGCTCCGCCGGGAGTACGCGGCGAAGATCGGCCCCGCCGACGCGGAGTACATCCGCCGCGTCCGGGCCGTCGCACGGAGCGCGAAGGTGGCGGGGCGCCTCCTCGTCCACTTCAGCCTCGAGCCGATCTCGTGGGGCGCCGGCGTCGCCGCCCTCGCCCTCTACAAGGTGCTCGAGAACATGGAGATCGGGCACAACGTGCTGCACGGTCAGTACGACTTCATGCGCGACCCGTCCTTCAGCTCGGCGACGTACGAGTGGGACATGGTCGGCACCTCGAAGAGCTGGAAGCGGGCGCACAACGCGACCCACCATGTCTTCACCAACGTGATCGGGCGCGACCGCGACTTCGGCTACAACGCGTTCCGGTTCTCGGCCGACGTGCCCTGGAAGCCGTTCCATCTCCTCCAGCCGCTGATCAGCCCGCTCAGCGGCCTCTTCTTCGAGTACTCGATCGGCGCGTACGATCTCGGCCTCCTCGACGCCCTCGGCCCGAGGTCGGCGGGCGGCGCCGCCGCGAGGAGGCGCCCGGCGCGCGAGGTGGCGCGGGATCTCTGGGCGTTCGCCCGCAAGGCCGCGCGGAAGGGGTTCGTCGAGTACGTCTTCTTCCCCGCGCTCGCCGGGCCGTTCGCGCCCAAGGTCCTGGCCGGCAACGCGCTCGCGGACGCGCTCCGGAACGGCTGGGCCTACGCGGTCATCTACTGCGGTCACCTCACCGAACGCGCCGCCACCTTCACCGAGGAGGACCTCGCCGACGAGGACCGGGCCGGGTGGTACGCGCGGCAGGTGATGGGCTCGTCCAACTTCGAGGCGGGCCGGACCGTCCAGGTCCTGAGCGGCCACCTCGGGTTCCAGATCGAGCACCACCTGTTCCCGAACATCCCCGCCTGGCGCTACCCGGAGATGGCGCCCCGGGTGCGGGCGATCTGCGAGCGCCACGGCCTCACGTACGCGACCGGATCGCTCGCCTCGCAGTTCTCGAGCGCCATGCGTCGCCTCGTCCGGTTCGCGGTGCCGCGGCGCGGGGAACGCGCCGCGCGCCCGGCGGCTTCCGCCAAACGAGGCATGACCTCGGCCCGGCGCCAGGCAGGGCCCGCCGCCCTCGCCGTGTGACCGCGCGACCGACCCCGCGACACGCCCCGCCCGGCGCGGTGACGGGCGCCTGCCTGCCCCGCCCCACCGATCGGCTCATGCACGGCCTGCCTCCCGCTGGCGACCACGGTTAGGTTACCCGGGGTCAACGATCGGAGCACCCGGTGCTACACGAGTTCCTGGCACGACACCGCGACGCCATCATCGATCTCGCCAGGGCGAAGGTGACCGCGAGACGGGTGCCCCTGGCCTCGCCGGCCGAGGTCAGGGTCGGCGTTCCGACGTTCCTCTCGCAGCTCACCCAGCTGCTGCGCGAGGAGCTGCGGCCGACCCCGTCCGCCGCCGTCCCGACGACCGGCGAGAAGGCGCACGGGGCGATAGGCAGTACCGCGGACGAGGAAGGCGGCGCCTTGCTGCACGCCGGACTGACGGTCGCGCAGGTGGTCGAAGGGTACGGAGACGTCTGTCAGGCGATCACCGAGCACGCGACCAACACGAACACGACCATCGCCACGGACGAGTACCAGACCTTGAACATGTGCCTCGACGTGGCGACCTCACGGGCGGTCACCGCGTTCTCCAGCGCGCGCGATCGGCACGTGCAGAGCCAGCAGGTCGAACGGCTCGGGGTGCTCGCTCACGAGCTGCGGAATCTCCTGTCGAAGGCCCTGCTCTCGTACCAGGCCTTGAAGCGTGGGGCCGTGGGAATCGAGAGCAGGACGGGTGCGCTGCTCGGGCAGAGCTTGCTCGACCTCCAGGGCGTCATCGACCGTTCCCTGGCCGAGGTCCGCCTCGCGACCGCGATCCGGAACCCGGAGCGCGTCGTGCTGGCGCAGTTCCTGGAGGACGTGGAGGTCGGCGCCGCCCTCGACGCGAAGGCGAAGGGGCTGGCGCTGCACCTGCCGCCCGTCGATCCCGAGCTCGCCGTACATGTCGACCGTCCGCTGCTTGCTTCGGCCATCGGGAACCTGGTCCAGAACGCGATCAAGTTCACCCGGAGGGGAGGCCGCGTCGCGCTCACCGCTCGCCGGAAGGACTCGATGCACGTCCTCATCGAGGTCGAGGACGAGTGCGGAGGCCTCGCCGAGGGTCACGCCGAGAGGATGTTCCTGCCCTTCGACCGGCGCGCGACGGATCGAAGGGGCCTCGGGCTCGGGCTCAAGATCAGCCGCGACGCGGTGACGGCGAACGGGGGCGGGATCCACGTTCGCAACCTGCCGGGAACAGGCTGCGTCTTCAGCGTCGAGCTGCCGGCGGCGGTCTAGCCGCCGGCCACGTTCAGCGGTGCCCGATCCGGGCGGCGCTCAGCCCCGCCGGGGTCCTCCCGGCGCGGCGTGGTAGATTGAGTGCTCGCGTTCCGGGGCCGTCGACCGCCACGATGCCGGTCGAGCCGATCGCCGCCTCGCCGTCCAACCAGGGGAGGCACGGACGCATCATGATCGAGCCGAACCTCAAAGCCGAGAGGGACGTCCAGGAGACGGCGTGGCGCGCCGCCGAGGGGGATCGACTGATCGTGGTCGGCGTCGGCGCCTCGGCCGGCGGCCTCGAGGCGTTCGAGCGCTTCCTGCGGCGAGTTCCGCCCGCGAGCGGGCTCGCCTTCGTGCTCGTGCAGCACCTCGACCCGGAGCACGAGAGCATCCTCGCGGAGATCCTCGCGCGGGCGACCGACATCCCCGTGACGTTCGCGAAGGACGGCGACGAGCTCGAGCCGGACCGGGTCTTCGTCATGCCGCGGGACGCGACCCTCCTCGTGGAGGGCGGGAAGCTCCGCCTCGTCGCCGCCGAGGCCCGCGGCACGCGGCTACCGATCAACGCCTTCCTGACCTCGCTGGCGGAGGACCAGCGCGAGAACGCCGTCGGGATCGTGCTCTCCGGGACGGGCTCCGACGGCGCCCTCGGGGTCGCGGCCGTGAAGCGCCACGGCGGGGCGACCTTCGCCCAGCTCCCGGCCGACGCGCGCTACGAGAGCATGCCGCAGGCCGCGATCGCGACCGGCCAGATCGACCGGACGCTCCCCGTCGACGAGATCCCCGCCGCGCTCGCCGAGCTGGTCGCGACGCGGCGGCAGCATCCGAGCGAGAGCGCGCGAGGCGAGATCGAAGGGCTGCAGGAGCTGTTCGAGCTCCTCGCCCGCCAGACGGGGCACGACTTCAGCCGGTACAAGCGGAGCACGATCCTCCGCCGCCTTCACCGCCGGATGGACGCGAGGAGCGCGGCGACCCTCCGCGACTACGTCGCGCTGCTCGCGCGCGACGAGGGCGAGAGCCACCGCCTCACCGACGATCTGATGATCAACGTCACCGCGTTCTTCCGGGACGGGGAGCCGTTCCAGGCGCTCGAGAGCGTGGTGATCCCAGACGTGCTGGAGCGCCAGGTCGGCGAGGACGTCCGGATCTGGGTTCCTGCCTGCGCCTCCGGCGAGGAGGCCTACACGGTCGCGATGCTCGTGCGCGAGCGGCTGGAACGCATGAAGCGTCCGCCGAAGGTCCAGGTCTTCGCGACGGACATCGACGCCTCCGCCCTCGCCGAGGCGCGCCGCGCCCGGTACGGGAGCGTCGTCGAGAAGCAGGTGAGCCCGGAGCGGCTGGCCCGGTTCTTCGTGAAGCGCGGCGACTCGTACACGGTGACGAAGGACCTCCGGGACATGTGCATCTTCACGGCTCACGACCTCACCCGGGATCCGCCGTTCTCCCGCATGGACGTCGTGTGCTGCCGGAACCTCCTCATCTACCTCGAGCCCGCCCTCCAGCGGCGCGTCCTCGAGACGCTGCACTACGCGCTCCAGCCCGGCGGGTACCTGCTCCTCGGCAAGGCCGAGTCGATCGACCGGGAGCTCGAGCTCTTCGAGGTGGTGGAGAAGTCCCACCGGCTGTTCCGCCGGCGCGACGGCGCGCGTCGCGCGGCGCTCCCGAAGCTCTTGGAGCGCGAGAGGACGGCGCTCCCCCCCGGCGTGGCGCCGCTGTCACGACGCAGCGGTCCGGACGTGCGCAGCGCCGCCGAGCGGTCCCGGAAGATCGTCCTCGAGGAGTACGCCCCGCCGTCGGCCGTCGTCGATGGCCGCGGGGAGATCCGCTACCTGTGGGGGGCGAACCTCCCCGTCTACCTGCAGCCTCAGCCCGGCCCGCCCGCGACGAACCTGATGCACCTCGTCCGCCCGGAGCTGAAGGTCGGCCTCGGCGCCTCCCTCCACAGCGCCGCGCGGCAACCAGGGCCCGTCGTCCACAGGGACCTCCTGCTGGTGGTGGACGGCGTCGAGCGCCGGCTCAACGTGGTGGTCCGCCGCCTCCCGCCCGCGGAGCACGATCCCGACGAGCTGTTCCTCGTCGTCTTCCAGGAGAGCCAGCCGCCCGCCGCCCTGAAGGGCACGCCGCTCGACGCGCCCACCCTAGAGCAGCACCGGCGCCTCGAGGCGGAGCTCGCGAGCACCCGCGAGCGGCTGCAGTTCACGGTGGACGAGCTCGAGAACACCAACGAGGCGCTGCGCGCCTCCAACGAGCAGCTCCAGTCCATGAACGAGGAGCTGCACTCGTCCAACGAGGAGCTGCAGACGTCGCAGGAGGAGCTGCAGTCCGTGAACGAGGAGCTCAACACGGTCAACGCCGAGCTCTCCAAGAAGGTCGACGAGATGGAGGTCCTCTACGGCGACCTCCAGAACCTCTTCCAGAGCACCCAGATCGCGACCGTGTTCCTCGACCGCGACTTCCGGGTCTCGCGGTTCACCCCCCAGGCGATGACCATGTTCCGGCTCGCCGACGGCGACGTGGGTCGGCCGCTCAGCGACTTCGCCGCGCAATTCGACGCCGAGGGCGTGCCGCAGGAGGTCGCGCGCGTGCTGCAGACGCTCGAGCCCTTCGAGCGCACCGTCCGCACGGTCGAGGCCGGGCGCTGGTACCTCATGCGGATGCACCCGTACCGCACCCCCTCGAACGTCATCGCGGGAGTGGTGATCTCCTTCATCGACGTGACGAAGCTGAAGGAGGCGGAGGCGGCCCTCCGCGAGGCGGTGGAGCAGCGCGAGCGGGCCGAAGAGGCGCTCCGCGACGCCGACCGCCGCAAGGACCAGTTCCTCGCCGTGCTGTCGCACGAGCTCCGGAACCCGCTCGCCCCGATCCGCAACAGCCTCCACGTCCTCGAGCGTTCGCCGCCGGGCGGCGACGCCGCGCGACGCGCCCAGCAGGTCATCGCGCGCCAGGTCGGGCACCTGACCCGCCTCGTGGACGATCTCCTCGACGTCACGCGCGTCGCCCACGGCAAGCTCAAGCTGCGGAGCGAGCGCCTCGACCTCGGAGAGCTGGTCGCGCGCGCGGTCGAGGATCACGCCGAGATCTTCGCGGCGCGCGGCGTGAGCCTCGACCTCGCCGTGCCGGAGACCGGGGCGTGGGTGGAGGGCGACCGGACGCGACTCTCGCAAGCCCTCGGCAACCTCCTGCAGAACGCGGCCAAGTTCACCGCGCGCGGAGGATCGGTGCGGCTCGCCCTGGCGGTCGACGGCGGCGACGTGGAGATGCGCCTCCGCGACAACGGGGTCGGGATCGAGCCGGCGATGCTGCCCCGCCTCTTCGAGCCGTTCAGCCAGGCGGACGATACGCTGGCGCGAAGCGCGGGTGGCCTCGGGCTCGGCCTCGCGCTCGTGAAGGGGCTCGTCGAGCTGCACGGCGGGACCATCGAGGCGAAGAGCGCCGGGAAGGGCGCCGGGACCGAGTTCGTCGTGCGGCTGCCGCTCTCCAAGGCACCGCCCCGCAGGCGCGCCGCCGATGCCCCCACGCCCCCACGCCCGCGCCGCATCGTGGTGATCGAGGACAGCCTGGACGGCGCCGAGAGCCTCCGCGAGGTGCTCGAGCTGGACGGACACACGGTCGAGGTCGCGCACGACGGCGCCGTCGGGATCGAGCTGTGCCGCAGCAGCCGGCCGGAGGTCGTGCTGTGCGACATCGGGCTCCCGGGGATGAGCGGGTACGAGGTGGCGCGGGTGCTCCGGAGCGACCCGGCGCTCCGCGGGGCGTACCTGATCGCGCTGACCGGCTACGCGCTCCCCGACGACCAGCGTCGCGCCGCGGACGCCGGCTTCGACGTTCACCTCTCGAAGCCGCCCACGATCGAGGAGCTGCAAGGCGCGGTCGCGCGGGCGCCGTAGCGGACGGCCGAGGCCGCCCCGCTCGCGGTCAGCCGACGTCGACCTCGAACGGCGCGACCTGGCGCTTCTCGACGTCCTGCTGCGGCGTCCCGCGGCGGAAGATCACGAAGTACGACGAGCGGGCCCGCCCGATGGGCAGGCAGGCGCCGTGCCACACCGCCGGATCGACGACGAGCGCCTCGCCGAGCTCCACGCGGAGCACGGTCGCCGCCGGGTCGCGGTCGCGCATGAGCGGGACCGCGAAGGGCGCGTCGATGGGCACCAGGATCTCGGGCGTCCGGAGGTGGCGCTCCATCGAGTCGACGGGCACGCCGGGCCGCG
>Ga0209464_10000702_pt1 | contig 10677 bp, 3 predicted proteins | sample DOMMetBare1Fresh_2_FD_187473 | JGI IMG/M metagenome (GOLD analysis project Ga0209464, IMG submission 187473) | Wetland sediment microbial communities from St. Louis River estuary, USA, under dissolved organic matter induced mercury methylation -... | ecosystem: Environmental > Aquatic >... | reverse complement strand
ATTGGGCATTACCACAATCATAGGTTCCACTTTGTTTGTGGCGTACAGGTTATCGAGAATCACATCAGGATGACCACCGTTCAGCCACTCCATTTTGTCGCCGCCAATACCATGCAACAGGTAAAGTACAGGGTATTTTTTGTCCTTAGAATAACCGGGAGGTGTGTAAATTAAAGCTTGCCGATTGGTTCCAACGGTCTTTGAAGCATATGTGACCGTGTCGATCTTCCCGTGAGAAATACCATCTCTTAAAATATCAAACCCAGGCATTGCAGGTGATACTATGTTTTGTGAAATCCCATTTAGCGCTAAAAAACAAGTGGAAATAATCAAAAATTGGAAATAGTACTTTTTCATTTTACTTTATAATTTAGGTTAGTTAAAAGTAAGCATTTGCCAACAAAATAATTGTAATTCCAGATAATCTGTCTTTAATTTGGAACAATTCATCATGATGTGGATTTCATAATTTATTTAATTCTAACTTTTCAGTTCACAATCCAAAGAGCTTACTTAAGCCACATTAATAATGGTACTTTTTTACTAAAAGTGCTCATTTGGGTGACTGATTTATCAACATTCTTACTTCAGAAATGGTGTGAAAAGTTAATAAACTGTTCCAAAATTGAATTATAAGTTAAAAAGCGCCACAAAAAAAATTGTGACGCTTTCCTTTTCAACTAACTATATAATTAACAAACAATTAACAAATCATGTATATTGACAAAACCAACAAATTCAAAATAGGAAAATAATGTTTCGATATCCTAAACAGCTTTCCCACTTTGCAAACTCATTTACATTATTTGTAAGCCTCATTTTGATCGCACAATTTATTTTTTAACAACTCATCAGTTGGAATTGGCATATCCATCCTTTTGAGATTGAAATCAAAATTACGGTAAGTTTGCCATGCATCCTGAATTTTAGGATCACTCATCGGGTAACCTACACCTTTAGGATAATTGGTTTTAATATGATCTTCCATAAAACCAGACCGAATCAAATCCGGGGCAAGACACCATTCAGCATTGAATTCCTTACGACGTTCCTGACCCAAGGCTACCAACCATACCGGAGAAGAGAAACCCTTCGAAGATTTTAACGAAGTATAATATGTCTTTGCATCAGGAACAGTTACCGTTTTCGTATTAAAAGGAAGCGGATAAGTAGCAGGTTTTACGATATCTGTTGCTCCATTGCCAATAAAGAATTGAGCCATGTTTTGATAATATGGAAGGTAAGTTGCAGTTAAAGCAGCTTCTTTGCCAACTTCCTGATTACCCCATGCACGGTCACGAATTTGATTAATATATCCCCATGCAGTAGCATCATTTTCACCATTCAAATGGAACAGACATTCTGCATAATCTAATAAAACATTTGAATAACGTTTGTAATAGATCTGCTGTGGAGCCCATGGAGCCTGATAGTTTGCACGGGTCGTACGGAAATATTTCAACGTCCAGATGGATGGAGCAGCTTCGCCACCCATTGAAAAATGGTAATGAGTATTTAATGAATCACCAACTGAATATTTCACCTGATTATATGGGTTATAACCATAATTAGTGGCAGATTTCCAGGCTGGATCAATTTTTGTTACTTTACCTGTCACAGCTGAAGCTTCGCGACGTTTATCTCCTGGTTCGTAACAACTCCACCATTCCCATGAAAGGTACAGGGTACCCCATCCACCAACTGATGGAGGAGCTACAAAATGTACCATCCAGTTGTGAGCCTGGGATAGATTAGACCACTGGTTCCATTGTGAACCTTCGTCAAGAACTTCTTCCCAAATACATTCTTTTGTCCAAACAGCTCCCGGATCAAACAAAGTGGTGAAGGAAGGATTTAATTCGTATTTACCGCTCTGTATTACTTGTTTAAAAGCTGCTGCTGCCAAAGTGTAGTTCGCATTAGCTTGTTCAGGAACACGATAGGCTTTCCACATATAAGCTTCGCCCAGATAGGAAAGGGCAAAACCTTTAGTGCAACGTCCATACTGGCCAGTCATTGGATCCCATTCAAGTTCATCTGCTGCTGCTTTTAAATCAGCAATGATGAAATCCCACATTTCTGTGAAATCTTTAGCACGGGCTTTTTGAGGAGTATTAATATAAGTTTCGCCAGTTGCCAGCATAGGTACACGACCGAAAGCTTTTGCAAGCCACATGTAGTAGAAAGCACGGATACATCTGGCCTGACCATCAAGTGACGTTTTTACACTGGCAGTAACTTTATCTGCCTTAGAAAGACCAGCAAGGAAATCGTTGCAACGAGAGATTGCTGTATAGGCCTGTTTCCAACCACCCAGTAGTTCAGGGCTTCCGGGAGTCCAGTTTTGCGTATTCCAGTCTTTGTCCCAACCTGTTGCCTGAGTATCCATTGTTGGATGGCCACCAATAAACAGATTTGGTTTAATACCCCAGTCGCCATCAATGTCAGTGGGTAACATCATGGTATAACAGCCAACAAGACCTGCTTTGGCATCCTCGTCTGATTTAAACATTTGATCGGCAGCCAAAATGGAATAGTGATCCACTTTCAAATAATCATCGTTGCAGGAATTCATTCCTAACAGAAATAAAACACCAGCGATTATATATACTGCTTTTGCTATTTTTTTCATAATATGAATCTATAATTAAGTTTAACAACTAGAACTGAATGTTCAAACCAAATGAAAATGTACGTGAACTAGGGTACCGGCCTGTATCCAAACCAGTATAGAGTACACTTCCCTGACCTGCTTCAGGATCACCATATTTGTTGTAACTGGAGATGCAGAATAAGTTTTGAACAGAACCATAAACACGCACACTTTCAATGCTTAATGATTTCAACAGTTTCTTATCAAAATTATAACCAACCTGAACATTACTGATTTTCAGGAAATCACCATTTTTAATCCAAGCGTCAGAACCACGCATGTTGTAATTCAAATCCAGAAATGATAATCTGGACATGGTTGTGCTTTTATTCGTAGGAGTCCAGGCACTTTGTGCTACCTCATTTAATATATTAGGAGTAGTACCATTATCACTTGGGAACATGTTAGATAAGGTCATTGCGGAATAAGAATAGATTTTTGCTCCAAATACACCATATGTATAAATTGAGAAATCCCAATTCTTATATGAAGAGTTTAAGGTCAATCCATAGTTTACCTTTGGGAAACCATTACCTAAGATGGTCATATCTTTATCGCTAAGATATCCGTCACCATCGATGTCTTTGTACTTAAAATCACCAGGAACTGTCTTTGATGCATTATTGTATCCACCAGAGTGACCTTTAGCAATAGCAGCTGCGTTGACAGCATCTATTTCGGCCTGAGTTTGGTAAATACCCTCTACCTGGTATCCGTAGAAAGAACCTACGGCATAACCTTCACGGCAAATGGAGTGACCATTCCAGTGCGTACCTGAAGTAGCTCCAACTGCAGCCTGATTGGAACCATCAGGACTCCCGTTAGCCCATGATGAGTTTTCACTGAATAAATCAGCGCCCATCTTTACCACTTTGTTTTTCAAGGTTGAACCTGTTAATGAGGCACCAATATTCCAATCCTGATTAATCTGTTTCTTATAGTTCACAGAGAACTCAATACCTTTATTCTCAATTTCGCCGTAGTTGGTATATACCTGGGTATAACCTGATGAAGGACGTATTGATTGGTATAACAACAAATCTTTAGATTTCCGGACGAAATAATCTAATGTAAAGTTCAATGAATTCTTTATCAGCCCCAGGTCGAGACCTATGTTGCTTTGTTCGTTAGTCTCCCATTTCAATCTTGGATCAGTTAAGGTTGGAGCATAACCGGTAGCTAATTGTCTTGTAGTATTCATACCCGACTGACCGTTCTGTCCATAGTAGAAGTACTGGATTTTATTTGATGTCAATGCTGTAACCGATAAATCTGTCGGACCTCCTGAGTTACCTGTTTGACCCCAACCTAAGCGAAGCTTCAAATTGCTGATAGCCGGAGTGCCTTTCATGAAATTTTCTTCTGAAATACGCCATGCAGCTGCTGCTGATGGGAAATTACCCCAACGGTTATCAGCACCAAAGTTTGAAGAACCATCACGACGCATAGTTCCTGTTAAGATATAACGATCCTTCAAGCTATATTGAACACGACCAAAATAAGATAATCCGCGAGATTGAAGGTTGTAAGCGCCACTACCAGATCTTGCAGCTGGATCTTTAGTCAAACTGATATCACGGATGTTATCGCCAGGGAAGTCATTTCCAGCAGCATTACTCCAGTTTCCGAAGCCTTTACTTACCGAATTACCTGCCATTACAGTAACATTGTGAATATCATTTTTCCAATTGTAAGTCAGGTAATTTTCAATTGCAATAGTGTTGTAATTGCTATTGTTGATTCCTAAATAATATTTGGCATCGTAATTATACAATTTAACGAGAGTTCCGTCAGGAAAGTAACGTTGTTTGTTGCCCCAAAAGTTATACCAGTTGCCTGCAGTAAAATTATATGATCCGATTGATTTGAAAGTTAATCCTTTATATAGCTTAACATTGGCATATGCACTTAAAAGAACCTGGTTGTTTTTGGTTACACCAGTATTTTCCATTTGTTCGGCATAGATGTTATTTCCCAGGTTTGAATCGTTTGAGCCTACATCACCTTGTTCAGGAGCACCGAATGTTCCGTTTGCATTTCTAACCTGAGGACTTACCAGTTTATTAGTAACCGGGTCGATATAATCCATAGTTGGAGCAGTGAATGCCCAGTCGCGGATTGAAGAAAGGTTACCGTTATTACCGAGAGTTCCATTACTACCTATTGATTCGGAGTGAACGAAATTAATATCACTTCCGAGCTCAAGGAAATTAGCCACCTTGGTAACTACATTGGCACGAGCAGTCAAACGATTGTAATTTGTATTGATAACAATACCGTCATTATTCAGGTAACTTAAGGAAAGACTAGACTGTGTTTTTTCAGTACCTCCTGAAGCCGAAAGGTTATATTGTTGTTTCAGGGAAACACGCGTCATTTCCTTTTGCCAGTCAATGTTATTTCTTTTACCATCGTATTGAGCAGAAAAAATTTGATTCGCTAATACGCCACCATCGTTAGTGCGCGCCTGACGAATATTTGCAGCATACTGATCAGCATTACCAACATCCAATGTCGAGGATAAAGTTTGAACACCATAATCTGCAGAAAAGGTAACCTGTGTTGAGCCAACAGTACCTCTTTTAGTTGAGATCATGATAACACCATTAGCTCCGGCAGAACCGTAAATAGCGGTAGCTGAAGCATCCTTTAAAATCTCGATGCTTGCAACATCGCTGGGATTAAGAAAATTGGCATTATCGCCAACTTGTACACCGTCTACTACATAAAGAGGTTTAGCACTACCATTAATAGTTGCAACTCCACGAATACGAATCGCTGCGTTTGCATCAGGTGCACCGTCTTGTGCTGTTACAATAACACCGGCAGCAGCACCCTGCAATCCCTGAAGAATGTTTGTCGGAGCTTTTTTCATCATTTCCTCTCTGCTCACTGACACTACAGAGCCGGAAATATCACTTTTTTTCTGTGTACCATAACCAATTGCCACAACTTCTCCAATCCCGATAAAATCTTCTTCAAGTGATACATTAATTGAAGTGTTATTTCCAACAGGAACTTCCTCGGTTTTCATACCGACAAAGGAAAACTGTAGAATTGATTTTGGTGTAGCATTGGAAATTGAATAACTACCATTGGTATCGGTAATTGCTCCATTCATTGTTCCTTTTACTATTACTGAAACCCCTGGCAATGAAGTGCCGGAAGAATCTGTTACTTTACCTTTTACCTGGACGGATTGAGCATAGGTCCAAAACGATAACAGCAACATCGGCAGCATAATGAGTACTACCTGTACTAACCTGTTTTTTTTCATTGATTTTAATTTTAGTTTATTAATAAGGAAATTAGTTAATGGAAATATCGGCTATTCTGTTCCGACAATATCCTGTCTCTGTTTAACCAGACCATTTAAGGAATTCTCTTTTTTTATACATTCAAGTTGTTATTTAAAATTTTATAGTAATAATGTGAACATGTAAACCAGATTTTGTCCTGCAGCTAAATTTTCAGATTTGGTGCTGACATCTGCTTTAGCCAACAAAAATCTCAACCATTCAAAATCTATCCTGAATGGCAACCATACAGATCTTCGTATGGTTGAATCCTAATTTTAGGTATTTTCAAAATTTTGGAAGGAAATAATTGGGTTTCGTTCTGTTCCGTTCTGCTGTTAGGGCAACAAAAAAATGCAATCCCGATAAAAATTTTAGCTGATTTAGATAAATACTTAAAATCGTGGATATAGCTTAAAGTATTTAATATGAATGAGGTAATAATTAAAAACTCAGGGAGTATACTGCCAGACGATGAGCAGAAAAAAATCTTTCTCATACAAGTTAGGTTAATAGTAAATAAAGTGAGGTAAAAGTAGATTGAGCCTTCGAGAAAGACATTTAAAAATAGGTATTCAATTTTTAAATTGAGATATTTTATTGCGGCATCAAAAGAATCTAATTTAGACGAAAAGGCTCGAAAAGAATAGCTTACTCTACTATTTCGGAGGGTGATTTCCCAAAGTGTTTTCTAAAAACAGTGCTAAAATATCCTACACTGGCAAAACCACAAAGTTCGCTTACCTCGGTGATGGTATATTTCCGCGATTGTAATAATTCAATGGCATGTTTTAGCCTTAAAGTTTTGATAAAATCGGTTGGCGATTGATCGGTGAGTGATTTAATCTTTTTATATAACAGTGAAGAACTGACATTCATAGCTGAAGCAAATTCATCTTTATCGAAATCGACATTAGAAATATTCGCCTGGGCTACTATCAACATTTTCTTTACAAATTTGTCGTTTAGTTCGTTCTCCAGAATCGGTTCTGATGCGGCAATGTTGATTAACCGAAGTGCTTTTTCCCTGACAAGACCCCTGTTAACAATGATCGATTTAATTTTTTGAATCAAAACAGCCATATCAAAAGGTTTTGTAAGATAATCGTCGGCTCCAAGGCCTAAACCAAGCAGATGATCCGTTTTTTCAGACAATGCCGTAAGTAAAATAACAGGAATATGAGAGGTATCATAAGTCGATTTCACGATTTTGCATAACTCGAAACCATCCATATTGGGCATCATGATGTCGGAAACCACCAAATCGGGCATTTGCTTTGAAATAAAACTCCAGGCCGATACTCCGTCAGTCGCGGTAAATACCTTAAAATCGTTGCTGAGAATACTCTTCATGAAATTCAACAAATCATCATTATCCTCAACAATCAAGACTTTCATTTCTTTCGGGGAATGGAATTCATTTTCAGATTCAGTTTGAACAGAAATTTCCGGATTAAAGGCTGATGCAGTTTGGAAATCAGATATGAAATTCTTTTGTACTAATTCCTGAGAAACAGATTTATGTGGAATTACAATCTGGAAGGTTGATCCGACATTTTCCTGGCTAGTGCAAGTGATATTACCACCGTGCATGGTCACATAGTTTTTAACCAATAAGAGCCCTATTCCGGAACCAACCACTTTTGAGTTGATTGCATTATCGCCTCTGTAAAATTCTTTAAACAACTGTCGCTGGGCTTTTCGGCTTATGCCAATTCCTTTGTCTTTGACCTGAAGAACCCATTTTTTATCGTCACAGCGAAATTCAATCAGAATTTGACTATTCTCTGGTGAATATTTGATTGCATTTGAAATCAGGTTATCAATGATTTTAACTGTTTTCGGTTCATCCACCCCAGTTATATAACTATCACGACAGGAAACAAATTCGAGTAAAATATTTTTACTTTTGGCATATGAAGCATGCATAACTTTCCTTGTCGAAACAAGTTTTACCATATCAGTCATCGACAACACAAGATGATCCTTCCCAATGTCAACCTTCTGGAAATCCATCAATTGAGTTACAACCGAAGTAAGTTGTCTGGCCTGTTCGCTTGCCAGATTCAAATAGTATTTACCCAATTCACTTAAGTTTACTTCTTTATTTAATTCCTCAACCGGAGCTTTTATTAATGTGAGTGATGTTCGGATATCATGCGCAGTATTGGTGAAAAACCGAACCTTTTCTTCGGTATGTTCCTGTTTAAGTTGATTTATGTAATATAATAAAGAAAGAAAGAAGATTCCGGCGATAACTATAATCATGAGGATCCAAAACCATACTGTTCTCCAAAAAGGTGGTATGAGTTTAATTGCAATCGAACGCTCGTTAATGACATTTGACAAAGAACTATCATACAGTTTAATTTTCAGCATGAATTCTCCGCTAGGGATGTTTGTATAGGTTATAATCCTGTTTTCAGAGGGCGAGGACCAGTTTTTATCAAAACCTTCGAGTTTCCATGAGAATTTTGAACCCGACTGCATTCCAATGGAGATTAATTCGAGACTTATGGTGTTTTGCGAATATTTTAGATTAATTGACTGTAAACTATCAACAGGTTTATTCAGATTAAATGATGGTATCTCCCTGATTGATAAACCAGATATGTTCAATTCCTGAAAATATATTTTTCCTGTGGATGAAATTTCCCTGATCGATTGGGGCTCAAAAAAAATAGCTCCGTTATTGGTTCCCCAGGCTAGCTGTCCATCCTTTAAACTTAAAATCGCACATTTATTATATGAGAGCCCCGACAATGGAAATATGGAAGAAAATGTAAAGGCGGAATTATCTTTTGTATTAAAGCGGCATAAACCACTTTCGGTTCCCATCCATAGACAACTATCAGTATATATTATACTATTGATGAAGTTTGAAGGCAATCCTGCTTCAGTCGTGTACTTTTTTAGCGTTCCATCTTTATAATGATATTCAAGCAGACCCTCACCACTTGTAGCCACCCAAACAACATCACCTAAAACAAGAATATCCTGCACCACATAACCCGATAAAAAACTCTCAATATTGCCTGTCTGTTTATTCAATAACTTTATGGTGTTGCTGCAACCCAATAGAATTTGATTGGGAGATAATTCAGCAAATGAGCTTATCGACTCATCCGCATAGATTCTAAATTTATCTTCTTTCGACTGATAACAAATAAATTTCCCATTGACACCACCAATCCACAAATCGCCCTGAGTATCTTTATAAATATCAAATATGTAATTACTCACTGAGGCAAATTCCTTTTCATCCCTGCAGTAATGCGCAAGTTCACGACCAGTCTTTCCGTCGAGTACATATATGCCTGAAGAATAACTGCCTGCCCAAATCCGACCTTGATCATCTTCACAAAGGGTAAGGAAAACCTGTGCCTGTTCCAGCTTATTGAAATAGAAGTTTTTCCATTTATCTATTTTAACATCCCAACAGCTGATACCATTATTTGTAGCGAACCAGATTTTACCGTCATGATCTTCGAAAATACTATTTACATCACTATTTACCAGCGAATTAGCATCATTCGTGTGATGAACAATCTGATTTATAAGCGGAGAAGTCAATTCATAAAATGACACACCTCCAGTGTATGAACAAACCCAAACTCTTTTACCCCGTTCGTAAAAAATATCATATACTCCATTTCCGCGCAAGGAATACGGATCGTCATCATTTTCTTTATAAATATTTAATACCTCGTTATTCTGCTTGCTCAGCTCCCAAATGCCTTGCCCATCAACACCAATTAAAATTGTCGATTCCGAATTTTCTTCAATAGCAAGAATAGGTTGTCTTGGAAAAGATGCCTGAAGTATATGGCTTAAAGATGAATTACTAAAACTAAAAGCGAACAAACCACTCGATAAAGTTCCAATCCAGAGTTTGTTTTGGCTTTTGTCAAAGAATAACGATGAAACTAAAAACGGACTTTCACTCTTGTTTTCATAAATGCATTTACTTTTCAATGATTTGATATTTAACGACCATAATCCTGATGGTTTTGTAATAATTAAATTCTGCTCATCCTGCCAGGCAATAGAGTATCTTTCTTCAAATACTTCATCAATCAACACCAGTTTTCCAGAATGGTATTTATACAATCCGTTGTTTAAAGCAATCCAATAATCACCCGAATAGTCGATTAAAAAATTGTAAACATCAAATTTTTCATCTTCAATAGTCTTGCGTAAGTCGATCATCAGTTCGAACCGGTCTGAGATTGAATTGTATGAAAAAATCTGACCGTTATTTGTATAAGCAATTAGTTCTGAATGTTCGTAAATCAACTTTGCGAAGATGGCACCGGCTGTTTCATAAGGAAGCTGATAAAAACGGTAGTCTGTATCAGTCAATCTCAAAATACCGGTTTTTGAAGAAGCCCATATAAAACCATTGTCGTCTTTACATATTGAAGCTGTAACTCTGTTAGAAATTCCGAATATTGAGTTGATGCTATAAAACTTTACAGCCATAACCTTCAAAGAGAATATAATCAGAATAAGAAGAATCGCAGAAAACCTGTATTTTAAAGTCATAGATCTTTATTTATTTTCTTCATTCCTATGATACTGTTCAAAGAACTCCAACAGTTAATCATTTGGGCAAATTAAAACAACTAATTCTTCTCGCCAATCAATTTCACTTTAATATTTACTCCGATAAGAATTTCACTTTAGGAACCAATCACCAAAATGCTGTAAATTTTACAGAATAAAACC
>Ga0209464_10000698_pt1 | contig 10732 bp, 8 predicted proteins | sample DOMMetBare1Fresh_2_FD_187473 | JGI IMG/M metagenome (GOLD analysis project Ga0209464, IMG submission 187473) | Wetland sediment microbial communities from St. Louis River estuary, USA, under dissolved organic matter induced mercury methylation -... | ecosystem: Environmental > Aquatic >... | reverse complement strand
GTTGAGCCAGAGGTTAAGGCTGAGGTTAAGGCAGTGCCTGACGTGCCAAAGACACCTGAGGTAAATAAAGGCAGGCTGTCAGACAGGTTCAACGACTCCGGCAGGATGGTTGAACAGTTAAAGAAAGTAAGACAGGATGAGGCGATAACCTCCGGAATGCACGCAAGACCAATAACTGACATCGCCGCTGCAATTGGCATCAATGACAAATTCTATTTTATAAGGGAACTCTTCAGCGGAGACAACAAGGCATATATTGACACAATCTCGCGGCTTAACTCGGCTGCATCCCTCGGCGAAGCCATGAGGATCCTCGACGAAAGCACAGTGATGGGCTCTGACCCGGCAGCACAGTCGTCATTTGTGGATGTGGTCCGGAGAAAATTCAACATTAATGGGTAGGCTTGTTCTGGTTCCAACCCCGATCGGCAACCTGGGCGACATAACAGTGCGCGCCCTGGAGGTATTGGGATCGGCCGGACTCGTGCTGGCCGAGGACACACGAACAACAAGCGTACTTCTCAATCATTACGGCATCAAAGTCCCGCTGCAGTCGCACCACAAGTTCAATGAACATAAAAGCGTGCAGGCAGTATGTGACCGTATCGAGCAGGGCACGGTAGTCGCCCTTGTTTCCGATGCCGGTACTCCCGGAATATCAGATCCCGGCTTCCTCCTGGTGAGACGGTGCCTTGAAAGAAACATCGAAGTCGAAACCCTTCCCGGCGCCACAGCATTCATCCCGGCTCTGGTCAATTCCGGATTACCCTGTGACCGCTTCTGTTTTGAAGGCTTCCTTCCGCTGAAAAAGGGAAGGCAGAAGAGAATTCAGCTGCTGGCAGCGGAAGAACGTACCGTTGTCCTGTATGAATCTCCTTACAGGATACTGAAGACACTGGAGCAGCTCGCCGCAGTCTTCGGAACCGAAAGGCGTGTATCAGTTTCAAGGGAACTGACAAAAAAATTTGAAGAGACGGTAAGAGGGTCGTTGTCTTCCGTAATTGAACACTTTAACAAAAAACCCCCAAAGGGAGAATTCGTAATAATTGTTGCGGGAACTTCATTCAGGGACCATTCCGGGGAAGAACCCGTGGAAGAGGATTGATGCGACAGAGTGCCTTCATCATCGTACTGCTGCTCCTTGCTTCCCTGCCGGGCATCAAAGCACAGGATTTGACCGGAACAGTTTCCGGGGTGCAGGAATTGCAGACGAAAGTCTCCGATGCCAGAAAATTGTCCGGAAAAGTCACCGACACCCGCGGTGAACCCCTTGCGTATGCTTCCGTTTATATTGCTGAACTCCGCCAGGGAACTACCACAAACCGTGAAGGGTTGTATGAGTTGTCAATTCCCAGTGGCACATATACCGTTAATTATCAGTTTCTTGGATATACTCCCTCAACAGAGAAGATAGAAATTGGGGACAATGATGTGAATAGAGACATTACCCTGAGCGAACAGTTTTATGAGATTCCTGCCGTCAGAGTCTCTGCCTCGGGCAGGGATCCCGCTTATTTTATAATGCGTAAAGCGATAGGAATGGCTCCTTTTCATCTTAACCAGGTTAAGATGTACAGGGCGGAAGTCTATATCAAGGGCGGAGGAAAGATCGAAAAACTTCCGAACCTTATCCGCAGGCAGATGAAGGTGGAAGCCAACCAGGAGCAGATAAAGGAGGGACAGTACTACTTCACTGAGTCGGTAAACATTATAACCTTCACAGCCCCCGACAAGTATGTTCATAAAGTACTCTCCTCAAGGTCGAATATTCCTGCAAGTGATGAACAGGCCTCGCCGATGGATTATCTTGAAGCCAGCTTTTATCAGCCCGTGCTGGCAGATATTACGATATCACCCCTCGCCCCCAATGCTTTTTCGCACTATAGTTTTGAATTCATGGGGTCGACATCGCAGGGCGACTTCGTCATTGACAGGATCAGGGTGACACCGAAGCGAAAGAGTCAGCAACTGTTTGAAGGTGTTATCTATATCGTCGAGGAAATCTGGGCAATTCACAGCCTTGATCTGACTAACGAGAACATGGCCGGGAAGATTCGCATCAAGCAGCTTTACACACCCGTTGAAGAAGGTATATGGATGCCTGTCAGCCATGAGTTCGGAATGGACCTCTCCCTACTGGGGATAAAAGCCCGGGGATCATATTCGAGTGCAGTCAAATACCTGGAAGTCCAGCCCGACAGATCGCTTTCTCCGCCTTCAGGATATGGAATTGCATCAGTCGCTGCGGAAAAGCAGGAAGAAAAGACTGCCATTCAGAAGGAGATTGAAAGCATCTTTTCGAAAGATGAACTGACAGCCCGTGACATGTCAAGACTTGCGAAGCTGAATGAGAAAAACGCAGTTGCAGGAAAAGAGGAAAAATCGCTGGAGATAACAGACAATACAACCTATGAAATAGCAGAGGACGCATTGAAGAAGGACTCAGTTTACTGGGACGCCGTGCGCCCCATCCCGCTTAATGAAGAAGAGATTCTAAGCCTGCCCCGTAATCTGCCTGATTCACTGGCCCTGGCACACCGTGAGGAATCTTCCCTTGTAATTAATATTGGCGGACGAAGTGATAAAAAGAAAAAGAGCAAGGCATCACTTTTCCTGAGGTCTGCCCTGGGCGGAAAACGCTGGGAGCTGTCAAAGAAATCATCCCTTTCATTCGACGGCTTGGCAGACCTGAAAAGCGTTTCATTCAACACAGTCGACGGTTTTGTTATCGGTACCGGAATGAAGTTCTCATCGAAAACCGGTGAGAAAGGCAGGCTGACAGTCGATCCCTCGGTCAAATATGCCTTCTCCCGTGAAAAACTTATGTGGACAGTCTCGGCCAATAACCTTTACAACCCTATGACTGCAGGTTCTTTTTTTGCACGTGCAGGGAGCTATTCGACCGACTTTTCACCTGTGGGGATCAATCCTTTCCTGAACACAGTTTCATCTCTCTTTTTCAGAAATAACCCGATGAAACTGTACAACAGCAAATTCATTACGGCAGGCCACAGGGGAGACCTGGCCAACGGACTGAACCTCTCGCTTTCAGGAATGTGGGAAAAAAGGGAGGTAATGCAGAACACAACATCATTCTCATTTTTCAGTCCCGGAGAAGGTTATACAGTCAATATTCCTGAAAGTCGCTTCACCGCCGGAGATACAGAAGACAGCCCGGCAATTGTGCCTGTAAATCACAACAGCGCCTCCTTCACTGCGGAACTGACCTGGACACCGCGTCAGCGGTATCGTATCCGCAACGGGGTGAAGCTGAATGAGGGATCTGACTGGCCTACATTCAAAATATTTTATAAACACGGTTACAATTATAATGATACACTCTCTGGTCATTATGACCTGCTGAAGGCTGAGATATCGAGGAGCAGTCAGTTTGCAGCGTTAAGTGAATTCCGGTGGCGGATATCAGCAGGTGGCTTTATCAACGGGGAAAGCCTTCAGTTACAGGATCTTCACTACTTTAACACACAATCCTCACCCGTACTGCTGAACGATTATGAAGATGCATTCCACCTGAAGCCTTACTATTCTGTTGCCTCAGACGGCGTCTTTGCAGAGACACACCTGAGGTATACAAGTCCCTATCTCTTTCTAAAGAGAATGCCGGGACTGAGCCGCACAATGATGAGAGAGAATCTGAGCACGTCAATGCTATGGACTCCCCGGTACGGATTTTACGCAGAAGCGGGTTACTCTGTCAGCGAGATTTTCCTAATGGCAGAAGCAGGCATCTATGCCGGGTTCCATGACGGAAAATATGAGAGCCTGGGATTCAGGGTCATCCTGAATTTCAGATGACAGATTAAAACGACGGTTTCCTGCCGTTATCCTCTCCTGAAAAATCGCTGTAGTCAGCCGACAGATCATCATTCATCTTCGAACCAAGGGTATATACTCCGGAGGCACTGCCGGAGGGCATCGACACATCCGGGGCAAAATCATCAGGTTCGACAAACAACGCCCTGTCTTCACGGAAGAAGAGCAGTATCTCATCCGTAGGGCCGTTACGGTTTTTGGCCAGGATGATGTCTGAATGGCCTTTTGTAGACTGGCCGTCTTCAAACTGTGTAACGCCCATCTTTTCAGGCCGGTGAATGAATACAACCATATCCGCATCCTGTTCAATGGCGCCTGATTCCCTGAGGTCTGACAGCATGGGTTTCTTGTTTCCGCCGCGCGTCTCCACTGACCTGTTCAGCTGTGACAGCGCCAGCACAGGGACTGCGAGCTCTTTTGCGATGCTCTTCAGTGACCGGGAGATGGAGCTTACCTCCTGCTCACGGCTGCCTGCATCAGGCGGTCCGGTCATTAGCTGCAGATAATCCACTATTATGAGATCCAGCTTGTTCTGAGCCTTCAGCCTCCTGCATTTAGCCCTGAGCTCAAAAATTGAAATGGCCGGGGTGTCATCGATATAGATGGGAGCCTCGGTAAGCGATTTTATGCGCGATTCCAGCAGCGACCACTCCTCCGGAGAAAGCCTGCCGTTCTTGATCTTATCACCGGGTATCTCGGTCTCTGAAACAATAAGCCTGTTGACAAGCTGCACCGCAGCCATCTCGAGTGAAAAGATGGCCACTTTCTTTCCGTGATCAATCGCCATGTTACGTGCCATTGTAAGTGCAAAGGCAGTCTTACCCATCGAAGGACGGGCAGCGATGATCACAAGTTCTGACTTCTGCCATCCCGAAGTGAGCCTGTCAAGCTTGGTAAATCCTGAGGGAACGCCCACAAGTGCATCCTCCTTCTTACCCGCCTCCTCAATGTCGGCCAGCGCCTGCTTTATGACCTCATGTATGGGGGCAACCTCGTGTTTGATGTTTCCCTCTGCGATGCGGAACAGTTCATCCTCGCTCTTGTCAAGGAGTTCGGTGACATCAAGGGTGTCTTCGTACACCATGTTCTGAATCAGCGTGGATGCACGTATAAGCTCACGCTGTATATATTTCTGCAGCACAATGCGTGCGTGGTACTCAATGTTTGCGGCCGAGACTACTTTCGATGTCAGCTCGGTAAGATAAACAGGACCTCCGGCTTCCTCAAGCTCATTGGTACGCTTCAGCATCTGCGTAACAGTGAGAAGGTCTATCGGCTGATCACGCTTGTTCAGTTCGGTTATGGCACTGAAGATCTTCTGATGAGCTGCCGAATAAAATACTTCCGGCCTGAGAATGTCTATGATCATCCTCGCGGCTTCAATCTCGAGCATGGCTGCACCAAGGACTGCCTCCTCCATTTCCGGCGACTGGGGCGGAATTCGTCCTCCTTCCGGAATTACCATAACTGATGATTTTTTCTCCTGCCTGTTTCTGGATGATGTCGGTGGCATTATAGTAAAATATTGGAATATAAATACTTGAATGAAAGAGGAACTGTTTTCCGCAGAGATCAAATTTAACAATTACCGGCCACCGGAAGCATTGAGACCCTCTTTTGTTTCAAACACCCATATGTTAAAAAGATGTTGAAAACGGATATAATTTCGAAATTCAAGGTTTTTTGAAAAGGTTCATATATTTTTGATGTCTCATGAGGGAGGATCTTTATGGTTGTTTTTCCGAAAGCGAAGATAAATATAGGGTTGAGGATTGTTGAGAAGAGGCCTGACGGCTTTCACAACATCGAGACCTTCTTTTATCCTGTGCCTGTTGCCGACGCTCTCGAGTTCGTTGTCAGGAAAGACGGCCGCAAGGCTGATACGCTGAAGGTAACCGGGAACATGGAAGACGACGCTCCGGACAGTAATCTTGTAATGAAGGCTGTGAAACTCATGCGTGAGTCATTTGATTTTCCCTGGCTGAAGATTCACCTGCACAAGGCCATTCCCGTCGGAGCAGGTCTTGGTGGCGGATCCTCAGATGCGGCAGGTATCCTGAAGGCGCTGAACAGGTATTTCGGATTCGGTCTTAATTCAGAGGAACTCCGTTCATTTGCAGGCCGTCTGGGCGCCGACGCCCCCTTCTTCATCGACGCTTCACCGTCATTTGCCGAAGGATTGGGTAATATACTATCAGAAGTACCGCTGGACCTCAGCAGCTTCCACATTGAAATACTCTATCCTGACATTAACAGCAGCACGGCGGAAGCGTATGCCGACTGTCTGCCTTATCCCACCGGTTTTTCCCTGCGTCAGCTGCTGACCCTGCCTGTCAACGAGTGGAGGGGAAGAGTTATAAACGACTTTGAACTCAATATTTTCAGGAAATACCCACTGATAGGTGAGCTGAAAATGTCTCTCTATGAAGCCGGTGCACTTTACGCTTCACTTTCAGGAAGCGGATCAGCCGTTTACGGTATCTTCAGGGAAAAGCCGGTACTGCCGGCTGCACTCTCGAAATACCTTCTGGCAACAACGCTGGTCTGAGTTAATTAATCCTTTTCAGCCTATTTCAACAAGCAGGACTCCCTTGGGTACCCTGTCTCCGGCTTTTATATTCACTGAAAGGACTTTTCCCGAAACATGGCTCTTAAGCCTGTTTTTCATCTTCATCGCTTCAATTATGACGATATCCTGACCCTCAGTTACAGTGTCGCCGGCCTTCACAAGCACCTCAAGCACAGTCCCGGGAATGAAGCTTGTGATCCTGCCGGGCACGGGTGGAGCATACGGAACGCGTTGCGCATAGCGTTTGCTTATCCGGGTAGTGTAACCTGTCTGATCTATGCAGAGCTTTGAAGTTTCTCTTTTTTCCATGCTGTTTCGTTATTCAGTCGGTGATCAGAACGGTGGGATACCGTGTTTCTTTTTAGGCATCTGCACATCTTTATCCTCAGAAACCTCAAGTGCATGAAGAAGCATCTTGCGCGTTTCGGACGGCTCGATCACAGCATCCACGTAACCGCGCGAGGCAGCCACATACGGGTTGGCAAATTTCTCCCTGTACTCATCCACCTTCTGACGTCGCATCTCGTCAGGGTCAGCCGCGGTCATTATCTCCTTGCGGAAAATAATATTTGCAGCTCCTTCAGGACCCATAACGGCTATCTCCGCCCCGGGCCATGCAAAGACGAAGTCGGCACGCAGGTGCCTGGAACTCATTGCAATATAACCGCCACCGTACGCTTTTCGAAGGATCACAGTCAGCTTTGGCACAGTGGCCTCGCTGTATGCATATAGTACCTTGGCTCCGTGCCTGATCACGCCTGCATGCTCCTGGTCAACGCCGGGAAGGTACCCCGGAAGGTCGACAAGTGTCACAAGCGGAACATTGAATGCGTCACAGTACCTGATGAACCTTGCAGCCTTGTCTGACGAATCAACGTCAAGCACCCCGGCCATCTCCATTGGCTGGTTGGCCACGAAGCCAACTGTCTTCCCTCCCAGCCTTCCGAATCCGATCACCATGTTGCGGGCCCACATCTCCTGAACCTCGAAAAAGTCAGAATTGTCAGCCACGGCCCTGATCACATCCTTTACATCATAAGGCAGTGTTGCGTCGCCGGGCACTATATTTTCTATGTTGTAGCGGTTGTCCGGCTGTGCAGCGGGAAGCGGTTTGGCCTTTACCTCGTTGTTCCTCGGAATCAGCGAGATGAGTTTCTTGATCTGGCTGAAGCATTCCGCCTCTGAGACAGCAAAGAAATGAGCATTGCCGGTGATCTCACAGTGAACTCTCGCTCCGCCAAGATCTTCCATCGATATCTCTTCACCAAGAACAGTTTTAATGACTTCCGGACCGGTGATGAACATTTTCGAGATGTTCTCAACCACAAAGACAAAGTCGGTCAGAGCAGGTGAATAAACTGCACCACCTGCGCACGGACCCAGTATAACAGATATCTGCGGAATTACCCCGCTTGAAATCGTATTGCGGAAAAATATTTCCCCGTAACCGGCCAGCGAGTTAACGCCTTCCTGGATACGGGCGCCTCCGGAGTCATTGATACCAATCAGAGGGATCCTCATTTTAAGCGCGTGATCCATGATCTTTGTAATCTTGCGCGAATGCATCAGGCCGAGGGAGCCTCCGGCAACGGTGAAGTCCTGTGCAAATATCGCCACCGGATTGCCGTCTACCGATCCTGTTCCAATAACCACACCGTCACTCGGAAGGTGCTTCTTATCCATCCCGAAGTCACGGGCGTCATGCTCCACGAACATATCATATTCGCAGAAAGAACCTTCATCGAGAATGGCGAGAATTCTTTCACGGGCTGTGTTCTTGCCCATCGACTTCTGCTTTTCGATAGCTTCCTCCCCGCCTCCGAGAAGCATCTTCTCGCGTCTTTCCTTCAGTTCACGGATCTTCTTTTCAAGAGCCATAGTATGTCTTTTTATTGTGGTTTGCCTTTTTTGAAAAACACCGCAATATTAACCATTTTTTGCACAAAATTGTTATTTGGGTGCAAAACGGTAGACACCCAGTGCAATAAATGTGTAAATAATATTGGGCAGCCACATTGCCAGCGCCGGGTTGAGATCACCCTTGAGTGAGAACTGTGAAGCAAACTGCATGAACAGAATATATGAGAAGGTCAGCATCAGGCCGAGCCCTATCTGCATCCCGATCCCTCCCCTGATCTTCCGTGATGAAAGCGAGACGCCAATAAGTGTGAGAACAAAAAATGCGAACGGCATTGCATAACGCCGGTGTTTCTCATTGAGATAGAGCTTTAGTTCATCGGAACCCTGGAGCTTGAGCACACCGATATAGTCCCTGAGCTCACGGTGGTTCATCGTTCCAACGAATTCCGGTGACCTGGCGAAGTCAGCCGGCGTCACATTCAGCACAGTGTCAATCCGCCTTCCTGTGCTTAGCCTCTCTCCCAGACTGTCAGTCTCCCTGATATTATACCACCAGGCACCCCATTTATTTATTGTGGTGTCCCATCTGACCATCTGAGCAGACATCTTCGACTCCAGTTTCCCGTGATCGTTGAATTTTTCCATGCTGAAGTTCCTCCCGCTCTGGGTGATGGCATTATAAGACTCCATGTATATGTATACGTTGGGGTATACCTGCCTGTGCAGTGCCGAGACGGTAACCTTCCTGAATCCCGGATCACGCCAGTATTTTTCCTCGAAACTGAGCCGCTTGATATTCGAATGGGGAATGACAAAATTCGTGAGGACAAAAGTAAAGGATGCAATCAGTGCGGCAGAGATGAAGTAAGGTACCAGAAGCCGTCTGAAACTCATGCCTGCATTAAGTATTGCGATGATCTCGGTATTTATCGCCATTTTGGAGGTAAAGAAGATCACCGAGATAAAGACGAACATAGGTGCAAAAAGAGTGGCGAAGTAGGGTATGAAATTCAGGTAGTAGTCGAAGATCACGGCTTTAAGTGGAGCCTGCTTCTCGATAAAGTCATCGATCTTTTCCGAAAAGTCGAAAATGACAGCTATCCCTAGTATGAGCACCAGGGAGAAGAAGAAGGTACCAAGAAATTTTTTGATTATATAAAAATCAATAATTCCCGGTTTGAGCTTCCTCAGGCTCGTTCTGAGAGTTTTCTTACTGTCTCGTCTTTCCATTTACCAAAGTTACCCTCTTTTATCCTTTCCCTGGCCTCAGTCACAAGGCTCAGGTAAAATGCGAGGTTATGAATACTGGCTATCTGCGCTCCGAGCATCTCGCCGGAAATGATAAGATGATGAAGGTATGCCTTTGAATATGTACGGCTTACCTCTGAAAATCCCGTTGCATCTATCGGAGAGAAGTCATCTTTCCACTTCCTGTTCCTTATGTTTACGGTTCCTTCAGAAGTGAAGAGCATTCCGTTTCGTCCGTTGCGGGTAGGCATTACACAGTCGAACATATCAATTCCCCTTGCGATGGCTTCGAGGATATTCGCCGGTGTGCCCACACCCATCAGGTACCTTGGCCTGTCAGAGGGGAGGATCTCATTCACGGCCTCTATCATCTCGTACATTACTTCCGCCGGTTCACCTACTGACAACCCGCCTATTGCGTTGCCGGGCATATCCATCGAAGCGATTTTCTCAGCCGAAGCCCGCCGCAGGTCACTGTAAACCGAGCCCTGTACTATCGGAAAAAGCATCTGATCATATCCGTATAAAGGAGACGTCTCTCCAAAATGCTTAACGCACCTGTCAAGCCACCTGTGAGTCAGCTCCATCGATTTGAGGGCGTAGGCGTGATCACACGGGTGCGGGGCGCACTCATCGAAGGCCATAATGATGTCTGCGCCGATAATACGCTGAATATCAATTACATTCTCAGCAGTAAATGTATGCTTTGAACCGTCTATGTGCGACCTGAAAATTGCCCCCTCCTCAGTAAGCTTGCGGTTTTCGGCGAGTGAAAAAACCTGGTAGCCTCCGCTGTCTGTGAGGACAGGCATATCCCACGACATGAACCGGTGAAGACCGCCGGCCTCCTTTATTATGTCAGTGCCTGGTCTCAGGTAAAGGTGATAGGTATTCCCAAGAATTATATGAGCATTGATCTCGTTTTTCAGATCCCTGTGTAAAATGCCCTTTACAGTACCTGCAGTGCCGACAGGCATAAATACCGGTGTGGGTATGTCACCGTGGGCTGTATGAAGTACACCTGCCCGTGCTGAAGTTGTAGGATCGCTGCTTTCTATTCTGAACATCATTCACATGTAACGGTCACAAAAGTACTCTTTCTGAGATTCATTTTGAATACCGGAAAATCAAATTGAACAGGTGGCTTTGTCAATTGTTGAAAAGATTCTTTCTGACATAACCCAATTCTTTCTAATATTGCTGCTGCAATTGAGATTTTGC
>Ga0209464_10000697_pt1 | contig 10732 bp, 9 predicted proteins | sample DOMMetBare1Fresh_2_FD_187473 | JGI IMG/M metagenome (GOLD analysis project Ga0209464, IMG submission 187473) | Wetland sediment microbial communities from St. Louis River estuary, USA, under dissolved organic matter induced mercury methylation -... | ecosystem: Environmental > Aquatic >... | reverse complement strand
CACGCGAGCGTCAACGAGCAGTGCTACGAGTGCCACGAGGACACGCGCGACGTGATGGCCCGTCGCTACAAGCACGTGCCCGCGGTCGAGGCCTGCACCGACTGCCACAACCCGCACAACTCCGCGGAGCGCGGCCTGCTCGCCGCCGAGATGGTCTCGCTCTGCCTCAGCTGCCACCAGGGCATCAAGGACCAGGTGACGAAGGCGCAGGTGAAGCACGACGCCATCACGCAGGACAAGAAGTGCTCGAACTGCCACAACCCGCACGCGGCCAACGTCGAGAAGCTCCTCATCCAGCTGCCGTTCGACCTCTGCGTCAACTGCCACTCGAAGGACGGCATGACGTCGGACGACGGCAAGCCGATGACGAACTACAGGAAGTTCCTCTCGGAGAACAAGGTCTGGCACGCCCCGGTCCAGGCGAAGGACTGCTCCGCCTGCCACCGCACGCACGGCGGCGACAACTTCCGGCTCCTCGTCTCGGCCTACCCGTCGTCCTTCTACGCTCCCTACGAGACGAAGAACTACGCGCTCTGCTACGGCTGCCACAACAGCAAGGTGGTGAGCGAGCCGGAGACCACGACGCTGACCGGCTTCCGCGACGGCTCGCGGAACCTCCACTACGTCCACGTGCACAAGGAGCGCGGCCGGACCTGCCGCGCCTGCCACGAGGTCCACGCGTCGAAGCAGGACCACCACATCCGCGACGGCGTGCCGTATGGCCCGAAGGGCTGGATGCTGAAGATCAACTACACGAAGCTCCCCACGGGCGGCTCGTGCGCGAAGACCTGCCACGAGACCAAGGCCTACAACAACAAGTCGCTGACGGCCGGCCAGTAGCGCACCCCGATTGAAGATGCCGGGTCGCTGACGCGTCGGGAGGGGAAAAGGACTTCCCGTGCTCAACTGCCGTTCTCGCGCCTACCTGCCACTCGCCCTCGCCCTCGCCACCGCGGCGCTCCTCCCGGTGCGCGCCGCGGCCGGCGGGGAGCTGGGTGACGTGATCGAGAGCCTCGAGCTGAAGACGCTCGACGGCCGGAAGGTCGCCGTCGCGTCGAAGAAGGCGCAGGCGAACGTGGTCGTCTTCTTCCGCACGGGGCAGGAGTTCTCGGCCGACGCGCTGAAGGCGATGGCGGAGTGCGAGAAGGAGTTCGCCGCGAAGCCGGTCAACTGGGTCGGCGTCGTCTCCGACACCGAGCCGGCCGAGGCCGTCAAGCAGCTCGTCGCCGAGGCCGGGGTCCGGATGGCGGTGCTGGTCGACGCGGGTGACGCGCTCTACGGTCGGCTGGAGATCCGGCTCCACCCGTTCACGGTCATCCTCGACAAGGACCGGCGCGTCGCCGTGCGCGAGCCGTTCCACAAGATCGGCTACTGCGATCGGCTCCGGGCCCAGATCCGCTTCGTCCTCAAGGAGATCAGCGCCGAGGAGGTCGCGAAGCTGGAGAACCCGGACAAGGGGACCTTCCGCGTTCCGGGCGGCGTCGCCAGGCGCCACCTCAACTACGGGCGGCTGCTGCTGGAGCAGAAGAAGTGGGAGAAGGCGCTGGAGCAGGCGGAGAAGGCGCTCGGCGAGGGGCCGCTCGCCGCGGCGTACGTGCTCCGCGGCAGCGCGCTGGCGGGGCTCGGGCGGTGTCCGGAGGCGATCGCCGCGTTCGACGAGGCGCTCCGGCTGGAGCCGGGCGAGCAGGCCGCGAAGGAAGGGCGGAGGGCCTGCGGGAAGTAGGGGCGTGTGCGCTGACGGCGGTCGCGGTCGGGACGTCGCCCCGGATCGAGAGCAGTAGTTCACCGCTCCATCGGCGGTGCTGACATCATCGGGGACGCCATGTTCTTCAAGCCCAGCCGCTTCACCATGCTCGCCCTTCCGCTCGCCTCGCTCGTCGCGCTCTCGCCCGGGTGGGCCCGCGCCCGGGCGCAGGCGGGGACGATCGTCGAGAACGTCGAGCTCAGGACGCTGGCCGGGGGCAAGGAGAAGCTCCTGTCCAGCAAGGTGAAGGCGAACATCTTCGTCTTCTTCCGCCCGGCGCAGGACCGCTCCCTGGACGCGCTGAAGCAGATGGCCGCCTGCGAGAAGGAGTTCGCCGGGAAGTCGGTCCACTGGGTGGCGCTCGTCTCCTCGTCGGCCACGCGCGAGGAGGTCACGCCGATGGTGATCGAGTCCGGCATCAAGATGCCGGTCCTCATCGACGAGGGGGACCTGCTCTACGAGAAGCTCGGGATCCGGCTCCACCCGATGGTCGGGATCACCGACGCCAGGGGGAAGCTCCAGGCCATCGAGCAGTACCGGCAGATCGAGTACTGCGACATCATCCGGGCCCGGATCAGGATCGCCCTCGGCGAGCTGACCGAGGCGGACCTCCAGAAGATCGAGAACCCCGAGAAGGCGATCATGCCGGGGGACGACCCGATGAAGAAGGCGATGCGCGACGTGAACATGGCGCGGCGGCTCTTCGAGATCGGCCAGTACGAGAAGGCGATCGAGCGGGCGAAGAAGGGGCTCGAGATCGCGCCGGTGGCGAAGGGCTTCTCGCTCCAGGCGGAGGCCAACGCCAGGCTCGGGAGGTGCGCCGAGGCCAACGTCCTCGCCGAGCAGGCCCTCAAGCTGGACGCGAACGATCCGTGGGCTCCCCTCGCGAAGGCGGCCTGCGCCGGGAAGTAGGGTCGGCGCGCCGAGCCAACCAAGGTCTGACTCCCCTCTCCCCCACCGGGGGAGAGGGTAAGGGTGAGGGGGCGACCTCGGTGAATCTCCCTCACCCTGTCCCTCTCCCTCAATGAGGGAGAGGGGAGGACGCAGTGGGGGTGCCAACTCCTCGACAGGCGCGGGCCGCGCGGTCGTCGCGGCGGGTGGAGTATGCTCCTTCCGCATGCCATCCGTCGGCGAGACCCTCCGGCGCGCGACGCTCGACGCGGTCCGCGCGCTCGGCGCGGAGGACCGAATCCTCCTGGCGCTGCGCCTCGGCGACTCCGACGTCGAGCTGGCCGTCGCCGCGAGCGGCGGCGAGCCGGACGCCGTGCGGGCCCAGCTGGCCGGGCGGCGCCACGCGGGCCGGCGCCCCTCCCGCTGCGCCTCGGAGCGCTGATGCTCACGCTGCTCCGGGACATCTCCGCCTTCCTCTCGGCCCGCTCCGTGCCGCACGCGCTCGTCGGCGCCGCGGCGCTCGCCGTCCACGGCGTGAGCCGCTCCACCTTCGACGCCGACCTCTTCACGACCGACAACTCGGTCCTCTCGGCCGGCGCGTGGGGCGCGCTCCTCGAGCGCGGCGTGGGCGTCGACACCCGGGTCGGCGAGTACGATGACCCGCTCGCGGGCGTCGTCCGGTTCTCCCACGCCGGCCAGCGCAGCGTCGACCTCGTCGTGGGGCGCCACGCCTGGCAGAAGGGGGTGCTGTCCCGCGCCGTCCCGCTCCGGCTCGGCGACGTGGAGCTCCGGGTGGCCACCCCCGCCGACCTGGTGCTCCTCAAGCTCTTCGCGGGCGGACCCCAGGACGCCTGGGACATCGAGCAGCTGCTCGGGGTCGTGGGGCGTGAGGCGGTGGCGTCGCTGGTCGAGACCACCCTGCCGCGGCTGCCTCCCGAGGCCGCCGAGCTCTGGGCGCGCATCTCCGGCGGCCGCCGGGTCTGACTAGGCCTTCAGCGCCGCCCCATCCAGCAGCCGCTCGCAGAGCTCGGGGAACGGGATCCCGTTCCCCGCCGCGATCTTCGGGACGAGCGACGTCGCCGTCATCCCGGGGAGGGTGTTCACCTCGAGGATGAAAGCGGTGCCGTCGTCGACCAGGATGAAGTCGGTCCGCGTGACGCCGGCGCAGCCGAGCGCCCGGTGGGCCTTCTCGCCGCTCTCCATCAGCATCCTCGTGTGCGGCTCGGAGATCCGCGCCGGGTAGAAGTACTGCGTCGTCCCGGCCGTGTACTTGGCGGCGTAGTCGTAGAACGCGTTGGCCGGCACCACCTCGATGACGCCGAGCGCCTTCCCGTCCAGGACGGCCACCTGGCACTCCTTCCCCTTCACGTACCGCTCGACGATCACGTCCCCCTTCCAGCGCGCCGCCTCCCTGCAGGCGGCGCCGAGCTCCGCCTCCTGCTTCACGAGCGACACGCCGACCGACGAGCCCTCTGCCGCCGGCTTCACGATGCAGGGGAGGCCGAAGGGAAGGTCGGCGGCGCGGATCCGCTCCGCGTCGGCGGCGGGAAAGACGCGGTAGTCGCAGACGTGGAGGCCGACGGAGCGGAAGAGGAGCTTCGAGAGGATCTTGTCCATGCCGATCGCCGAGGCGGCCACGCCCGAGCCGGTGTACGGGATCCCCATCGCCTCGAGCAGCCCCTGGATGCACCCGTCCTCGCCGAAGCGGCCGTGGAGCGCGTTGAAGGCCACGGCGATCCGCTCCGCGCGGAGCCGCGCGGCGATCTCGTCGTCGACGTCGAGCAGGACGGCGTCGTAGCCCTTCTCCTGCAGCGCCTTCGCGATGGCGGCGCCGGTCTTGAGCGAGACCTCGCGCTCGGAGGACTTCCCGCCGTAGAGCACCCCCACCCGCTTCCCCGTCCACCTTGCCATCGATCGTCCTCCTTGAAGGCGCATCCTAGACGGCATCAGATCGTTCGGGAACTCGCCCCCTCACCCTGTCCCTCTCCCCCGGTGGAGGAGAGGGGAGTGATGGGAGGGGTCAGAGCCGCTCGTCCTCGGCGAAATCTCCGACCAGCCGCACCTCGGTCTCTAGCGTCACGCCGAACCGCTCCCGCACCCGGTCGCGCATGAGCCGGACGAGCGCGAGGACGTCGCGCGCCGTCGCGCCGCCGACGTTGACGACGAAGTTGGCGTGGCGCTCGGAGACCTGCGCGCCGCCGACCCGGTACCCCTTGAGCCCGGCCGCCTCGACGAGCCGTCCGGCGAAGTCGCCTGGCGGGTTGCGGAAGGTCGAGCCGAAGCTGGGCAGCTCGAGCGGCTGGGTCCGCTTCCGCCGCTCCCACTCCTCGTCCATCGCGCTCCCGGTGGCGGCGACGTCGCCGGGGCGCAGGAGCAGCCCGATCCGCGTCACGACGGCGCCGGGCGGGACGCGGCAGGTCCGGTAGGCGAAGCCCAGCTCCGCGGCGGGGATCTCCAGCGGCCCGTCGGCGGTCGCCGCCTCGACGTGGGTGACGACGCCCGCCATCTCGCCGGTGCGCGTCCCCGCGTTCATCGCGAGGGCGCCCCCCAGCGTCCCCGGGATCCCACGAAGGAACTCGGCGCCGACCAGCCCGAGGGCGTGGGCGCGCTGCACCGCCCGGGCGGTCGGCAGCCCCGCCGGCAGGACGAGCCGGGGCGGGGCGGCGGTCTCGCCGCCGAGCTCGGCCGGGAGCCGGAGCACGAGGCCGCGGACGCCGCGGTCGGCGACGAGCGTGTTGGCGCCGCCGCCCAGGACGTGGACCGGGATCCCCAGCTCGCGCGCGGCGCGCAGCGCGGCGACGAGGTCGTCCGGATCGGCCGGCCGGAGCAGCAGCTCGGCGGGGCCGCCGATCCGAATGGAGGTGCGGGGCGCGAGCGGCGCGTCGCGCACCGCCTCGCCCCGGACGCGCGCGGCGACCTCGTCGCGCCAGTCGGCCGCCACGACGGTCACCCCTCGAGCAGCTTGAGCAGCTCGGGGCCGACGTTGGTCACGTCGCCGGCGCCGAGCGTGATGACGATGTCGCCGGGCTTCACGCGCGCGCGCGCGCGCGCCACCAGCTCGCCGCGCGGGACGTAGGTCGCGTCGCGGTGGCCACAGGCCCGGATCGCCTCGACCAACGCCTCCGGGGAGACGCCGGGGATCGGATCCTCGCTCGCCGCGTAGATGTCGGAGAGGAGCAGGACGTCCGCGTCGTTGAAGGCGGTCGCGAACTCCTGGAAGAGGTCGCGCGTCCGGGTGTACCGGTGGGGCTGGAAGATGCAGACCACGCGCCGGTGGAAGGCCTCGCGCGCGCCGAGGAGCGTCGCCTTCACCTCCGCCGGGTGGTGACCGTAGTCGTCGACGACGGTGATCCCCTTCTTCTCCCCCTTCACCGTGAAGCGGCGCTGCACCCCGCGGAAGCTCGCGAGCGCCTCGCGGGTGACCACCATCGGGATCCCCATCTCGTCGGCGAGGGCCACCACCGCGAGGGCGTTGAGCGCGTTGTGGCGCCCCACCATGTGGACCTCGAACCGGCCGAGCGGCTCCTGGCGCCGCCAGGCGTCGAACCGGACCGAGTGGCCCGAGACCTCGATCCGCTCGGCGCGGTAGTCGGCCTGGTGGCTCTCGCCGTAGGTGACGAACCGCTTCTCGAGGTCGGGGATGAGCGACTGGACCGTGGGGTGGTCGATGCAGAGGATCGAGATCCCGTAGAACGGCACGCGGTTGACGAAGTCGACGAACCCCTGCCGCAGCGCCTCCGGCGTCTTCCAGTGGTCGAGGTGCTCGGGGTCGATGTTGGTGACGACCGCGAGCGTCGGCGGGATGCGCAGGAACGAACCGTCCGACTCGTCCGCCTCCACCACCATGTAGTCGCCCTTGCCCAGCTTGGCGTTGGAGCCGAAGGTGTTCACCTTCCCGCCGACGACGGCGGTCGGATCCAGCCCGGCGTGGGCGAGCAGGTGGGCGGCCATCGAGGTCGTGGTGGTCTTGCCGTGCGAGCCGGCGATGGCGACGCCGTACTTGAGCCGCATCAGCTCGGCCAGCATCTCGGCGCGGGGGATGACCGGGATCTTCTGCGCGCGGGCGGCGAGCACCTCCGGGTTGTCCTTCCGGACGGCGGTCGAGATGACGACCACGTCCGCCTGCGAGAGGTTCTCGGCGGCGTGCCCCGTGAAGATCCGGCCGCCGAGGGAGGCGAGCCGGCGGGTGGTCTCGGACTCCTTGAGGTCGGAGCCGGAGACGGCGTAGCCGAGGTTGAGCAGCACCTCGGCGATGCCGCTCATGCCGATGCCGCCGATTCCGACGAAGTGGATCTGGGCAGGGCGGGAACGAAAGAGGCTCATGGGGGGGCATTATGCCCGCTCCTCCCGCGGCGTGCCGACGATTGGTCGCGGCTTCGGGCGCGGGCCGGGCTACTTCTTCCCCGTGAACGCGTGCGCGTCGGGCGGGCGAACCGGCCGGAAGCCGGCGGGGCGCGGGCGCCCGTTCGGCGTCCCCCAGCGCGCGCGGCAGAGCTCGGCGCACACGTCGATGATCTCGCGGGCGGCCTGGGGAGCGCCGAGCCGGCCGGCGGCGCGCGCCATCTGCTTGCGCCGATCGGGGTCCAGGAGGATGGCCCGGATCTCGCGGGCGAGCAGCTCGCCCGTCAGGTCGCGCTCCTCGATCATCACCGCCGCCCCGGCCTCGACGAGGCTCCGGGCGTTCACGACCTGGTGGTTGTCGGCGGCGAAGGGGAAGGGGACCAGGATCGAGGGCTTCTGGCAGACCGTCAGCTCGGCGAGCGTCGTCGCGCCGGCGCGGCAGACGACGAGATCCGCCGCCGCGTAGGCCGCGCTCATGTCGGTGATGAACTCGCGCGCGTCGTGGGCGAAGCCGATCGCGGCGTAGCCCTTCTCGACCGCCTCCCGGTCCCGGACGCCGGTCTGGTGCGTGAGCGTGAGCTTCTCGCGGAGGTCGGAGAGGTGGGGCAGCGCCTCCACGAGCCGCATGTTGAGGGCGTGGGCCCCCTGCGAGCCCCCGAAGACCAGGACGTGGGGCCGGTCGTGCGGCGACGTCGGCCGCATGAAGTTGTCGAGCATCCCGCGGCGGATGGGGTTGCCGAGCTGCTGCACCTTCCGCTTCGGGAAGTAGCGCGCCGCCTCGGGGAAGGCGGTGAACGCGGTCCGGACGAAGTGACCGAGGAGCCGGTTGGTGAAGCCGGCGGTGGCGTTCTGCTCCTGGACGGCGGTCGGGATCCGGAGGAGCCACGCGGCCAGCACCACGGGGCCGCTCGCGTAGCCGCCGACGCCGACGACGACGTCCGGCCGCCACTTCCGGAGGATGGCGATGGAGCGGAGGAGCGCGCCCGGGACGAGGAGCAGGTTCCCGAGGGCGCTCGCGAGCCCCTTCCCCTTGATCCCCTTCACCTGGATCAGCTCGATGGGGTAGCCGGCGGCCGGGACCACCGTCGCCTCGAGCCCGCGCGCGGTGCCGACGAAGACGGCGTCGTTCCCGGGGTGGCGCCCCACCACCTCCTCGGCGAGCGCGACGCCCGGGAAGACGTGGCCGCCGGTGCCGCCGCCAGCGATGAGGACCCTCACGGCGCGACCTCCCCGGCGGAGGCGACGCGGAACGCCTGCGTGCCCGGCGCGAGGAAGCCGCCGCGGTCCGCGGAGACCGAGAGCAGGATCCCCATCGCGCCCAGGAGCGTCATGAGCGAGCTGCCGCCGTACGAGATGAAGGGGAGGGTGAGCCCCTTGGTGGGGAGGAGGCCGAAGACGACGGCGAAGTTCACGAGTGCCTGGGCGCCCACCAGCGTCGCGAGGCCGACCGCGGCGTGGCAGCCGAACGGGTCGGAGGCGCGGCGCGCGGCCCGGAGCCCGCGCCAGACGAGGAGCGCGTAGAGCGCCAGCACGAGCGCCACGCCGAGGAGCCCCGCCTCCTCCGCGATCACGGCGGCGATGAAGTCGGTGGGGGCGGCGGGGAGGTAGAAGAGCTTCCCCTTCCCCTCGCCGAGCCCCTGCCCGAGCCAGCCGCCGTTCCCGATCCCGAGGAGCGACTCGACGAGCTGGAAGCCGGCGCCGTCGCGGTGTCCCCACGGGTCGAGGTAGGCGAAGAAGCGCTGCAGCCGGTACGGCGTGGAGGCCACGAGGTACCAGAAGGCGGGCGCGAGGAGCGCGACGGCGCCGAGCAGGTAGCGGACCCGGACGCCGGCGGTGAAGAGCATCGTGAAGAGCACGAGCCCCATGATGACGACGGTCCCGAGATCGCGCTCGAGGAGCACGAGCGCCGCCATGAGCCCGGCGACGGCCGCGTGGGGCAGGAAGCCGATGGTGAAGAGCTTCACCCGGTCCTGCTTCCGCGAGAGCGAGCGGGCCAGGTAGAGGACGAGCGCGACCTTGGCCGCCTCGGCCGGCTGGAAGCGGAGCAGGCCGAGGTCGATCCAGCGGCGGGCGCCCCCCGCGACCTTGCCGATCCCCGGGACGAGGACGAGCAGCAGCAGGACGAAGGCGACGGCGAGGAGCGGGTACGCGAGCGCGGAGATCTTCCGGTAGCCGAGCTTGAGCGCCGTGACGAGGAGGGCGAGGCCGATCCCCCCCGCCACGAGCTGCCGCTTCAGGAAGTAGAACTGGTCGCCGAGCCGCTGCGCCGCGGTCATGGCGCTGGCCGAATAGACCATCACGGCGCCGACCGCCGCGAGCGCGACGACGGCGAAGAGGAGGAGCCCGTCGAAGGGCGGGGCGCTCGCCGGGGCGGACGCGTCCGCGCGCGCGCTCACGGCAGCGCCTCCGCGAGCTTCCGGAAGACCTCGCCGCGGTGCTCGTAGTCGTCGAACTGGTCGTAGCTGGCGCACGCGGGCGAGAGCAGCACGACGTCGCCGGGGACCGCGAGCGCGGCGGCCCGCGCGACGGCCTTCGCGAGATCGCCGCAGCTCTCGGTCGCGGCGAGGTCGCCGAGATCGCGCTCCACGGCTGGCGCGTCCTCGCCGATCGTGAGCAGCGCCTTCACCCGCCCCGGGAAGAGCTCCCGCAGCGGCGTGTACGGCGCCCCCTTGCCGAGCCCGCCCATGACGACGATGACCCGGGGGCGCCCCGGCTCGAAGGCGGCGAGCGCCACCGTGGTCGAGTCCACGTTGGTCGCCTTGGAGTCGTTCACCCACTCGACCCCCTTCCGCTCGCGGACGAGCTGGAGCCGGTGGGGCAGCCCGGGGAAGCGGTCGAGCCCGCGCTGGGAGGCCTCGCCGGAGACGCCGAGGAGCCGGGCGCAGAGGAGGGCGGCGAGCGCGTTCTCCACGTTGTGGCGGCCGCGCAGCGCCCGGTTCTGGAGCCGGTACCGCTCGGGGGACTCCGACGGCGTGCGCTGGAGCCAGAGGTCGAAGGCCCCGCCCCCCTCGGCGGCGCGGGCGGCGCGCGGCTCGACCGGGCCGAAGCCGAAGCAGAGCAGCTCGCCGCGGGAGGTGCCCGCCATGGCGACCGTCCGCGGATCGCGCGCGTTGGCGATGGCGAAGTCGCGCGGCTGCTGGGTGGCGAAGAGGCGCGCCTTGGCGGCGGCGTAGCTCTCCACCCCGTCGTACCGGTCGAGGTGGTCGGGCGTCACGTTCAGGATCGCGGCCACCCGCGCACGGAACCGGTCGAGCCCCTCGATCTGGAAGGACGAGAGCTCCGCGACCACGACGTCGACCGGCTTGCCGGAGAGGACCAGCTCGCAGAGCGGCGTGCCGAGGTTGCCGCCGGCGAAGGTCGCGCGGTCCTCCGCGAAGAGGGCGCCGGCGAGGGCGGTGGTGGTGCTCTTCCCGTTGGTGCCGGTGATGGCGACGATCGGCACGTCGGCGAGGAAGCGCGACGCCAGCTCCACCTCGCCCCAGACCGGGACGCCCTTGCGGCGCGCCGCCTGGATGGGGGCGATGGAGAGCGGGACGCCCGGGGAGACGACCACGAGGTCCGCCCCCTCGAAGTCCCCCTCGTCGTGCCCCCCGAGCACCTTGCGGACGGGGAGCGCGCCGAGGTCGGCGAGCGGCTCGCGCAGCTCGTCCTCCGGGCTCCGGTCGGTGACGGTGACCTGCGCCCCCTCGCGGGCGCAGAGCCTCGCCGCGGCGACGCCGCTGCGGGCGAGCCCGATGACGGTGACCTTCCGATCCT
>Ga0209464_10000696_pt1 | contig 10738 bp, 6 predicted proteins | sample DOMMetBare1Fresh_2_FD_187473 | JGI IMG/M metagenome (GOLD analysis project Ga0209464, IMG submission 187473) | Wetland sediment microbial communities from St. Louis River estuary, USA, under dissolved organic matter induced mercury methylation -... | ecosystem: Environmental > Aquatic >... | reverse complement strand
CCGACCTTGTAAGCCCGATTCACGGATGAGTGTAAGGTAAGACTCCTGCTCACAGTAAAACTCCCCTGCAACAATCAACTTAATCTGTGGATCATTTAACAACGGCAGAGCCATTGCCTTTAGAAGCAAATCGAGCCCTTTGTAGTCTCTAATGAATCCAAAGAAAAGCATGTATTTGGATGCAGGGTCAAGATTCAACTTTTTTATGGCATCGAGTCGAGGGACAATTGCACCGTAATTATCGAAAAGCGGGTGTGGGCAAAACTCTACCGGTTTTTGCTTGTCGAAGCTATTTAAATCGGCTTCTACAGCCCTTGACATGACAACAAACCCATCAACGCTGCCTACAAAGTATTTTGCGAGCATGGTATCGCCAACTCGCTTTTCGTGCGGAATAATGTTGTCGATAAGGGCAAGTATTTTCGTCTTTTTATTTTTGCGAGCAATCCGCGATATGGTTCCCATTGCAGGCGCCATAAATGGTAACCAAAAACGAAGAATCAGAATATCCGGTTCTTCGCGCTTTAGCCTTAGCCCCAGCCTAATCCAACTTATGGGGTTTATAGAACTAAAGGTTCTGTAGATATCTAAATTCAGCGGAGCTGGCCTATCCGAGAACTGCGACTTCCCTGGAAATAGGAGTTCCGGATATTGTGTAGTAAAGGTATGCATTACAACATCGTAGCCTTGCTGCTGAAATTCAGTAGCTAAGCGCTCGTTATAGTTTGCTAATCCACCTCTAAATGGGTGGGCCGGACCTAGAATTACCAACTTTGGATTCATAGCTTGCTGAATGAAATGCTATTTAGTATTATGCTGAACTTTCAACCTCTCAATTACAACTTTATCAATGGGGAAGGTAAACATTTCTGCGCTAAGTTCTTTAATCTTCATCCATCTAAATGATTGTTTGCCATCTGTTCCTAACTCAAAATCGAATGGAATAGTCGATGCAATAAAGTTATTCTCGTCCTTAATATTTGCTGTGTAATAAATGCTTACCAGCTGTGTCTCCGTGAAAAATTGTGCCTGTTGAAAGAAATCGGTTGTGTAAAAATGCTCAACGTTAGCTATTTCCACCCCCATCTCTTCCATAATCTCCCTCCGCAGGCAATCGATAGGACCTTCGCCAAACTCCAAGCCTCCTCCCGGAAATTTTGTCATTGACATTCCAAGTTGATATTCATCGGTCACGAGTAATTCCCCGTTAGAGTTTAACAGAAGTCCATAAACTCTAACCACTAAGCGTGAAATTTTCATTGTATCTGAGTCAGCAGATGTTCTGTAATCGCTTCTTCTTGAACAGGAGAAAACCAAGGCATGTCGTATTTCCCAAACCAGGTTAGCTGACGCTTTGCATACCTTCTCGAATTTCGTTTTACCAGGTCAATGGCCTCATCCAATGAAATTTTTCCATCGAAATGGTCGAAAAGTTCTTTATAACCAACCGTGTTTAAAGCATTACAATAGCGCTGAGGATAAAGTGCTTTGGCTTCGTCTACTAAACCTTCTGCTACCATAAGATCTACCCGCCTGTTGATTCGGTTGTAAAGGATTTCCCTCTCTAAGTTTAGCCCAAGCAATACAGTTTTGAAAGGACGTTTATTATCGAAATTATTCCTCATCTGGCTATAGGGCTTTCCCGCCGTTAGGCAAACCTCCAGTGCTCTCAGCAACCTCTTCGGATTCTTAAGGTCCACTTGGTTGTAGAAATCAGGATCAAGTTCATTAAGAAGAGCAGCAAGGCTTTCTATGCCTTCTGTTTCTAACTTCTTCATTAAGTCGTGCCTTACCTTTTCGCTGGGAATTGGAATGTCGTCGATGCCTTTTTGAACGGCATCAATATACAGACCAGCTCCGCCTACCATAAGCACAACCGGATGTTTTTCGAAGAGCTTATCCAGTAAGGCGATTACCTCTATCTCGAACATTCCGGCAGTAAACCTATCATGGATAGATTTATTCTGAATAAAATAGTGCTGCACGCTATTTAGCTGTTCCTGAGACGGAACAGCTGTTCCAATTCGCATTTCGCGGTATACTTGGCGCGAATCGGCTGAAATAATCGGACATCCCAACCTTTTAGCTAATGCAATGCTAAGGTCAGTTTTTCCGACAGCAGTGGGACCCACCAGAATAACAAGTACACCCTTATTGGTCACTTTGTTTTACTTGCTATTTATCGTTTGAACTATCGGTATCTTCGTAGCTGCTAATGCCATCGAAGTCCGACATTACATCTCCGAAAATGTTTGAACCACTTCCCCCGTCAAGTTTAATCTGCACGGGTGGCTCTCCTTTTTCCAAAATACAGGCAGGGAATTTTTTTGATTCGGTCTCCTTGAATTTCCCAACAAGTTCGATAAAGAGTGCACGGTCGTTAAACATATCGAAGAGATAAAGCATCCGTTGCTTTGGATCTTTTACAAATTCGTCGATAGTTGCAACATCCATTGGTGCAATGTTGGGGTTATCTTCGTCAAGATCAAATAGGGTTAACTCTTTTACCATTAACCAGCTTTGATCGGTAATCTGAAAGCTGGCAATTTGGGAGTTGTCGTACTCAAGATTCTTTTGAATCGCTAAGTGGAAGTCGTAGAATGTCTGATTTCCTTGTAGTTCAAACTCTCGAACAAAGCCCTCGACTTCGTTGGAGATTATCATAAAGCGATATACCATATGTTTACTAATTTATATTTTCCAAAAATTTCATTGTATCAACGCCGTCAGCAAAGTCCCACAATTCGGGTTGTTGGGTTTGTCCAAAGTTAACCTTTAATGGAACCTTTTCCACATTACTAACTACGCATTGAAGTTGTTCTATGTTTTGATTTAGAGACGCAATTATTTTGTCTAAGTTCTCATACTCTTCAAAGTAAAGCGTGGCAATAGGGGATGCATAGGATTCGTTCTTCCTCACAAGCATGAAGCCGGTATCGAGATGAGGAACTAAGTCTATCAGCCAAAGTGCTCTGCTATAGCTATAGTTATTAGCGTATTTGTTGTGGTTAATGAGTTGATTCCATGGCTCAAGTGCCTGAAAAAGTGGTGTGAAATCATACCCTTGGGGCACAAACAGTTTGGAAACATTTCGACATCCCAATCCAAAATATTGGTAGATATCTTTTCCAAGTTTTTCTAGCTCTTTTTTGGTTTCGAGACCTGTAAGCAATGCTACCCCATTCCGGTTTTTCCGAATGATGTGAGGGTATTTGGCAAAGTAATACTCAAAGTAACGGGCAGAGTTATTGCTCCCTGTAGCAATTATAGCATCGAAGTTTGTAAGCCTATCTTCAGCAATGGTTACCATGCCTTTTAATGAAGGTTCCAGCTGTTCGAGGATATTTATTACCAGTTGGGTTAGGTCGGCATCGCGTCCCGATAGCTTAATTAGGGCTTTGTGGCCGCTTATGAGGCAGCAGAGAATATCATGAAGACCAACCAGTGGAATGTTGCCTGCTGCAATTATTCCAACTGTTTTTGCTGTTTTATTGGGTTGCCCAACGTTGTAACGTGAGGTGAATTCAGCAATTTTTTCTTCGGTTAATGCTTCAGCCCATGAACTGTAACATATTATTACGTTTTCACGAGTAAACCAAGGATTTTTAAAAAAGCTGTCATCCGCAGCTTGAACCAATAGCTTAGCGTATTCCGAACTTGGAACGGATGTAGTAGCAGCTTCGCTAAATGCAAAACCTAGGTTCGCGAGGGCTTGTGATATTTTGTTTTTCATTGTGTAGTGCAAGCCGCAAATTTAGCAAATTTTACATCGTGGTTACTGTCTCCTTGGATTGGTTTTGCTATAATATTTTGCCGAGAATAGTATTTGCTGCAGTTATCCATTAATTTGATTAGCGAGTATGTTCTGTTTTTACATGAAAATATAGATAATTTTGAAGACATACTGTTTTTATGATTATTTATTAGCGTCAAGAGATATATTAAAACTGAAGAAATAATGAACTATAAGTTGTCGAACGATCTGCAACGTTTGGCTTCTTGTAGCGTTATTAGGTGGCAGCTGTTTCATCATCTGGTGAATTAATATTGCTTGTAGTAGCCATTCTTAAGTTAGGGTTGGTATAGCAAATAGTAGAAGGAAGACCTTAAGCTTATTGCTAGTATTGTAGTCTATACAAAGATTATGGTGAAATTGGTTAGTTTATTGTATTTTCGTAAAAAAGAAAAATCATGAAGATAGGTGCTCTGCTAAAAGAGAATTTTCAAATCTCCTTAAATTCCATTCGAACTAACTTGCTTCGAACTAGCTTAACTACGCTTATTATTGCGTTTGGAATTATGTCGCTTGTAGGGATACTTACGGCCATTTCTTCTATTGAGAAATCTATCACAAGCGAGTTTAGTAGTATGGGGGCAAATACCTTTTCGATTCAAAACAGGGCCAGCTTTTCTGAAGGCGGGCAGCGTGAACGAAAGAAGAATTTTAGCAATATTACTTACCGTAATGCTGTGGAATTTAAGGAGAATTTTAAGTTTCCTTCCACTGTTTCCATATCGTTATATGCATCCGGAGCTGCTACTGTTAAATGTGGTTCTAAGAAAACAAACCCAAATATAAACGTGGTTGGTATCGATGAGAATTATCTCGTTTCGTATGCAAAGGAGTTAGAACTTGGGCGAAATTTCACCGATCAAGAGTCTGAGAATGGAAGATATCTTGCAATTATTGGAAAAGAAGTTGCCGACAAACTTTTTGCAAAGCAAGAGGATCCAATTGGAAAAACGATAGTTGTAGGTGCCGGCAGATATAAAGTAGCGGGCGTTATTAAGAGTAAGGGTACAGGCTTTGGTGGCGGTGATGATAGAACTGTTTATCTTACTGTAAATAACGTTAGAACTAACTTTAGTGCACCTTGGCAGAGTTTTACAATTAATGTAAAACCTCGTGAGATTACCGCTCTCGAGGTGGCTGTTTCAGAAGCCGAGGGTGTTTTTCGAATTGTAAGAGGATTATCGGCCAGTGATAAGAGCGACTTTACCATAGAGAAAAGCGATAGCCTTGCTAAAATGCTTATAGACAACATGTATTATGTTTCATTTGCGGCAATAATAATAGGTATAATTACACTGCTTGGTGCTGCAATTGGCTTAATGAATATTATGCTTGTTTCTGTATCGGAACGCACACGAGAGATCGGAACACGTAAGGCTATCGGTGCCAGATCTTCCACCATAAAGCAACAATTTTTGTTTGAGACAATTTTTATTGGACAGATGGGTGGTGTTTTGGGGATTATCCTGGGTGTAATTGTCGGAAACATTATGTCATTATTCACAGATAGCCCGTTTCTTGTTCCTTGGGGTTGGATGTTTGGTGGCGTAGCAGTTTGCTTTGTTGTTGGAATTATCTCCGGTTATTTCCCGGCTGTGAAAGCCTCTAGGTTAGATCCAATAGAGGCATTAAGATACGAGTAAGTCTAAAGAGTTAAAAAAAAATAGGCTGTCGTAACGACAGCCTATTTTTTTGTGCAATTAATAGTCAAATTACTGAACTATCAACTTTATGGTTTGAGTCTTTCCTTCAGTAGTTAAACGGGCAAGGTAAACACCTGAACTTAGATTTGAAACATCGATTCTGTCTCCGTTGGCAATTTCCTGCTTAAGTATTAAAAGGCCCGTAATGTTAGTAAGGGTTAATACTCCTCTCGATTGATTTCCCCATACAACTGTAACCTCGCTATTTGCAGGGATAGGGTAGAGGTTCAAACTTGGAATACTCTCCTTATCTACTCCGCTAATAACCAACAATGTTGTTACGGAAATATCTGTAGCAGCAACCTCAAAGCTACTTTGATAGGTTTCATAGTTAGAAATGGATACGGTGAAGCTATAGCTTCCGGCATATAAGTTAATCACCACCTTACCTTCAGAATCGGTGCTGTAGTTCGTTCCGTTGATGGTTACAGTAGCATTTATAACAACTCTGTTGTTCCCCGACTCCTTCACCCAAATTGTAACATTGTGCTGGGTTGGCATTAGTGTAATTACACTATTAGATGTTGAAGAGAGCGCTAAATTTTCGGAGGTTTTAGCAATATATCCTATAGCGCTTGCCGATACGGAATAGGTTCCTGCAACATTAATTAAATGGGCAAAGCCATCGGTTGCACTTACCAGCTGTGCTGGCCCTACATTAATAATCGCACCTTTAATTGGTTGATTATTCAGGGCATTTTCCACCTTAATTTTGATATGGTGCAGCGGTGTAATTTCAACGGCTAATACATTGCTTATTTCTGTTGTTGTGGCACTACCTTGTTTCTCTACATATCCGGAACCTCCAATACTCCAACTTGTGGAAGTCAAACTACCTATATCTGCAATTATTTTTCCATTACCATTTGTTTTGTAGGTAGTTCCATTAACAACAACGTTTGCAGGGTAAATCGGCGTTCCCGTTTCACTGTTGCTAACAGTAATTGTTAAGGTCCTCTTCTTTTCTAAAACAACAGTCTTACTTGTTGTTGGTTCACTTACGATTACCGTTGTAGACATTGTAGCGTAACCCTCTTTTTCAACTTTAACTTCATATGTTCCATAAGGCATGGTAAGTAGTGCAATCCCTGACGAATTTGTGTGATAAATAAGTTTGCCTACTGTAAGTGTGGCATCAACAACTGGATTTACGCCATCGGTAATTGAAAGCGAGACTTCAGAACTATTGCCTGGTAATGAACAGCCTATATCCGCAATCCAGCCGGCTTTTTCAACTAATGCATCTGCAAATAGTTGGAATGTAAGTGCTCCTGAAGGATTGTTTGCAATTAAGTTTTGCAAGGCTGCTGGAACCGATTCCGTATTAAATGCTCCAATTAAGGGCGATCGATTGTCGGGACCATTCCACACATAAAGTGTATCGTATTTCAACTCTAAAACCAGCTGAGTAAAGTTGGCGGTAACCATTGCCCCCGGTTTTGCAGGAAAAATAGTATAGGTTTCTCTTGTAGCGTTTGTATAGTCGGCATTTGGACCTCCCTTATCGAAGAATCGACCATTGCAGGTTATACCAGAACCGGTTTTCATTACTAAACTATCCGGTGATGCAGAGGTGGTGAAAGAGTTCACAGGACAATTGCTATTGACTCCTACTTGATTCTTCGGAATCACTTGCCAATAAAATGTTGTATTAGGTTTGAAAGGTACTTCCAGTGTCTTTTCTGTAGTTTTAGAAAACAGTGATGGTGTTGCTTCCGTTCCATAAAACACTGTGTATTCGTCGGCATCCTTGCCTGTCCAAGAAAGTTGTGGTATACGCTGGTTCGTAGAACCATTCGCAGGGGATATAACAGTTGGGCATGCAGGTGTTGATACGGGTGTGATGCATAAAATATCTGCGTCCCAACCTTTTCCTGAAGAAGAAGACCCACTGGTAAACTTAATCGTCAAATAGGAGCTGCTCGAAACCACCTCAAATGCACTCTTGGTTCCGCTGTAATTTCCAATAATGGATGATTGGGTGCTTACACCGTCGTATATAGTTAAGTTATCGTATGCAGAAGTTTCAAAGATATTGAACTTAACTTTCACCCTTAAGGCAGGGGCTGCAGCAGATATTGTAAGAGTATAATTTTCACCACTCTTATAATTTTTATCAAGACCGCCGGTATCGAATAGTTTTTTGCTGCAAGCTACAACTGTTCCATTTTGCATTAGAATGTAGTTTGATGCACCTAATACAAATGACGATGAGTCAGCGGTTTGTATGTTGTTTGAGCAAGTGGCAATTGCTTTTACATACAATAGTTGTCCATTAACTGCAGAACTTGGCGACGAAAATTGAACGGATATTGCTTTGGACTCACCCGGATTAATTGTCTCTATACCAATTGCTGTAGAAAGGATTTCTAACAAGTTTGAGTTTGTTGAAAGTATCGACAATGTAGGAGTTAGAGCAGGAGCGTGACCCGTGTTGCTTAAGGTTATGGTTAGCGTTCCAAACTCGCTAGGTTCAATGTTGCCGTTGTTGTTACCTAGCGCATCATCAACAGCAATGTCGGAAATTTTGATTGCAGGTTTTTTTACCACCATAGTGTAGGTTACGGTATCGTTGTAGTTATCGGCGCCTACCTTTCCGGTAATATATGCAGTAAATTTCAGGGTGCTCATGTCGGGCATCTCGCTATTTACACGAATCTTAAAACCTCCTTTAAGTGTAATAGGATCAAGTCCTATGGCTGCAAGTGTTTCTGTTGAATCGATAAAAGTAATTCGGCTATCCTTACATCTTAGTTTTACCAAAAGATCGGTTACTTGAGTTGGGTTCGACGATAGATTCTTAAGCGTCAAGTCAAGGTTCTCTTCTGTATGATTGCTGAGGCTTCCAACTGGTGAAACTGAAGTTACTATTAGGAACGGTTTGTCGGCAACTATAACTGGGAGTGTGTCGATAGTTGTTTTTAGGTTGAAGCCTGAAATCGTTAGCAATACTGGTTCTTGAGAAGAAAGAGAGGTGAAAGAAAGCGAAACGGAGCCACCGGCAGTTTTGCCTGATGCCAGGATGGTGCCGTTTTGCCAAAGGGTTGCAGTAGCGTTGTCTGCACTGCAGCTCACATCAAGATTACTTTGGCCGAGCACTAATACATCCTGATGAACAGCATTGAAAACAGCAGGACGCTTAGTTCTTACTAACAAGCTAGGGTCTCCGAAAATTGTCCAAAACTGAGTCATTTCGTATCCATCGGCACCATACTTGTCGTTCATACCCATACAGGCATTGGCTACAATCCCTCCGAATGTTCTTCTTATATTATTTTGATTACTTTCGATGAGGATATCCACCATATTGTCTTGTCCGGCCATTGGTGGATCCCATGCTTGGTTGATGGTAGATGCTACAATATTTACTGTTCCGGTAGGGCCAGTTGTGTTTGATGCTCTGGTAAATGCCTCTGCAAAACAAGTTTGATCTACAAAATTTCCGTTTACGCAAGCTACGTCGAATATAAAGGGCCAACGATTATTGTTGATTAGTGCACTTGCATTATAGCTGCTAAATCCGGTTGTAACCCATTTTGTGTCTGAACCATGCCCAACATAGTTTATTAATCCAACTCCATTGTTTATAAGTTGGGAAACAGTTGAACTTAAAGCTCCCGGATCATATACCTGAGAGACGGTAGAGTAGCCATAACCTATTAATTTAGACCGGATATTCTCCATATGCACCTTATCCGATTCGCCATCATCACCTTGACCATTACCTCCTTCATCGGATGCTATTCCCATCGCATTTTCAAGCCATGTGGCTTTTTCATCAAGGTTTTTCTCATAGGCAATCGTTCTATTGACCATTGTTGTTACATGTTCAACTGTTTCGGCAGAAAAGCGACCGACCATTACCTCAGGATAAGAATCATCGCCTTCAAGAAATCCATAGAAAGCGTCGGAATCTCCATTCCCGGTGGAACTAGTTTGGGGGAGAACTTTTGCTGGGATTTGGGCCGCATCGCCTACCAGCAAAAGGAAGGTTAATCCGTTTTGAGTGTAGTAGTTTTTAACGTATGTCTTAAGGGCATCGGAACTATTTGCAACCTGCGTGTAATCAACCATCACCGTTTTTACGCCTCTTTGATTTTTCCAATCTACGAATGGTTGCATGGCGCTCATAAATGCGGGATGGCAAACCACAAGCATCGTTCCTTCGTCGCCAAGAGGAGTATATCGTAGGTTCTGATTACTATAGTTTATAAACTGTGATTTGTAAACTTCTGAAAAACCTCTATCGTTAATTACTGCTTTTGTAATTGGTTTGGAAATGGCTGATTTTGAATAGGTAACTTCTACAGTGATAGATGTATATATTCTTAATTTTTTTGAAACCGGGTTGTATTGAAGTGGAAATAGATTAATGGTGGCGCCCTCAAACTGACGGAGGGTATACGGATCACTAAGGTTGGCGATATTATTTGGGAAGAACTCGTTTTTTTGATAAGCTGCGCCGTAGGTAAATGGCACCTTAGCAGGATCAATATCTCTGGTTAAGTTTCCTTTTGAAGGAGCAACAGACACGTTTTCAATGTCTTTGTATTTCGATGAAAGAACCTTAACAAGAGCCTTAGACCCATCCGGAATTATAATGGAGCGACTTATTTTAGGCAAAATTGGTGCTCCTTTTTCCAACGTATTTACTGCCCCATTTACAAAAAAGATGGAGGATTCACCTCTAGGCGTGTTTACCAACACTTGATTTGGATTTGGGATATCTATAGTAATAATAGTGCTCGATTCCGAACTTTTTTGCAGCGCCACTTTGGTCTTATTCGATTGAGCATAAGCTGGTGCTATTACCATTAGTCCTGTTGCGGCAAGAATAATGGATTTGATCAAGGCTGTCGTGGTTAGGTTCATAGGTTGGGTTTTTGCATTGCAAATTTTATTGATTGCAAGATCAGAAAAAATTAAAAAACAATACTCTCTGCAAAGAAATTCTTTATCGAAAGTAGATTTTTTTCATCAGATAGCCTCTTTCCTAGCGTAGTGCTTTAAGATATACAAACAGCAGTATCATGCCTGATGTTGCAATATGGCAAGTTGGTGAAAGGAATCTTTGTCTTAAAATCTTGACATCCGTTAGAGCTTAGATAAAAAATGAGCGCTATTGTTATTTACGATTATGAACAATAAGGGTTTGGAATATAGCCTACAAAAAAGGGAGTGTGACATAATCACCTCCCTTTTATAAATGAAAAACTCCCGGTTACGGGAGTTTTTATGTTGA
>Ga0209464_10000695_pt1 | contig 10742 bp, 10 predicted proteins | sample DOMMetBare1Fresh_2_FD_187473 | JGI IMG/M metagenome (GOLD analysis project Ga0209464, IMG submission 187473) | Wetland sediment microbial communities from St. Louis River estuary, USA, under dissolved organic matter induced mercury methylation -... | ecosystem: Environmental > Aquatic >... | reverse complement strand
GCGGCAGGTGCTTCTGGCGACTGGCGCCGATGGCGAGGTAGACGGCGTCGTATTCGGCGCGCAGCAATTCAAAGTCCGCACGCGTCGCCAAGGTTGTGCCACAACGTACATCAATGCCGAGCGCGACGATGCGCGCAATCTCGCCATCGAGCACGGATCGTGCGAGTCGGTACGAGGGTATGCCGTAGCGCATCAACCCGCCGAGTTCGGGAGCCGACTCAATCAGCGTGACTGCATAGCCGCGCCGGCTCAGGTGGAACGCCGCCGACAATCCCGAGGGGCCGCCGCCCACGACCGCGACGCGCTCCTTGCGCTCGACCGGAGCCGCCGCGAATGACCAGTCTTCCGTGAGCGCCAGATCGCCGACGTAGCGCTCCAGCCGGCAGATCGCCAGGGACTCGTCGAAGGAAGCGCGATTGCAGGCCGTTTCGCAGGGGTGATGACAGATGCGACCGGCGATGGCCGGGAACGGATTGTGGCGCGTGAGGATGTCCCACGCGCCGCGAAAGTCGCGGGCGCGCGCACGACCGATCCACTCCGCAATGTCGCCCTGCACCGGGCAGGCAGCGTGGCACGGCGAAGGGGCACGGATGTACTGCGGCAATGCGGAGCGCCAGGTGCCGGTCTTGAACACCTCCGTCGTGCCTGTGGTCCAGATGCTGGGGACCGGATTGCCCGCGCTCACGATGCCGTCCTTTCCAATGGCACGCTTCGCAGCTGGTCATCGACGTAGCGATAACCCTCCTCGCAGGCGGCGACATTCTCCGCGTGCATCGCTGGCGCCTCCTCGATCAGCGTGCGCGTCAGCACCTCGAGAGGGGGCGCCTCGATCACGCGGGCGAATGCGCCGAGCAGGCTGGAGTTCACGATGCGTGCGAGGCCGTGGCGGCGCGAGATCGAAATGCCGTCGACCGGAATCACGCGATAGCCAGGCAGCGTCCGTGCGTAATGGTCAGGCGCCCGCGACGAATTGACCACGATCAGCGTGTCGGCGCGCGCGGCCGCAAGTAACTGCCCCGCGAGCAGGCTGGCGTCGAAACAGAGGATCGCGTCGGCCTTTTCGATGTCGCAGCGCACGCGGATCGGCCGGTCGGCGATGCGTATGAACGAACTCACCGGTGTGCCGCGCCGCGCGCCACCATAGCTGGAGAAGGCCTGGACCTGGTGCCCCGCTGCAAAGAATGCCATCGCCAGCAGGTTGCCCGCCGTCTGTGCGCCCTGGCCGCCCCGACCCTGAATCATGATCTGCAACAAGAACTTGCGTCCTCTGACGTCCACCGTACCGAGACCGTCGGCGTGCCCAAGATCCTGGTTCCCAAGGGAGTCTAGGCCGGAACTTGTCATTCGCCTAATTGATTGTCAGAATCAGTAACATTCATCAGATGGATATGCGGTCCACATGAACTTCCGCCACCTGGACCTGAACCTGCTACGCGTGCTCGTTGCCATCTATCGCACGGGCTCGGTGACGGCTGCCGGCCGCCAGCTCGCTTTGTCGCAGCCCGCCACCAGCAATGCGCTGGCCCGCCTGCGCCAGTTCTTCGGCGACGAGCTCTTCGTGCGCTCGCCGCGCGGCCTGCATCCCACGCGCACGGCGCAGCGCATTGCGCCGGCCGTGATCACACAGCTGCGGGCGCTGGAATCGACCGTCCTCAGCGCCGAGACCTTTGACGCGCAGAGCAGCAGCGCGCACTGGCGCTTGTCGCTGTCGGACCTCGGCGAGATCCTGTTCCTGCCGGCGCTCGCGCAGGCCCTGCGTGAGGAATCGCCACACAGCCACGTATCGAATGTCGCCGTGGCAGAAACCCAAGTGAGCGCAGCGCTCGAGGCACGCGAGATCGACGTGGCAATCGGCATCCTGCAGCCGGCGCACGGTGGTATCGACAGCGAGTCGCTGTTCCAGGAGCGGTTCGTCGCGATCACCGGAGCCGACTGGACACCGGCGGTCGGCCGTGTTGAAAGGGCGCTGACTGTAAGTCAGCTGGCGAGAGCATCGCTCGTCGTCGCAGCGCCGACAGCAACGTTTCACGGCAACGTCGAATTGATGCTGAAGCAGCTCAAGCTCATCGATCGCGCCGTGCTGCGCACGCGCCATTACGGCGCACTGCCGGAACTCGTGACTCGCACCGACCTGCTGGCGATCGTGCCGCAGATGTACGCCGAAACGCTTGCCTCGCGCTACAGCGTGCGGGTGTGGGAGCTCCCGGATGCGGCCACCCGCTACGACGTGCGCATGCTGTGGCACCGCTCGGCCACAAGCGACGCCGCGCACTCTTGGCTTCGGGCAGTGCTGCGCCGCCTGTTCCAGCGGGCGGGAAGCGGCGCTTGATTCACTTCGGACGCGGCAGGCACGCTCAGGCGATCGTCGCCCTCACGCCCTCCATCAGCAGGCGGGCTACGCCGCTCAATGTCAGTGCAATCCCGACGGAAAGCCCCGCGGACCACAAGGCGTTCCTGCGACCGATGGTCTTGAGCATCGCCGCGAAGGTGGAGATGCACGGGATATAGAAGGTCAGGAAGATCAGGAAGGTCATGATCTGCACCCAGTCGAGCAGGCTGCCGATGTCGAAGGTCCCGAGCGCCTGGTAGATCATCAGCAGGGAAAGTTCCTTGCGCAGAATACCGAACAGGATCGGCACACCCAGCACCGCAGGCAGGCCCAGCCACCACGTGGTGATCGGAGTGAACAGCATATTGATGGCCGCATCCGCGCCCACGTGATGCAGCAGCGCGAGCACGATGCTGCCGCCGACCAGCAGTGGCGTGACGATCGTCAGTATGTCACTGGTCCTCGACCACGCTTCAACGAGCAATTGCCGTGGCCGGGGCAGCGCGTAGGGCGGGATGTCCGGTATCTGTCCGGGACCGAGCGCGCTCGGGCGCCGCGCCAGCAGCCGGCCAGTCACGGCAATCACGATGATCGCCAGCGCGAAGATCGCGAACACGCCGGCGCCGCCCAGGTACTTGCCACCCAGCGCCAGGATGATCGCGGAACGTGCCGAACAGGGCACGAGTGTGGTCAGGACCGAAGCAATCACGCGCTCGCGCCCGGGAGCGAGCTTCGCCGCGCCCGCAATCGCCGGCACGTTGCAACCGAGCCCCAGCAGGAACACGAACGCGGCCCCGCCATGCAGGCCAAGACGATGGAAACCACGGTCGACCACAAACGCGATGCGCTGCATGATGCCGGCCTCTTCGAGCACCACCAGCAGGATCACCAGCGGAATCATGTAAGGGAAGACGATGCCCGCGAGCCCGATGAGGCCATCCACGACGGCGCGTGCCACCACGCCTGCGGTCGACTGGGGTTGCCAGTCAGCCGTCAGTTCCACCAGCCGGGCTGAAGTCACCGAGTCGATCCACGCGCTGATGTCCAGCACGACGAACAGCACCGCGGCAAACACGAGGAGACTGCCGACGAGGCCCCATTGCGGATGCAGGAACAATTCGTCGAGCCAATAGCGCCAGCCGCCAGCTTCGGCCGCGGCACCCATTTTTGTCGCCGCCTCGGCCAGGGTCGCGGCGCGGTGATGACGATCCGCGTGCAGCTCCTCCTCCAGTGGCCGGGGCAACTTCAACGCCGCTTCGCTGCGCAGCTTTTCCAGCCGCGGCAGGAGTCCGGGAAAGTGCTGCCGCAACTCTCCCATGAAAAAACGATCGCCTGCCGCCACCTGCGCTAGCAGCAGGTCGTGAGGCACCCTGAAGGCGGCCTGCAGCTCGGCCCGATCCAGCGCCTGACTCAACGGACGCAGCGCCTGCTGGATGTGCGGGCTAATTGGCTGCGGCAGGGGAATGATCGGATCGCGCGCCGCATCCGCTGCGGCAGCGAATAGCTGCGAAACGCCCTGGCCCATCAACGCCACCACCGGCACGACGCGCATGCCGAGCAGCCTGCTCATCGCGCCGACATTGATGTACAGGGCCTTCTCAAGCGCTGCATCCATCATGTTCAGCGCGATGACCATGGGCCTGCCGAGACGGGCCAGTTCGATGGTGAACTCGAGGTGTGCTTCGAGACTTGTCGCATCGACGACCTGGATGATGACGCCGGGCGGCCCCAGCGGTACGGGCGGTTCGCTTCCCTCATGTGCGGACACGGGTGGCCGTTCGTCGCCCCACAGCAGGTACTTCAGCGCGGCCAGTTCATCTTCGGGCAAGTGCTGGAGAGACCGCATGCTCGGCACGTCGATGACGCTCGCCTCGTCCAGGCCGAGTTGCACCGTGCATTCACGGTACCTGCGGTGCGTACCCGCAAGTTCTCCCGTGTGTGGTGCGGCGCTCGAAACCGTGCGAAACAGCGTGCTCTTGCCGGCTTTCGGCAAGCCGACCAGCGCGATGCGCAATCGCCGCTCCCCGCGAAAGAGCGGCGTGCGCAGCGGGATGGTCGTCACTTGGGCCATGGGCAGCGTGAACCCCGGTTTGGACAGTCAGAAGTCTCGCATTGCCCCGCCGCGAAGTAATGATCTACGTCAAGTCATCGAGGAATCGCGGCTATGCCATTCCCTGTAAAATCCCTGCAGGCACCCAAGCGCGAGGTTCCATCGTTTCATGGATGAGTTCAAGTTCACAGGCCTGCTCTGGCGGCTGGCTTTTTCGCTGGCGCTCGTGCTCCTGACCTTCAATCCGTCCGGGTTTTCGTACTTTCACTGGCTGGGAGATGGCTTCCCGACGATTCAACCGCTGAAGGCCGTGATCGGCATCCTGCTGCTCGCGGGTTGGGTCTTTTTCGTGCGATCGGCACTGCTCGCTCTGGGCAAGATCGGGTTGACCCTCGTAGTGGCGCTGTTCGCGGCCATCGTCTGGTGGATGGCGCACAACGGCTGGCTGCAGCTCAGCAACCGCAGCACCATGGCCTGGGTCGTGTTGTGTATCCTTGGTCTCGTGCTGGGTATCGGCATGTCCTGGGCGCACATCCAGCGTCGCATCTCAGGGCAGGCAGCGGTCGACGAAGTGGAGCGCTGAGGCCACCGACTGATGAATTATTCATCATCCGCAATTGAATTCCTTGTCTGAAGATTACGTCAAGACCGTACGGATTCAGCGCCCCGCCAAAGTGACGACCGATGAGCGCGGGCACACGGTCTGGACCGGAAAGCTTGAATACGTCGAGCTCGAACTCATATCGACCACCGCTTTGCACAAGATCCTGAAATCAGGCGACAAGAAGAGTCACGGCGAGATTCGCAAGGTGGTCTCGGGCAGCAAGGAAGGAATCCTGGCAAGGAACCCCGCGACCGGATCCTTCGAAATTGTCGGCGATGTGGATCTGCACGCAGCGCTCGAGCGCGACCAGGCTCAGGCAAGCAGCAATCACGTGACCGATGCCACGCCCGAGCCACCCGCGGAGAAGATGCGGCGGGTAACTGAAGAGTTGTCTCTCGTCAGCACCCAGATGTTGCGCAAGGTGCTGAAACCGGACAGCACCGTCGAATACACCAAGCCAACCGCGGGCGGGAAAGACGAGTTCGGCGGCTTCGATCCCTACAACAAGAGCTGAACATCCAGCCCTGGTTGCCGCTCCCGTGACCCGCTGACATACTCCGGCGGCCACCAGCAGGTTGCCATGCCGAGTCAGCGATCCGCACCCGGGATTTTCATTGCGATCGGCGCTGTGGCCGCCGCTTCCGATGACGCGCCCGCCTCGCTGCAGGTCCGGGGCCTGCACAAGGCCGGTGTGATCGTGCGGGTATGGGCACGGGTCGCCTGGCTCGCATTGCGCGCCTCCCGCAACCCGCTGCGAGCGGCAAGAAACCTTTTTCGCCTTCGCGCTGTGTTTCAAACGCGGCAATGGACAACTCCGATACGCGGCCGCACGCAGCCCTGGACATCGCGCAAGTTCGTCTTCATTTCGGGCCGCTATTTCTGGGATCTTTACCTCCCCGGCTGGCCTTCGGCCGCCTTCGATCGCTGCATGGAGCGTGAGCTCGAGCGCGTCGAATCGCTCGGCCGTCAACTTGCGCTCAATACGGTCATCTTTGCCGTTACCCGGCGCTGCGCACTCAAGTGCGAGCACTGCGTCGAGTGGGACGTGCTCAATCGCTCCGAAGCGCTGTCGGCGGATGACCTGCACGAGATCGCGCGCCGCGTGCGGCAGCGCGGGACTGCGCAATTCTTTTTCAGCGGAGGCGAGCCGCTGCAGAGATTTCCCGACCTGCTTTCGCTGGCGGCGTCCGTATCCGGCGAGTCCGATGTTTGGATCCTGAGCTCAGGCCTCGGCCTCACGGCCGGCAAGGCGCGGCGACTTCGGGACGCCGGCGTGACCGGCCTTGCGTTGAGCCTCGATCACTGGGATGCGCCAGCCCATGATCGATTCCGCGGACTGCCGGGATCGTTCGCAGCAGTCGAGCGCGCTGCCAGGCATGCGCTGGACGCCGGGCTCCTGATTGCATGCTCGCTTTGTCCGACGCGTTCATTCGCGACTCCCGAAAATCTGCGGCGTTACGCCGAGACTGCACGATCCCTGGGGGCGAGCTTCATCCAGCTCCTGGAACCGAAGGCGCTCGGCCATTATGCCGGCCAGGACGTCGCCCTCGACTCCGCGCAGCAACGCGTTCTCGAGGAGTTCTGCGAGCGCCTGAATTCGCATGCTGCCGCACAGGATTATCCGACCGTCGAATACATCGACTGGGCCGCGCGCGCCCAAGGGTGTGTGGGCGCCGGGGATCGCTACGTCTATATCGACACAGATGGGGAGCTGAACGCTTGTCCGTTCTGCCGCGCGCCGGGACTGCGAGTCCTCGATCGCGACATCAATGAGTCCCTCTCGCTCCTGCTGGCAAAGGGCTGCCCAGCCGGGCGCGGCTGTGCGCGTCGCGCCGACGCGATCATCGTTCAAGTGAGTCCCTTAATGAGGACATTGTCATGAAGAACACCAGTAAATGGTCGCTGGTCGTTGCGATCGCATTCATCGCTGCAGCCGGGGCGTTTGTCTACGTGCAGTATTTCAAGGACTCCTGGCGGCCGCCACACGTCGTGACGATCGAAAGTTCGAAATCGGTGTGGTCGCTCTTCGCTTCGTATCCGCAGTGGGGTTCGGACGCAGAGGAAGGCGCACCACAGGCGCTGCTCCTGCGAGATGGCGACTACATTTTCTTCCCGGATTCTGATTTGCCAATTCGCTACCTCGCGAGCGACGGACCGGTCCTCAAGATGGCGTCCAATGACTGGAGCGCGAGTTTCGGCCAGACGCCCGTCGCCCTGTCGCTCAACAAAGACGACGGATGGAAGTGGCTGAATGACGCTTCAGACCGGCAGCTCGCGGACTTGCGCAGCGTCTGCCTCCCGGATGAGATCGACGCGGGAACGCTTGCGGCACTCCAACGACTTGCGGCTGTCAATCCGCATGTGGATCTGGTCGTGAAGTCGGAAGCCGCGCTGCGCCAGGTGCTACCGCTCTTCAAGCCGCGAGCCGTCTTCGCGGGAGAGGAGGACGACGTGCCTTTGCAGATACTGGCCAACCAGCCCGAGCTTGAAACGCTATTCATGAACGCCTCGAAACCCGGGAGTCTCGACTTTCTCCCCACCCTGCCCAAGCTTCACCGTCTCTATTTGACAGACTGGGATGTTGAGCAGGCTGGCGCGCTACCCGCAGGCCTGGCTGGACTGACATCGCTGAGTGTCTTCAGCGACAACAACGTGCCTCTCGTAGCCCTTCGTGAGGCGCCAGCGGGACTTGAGCAATTGTCGCTATTTGTCGACGGCCCCATTGATATTTCGACCCTCGACAAGATGACTAGCCTGCGTACCCTCATTCTTTGGGCCGATGACAAGGAGTCACCCCTGGATCTGCAGAGTCTGTCGGCCCTCAAGGACTTGCGGTGGGTAGGGCTTCCTCCGCAGATGTCTCAGGAGCAATTCGCGGCCTTCGTGGGCGCACATCCCAAGCTCGCGGTACTGGAATTGCCGGAAACCGAGCATGCGATCGACCTCGCGCCATTGCGCGGACTGAAGGATCTGCAGGGCCTGATTCTCAATGGCACTTATAAGAATCTTGAGGTACTCCAGGAACTCACGTCGCTGCGCTATGTGGGTATCTCGAAGGAAATCTGGGAAGAGTCATCCGCGCAAATCGCGGCCATCCGCAAGGCGCTGCCGGATGCCGTGGTCGTGCGCGTGAGTCCCATGTGCCTCGGTTCCGGATGGATCCTGCTGCTTGTTCCGGTGCTGGGATTCGCGTGGCTGCGGCGCAGTTCGCCTCGGCCGGTCAGGCAAGCCGCGTGAATGGGTCCGTCAGGCGCGGCTGATACACGCAGGCGAGGCCTGATCGGAATCGCGGCCGCTGCAACCGGCACGATTCTATTTGCGATCTGCGCACATCAGGGCCTGCCCTGGTTGGCCGTCGGCGCTGGCGGTCTCGCTATTTCCGCGCTGGCGATTGCCTGGTCCGGATTCGGTGATTCGGCACCGGCTGAATTGCTGGGACTCGATCGCTTTTCAAGGAAGATCGTGATCCTTACGGTCGTCGGCGGCGTCCTGGGCACGGTTGCCGGCCTTTCACATCGAGATACCCTTGGCATCTCGCTATTCCCGTCCGGGAACATCGAGACCTTTGTCTTGATGGCCTGCCTTATCGGAGCGACCGAAGAGCTGGTTTTTCGGGGCTGGCTGCTGGGACGCGCGCGGATGCTCGGCTGGCCAGCAGCCATTGTGATCGCTGCCGTTGCACATGCGGCCTACAAGACCGCGCTCTTTGCCTGGCCCGCAGATCCAACTCCTGTGGACCTTGCGGAGATCGCAGTCTGGACCGCCGCCGGTGGCATTATGCTGGGCCTGATGCGCCGCATTTCAGGGAGCGTCTTGCCGCCGATGCTGGCGCACATCGCCTTCGATTTCGCCGTTTATCGCGCCGTCGCCCAGGCGCCGTGGTGGGTCTGGGGCTGACGGCTACTTCAGCGCAAGGAATCGGCTTGAATGACGATCCATTGCGTCGGGCAGGTAACCCTGCACTCGCGGGCTCACGAGGTGCTTGCTGACGAGGAAGTACAGCGGAACGATCGGATAGTCCTCGAGCAGCAACCGTTCGGCTCCGGACAACAATTGCTGCCTTTGTTCTTCAGCGACCCTGGCCGATGCCTGTCGTAGCAGTTCGTCGTAGCGCAGCCGGCAGATAGAAGCCAAGGCGCTCCGGAAGCTGCGGCACCCCAGCCGCGGCGAGCAGCTGCGCAGTTTTCTGATGGAGGACTGAGCGGGCTGATTGGCGCCCCCCCATCGCCAGGCCCCTCGCTTGGGGCCTTTCCGTTTCCGGGTGATCAGGCTGGATTTCTAAAACCGCCATCGCCAGCCCGGGCACACGGCGTTCTACTGGCTCGTGCAGCAACATCTGGAGACCTGGCTGACACGCGGGCATGGGAACGATCCAAACGCTGCTAAGATCCCGCGTTACGTAAACTATCGGAATCTGTCGATACCTGTCGCTGGAGATCCTTTCGCTTCAATCGTTCGAGGATCCAATAGCCATACTGCCCAGTTCATTCGGCCCACCGGGGGAGCATCAATGGGCAAGAAATCGCCCGTCGATGACGACCGGCCAGGCGGCACCTCTGACATCCACCGGACTCCCGACTCATGCAAACGCTGGAGCATCGCAAACAGATCGACGGACTTCGGTTCTTCGCCTTTGTCTCGGTGTTCATGATCCACAGCGACGTCGAACACTTCTGGTGGGGAAGTTACGGGGTCTCGCTGTTCTTCGTGATCAGCGGGTTCCTGATCACCCGAATCCTGATCGCGTCGCAAGACCGCCCGCGCAGTCAGGCACTCAAAGCCTTCTACGCGCGCCGCGCATTGCGAATTTTCCCCGCCTACTATCTAGTGCTGGGACTTGCCACAGCCACGGTCGGCATCGCTTACCTGCCGGCATTCGTTTTCTACGTGATGAACTGGGGCGCCTTCTTCTACACGTGGGTCCAACCTGCGCTTGCGGACGCTCCGTGGGATCCCGTACGGATGTACGGCATCCACTTTTGGTCGTTGTGCGTCGAAGAGCAGTTCTATCTGGTTTTCCCGCTGCTGTTTTCCTTCCTGCGGCCGGGGCGCACTCGGCTCCGCTGGTTGCTCGCGCTATGGGCAGCATGCATCACTTTTCGATTCCTCTTCGCCGCGCTCCTGCCAAAGTCGGCGTATGGCTTGATTCCGCTGGTCTGCGGCGAATATCTGGTCGCGGGTGCGGTGGGCGCTGTGGTGTTCGCGGATGCGTCGGGGACTGCCGAAAAGATACGCGCCGCGGCCCGGCAATGGATGTTTCCGGTCGGCCTCGCCCTGGTGGTGGCACTGTTCGCGCTGTACGGACCGGAGAAACCGTCAATCGACCACGTCATGCACCCGCCGCACATGCAGACGCTGCTGGCGCTCGGCTTCCTCGCGATGGTACTGGGACTGTGGCAAACGGACAATCGTTGGGTGCTGGGATTCTTCAACTATGCACCCTTTCGTTTCCTCGGCAAGATCAGCTATGGCCTGTATCTCATCCACCTCTTCATGTGGCCCCTCTTCGATTGGCTCTCCGCGCATTACTCCGTATTACGCGACGTTCCTCCCCTTGCGGCGCGGTTCGTGCTGACGGTCGTGTTGGCGACGGCGATGTGGCATCTAGTCGAGGCGCCGATCCTGAAGCTCAAAAGCAGATTTCAATATTGAGTTCATCTTCCGACCGCGCGGGGGCCGAAATCTAGTACCTGAACAACGCCAGGTCGATGGCATCGGCCATTGCCTTGTAGCCCGCATCGTTCGGGTGCAGATTATCG
>Ga0209464_10000694_pt1 | contig 10745 bp, 5 predicted proteins | sample DOMMetBare1Fresh_2_FD_187473 | JGI IMG/M metagenome (GOLD analysis project Ga0209464, IMG submission 187473) | Wetland sediment microbial communities from St. Louis River estuary, USA, under dissolved organic matter induced mercury methylation -... | ecosystem: Environmental > Aquatic >... | reverse complement strand
TAACATACAAACGTTAACTACTGGTAATACTGTAATAACTTTAGGTGGAACAAAATATAAATTAAGATTAATAACGAATGATGAATGGAACAAATATGTTTTAAATCAAATAAATCTTAATTCATTGTTAACACCAACGCTATTAGATATGACTGTGAATGGATATGATGATAGTACTATTTCATCGAGTGAGACTAATAATTTATTGCATTGGTACAAATCAAAAAGTTTAACTCAGACATTTTCTGATACAGATAATTTGATTCTGCGTGGAGGAACTAGTATTGATTCAAGTAGTATAATCGGCAAAGATGAATTATCTAATTATCGTATTATGTTAGAAAAATACAATACGCCACCAACAATAAGTGGAACAGATACTACTTTGGGGAGTTTTTCAACCAATTTTACAAAATCATTTTCAGTAATAGATCCAGACAATGATTTATTTACAATTATAACTATGGTTGATGACATCACTATACAAACTTTAACTAATCAGTTAAGTAAAACAGATTTTACAATAAGTTTAGAAAATCAATGGAATTCTTTGTCTGAGGGCAGACATACTATTTATATTAATGTTAATGATAGCTATGGAAATTTTGTTCAAAGAAAGTGGATATTTAACAAACTAGGTTCAGAAAGTGGAACATCAAACGCATTAGTAAGACCCATAATCACAACAGATACATCTAGCTCTAGTACAATGACACCTGTTGATGGAAGAAATGATAACACATTTAAATTTACTGCCATAGGTGGAGAATTAGTAGTTGCACATGAATTTAGTATTGTTGATAGTGAAACACAAGTAGAAATATATAAAAGAAAAATTGAATCTTTTATATTTGAACATACTGTTCCATCAAATACTATGACTAATGGAAAAATATATCAATTAAAAGTGCGTACCTATAATCAAACAGGACAGTATAGTGGTTGGTCTGATATTGTTCTAATTAGAGCATTAACACCAGTTGAATTAATGATAAATACAATAATTAACCAAAGAATAGAAACTGGAAATCCTTTCTTTACTGCGTCAGCTAATTTTATTGTAAGTGAAGGAGACGAATTATATCTATATGAATATAATTTATATAAGGATGGAGTAAGGATTGCAACTAGTAATGAGTTGTCTGATAAAGCATTATCTTACCAATTTACTAATCTTGAAAATAAAACTTACTATACAATTGAATTGATTGTAAAAACAAATTATGGTATGACAGTGACATTGAGTCAAGAATTTTATTGTATTTATTTACAAGCTAGATTGCCAGCAATAATGGAATTAATAAATGATAGTAAGGCTGGAACAGTTACTATAGACACATATGTAAGACAAATTATTGGTAGGGTTTATAGTGGAGATGATGTTTACTATATAGATAACGATTGGGCATATCTACATAATACCACATTAATATACGATAAAGATGGTGCATTTAGGCTAAATGGCAGTTGGACTGCTAAAATATGGGCAAGAGATTTAGAAGATGATAATACAATGTTATTACAATTTAATTTAGATGATGGTAGTATTATTACATTGACTAGATGGGAAAACATGTTTACGTTATCTAAGGTTGTTAGTGGTATAAGATTATATGAACTTCGTGCATATATTCAAGGAGAAATACTATCAACCGATGTGTTTTATTTCTTCATTCAAAATGATGTGGATTTAGGATTAATGAATTTTGATGTTAAAAGAGTTACGGAGGGCAGATTATCATGGTTTGAAAAGACATATATTAATGATATTGCACCTAATTATCAATCTGAAGATGGATTCTTAACTAATATAAACCCTAAATTATTGAATAATATTGTACCAAAAACAATAGACGGACAAGACTCAATGATATATTTACCAAGTATGGATGATTTTGAATTGGATGTTTTCAAATCAATATTACCTGAAGAAAACACCGAAAGTGAATATAATATAAAACAATCAGATATTACTATTGCTAAAATAGGTACAGCAAAAGTTGGTCAATTTAAAGTATATAAGAGTTCATATTTAACAGGAATTAGTATTTTTACTAGGAATCTTTATACTGATAATGAGCCATTAAAAATAAAATATAAAATTCATAGTATGGATAACAATTCAGTAAATATAGTTGAAATGATAGATAATGAAGTTATCAATACTATAAATGATGTAGTTATAGATAATGATTATATTATTGATTTAACTTCTAGCTGGGATACATTAAAAAAGGGAAATCATACAGTATATATAAAAGCTACTAGTTCAACATACACATTTACCAAAGAATTAAATTTTATTAAAGGATATACTGTACATGGATTAAGTTTTGATGATAGTAAAATAGAGACTATAACAAGAAGTATTGATGCTAATAGTAATAATAAATTAATATCAATTGGTGAAAATAATTTAACAAATTCTATATATCCAATCCAAAAAACTGGAATCAGAATAATGTTTGATTTACCATTAACAACAAAAGTTTCATTATATAAAGATAATACAGATGATTGTTTTAACATAATAACACAAATAAATACTCTATTTACAACACAATTAATAGGTAATTTAAATATTGGAGATCAACTTAAAGAATTTTCAACCAGATATAATAATAAATTATTAAGATTTACTATTATTAATAAATTAAATGATAGAGTTATTTTAATGTGCGATAACTCAATATGTGAAAAGAATTTTGATGAAGCTGAAAGTGTTTTTGTTAACGGAAACCCCGATTGGAATTTATCAAATATCAAACAATGGTTAAATAATAATATAAAAATAGGCTAAAGATTTTTCTTTAGTCTATTTTATTTAAATGAAAGGAGATTGATTTTTATGTCTCAAACAATGACCGAAGAAAAAGCAAAAAGCTTTTCAAAATTTACAACAGATAAAGACTTAACATTAGATGATTTTATAGTTTTTCAAGATATAGATATTGAACATATTACTATGATGAATAGATACAATACATTACTAAATAAAACATATACAACAGATGCAGAAAAGGCAGAAATGACAGCTTTATTAATACAATTGGAAGAATATATGCCTACAAGTGCTACATGGAATAAATTATGTGCTTGTATAAAAACAATGCAAATGTTTATAAGAGATGGAATTGTTATATTTATTAATGAAAAGCAACAAGAGTTTAAAAATATCCTTGCAAATTATAAATACACAGGAGATTGGAATTCAACAACATTATATAAAATAGGCAACGGGGTAAGAAGAAATGGATTTGGATTTATGAGTATTTCAGATAATAATATAAATCAAGAACCAAATGCAGAAATTCCAAGTGATTCATATTGGGTACGTTTTACTATAAAAGGAGATAAAGGAGATCCAAGTTTAAATATAAGTTTAAAAGGCAACTATAATTCAACAACAACTTATAATATAGGCGATGCTTGTTTATATAATGGAATTATGTACTATGCAAGAGTTAATGGTGTAATTGGAATATTACCAACTGACCAAACAAACTGGGCATATGCAAACAATGTAGTAGTAAGTGATACTCAACCTATTGATACACATGTTATTTGGTGGGACACCAATAGCAATAAATTTAAGAGATATACCTCTAATTTAAAGTGGGAGTCACAAACCATATCTGCAAGTGATATGACAATAATTGATATAGCTAATTATTTCACAAGTACAGATATTGAAAGTGCATTACAAGAAATTGGATTAAGTTTAAAAAATATTACAACAAAACTATCTTTACTTACAGAGGATACTAATCAAAAACCTCTTTGGCGAGGAAATAAGATTGGGGCTACAAACGCAAACGAAATATCAATTAGTACAATAAGTGGATTAACAGCAACAAATGTACAAGACGGAATGTCACAACTTTTTACACTTGCCAATAGCGGTAAAACAAGTATTGCTAGTGTTGTTGGCAATGTAACAGGTAGCAATACACATTCCCAAATTGCAAATGAAATTCAATATGATAAAAATATATTAGCAAGTAATTTAACAACCAAAGGAATTAATGCAAGTGGAAATTCAAATTTAAGAGATTTAGTTAATGCAGTGGGAAATATAACACTTCAAAGCATGGGAGGAAGACAATTTGCAAGTGGTGTCACTCCATATGTGAGATCAGTAACAAGTATAACTCTTAATTTTGTTCCATATTTAATATTAGCAAAGACCAATTATAACTCAGACCGTTATTGTATATACTTTCCGACTTTGGGACTCAACCATGTATTTTATTCAGAAGGAATGTCTAATTCACCTACAGTATACACAATAACTGGTAAATCATTTATGGTAGATAATGGTGTTGGAGGAGATACTTTATATTGGTATGCATTAGAGTAGAAAAGAGGTGGATGAATAAATGTTTTTTAATAGAAATGGATTTGCAAGTTCTCCTTTTTTATGGAATTGTCATACTTCATCTAAAGTAGATTCGTTATTAATATCTAATGGGATTTACGATGAAGTAAAAATAGATGAAACTTTGGATTCTTTGAATTCTATTCAAAAAGAAGAATGGTCTATAGATACTGCACTTTTAGCAACTTATCAAAACAATCTTGAGGCAGGAAATGTTTTTGGTGTAAATCCTAATATTCCAATTCAATATTTGAGATTCAAACGAAGAAAAATAGGTGAATTAACATGGCAAATAATGATTGATGTACCATTTGATAAAGATATAGAAAACTATAATATAGTAGATTATTATATTGAAAATGCTGTAGATTATGAATATTCAGTGGTTCCAGTAACTCAATCTATTGAAGGAAATGGTGTTGTTGAACAAATTGAAACAAATTATTTAAGTTTATTCTTAACAGGAAGAGATGATGACGGCAATTTAAAGAACTACCCATTAAGATTTGATTTAAAAACTAGTGATATTACATTAAATGAAGATAAGACGTTTCAGAAAACTTTATCATCTCAATATCCAGCTATTTTATGTGGTGAAAGTAAATATTATAGTGGAAATGTATCAGTTTCTTTAATTAGTCCAACCACAGAAGAAAATTTTGGACAAGTATATATTAAAGCTGAAAAGGTATATAGAGAAGCTTTTGAAGAATTTATACATAGTGGAAGACCAATATTAATAAGAAATCATTCGATGTATATTTTAGGGAGTATTAGTGAACCAAAGAAAAATCCATTATTTGATGAAGAAACTGCACAAGGATTATATTCTCATTCATTTACATTTACAGAAACAAATAATGCTAAAGATATGGATATTTTAAAGCAAAATAATTTAACTTATGATATAAAAACGAGTTAAATAAATTATAATAGAAGAAAGGTAGTGATTTAATAATGTCAGATGTCACATTAAATAAATTAAATTTATCCAATGGGGATACAATTGTCGAAGAAATATTTGATAAAATTGATAGTGATATGACCACTATTGAACAAGAGTTAAATTCTAGAAGTAGAGTATATATACAAAATACAGAACCTCAGTTGGATGGAATATGGTTTGATACAACTGATCAACCAACAGAAACAGAATTAGGAGAAAATAGTATTGTTACAGAGTTGAAGGGTTATGTTGGTACGCAATTGTCACAAATTCCAAACCAAACATATATAACTGAAAAGGCAAAAACAATTGATGTAAATAATGCACTTACATTAAAAGCAAACACAGTGGATTTAAACACACAAAAATCAAGAATAGATAATTTAGTACAAACATCAAGTGGTTCTTTTTATCAGAAAAGTACAAACGGAATAACTGGAGCATTGTTAGTTGTGGCAAGTGGTGCAACTACAGGGCAGATAAACTTAGCGAGTGTTACACCTATAGCTACAGGATATACACCAGTAGCAGGTGACTATGTATTATTAGTTTATGGTGTTGCAAGTGGAAGTGCTGAATTAATTGATGCAAGAATTGGTACAGATGGGGTTGTAAACACAAATATTGGTTCTGCAATAAGAGCACAAAATAATGTAATTTTAAATGAGATTATTTATCAAGTTAAAAATGTTGTTGGGAAGTATAGTAAAAATGCATATATTCCAAGTGTATCAACATTACTTTCAAGATACGATGTGGGATGTAAACTTACTAGTACAGGAGTTAGTGTTGTAGGTAGTGCATCTGGGAATCAAATTGTTAATATTGTTATTCCAGTAGATATGAATACAACCTATAAGTTCGAATATAATAGTGTAGCTACTATTAGTGTATTGGGTTTAAAACTCGCAACAGTGGCTCCAACAACATGGAGTAACGCAGGTTTTATAAATACAACAAAAATAGCCACTGGTTCCAATACTTATATAATTGTATATTTTCAACTTGGAACTAATATATCTGGTAATATAGATTTTTCGCTTAGGCAAGAAACTGGAAATACATTAACACAGGAAATAGAAAGTATTAATGAAATGTTAGTACTAAGAGAATCAAGAAATTTATATAATCCATCTCAATTAGAAAGTGGTCTGATTGGTGCAGATGGAAAAGTAAGTGCAGTTTCAGATTATAGTGTTACAGGGTTTATTCCAATAAATACAGGTCAAACAATATATTTTAGCAGATACAAAGTTCCAGTAAGTGTCTATCAATATTCTTTATATGATATAAACAAAAATCTTATAAGCAGAACATCATCTTATATTTCAAACTATACAGGTACAAGTGGTGTTGCATATGTAAGGCTTGGCATGTTAACGTCTAATTTTACTACATCAGGGTTCCAAGTTGAATATGATAAAATTACGAACTATCAGTTGTATTTTGATTCTTTTTATAGAGTAAAACTTCCTTATACAACTGTATCTAAAGATGGAAAATGTGATTATACAACTGTAACAGATGCAGTAGCGGAAGCAAATGATGGAGATATGATTGTTATATATCCAGGAATTTATGATAACGAACAAATTGAAGCATGGGGAAAAACAGTACATTTAATTGGCTTAGATAAGAAAAAAACAATAATTTCTAATTCTACAGACGAATATGCTACTCCACCATTAGAAATCTCAAGTGGAAGTGTTTCTAATTTAACAATTGTTGCCAAAACAGGTGGTAATACAAGTGGTAGCCATGCTTATGCAGTTCATATAGAAGATTCCGATTTATATAATAATACTCTTAAGTTTGATAATTGTTGTTTTAAAGCAACAAATGGAGCAACTGTTGGTATGGGTATGCGTGGATTATGTGATGTGGAATTTAATAATTGTGAATTTATAAGCGAAGGATATAATGCAGTTGGCACATCTGGATATGCCGTATATTTCCATGATACAGTTGACGGGACATCTCTTGGAGAAGAAAAAATTACATTTAAAAATTGTATATTAGAAGGAAAACATACATCAGGAGTGGTTGCAAGGATTGATTCAAATGGTATTGATGGTGTTAGTGTAAATATGAGTTGGATGTTTAACATACTAGCAAATGAACATTATAGTAATACCTATTTATCTTTGCATAATAACAGTGGAGTAGCTAACACAGATTGGAATGGTTTAAAGGGTTATAAAATGAATATAAAATCATTTGGAAACAATGCTAATCAATTAAATTATTCTGCATAAGGAAAATTAAATAACATAAACACCATTAGGAGGTGATATTTTTATGTTACAAGAAGATTTCGAGATAAATTATTGCAAAAATTCTGACATAAGTTTAGATGAATACTATGAATATTTTATAACTTTACCATGCAAATGTGATAACGATAATTGCTTACAATGGGCATGTGTTAATAATGATAAAGTTTCGATTAAAAATCATATTAAACTATATACAAAATAGGAAAATAGGATGTAGAAGAATTAAATATTAAATGATTAAAGACTCTTTAAAAGAGTCTTTTTTGTTATCAAAAATAAAATAGAAAGAAAGGTGATTTGAAAAATGTCAATAAAACAAAAAAAGAATGGCACGATATCAAATTTCAAAATAAATGCAAGTGATATACAGTTATTAGATGTAAATGATAATTTTACTAGCACCAGTGTTGAAGGTGCATTTAAAGAAACTTCAAATAAAATTGGAGTTTTAAATACACAATTATCTGAGATGACGCATCAAAAGTGGGATTATGTTATTAAGACAACAGATAATCCACAAGTAATTATAGATAGTGCTCCGGCAGGTTCAAAAATAACATTTGAAGGTGGAGTGCATGAACATGGATTGAGTAGAAATAATGCTATGATTAACATTGAGAAGGCATTAACTTTAAATATCCCAGAAACAGCAACGTTAAAAGTAGCAAATGGAAGTATGAATGTAAATAAGAATGCAGAACTTATTACAAACTTCCATGCTAACAATCCTATTCAAAATTTACTAATAAATAGTGAAGGATACTCGTTGGGGAATACAATAAGAACTTATGAAATAGTTATAGATAATATTACAACTACACCCAATACTTTTAAATATCAAATTAGAGATTTTAATAATAATGTAGTTGCCGATTGGGTAACAGGAAATGTAATAACAGGAGATTATCAAGTATTGGCAGATGGAATAAGTATTAAGTTCCCACAAACTATAGGATATACATTAAATGCTGGTTGTATAGTTGCAGTAGGTTCATATGGATATTATGCAATAAGAATTGGTACAGGAATACATGAAAACTATATAGATGGTGTAGAAAAAACAGGAGAAGGTGTAATCAATCAAAACCAAACTAATAATGCTTATAGCAATCTTTATGCATTGTGGCTAAATTGTGGGTTACTTATTAATGGTAGAGTAAAAAACTTTAGACTTGAAGATAAAATAAAATTTAGGGATTGCAACAGAACAATAGTTATCTTAGGAGAAAATGTAGGAGGCACTAAAAATCTTGATGGAACAGTTACAGGTGGTACTAATTATAATGTAGATACAGTTAGCATAAAACATACAATTGCAGATGAAGGAAATATAAGTGGTGTATTATTTGGGATGCCTGAACATAGAGGGATAATAAATAATCTTACATTTGATGAAAATGAGATACATTGTAGTCTCACAGGCATAGAGCCAAATAATTTATTGCAAAATTATTCTGTTCAAAACAATAAAATATATTCTGCATATTCATTTCCGATACACTGTTGGAGAGCATCAAAAAATGGTGTTGTTAAAAGCAATCTCATTTATGATGGAAATGGTGAGTGTACTATAAGTTCTCCTGCGGGTTGGGCGTCTGCTTCTAATATAACAATGACAGATAATATAAATGTAAATAATTTAAAAAATTTATATAGTCGTATAACTAGTGGACTCAATAATGTATTGAACGGTAATTATAGTAACATATCTGGAGGTGCTTCAAATAGTCTAACTGGAACTAAATCTACTATAAATGGTGGTGCAATCAATATATTAAGTGGAGATACATCTAATATTGGTGGTGGCTTAAATAATGCAGTTAACGGAACATCATCAGTTATAGGTGGTGGTCAGAACCATATTATAACAGGCGATTACAATACTACAAGTGGTGGAGCTACAAATACAACAACAGGTACTAAAAATGTTATAGGTGGTGGTGCACTAAACAACATCGCATCGGATTATAATGTAATAGATGGTGGAGTTTCAAATACTATTACTGGCGGAGGTTATAATTCAATTAATGGAGGTCTGAGCAATCAAATAATAAATAATGTTAATTTTGCAAATGTGAGTGGAGTATTTAACATTGCACAACATAGTAATTCAAGAGTTGGTGGAAAACAAGGAAAAACAAAGTTTGCTTTTTCTGACGTTTTCTCTGGTGGAAATTTTACAACACAAGGGGACGCACAAATAAGTAGAGTTATTCAAAGATGTGTAACAAGTGACGCAACACCTATAGCATTAACATTTGATGGTGCGACTGTAGCCTATAGTAATTCACTTGTATTACCAACTAATGCTACATGGGGGTATAAAATTACTGTATTAGCTAGAGATTCAAGTGGAGCAAATAGAGGAATGTGGGAAGCAAATGGTATGATTAGCAGAGTTAATTCGGCACCAGTATTAGAAGGTGGATCAGTTACAAAAATATTTGCAACCAATGCTTCTTGGAATGCTGAAATAATTGCATCAACAACTTATAATAATTTAGCTATTAGAGTAACGGGGGTGGCGTCTACAACTATTAGATGGGTTGCTAAAATCGAGTTGGTAGAAGTGGAATTCTAATTCATTTAAATTCCTTATATAACACATTTAAACATAAATATGTTATTATATTTATATATAATATACATGGAGGGGTTTTAATGGATAAGAAAACATCTATATATTTAAATTTGTTAAGAATAATAGCTACGTTTGCAGTATTTATAGGGCATTTTTCATATCAACAATTTTCAGGTGGACATATAAAATATATAGGGTTATTTGCACATGATGCTGTAATAGTATTCTTTGTATTATCTGGGTATGTTATTGCATATGTTGCTAATGAAAAAGAACTAACTTTGAAAGATTTTTTTGCTAGTCGATTTGCAAGGATATATTCTGTATTATTACCAGCATTAATATTAACTATATTACTAGATAATATAGGAATATTATTTAATGCTGGTAATTATAAGGGCTATATATTTGATAATGTTGTTACAAGATTTTCTATAAATATTTTTTGTATGCAAGAAATATTTAATAAGAGTATTAGGTTTATGTCTAATGGTCCATTGTGGAGCTTAGGATATGAGGTATGGTATTATATTTTCTTTGGATTATACTTCTATAATAAAGGCA